>Ga0315268_10002624_pt1 | contig 20158 bp, 7 predicted proteins | sample C1_top_MG_FD_204535 | JGI IMG/M metagenome (GOLD analysis project Ga0315268, IMG submission 204535) | Sediment microbial communities from Yellowstone Lake, YNP, Wyoming, USA - C1_top | ecosystem: Environmental > Aquatic > Freshwater > Lake > Sediment | place: USA: Wyoming | collected 2017-08-01
GATGCCGGCGTGCTGCAGCTTGTGGATGCGGCTGATCAGGTTGCCGTGCAGGTTGTGCCGCTTGTTGGCCTCGCGCAGGGCCGCTTGATTGGGCGTCTCGATACCGAGGAACAGCCGGGTGAACCCGGCCTGCACCATCAGCTCGAGCAACTCGTCCTGCTCGGCCAGGTTGATCGATGCCTGGGTGAACAGCAGCGGCGCGTAGCCGGAGCGCTGGCGCAGCTCGATCAGCGCGGTCAGCATGTTGCGCACGTGCTTGGTGTTGCCGTTGAAGTTGTCGTCGGTGAAGAAGATGCTGTCGGTGCCGGCGCGGCGGATCGCCTCCACCTCGGCCATCACCCGCTCGACCGGCTTGGTGCGCACGCGCCGACCCAGCATCACGATGATGTCGCAAAACTCGCAATCGTTGGGGCAGCCGCGGCTCGACTGCAGCGGGAGGGCAGCGTAGGCGTGCGGTCGCAACAGGTCGTAGCGCGGCACCGGGCTGAGCGCCAGGTCGACCTGGCCGGTCTCGACGTAGGTCGAAGCAAACGCCCCCTGCTCGAAGTCAGCGCAAAAGCGCGGCCAGGTGCGCTCGGCCTCGCCCACGAACAGCGCGTCGGCGTGGTGGCTGATGCGGTCGGCGTCGCAGAAGGTGAGCGGCCCGCCGACCACGACCGTGCGGCCGCGTTGCCTGAAGGCATCGGCCAGCTCGGCGGCACGGCGCGCCTGGATGTTCATGGCGCCGATGCCGACCACGTCGCACGCAAAATCCAGGTCCACCGGCTCGACGTTCTCGTCGACCAGCGTCACCTCCCAGTTCGCGGGCGTGAGGCCGGCGATGGTCAGCAACCCGAGCGGCGCATTGGAGGCGCTGAGCTGGGCGATCTCGAGCGCGTACTCCAGCCCCCAGAACGAGGCCGGTGTGCGCGGGTGCACGAGCAGCAGGCGTACTGTGCGCATGAGCAGATCTCCGGGCGAGGCGGACGCCCCCCCACTCCAGACATGGCCCTGATCCCGTCCGTGTTCTGTAAAAGTATTGTGAAAGTTCACTTGCGGCAGTCACATAGGGAAGCCTTGCGCCGCCGCAAGATAGAAATGCAGATTGGCACCAGCGCCTGCCCGCCGGACGCCGCGTCTGGCGCTTGGCGACAGCCGCAGCCGCCAGCCGCCGGGCCCTGGTCCCAGAAGATCTCGTCGTTCTTGGCAAAGCCCAGCAGAAAGTCGTGGTCTCGCCAGTCGGGCCGCGTCTGGGTGAAGTAGAGCAGCAGCAGCTGACGCTTCAGCTCGGCCGAGTAGCCGTCGCTCGCCAGCGCGATGTCCGCGGTCGGTTTCTCCAGCCCGGTCGGGTAGTGGTAGCTCTGCAGCGGCGGCCCGGGCCAGCCATGCTCCACGTGTTCCCAGTGGACGAGGTAGAGCTGGTGGTCGGGCCGCAGCCCGCTCGCGGCGAGGCCTTGCAACGCCTCGTCGACGAACCGGTAGGTGGCGACGTGATCGGGGTGCCACTCCTCGGGCCGCGGCGTGTAGACGACGGTCGGCGCGAAGTCGCGGATCAGCGCGCGTACGTCGTCGAGGCACTCGCGACGACGGAATGGTGCGCCCGGCCGCAGCGCGAACGGGTAGTAGACCGCGTCGGCGTTGGTCTGCCGGCTGGTGTAGCGGCCTTCGCCCGACCACATCGGCAACAGCCCCTCGTCCGGGTAGCCGAGAAAGACCACGTCGTCGCTGCTCAGGCCCAGCCGGTCGGCCGCGGCGAGCGACTCCTGGTGCCGGAGATAACCAAAATCCTTCAGGTCGAAGCTGCCATTGCCGTCCTGGTCCTGCGCCAGGTCGGGATGGTTCTGCACGAAGCTGCGAAAGCAGGACTGGTAGGCGTCGCCGCAGGTCATGACCACGATGCGCACCGGATCGTGGCGCTGCAGCGCCTGCTCGAGGACGCCGGCGCAGCACAGCATCTCGTCGTCGGGATGCGGCGCGAACACCATGACGCGCTGGTCGCTGCGTACCGGCGCGGCCAGCACCGATGCCAGCAGCGCGGCCAGCAGCCTGAGCACGGTGTGGTGTCTGCGTGGTCGCCCGACCATCGCACAAGCCATAGCACGGCGCGGAAAAGGCGTCCGAACGATCAGTCGGCGATCGGGGCGACGAACACTTCGCGCGGCTTGTTGCCCGGATACTGCGGCCCGACCAGGCCGTCCTTCTCCATCCGCTCGACGATGCGGGCGGCGCGGTTGTAGCCGATCTTGAGCCGGCGCTGGATCATCGAGATCGAGACCTGGCGCGTCTCGGCCACGATGGCGACCGCGGAGTCGAAGTGCTCGTCGTACTCCTCGTCGGCGCCGTCGCCACCTTCGGCGTGTTCCTCGTCGCCGCCGCGCAGGATGTTCTCGTCGTAGTGCGGCGCGCCCTGCGCCTTGAGGAAGTCGACCACGCGCTTGATCTCGTCGTCGCTGACAAAGGCGCCGTGGCAGCGCAGCAGCGCGCTGGTGCCGGGCGGGATCAGCAGCATGTCGCCGCGGCCGAGCAGCTTCTCGGCGCCGTAGGCGTTGATGATGGTGCGCGAGTCGTGGTTGCTGGCGACCTGGAACGACATGCGCACCGGGAAGTTGGCCTTGATGACGCCGGTGATGACGTCGGTCGACGGCCGCTGGGTGGCGAGCAGCAGGTGGATGCCGCAGGCGCGCGCCTTTTGCGCCAGCCGGGCGATGTAGGTCTCGACGTCGCGCGAGGCGACCATCATCAGGTCGGCAAACTCGTCGACCACCACCACGATGTAGGGCAGTCGCTCCGGGATCTGGTCGGGCGTGCGCGCGCTGTCCTCGGCAGTCAGCTCGTCCTCGCTTGCAGCCGTCGGCGCAGCAGCGGCCGGAGTGGCCTCCCCGGCCGGGGTCGCCTCGGCCGGAGCGGCTGACGGCGCGTCGAGGATCGGCTCGGCCGCAATCACATTGCGCTCGTCGCGGATCATCACCCGCCGCTTCTTGGTTGCGGTCGCAGGCATCGCGTCGGCCGGCGGCAGTGCGGCAGTCGCCTCGGGCGTGACGCCGAGCGCGTTTTGCGCCGCGCTCTTGGTCACCCGGTCCAGCCCGGCCGCCTCGCGCAGCTTGTCGACCTTCTTGTTGTAGCCGACGATGTCACGCACGCCGGTTTCGGCCAGCGTCTGGTAACGCCGTTCCATCTCCTCGACCGCCCAGCGCAGTGCCGTGGCCGCCTTCTTGGGATCGGTCACCGGCGGCAGCAGCAGGTGCGGGATGCCCTCGTACAGCGACAGCTCGAGCATCTTGGGGTCGACCATCAAAAAGCGCACCTCGTCGGGCGTCGCCTTGTACAGGATGCTCAGGATCATGGCGTTGATCGCCACGCTCTTGCCGCTGCCGGTGGTGCCAGCGATCAGCATGTGCGGCATGCGCGCCAGGTCGACGTGGTAGGGGTGGCCCTCGATGTCCTTGCCCAGCGCCATCGCCAGCTTGGAGGTCGAACGCTGAAAGCCCGAGCTGGCGATGATCTCCTTGAAGTAGACCGACTGCCGCTTCTCGTTGGGGATCTCGATGCCGACCGCGCCCTTGCCCGGGATCGGCGCCACCACGCGCACTCGGATCGCCTCCATCGCCATCGCCAGATCGTCGGCCAGCGAGGCGATGCGCGCGATGCGGGTACCGGCCGCGGGCACGAACTCGTAGGTGGTGACGACCGGGCCGGGTCGGATCTCGCGCACCGTGCCCTCGATGCCGTAGTCCTTGAAGATCTTGACCAGCTTCTCGGCGTTGTCGGTCAGCACGCTGGCGTCGACCGGTTCGACCTCGGACGCCTCGTAGTCGAGCAGGTTGAGCGGCGGCAGCTGGAACGAGGCACCGTACGGCTGCGGCCGCTCGTCGGTGGCGTTTTCGATCAGCTTTTTCTGCTCGCGCTTGCTCTTCGGGCGGTACTCGATGATGCGCGGAGCCGCCATCGGCAGCGGCTGGCCGGTCAGTGCGTCGGTGATGACCGGGCTGGCTTGCTGCTCGGCACTGGCCGTCTCCTCGTCGCTGGCCGCTGCGCTCTCGGCCGGCGCGTCGAGTTGCTCGGTCCACGGCGGGTCCTGCAGCGGCGCCCGGTCGAGCGGCGCTGGCGCCATGATCTCGGTGTCGTTGTTGTCGACCCCTGCCACCGCTGCGGCCTCGGGCGCGTTCGCTGCTGCAACTGCCGCGGCGGCTGTAGCGTCGGCGGCTTCCTGTTCGGTCTTTTTTCGGTCTTCCTCGGCCTGGCGCTCCTCCTTGATCACGTCGGCTTCTGCCAATTCGGTCGCCTTGGCCAGCACCGCCTCGCGCCGCTGTTTCTTCTTCTCGGTGCGCGCGGTCTGCGTCTCTTCCTTCTTCTGCGCCTCCGTGGCCGCCTCGGCCAGGGCTGCGGCCTTGCGCTCGGCGCGCTTTTCGGCGCGCAGCCGCAGCCGCTCGCGCTGCAGCACCACAAAGTCATAGCCGCCGATCGCGCCGCGCTGCAGCGCGGCACCGGTCAGCTGGCCCAGAGTGGTCACCGAGAGATCGGTCGCCAGCAGCACGCCGATCGCAAGCGCTGCGCCGGCGATGACCGACGTGCCGATCTGGCCGCACGAACGGGCGAGCAGGTCGCCCGCCACTGCGCCGAGCAAACCGCCGGGCGGGTAGGGGATGCTGGTCACCTTGAGCAGCGCGATGTGGGCGATGGTCGAGGCGCCGACCAGCGCGACCAGCAGGCCGGCCGCCTGCACGCCGCTGATGCGGATGCGCTTGGGCACAAAACAGAAGATGCCAAACAGCAGCAACCCGCCGACCAGCAGGTAGGCCGAGACGCCGATGGCCGAGAACAGCCCCTCGGCGATCAGCGCGCCGAACGGTCCGATCATGTTGCGGCCGGTGACCGCGGGCGGCCAGCCCGCGCGCGCTGGATGGAACGAGCCGAGCGCCAGGCCGATCAGCACGGCCGCGGCCAGCAACCCGATGCCGGCAAATTCGTAGCCGCGCGATCGACGGCGCTTCTCCTCGGTGACCAGCCGCAGATGGCTGTTGTTCTGGCGGCGCGGGCGCGCCTCTTTTTCCTGGCGTGCGGCGGCAGCAGCTGCTCTCGGCATGGTGGCCACCTCTTCAGTCAGCAGGAGCCAGCTGGCTCCCGTTAGCTCCATGGTACGGGCGCCGGCGCCCGAGTCAAAAAAACGGCCACGTTTGTTACAAGTCAGTAGCTGGCGGTCGACCGACGGTGGTGCCTACTTGTCCTTGGCCTGGTCGAGCTTCGCGCGCAGCTGCTCGAGCCGCGCCTTGAGCTCGCGCTCGCGGCCCGATTCGCTTGGCTGGTAGATGCGCTGATCGGCGATGGCGTCGGGCAGATAGCACTCGGCCACGTAGTTGCCGTCGAAGTTGTGCGGATAGCGGTAGTTGGCGCCGTAGCCAAGCCCTTCCATCAGCTTGGTTGGCGCATTGCGCAGCTTGAGTGGCACCGGCAACGGTCCGCGCTCGCGCACCAGCCGGCGCGCCGTGCCAAACGAGGTGAGCGCGGTGTTGCACTTGGGCGCCAGCGCCAGGTAAGCCGTGCATTGGCTCAGCGGCAGCACGCCCTCGGGCAGGCCGATCAGCTCGACCGCCTGCAGCGTGTCGATGGCCAGCGCCAGCGCGCCCGGGTCGGCGTTGCCGATGTCCTCGGAGGCGAAGATCACCAGCCGTCGGATCAGGAAGCGGACGTCCTCACCGGCCTCGAGCATGCGCGCCAGGTAGTACAGCGCGGCGTCGACGTCCGAGCCGCGCAGCGACTTGATGAAGGCGCTGATGGTGTTGTAGTGCTCCTCGCCCGCCTTGTCGTAGAGCAGCACCTTTTCGGCCAGCACGCGCTCGACGCCGGCCGCGGTCAGCCGCGGCTCCTTGCGATCGGCGGCGTCCTCGCACGCCAGCTCGAGCCCCATCAGCGCGCGCCGGGCGTCACCCCAGGAGGCGTTGGCCAGCGTCTTCAGCGCGTCGTCGTCGGCGGCCAGGCCGAGCTTGCCCAAGCCGTGCGGTACGTCGTCGAGGGCGCGCCGCAGCAGCTGCACCAGCGGCTCCTCGCCCAGCCCCTGCAGCACGTAGACGCGGCAGCGCGAGAGCAGCGCGGCGTTGACCTCGAACGACGGGTTCTCGGTGGTGGCGCCGACCAGCACCACGGTGCCGCGCTCGACGTGGGGCAGCAACGCGTCCTGTTGCACCTTGTTGAAGCGGTGAATCTCGTCGAGAAAGAACACGGTGCGCCGCCGCTGCTCGGTCAGCAGCCGGTGCGCATCGGCCACGATCTCGCGGATCTCCTTGACCCCGCACAGCACCGCCGACTGGCCGACGAACTGTCCGGACATGTGGGCGGCGAGCAGCCGCGCCAGCGTGGTCTTGCCGCTGCCCGGCGGCCCCCACAGGATCATCGACGGGATGCGGCCCTGGTCGATGGCGCGGCGCAACGGCTTGCCCGGCGCCAGCAACTGCTCCTGGCCGACCAGCTCGTCGAGCGTGCGCGGCCGCATCCGCTCGGCCAGCGGGGCGTGCACCAGATCGCGGTCAGCGGCAGCCTGAAACAGGTCCACGGCGTCCTCGGCGCACGGGCTCGGAGTGCGGCGCCCGATCGCCATGCTCCAGGTCATAACCGCTCGCGGCGCCCTTCGCCAGCACCGTCAGCGGCCGAGCGTTGCTTGCTAATTGAGCTCACGCTAGAGAGAAGCGATGCTTCACCACCTCTCGATCCGCGATTTTGCCATCGTCGATGCGATCGACATCGCGCTGGCTCCCGGCATGACCGTCATCACCGGCGAGACCGGCGCCGGCAAGTCGCTGCTGGTCGGCGCGCTGCACTTGCTGCTGGGCGGCCGCGCCGATCTCGACCTGGTGCGCCAGGGCGCGGCCGAGGCAAGTGTGACCGGCCTCTTCTCGCTGGGCGACGGTCCACAGTCTCGGCGCGTGCGCGCCGCGCTGGAGCGGGTCGGCGTCAGCAGCGGCAACGGCGACGGCTCCGAAATGCTGGTGCGGCGCAGCGTGCCGAGCAACGGCCGCGGCCGCGCCTACATCAACGACGTGCTGGTCACGGTCGGTACGCTGGCCAGCGCGCTCGATGGCGTGGTCGATATCATGGGTCAGCACGAGCATCAGAGTTTGACCAGCCACGACAACCAGCTCCAATTGCTGGACGCGTTTGGCAAGTGCGGGTCGCTGCGCGAGACGCTCGGCGCCGGCCACGACCGGTTGCGCGCCCTGATCGACGAGCGGGCCACGCTGGCGCGCGGCGAGTCGGAGCAGGCGGCGCGCAGCGAGTTCTTGAAATTTCAGCTCGCCGAGCTCAACGAGGTCGACCCCAAGCCGGGCGAGCAGGCGCGCCTGGAGGACGAGCGGCGCCGGCTCGGTTCGGTCGACAAGCTGCGCACCAGCATCGCTGGCGCCGAGGCGCTGGCCTACGGCGACGAGCGCTCGGCCTGCACGTTGCTGACCGATGCGCTGCGCCAGCTGGAACCGGCGCTCGCACTGGCGCCCGAGCTGGCCGAGCAAAAACGCTGCCTCGATGAAGCGCGCACGCTGGCCTCCGAGGCTGCGCGCGATCTGAGCCACGCGTTGGTGCGACTGGAGGCTGACCCCGAGCGGCTGGCGCTGGTCGAGGATCGGCTGGCCGCGCTGCGGCGGCTCGGTCGCAAGCACGGGGTCGAGCCCGATCTGCTGGTTGATCAAGCGAATAAACTGGCGGCCGAGTTCGCTGCGATCGCGCACGCTGACTCGCGGCTGGCCGAGCTGGACAGCGCGATCGCGGCCGCGCAGACCGAGCTGGGCAAGGCAGCGAGCGCCCTGGCCAAGGCGCGGCGCGTGGCCGCCAAGAAACTGGGTCGCGTCTGCAAGCTCGAGCTGGCCGGGCTGGCCATGGCCGAGGCCACGGTCGAGGTGGTGATCGAGCCGCTGCCCGCGCGCGCCGATCCGGGGGCGCTGGTCGTCGTGGTCGACGGTGCCGAGCAGCGGGTCGCGCGCAGTGGTGCCGAGCGAGTTGAGTTCGTGCTGCAGGCCAATCCGGGTGAAGCGGCGCGTCCGCTGGCCAAGGTGGCGTCGGGCGGCGAGCTGAGCCGGCTGGCGCTGGCGCTGCGCCGGGTGCTGGCCGATCGCGATCCGGTGCCGACCTACGTCTTTGACGAGGTGGACGCCGCGGTCGGCGGCGCCACGGCCGAGGCGGTGGGCAAGGCGCTGCAGGGCGTGGCGCGCGACCACCAGGTGATCTGCGTGACCCACCTGCCGCAGGTGGCGGCGCTGGCCGACCACCACCTGCGCGTGGTCAAGCAGAGCGCGGGCAAGCGCACCACGGTGGTGGTCGAGGCATTGAGCGCGAGCGATCGGGTCGAGGAGATCGCGCGCATGCTGGCCGGTGCCGAGACCACGGACAGCGCGCGTCGTCACGCCCGGACGTTGCTCAAGCGGGCCCAGGCATGAGCGAGCGACCGCTGCTCTGCATCGAGTCGGCGACCGCCGTCGCCAGCGTCGGCGTGGCCGGTCCGGCCGGGGTGCTGGCCAGCCGCTGGCTGCGCGAGAAGGGCGCCCACGCCGAGCAGATGTACGCCGCCATCGAACGGGTGCTGGCCGAAGCTGGCTGCGGTCTGCGCGAGCTGGCCGCGATCGCGGTCGGCCTCGGACCGGGCTCGTTCATTGGCGTGCGGATCGCGGTTGCCACCGCCAAGGGACTGGCGCTGGGCGCTGGCCTGCCGCTGATCGGCGTCTCGTCGCTGGCGGCGCTGGCGCTCTCGGCCGGGCGCAGCGGTCGCATCGCGGTCGCCGTGGACGCCAAGAAGGGGCAGGTCTACGCCGGCATCTACGACGTCACCGCGGCCGATCGTGCACCTGCCACCGTGATCGAGGCGTGCGCCCTGGACCCGGCACCGTGTGCCCAGCTGCTGGCCGGACGCGGACCGATCGCGGCACTGGTCGGCGATGGCAGCGCGCGCTACGCCGAGGCCTTTGCGCCGGTCGTAGCGATCCCGCGATTGCTGGTCGAACCGCAGCCGGCGGCGCTGTACGCGCTGGCCGCCGATCGGCTGGCAGGCTGCGACTTCGACGACCTGGCGGCGCTCAAGCCGGTCTACGCCCGCCGCTCCGAGGCCGAGGAGAAGCGCCTTGCCGCCGGTAAACCGCGCTAGAAGATCTTTCCCGGATTCAAGATGCCGGCGGGATCGAACGCCTGCTTGACCCGCCGCATCAGGTCGAGCGCGCCCGCACTGTGCTCGAGCGGCATGAACTTCTTCTTGGCGATGCCGATGCCGTGCTCGCCGCTGAGCGTGCCGCCGAGTTCGATCGCCAGCGCCATCACCTCGTGCAGCAGCAGCTCGACCGCCGGTCGCTGCGCCTCGTCGTCGAACAGGATCTGGACGTGCAGGTTGCCATCGCCGGCGTGGCCGTAGGCGGCGGTCAACACGCCAAAGCGCTCGCCCAGCTCGGCCACCCGCGCCAGCGCCTCGGGGATGCGCCGCCGCGGCACCGCGATGTCCTCGGCGATCTTGATGCGCCGGATCTTGCGCGTGGCCTCGGTCAGGCCGCGGCGCGAGGTCCACAGATCGCGCTGTTGCCTGGCGTCCTGCGCGATCAGCGTCGAGCGCGCGCCGGCCTGGTCCAGGATCTCGACCGCGCGCGCCAGCTGGGCCAGCGTCGCCTCTGCGTCGTCGCCATCGGTTTCGACGATCAGCGCGGCGTCGATGTTCTCGGGAAACCGGAACGGTGCGGTCGGTCGCACGGCATCGATCGAGCGGCCGTCCATGTACTCCAGCGTGCGCGGCAGGATGCCGTGGCTGAACAGCGCGCTGATCGCAGCCGCCGCGCGCGCCGCGCTGTCAAAGGTGACCAGCGCGGTCGAGACGCTGCGCGGCCGCGGGATCAGCTTGAGCGTGATGCCGGTGATCACCGCCAGCGTGCCCTCGCTGCCGACGATCAGCGACGTCAGGTCGTAGCCGGAGACTCCCTTGACCGTGCGCTTGCCGATGCGCAACCGCTCGCCGCTGGGCAGCACCACGTCGAGGCCCAGCACGTAGTCGCGGGTGACGCCGTAGCGCAGCGCACGCGGGCCACCGGCGTTTTCGGCCACATTGCCGCCGAGCGTGCACGAGTCGAGGCTGCCTGGATCAGGCGGGTAGAACAGACCGCGCTCCTCGACCGCCGCGTGCAGATCCTTGAGCACAACGCCCGGCTCGACGTCGATGGTGAGGTCGTCGGGCGACAGGTCGAGGATGCGCTGCATCCGGTCGAAAGCGAGCACGATGCCGCCATTGATCGCGACGCAGCCGCCCGAGTGGCCGGTGCCGCCGCCGCGCGGGGTGACCGGCACGTCCAGCGCGCTGCAGGCCTGCAACAGCAGGCTGACCTCGGCAGCACTGCCAGGGCGCACCACGGCGTCGGGCAGCACCGGCGCCAGGCCCGGCGTCTCGTCGTGGCCAAACGGTTCGAGCCGCTCGCGATCGGTGACGACGTGGCGGTCGCCGACGATACCCCGGCACGCGCTGAGCAGCGGTTCGCTCACTGACATGGCAGGGTTATAGCGCGTTTTGCGCGCGGCCGCTGCAATGCTGGCGACGCTGCGCTATGATGCGCCCCACCTGATCTGGCTTGAGGAGTTGGCATGCGACTCATGCGATGGACGATGGCGGCGACTCTGGTCGCGCTACTGGCCGCGCTTCCAAACTGCAATTGCGACCCCAACAACACCACGCCCGGCAAAGACAGCGGCCCACTGGTGTGGGTCGACGCCAGCCGCGACGCAATCGCCAGCGACCGTGTGGCGACCGACCGTGCCAGCGGCGATAGCGCGCCAGGCTCCGACCGGCTGATCGACACCCCAGATCCCGATGATCCAGCCAACGCGACCAAGGATTCGGATTGCGACGGGCTGAGCGACGCCGAGGAGTTTGGCAACCGCTACGGCGGTGGGCGGCAGACCGATCCCGGCAATCCGGACAGCGACGGCGATGGCCTGGCTGACGGCGTGGAGGTCGGTCGCACCGGCTCGCCCGATGTGCGCTGCGCCAGCCTGTTCGTCGGCGACGCCGACCCGACTTCGCACACCGATCCGACCGCCGCCGACAGCGACCGCGACGGTCTGTGCGATGGCCCGCGTTCGGCGGCGGGCTGCGCCGCCGGCGAGGATGCCAGCGGCGACGGCCGCTACGACGTCGGCCAGGAGCTCGATCCGCACAACCCCGATACCGACCACGATGGCCGCTGCGACGGCCCCAACAACGTGGCCGGTTTTTGCACCGGCGGCGACCCGAACCCCTACCTGGCAGTGGCCGACACCGACAACGACGGCGTGGCCGACGAGATCGAGCAGGCGTCGGCTTGCCTCGAATACGACGATCCGGACAGCGACGGTGACGGCCTGTGCGATGGTCCGCGCGACGTGGCCGGCGTCTGTGTCGGCGGCGAGGACCTCAACGGCGATGGCGTGCTCGGATCGGGCGAGACCGACCCGTGCCACGTCGACACCGACTGCGACGGCAGCGCCGACCAGGACGAGCGCGACCTCGGGCTCAACCCGCGCAAGAAGGACACCGACGGCGATCTGGTCAGCGATGGCATCGAGCTGTGTCGCACCAGCAATCTCGACCCCGGCTACTGCACGACCTTTGTGGCGGCCGGGACCGGTTGCCAGCCGACCGACCCGGTGGACGTCGACAGCGATGGCGACGGCATCCACGACGGCGTCGAGGACGCTGATCGTGACGGCGTGGTCGACAGTAGCGAGACCGACCCCAACAACGCCGATAGCGACGGCGACGGTATGTGCGATGGTCCGACGCGCAACATCGCCGGCGTCTGTGCCGGTGGCGAGGATCTCAACGCCAACGGCGTGGTCGACACCGGCGAGACCGATCCGCGCGCGCCGGGCACCGCCTCGGCCGACGGCGATCACGACGGCGTCCCGGACAGCGTGGAGAATGGTTCGGCCTGCCTGAGCGCCAGCGACCCGGATACCGATGACGACGGGTTGTGCGACGGACCGCTGGCGGTTGCCGGCGTCTGCGCGGCCGGCGAGGACCTCAACCACAACGGCCGGGTCGAAAGCGGCGAGACCGATCCATGCAAGATCGACAGCGACTGCGACGGCCTGGTCGACGGCTTGAGCTACGGTCTGTACCTGGGCGAGGTGACCATCGGCACCAACCCGACCAACCCGGATACCGACGGCGACGGTCTGACCGACGGACTCGAGGCGAGCGTCGGCGCGGCGTCGATGCCCGCGGGCGACAGCGCGGCCTGCGGTTTCGTGGCCGATTTCGATCCGACCAGCGGCACCGATCCGATCGACGCTGACAGCGACGGCGACGGCGTCGCCGACGGCGCCGAGGACGCGGATCAAAATGGCCGCGTCGACAGCGGCGAGCTCAACCCCAACGCCAACGACGCGGCCGGTCCGGCCGCGATGGCGTGCAGCGCCGACCGGCTGGTGCCGATCGACCGCAGCGGTTCGCTCGAGGCCGACCTGACCGTCGTGACCGCCAACTACGGCGGCGGCGACGCCTTTGCCGAGCGCTCCACGTTGCAGAGCAATGGCGACGACGTCGGTTTGATGCTCTTCAACGCCACCCACCAGGTGGCGGCGTTCGCGCTCAACGTGCCGCCGACTGCGGCCGAGGTCACGGCCCAGGCGGCCGAGCAGGCGCGGCGGCCGGTCATCGGCAACCTGACCGACTCGCTGTCGCAGACGTTTACCAGCTGGGATGGCTATGCCGGCTCGGTGCTGGTCTCGTACAACGACAGCGCGACCAGTGCGGTCAAGACCCGCGCCAACGACATCGTGACGCGGCTGCTCGGTGGCGCGCCGACCGGGCTGCTGACCACGGGCGGCGACAGTGGACCCTTCAAGCTGCAGCTCGAGTACGTGCGGCGCTCGGACCACCGGCTGGTGATCGTGGGCGTGTTGATCGCGGCGAGCCGCTACACTGGCAGCGCGCTGTTTCGCGCCAATGATCTGGCCAACGGCTCGGCCCTGGCGCAGTACCCGGACAGCGTGGGCGCGCAGTGCGACCTGCTCGAGGTGCATCCGACCCAGGCCGTAGACTTCGTGCTGGTGGTCGACAACTCGGGCTCGATGGAAAACGAGCAAAACGCGGTGGCCGCGGCCGCCGACGCCATTGGCGGCCAGCTCTCGTCGTCGACCGTGGACTGGCGGGTGGCGGTCATCACCACCGACACCGATGGCCACACCAACGCGCTGGCCGAGTGGCAGCACACCGCGTTCCCGCAGACCGTCTACAACATCTCGCGGATCGACGACGACGGCTACAACGGTGCGGTTCGCGTCACCACGTCGGCGACGACCAACTGGGTCGCCAACGACCGCGTCAAGGTATTTGGAACCACCAACTACAACGGCAACTGGAAGGTCTATCAGGTCGCCGGTTCGCTGACCGCGTTCACCGACGCCAACGGCGCGAGCGACACGCCGGCCGAAACCACTGGCACGGTCGCGCGCTCGGTGCAGTACTGCCCGTTTACCACCGCGCCGGCCGACATCCGGAAATGCATGATCAACCTGGGCACCCAGGGCGACGGCGAGGAGAACCATTTCCGTTCGTTCGCCTGCGCCATGGGCAAGGTGGTGACCGGCGCTGGCATCAACACGAACCTCAACACCGCGGCCGGCGAGAAGGGCGGCGCGGCCGACGGCGAGAGCTGCGGCCGCGACAGCGACCGCGCGCCGTTCCCGGGCACCAGCACTTTCCAGACGCCGCCCGGCACCTTCGTCTTCCTGCCGCGCGCCGACAACAACGCGACCCGGGTCCGCACCGGCGCCCGCGTCGCGGTCATCTTCGTCACCGACGCCAACGACCAGAGCGACGGTCGCTACGACGCGTCGGGCGACAGCGGGCCGTATGCCGGAGACGCGATCGCGACCCACTCGATCCCGGCCTGGCAGGCCTACTTCGGCAACTTCGACGGTCTTGGCAGCGAGCTGTCGCGCACCTTCGTGGCCGGCCTGGTCTGCCCGGTCGGCGCCAACTGCACCGACGAGGGAACCAACGGCACCGAGCTGTACTCGAACCCGCGCTTCAGAACCTTCTTCACCGGCCTGGGTGGCATCGAGGCCGAGCTGCCACCCGACGGCGACCCCAACCAGGCGCAGAAGATCGGCGACGCCATCCGCACCATCCTGCAACACGCGATCGCCCAGGCGTCGCCCTACACGCTGCGCAAGGCGCCGATCTCGTCGACCATCCGCATCGCCACCGACGCCCACACGGCCGGCGCTTGCGACACCAACAACATTCCGCGCAGCCGCCAGAACGGCTTCGATTACGACGGCGCCACCAACTCGATCCAGTTCTTCGGCAACTGCCGGCCGCTGGCGGCGGCCAGCACCAAGATCGCGGTCTCGTACCGCTACTGGATCGATCGCACGCCCAATCCCGATGGTGCGGTCACCGAGTGCGTGTGCACGCCGCCCGAGGTCTGCGATCCGCTGACGCTCGAGTGCTACTGCCCACCCGACTGCGGCCTGGGCACGGTGCCGCCCGAGAAAGTGTGCGACACCGCCACCTGCACGCTGGTGTGCCGAGCGGATTGCGGTGCCAGCTGCCCAGGCAACTCGGTGTGCAATCCGGCGCCCGCCGTTTGCGCCTGCGAGTGCCCGCGCGACTGCGGTGGGCCCGCGCCCGGCAGCAATTTCGTCTGCGACCGCGCGCCCGCCAACCCGACCTACTGTGGGTACGTCTGCTCCAGCTGCCCGGGCACGCCGCCCAACCCTGACATGACCTGCGATCTGGCGGCCTGCACCTGGCGCTGCCCGGCCTGCGGCAGTTGCCCGGGACTGGCCCACTGCGACACGTCGACTTGCGAGTGTGCCTGCGACCAGAGCATGAGCTGCGGCGCCGGCTATCGCTGGGATAGCAGCGCCTGCGACTGCGTCTGCGACGCGGCGCAACTCGCCTGCGAACCGCGCTACATTGCCGACACCCAGCTCTGCGGTTGCGTCTGCCGCGACAACTGTGGCGATACCTGCGACGAGTCCCTGGTCTGCAATCAATCGCTCTGCACCTGTGTCCCACGGGGTGGCTGATTCTCGCAGCGGTAAGTGCGAAAGGCGCGTGCGTCTGTTAATCTCTCTTCTGCTTTTACCAAGGGAGATCTCCATGTCCACTGCGCGTCTGGGCATTTCATGGCTGGCGGTGTGTCTGGCCGGAGCTCTCGTCAATGGCTGCAGCTGCGGCGAAACACCGCCCCCCACGGGCAAGGACAGCGGCTGGGTTCCGGTCGACGCCGGCGACTATGACAGCGCGATCAGCGACCGCCAGGGGACGGACCAGGTCGGACCGGACGCGGGTAGCCGCGACCGCCGGGTCGGCAATCCCGACGCCAACAATCCCAACAACGATCAGGTCGACTCCGACTGCGACGGCATGAGCGACGCCGAGGAGTTTGGCAACATCTACGCCGGTGGCGCGCAGACGGATCCTGCCAACAGCGACAGCGATGGCGATGGCATCCCGGATGGCGTCGAGGTCGGTCGCACCAGCTCGCCCGACCCACGTTGCGCAAACCTGTTCGTGGCAGACGCAGATCCAACCACCACCACCGACCCGACCAATCCGGACAGCGACGGCGACGGCCTGTGCGACGGCATTCACACGGTGCTAGGTGTCTGCACCGCGGGCGAAGACAGCAACGCCAACGGCCGCGTCGACAGCGGCGAAACCGACCCGCGCAACCCGGACACCGACGGCGACGGCTTGTGCGACGGACCGAACGATGTGCTGCCGCTGTGCACTTGCTGCGACCTCGATCCGCTCGATCCGGTTCAGGACAGCGACGCCGACGGCGTTCCCAATGCAGTCGAAGAGGGCTCGACCTGTCTCGACGCCAACAACCCGGACAGCGATGGCGACGGTCTGTGTGACGGTGACGCCGATGTGGCCGGCGTTTGCGTTGCCGGCGAGGACCTCAATGGTGACGGACTGGTCAATTCGGGCGAGACCGATCCGTGCCGCGTCGACACCGACTGCGACGGGGTCTCGGATGCAGACGAGCGCCTGCTCGGCCTCAATCCACTGCGCGGCGACAGCGACGGCGATCTGATCCGCGATGGCATCGAGCTGTGTCGCACCGACAACCTCGACGCGGTCCACTGCACCAACTTCGCCGGTGCCGGCAGCGGCTGCATCGCGACCGACCCGCTGGTCGCCGATTCGGACGGCGACGGTCTCAACGACGGCATCGAGGACGCGGACTGGGACGGCGTCGTCGACAGCGGCGAGACCAATCCCAACAGCGCCGACACCGATGGCGACCAGCTGTGCGATGGCCCGGCGCGCACCATCACCGGCGTCTGTCACGACGGCGAGGACACCAATGCGAATGGCACGGTCGACTTTGGCGAGACCGACCCGCGCGTGCCGGACAACGGCACGTCGACCACGCCCAACCCCAACGACCCCAACAACGCGACCAAGGACTCGGATTGCGACGGCTTGAGCGACGCCGAGGAGTTTGGCAACGTTTACGCCGGCGGCCGCACCACTGACCCGGCCAACCGCGACAGCGACGGCGACGGCATCCTCGACGGCATCGAGCTTGGCCGCACCTCGTCGGTCGACAGCCGCTGTGCCGGGTTTGTCGGGGACGCCGATAGCGCATCGCGCACCGATCCGACCCGCGCCGACAGCGACGGCGACGGCCTGTGCGACGGCGGCAGTGCGGTGGCCACGGTCTGCGTCCGCGGCGAAGACGTCAACAACAACGGCCGCGCTGATGTGGGCGAGACCGACCCGCGCAATCCGGACACCGACCACGACGGGCTGTGCGACGGTCCCAATGACGTGCTGCCGGTCTGTACCTGCTGCGATCCCGACCCGGTCGGAACCAGCGGTGGGCTCGATAGCGACGGCGACGGGGTGCTGGACAGCGTCGAGAGCGCCAGCTCGTGCCTGCTCGCCAACAACCCGGACAGCGACGGCGACGGTCTGTGCGATGGCCCGCGCGCCGTCGGCGCCTGTGTCAGCGGCGAGGACGTCAATGGCGACGGTGTGGTCAACGCCGGCGAGACCGACCCCTGCCACATCGACACCGATTGCGACGGCGTCTCGGACAGCGAAGAGCGCACGCGCGGTCTCAATCCGCGCAAGAAGGACAGCGACGGCGACATGCTCAGCGACGGCGTAGAGCTGTGCAAGACGGTCAACCTCGATCCGTCCTATTGCGCCAGCTTCATCGCGGCGGGCACCGGTTGCGTGGCAACCAACCCGCTCTCCGTCGACAGCGACGCCGACGGCATCAATGACGGCGTCGAGGACGCGGACCGCGACGGCGTCTTCGACAACACCGAGACCAATCCCAACGACGCCGACACCGACGGCGACGGGCTGTGCGACGGCCCGAGCCGGATGATTCCGACCGTTTGCTCGGGCGGCGAGGACCTCAACGCCAACGGCCGCATCGACCAGGGCGAGACCGATCCGCGCACCCCCAACACCGCGGCGACGGACACTGACCGCGACGGCATCCCGGACGCGGTCGAGGCGGTCGTGGCCTGTCTCAACGCCAGCAACCCGGACACCGACGGCGACGGGCTGTGCGATGGCGGGCTGGCCATCGCCGGCGTCTGCGCGCGCGGCGAGGATCTCAACAACAACGGTCGGGTGGATCCGGGCGAGACCAGTCCGTGCAAGGTCGACACCGACTGCGACGGTCTGGTCGATGGCGCCACCTACACGGTGGCCACGGTCACCTATCGCGGCGAGCAGACGCTCGGCACGTCGCCGACCAACCCGGATAGCGACGGTGACGGGATTGGCGACGGGCTCGAGGCGGGCGTCAGCGCCGCCAACACCCCGCCCGGTACCAGCGGCAGCTGTGGCTTTGTCGCTGACGCGGATCCGACCTCGACCACCAATCCGGCCGATGCTGACAGCGACGACGACGGCATCGGCGACGGCGCCGAGGACGCCAACCAGAACGGTCGCGTCGACTGCGCCGATGGCACGGCCCCACCGGGTGGCGTGTTGGCAAACTGTCCGGGCGGCCGTACCGAACTCAACCCCAACAACTCGGGCGATGCCTCGGGACCCGCTGGCGACGCTTGCGCGACCGCCAACCTGGTACCGGTGCAGTTCCTGGGCGCCATGGCGCCCGACGTGCTGTTTGCCACTGCCGCCTATGGCGGCACCGACGCCTTCAGCGAGCGCAACAACATCACGCTCGACGGCACCGATGCCGGCGTCATGCTCTACAACCCGGCGCACGACGTGGCTGTGTTTGCGATCAAGGTCACGCCTGGAGCTGGCGACACCACGGCCAGCGTGGCCGAGGCGGCACGGCGAGCGACGATCGGCAATCTGGGCGCTGCCATCGCGCGCACCTTTACCACCTGGGACGGCTTTACCGGTTCGGTGCTGGCCAGCTACGACGACAGCTCGGCCGGCGCGGTCAAGACCCGCGCCAACGACATCGTGACGCGGTTGCTCGGCAGCGGCGCCATCGCGGGCACACTGGCCGCCGGCGGCGGAGCAGGTCCGCACAAGCTGCAGCTCGAATACATCCGCCGCACCGATCAACGCATGGTCATCGCCGGTGCCATCGTCCCGACGGCCGGCTACACCGGGGTCGCCATGTTCCGCGTCGACGACGCGGCCAACGGCTCGGCGCTGGCGCAGTTCGGCGACGGCGTGGGCGTGCAGTGCGACATCTTCCAGGTGCAGCCGAACCAGCGCGTCGACTTCGTGCTGGTCATCGACAACTCGGGCTCGATGGACAACGAGCAGCGGGCGCTCGCCGCCGCTGCCGACGAAATCGGTGCCCAGCTGTCGTCGTCGACCGTGGACTGGCGCGTGGCCGTGATCACGACCGACACCGACGAGGTCGCCAACAGTTCCAACAGCTGGTTGGGGGGCGAGTACCCGCAATCGGCGCTGAGCTACGCAATCTCGTGGGTCGATGACAGCAGCGCCAGCTGCAATGGCACCGATTGCCGGATCCAGTTGCAGACCACCACGGCCAATGCCTTCGTCGTCGGCGACAACGTCGTGGTCAGGGGTACGGCCGGCTACGATGGCACGTACGGCGTGCGCACCGCCGGCAACCCGCTCACTTTCACCGAGCGCAACGGCAACAGCAACACGGCCCGCGAGAGCAACGCCGGCACGGTCACCCGGGCCATGCGTTACTGCACGTTCACCTCCGACACGGCAGCCATCTCGACCTGCGTCACCAGCCTGGGCACCAACGGCAGCGGCGAGGAGAACCACCTGCGGTCGTTCGGCTGTGCCATGGGTTCGGTCGTCTCGGGTCCGGGCATCAACCAGAGTCTGGACACGGCCAACGGCGAGCTGGGCGGCGCGCCGGACGGCGAGAGCTGCGGCCGCGATGGCACACGTGCGCCGTGGGTGTCGACCAGCACCTATGTGCCACCGCCATCGCCGTATCAGATGCTGCCGCGCGCCGACGGCAGCATCTACAAGATCCGTACGGGCGCGCAGCTGGCCGTGATCTTCTTGACCGACGCCAACGACCAGAGCGACGGCCGCTACGATGCGTCGGGCGGCAACGGCACCTACCCGGGCGACGCCATTGCGACCCACTCGATTCCGACCTGGGCGAGCTACTTCCAGAACTTCGACGGTCAGGGTGGCTCTCTCTCTCGCGCGTTCGTGGCTGGCCTGGTCTGCCCGGTCGGCGGCGACTGCACAGACGAAACCGGCGCCTATTCCAATCCACGCTGGCGCACCTTCTTTACCGACATGGGCGGTATCGAGGCCGAGCTGCCGGGCGACGGCACGGCCAACCAGTCGCAACTGATCGGCGACGCCATCCGCAATATCCTGCAGCAGGTCATCGGCTCGGCCTCGCCTTACCACCTGACCAAGCCGCCGATCTCGTCGACCATCCGCGTCGCGACCAATTCGGCCACGGCGGGCACCTGCCCGGCGAGCAACATCCTGCGCAGCCGGCAAAACGGGTGGGACTACGATGGCGCGACCGGCAACATCACCTTCTACGGCAACTGCCGGCCGGTCGGTAACAACACGACCCAGATCGCGGTCTCGTATCGCTACTGGATCGATCGCACCGGCGACCCGGGTGGCTCGACCGCTTGCAACTGCACGCCGCCCCAGGTGTGCGACGAGCTGACCCAGGAGTGCTACTGCCCGCCCGATTGCGGCCAGGGCGCAGTGCCGCCGGAGCAGGTCTGCGACACCGCAACCTGCATGCTGGTCTGC
>Ga0315268_10002626_pt1 | contig 20155 bp, 22 predicted proteins | sample C1_top_MG_FD_204535 | JGI IMG/M metagenome (GOLD analysis project Ga0315268, IMG submission 204535) | Sediment microbial communities from Yellowstone Lake, YNP, Wyoming, USA - C1_top | ecosystem: Environmental > Aquatic > Freshwater > Lake > Sediment | place: USA: Wyoming | collected 2017-08-01
TGGGTCGCCGCCATGCAGGCGCTGCTCGACGCCTCGCCCTTCGGCCAAGGCTGCAAGGCCTGGGGCGGCAAGGACCTGTGGCACATGCGCTCGCTGCTGGCGACGGAACCGGTGGACTTCCTGATCGGCAACACCTACGGCAAGTTTCTCGAGCGCGACGTCGGCACCCCGCTGATCCGCATCGGCTTCCCGGTGTTCGACCGTCACCACCATCACCGTTATCCGGTGTGGGGCTATCAGGGCTCGCTCAACGTGCTGGTGAAAATTCTCGACAAGATCTTCGACGAGATGGACAAATCCACCATCGTGCCGGGCAAGACCGACTACAGCTACGACATCATTCGTTAATTGCGGAAAATAGTGATGGGTAATGGGTGATGCGAGGGGATCGATGTTGCCCCCCGGTTCCCCTCACGCATTACCCATTGCGCATTACATAAGGAAATATAATGGCCAATATCACTTTTTCCTCTCCGGCGATGAAAAAAGACGTCACCGTCTATGCCATTGCCGGCGACCACCGGCGCACCGTTCTGGCGCTGGCTCAGGAACATAAAATTCCAATCAACTTCGAGTGTCAGGACGGTGAATGCGGTTCCTGCACGGTGCAGGTCATGCCCATCGGCAACAAATCTCCCATGGCTGTCCACCTGACCGAGAAGGAAAAAACCGTTCTGCTGCTGGCCGGCAAGATCACCAGACAGCAGTGCGAGCAGATCGAAATCACGGATATTGCCCCGATGTGGCGGCTGGCTTGCCAGTACATCATACGGGACGAGGATATCCTGGTGCAGTTCTGATCGGTTCGGTTCGCCCCGCCCCACCCCGCCCCGCCCCGGAGAAAAGCCCATCGAATTGCCGATGGGCTTTTTTCATCTTAATTCACCTGGCAACTGGAAATAATAGCGTTAAAAACCGCTCCCCCTCCGTCGCGCCCAGCACGCGCGGATGGCGCTTGTCAAAATGCAACACAAAATCTATTTGCAAGAGATAGAGCGTGGCGTAACATAGTTCTACTCATCATTCAAGCGGGACGCGCTCAAGCGTGCCCCTTAATTCAGACGTCAGGCCTCTACGGAAAGGCTCGGATGACTACTTGCAGCCACATCGTTTTGATGGCTTCGTACAACAGATGGATGAATGCAATACTGTATGAAACTGCGGGGAAACTGTCCCCGCAGGAACTAGCGGCTGACAGAAAGGCATTTTTCGGCTCGCTTATCGGAACCCTTAACCACATCGTCGTAGGTGACACGATATGGTTAAAGCGGTTCGCAACGCACCCTTCCAATCATCCTGCACTTGACTCAATCCGCAAATTGCGGACTCCTTCGTCACTAGATGAATTGTTGTTTACGGATATTGGAGGGCTGTTCAACCATCGTGGCGAAAAAGAGCTTTTCTGGTCTTGTCATGCACTTCTTTAATCACCAGACCCATCATCGGGGACAGGCAACCACGCTTTTATCTCAAGTGATGGCTTTTCGGGTTTGGAGGCGTCAGTGAGCAATAGTCAATTACCCCGATTTTATGGTTCTGGCCCAACCCATCATTCCTTCCAGAGGCCGCGCAGCAAGCGGCGCCCCCCTGAGTTCGCACGTTTTCCATCAAAAACCACAGACAATTATCTCACCGTTTTAAAACATGTTGGGTTAGTGCTGATTGTTATGGGCGTTCTGGATATCGCCTTCATGATTTACTGCATTACTCACGAGCAAAGCTATACGTCTAGCCTCAGCATTTTCGCGGTTATTGCGGGAATCCTGTTGATGCGAGGTAGCCTCGGTGCGGCCCGTATAGTTACTTGGGTTGTCGCGTTTATGCTCGCTGGTATTCTGAGTGCCATTCTCGTCCTTCCCTTTCTGCAACCATTCGAGCTATGGCTTGCTGAGTCCCAACTTAGTCCCATTAGCACCATCGTCTCCACCCTGGTTGGCCTAGTAACTATCACGGTTTTATTTTGGATCTATCAGCAGTTACGCACTCCTGCAGTGGTCCGAGCGCGAGCGGCTGTTGGTCAATCTGCTAGGCGACCCAAGCTTGCATTTTTTCTCGGCGTGTTTCTCGTCATATACCTTGCGGGAATACTGTATTTCACGATGGGTGGTGAATCAGGCTCTAGAGCAGTGCAGCTCGAACAGAGTCAGTTTGGCTCCGGTTATAAATATCAAGTTAACGCCATGCAATGGTCTGGTGGTCATTACAGTGCAAGCCTCACTGCTTACGATGGTCGAGAAATTAAGCCTATACAAGTTGAGGGGCAGAAATGAATTGGGCTGACCCGTCATACAGACGGATTTTCTCGACCAGCAGCTCCATCGAACTGCCGTACCGATTTTTTCCTTCGGGGCTGTCAACCAGAGAACATGGAGTTCTAACAATCACACATTACTGCGCCGGCTGAATCCCTGAGCTTTTCGGCTGACCATCACGAAAACGTGGTGGCTGAGATGCTGCTCATGCCGGGTTCCATAAATTCTTCCTGTTGCAAGTCCAGCCATTCCAACGCATCGGTCCGATGTCTCGGCTTTCGGCCAGCGCAGCATATCTGTCGGGTAATTGTCGCAAACCGGACATGCCTATACGACAAAACTTCCGCTACATTTCCACAAAGCCTTTATTGACGGTGTCTTAATGCGTTTTTAACGAATGGCACGGGACTTGCATAGTGAAAGGCAAATGGAATTTTTGTCGGGATTATCGCAATGAGCGCATTAACCAGCAAAGTCGAGATGGTGTTCAACGAACCGGCCTGCCCCACCAATCAGGGCAAGTCGGAAAAGGAACGCAAGAAGGGCTGCGGCAAGCCGCTCATGCCCGGCGCGGCGGCGGGTGGATGTGCCTTCGACGGGGCCAAGATCGCGCTGCAGCCGATCGTGGACGTGGCCCATCTGGTGCACGGGCCGATCGCCTGTGAAGGCAACTCCTGGGATAACCGCCATGCGGCTTCGAGCGGGCCGAAACTTTATCGTACCGGCTTCACGACTGACATCGGCGAGCTGGATGTGATCTATGGCGGGGAAAAACGTCTGTTCATGGCGATTCGCGAGATCATCGAAAAATATGATCCTCCCGCGGTATTCGTCTACCAGACCTGTGTCACCGCCCTGATCGGCGACGACGTGGAGGCGGTGTGCAAGCGTGCGGCGGAAAAGTTCGGCAAGCCGGTCATTCCGATCAATGCGCCGGGATTCGCGGGCAGCAAGAATCTGGGCAACAAACTGGCGGGCGAGGCCTTGCTCGATTATGTGATCGGCACCGAGGAGCCGGCGGTCACGACGCACTACGACATCAATATCTACGGCGAATACAACCTGTCTGGCGAATTGTGGCAGGTGCAGCCTTTATTCGATGCCCTCGGCATCCGGGTGCTGGCCAATATTTCAGGCGACGCCCGCTACCGCGAGGTTGCCTGCGCCCACAGGGCCAAGGCAGGCATGATGGTGTGCTCAAAGGCGCTGATCAATCTGGCCCGCAAGATGGAAGAACGCTATGGCATCCCCTGGTTCGAGGGTTCTTTTTACGGGGTTTCGGATACCAGCGAGAGCTTGCGCAGCATCGCCAGACTTCTGGTGCGGCAGGGGGCGCAGGATGATCTGCTGGCGCGGACCGAGGCCCTGATCGAGCGCGAGGAGGCCCGTGCCTGGGCGAGGTTGAAGCCTTACAGGGAGCGGCTGCGGGGCAAGAGGGTGCTGCTTTTGACCGGCGGGGTGAAGTCCTGGTCGGTGGTCTCCGCCCTGCGCGAAGTGGGTATGGTGATTACCGGCACCAGCACCAAGAAATCCACCGCGGAAGACAAGGCGCGCATCAAGGAAATCATGGGAGGCGATGCCCATATGTTCGACGATCTCCCTCCGCGCGAGATGTACCGGATGCTCAAGGAATCCAGCGCCGACATCATGCTTTCCGGCGGCAGGTCGCAGTTTGTGGCGCTGAAGGCCAAGACGCCATGGCTCGACATCAACCAGGAGCGCCACCATGCCTATGCGGGCTACGAGGGGATGGTGGAGCTGGTGAAACAGATCGACCGGGCGATTTATAACCCGATCTGGGAGCAGGTGCGGCAGCCGGCTCCGTGGGAAATGGAAGACTAACCGCAGAGGTGCAGAGGAAAGGCTAAAAAACTCAGTGTCTCTGCGCCTCTGCGGTTCAAAAAAAGGGATTGAAATGGCAACCATAGTCACATCCAAAAAAGCCTGCGCGGTCAATCCGCTCAAGATGAGCCAGCCTGTCGGCGCGGCGCTGGCCTTTCTCGGCCTCGACAAGTGCATGCCGCTGATGCACGGCTCTCAGGGCTGCACCGCCTTCGGACTGGTGCTGTTCGTGCGTCACTTCCGCGAGACCATTCCGCTCCAGACCACCGCCATGAACGAGGTCACCACCATTCTTGGCGGCATGGATAACCTGGAGCAGGCGATCTTGAACATATACAACCGCGCCAGGCCGGACGTCATCGGCATTTGCTCGACCGGGCTGACCGAGACCAAGGGCGACGACGTGGATGGATTCCTCAAGCTGATCCGCCAGAAACATCCGGAGTTGAAGGATACCGCCCTGGTCTATGTGTCGACGCCGGACTATCAGGGCGCGTTTCAGGACGGCTGGAGCAAGGCGATTACCGCTCTGGTGGAAACCCTGTGCGAACCGGCGCCGAAAACCATCTGGCAAGTCAACGTGCTGCCCGGCAGCCACCTGACCGTGGCGGATATCGAGGAGGTGCGTGAAATCATCGAATCCTTCGGGCTTTATCCGATTATCGCCCCGGACCTGTCCGGTTCGCTCGACGGACACATCCCGGAAACTTTCCTGCCTACCACGCTGGGCGGTGCGAAAGTATCCCAAATCAAACAGATGGGCGGATCGGCGATGACTATCGCGCTCGGCGAACAGATGCGGCCCGCCGCCGAAGCACTGGAGGCAAGGACGGGTGTGCCATACCGGCTGTTCGACCGGCTCACCGGGCTTCAGGCAAACGACGACTTCCTCGCCTTTCTGTCGGAATTGAGCGCTACGCCCGTGGCCAGCAAATACCGCAGACAGCGCAGCCAGGTGGTTGACGCCATGCTGGACGGGCATTTCTTCTTCGGCGGCAAAAAAGTCGCGCTGGGTGCCGAGCCTGACCTGCTCTGGCAAATCGGCATGTGGTTGGCCGAGATGGGATGCGAGATTGCGGCCGCTGTCACCACCACGCATTCTCCGCTGCTGGAGAAGTTGCCGTGCGCGGAAGTCGTGATCGGCGATCTGGAAGATTTTGAGGCCCGCGCTTCAGGTTGCGACCTGATGATTACCCATTCCCACGGGCGGCAGGCGGCGCAGCGGCTCGGGATCCCGTTTGTAAAAATGGGGCTGCCCCTGTTCGACTGCCTTGGCGCTGCCCACAAGCTTTCCGTGGGATACCGTGGTACGCGTGACCTGGTTTTCGAACTGGGCAACCTGTTCATCGCGAACTTGCCCGAACACCATGTCGATTCGTGGCCGTTACCCCACAAAGGGGACTCCGACTTTCTATGCGCTGAAGCGCATGAAAGATCGTATGCCAGCAGGGGGGCACCATGCAACCGAGACGCAGGCTGAAGCTTGTTACTAACCAGGAAAGAGGAGCGAACAGCATGAAAGTCGCCTTTACCACCCAGGACATGCAGGGCGTGGATGCCCACTTCGGCTGGGCGAAGAACATCGCAGTTTATGAAATTTCGCCGGATGGCCACCAGTTTGTTGAAGCCATCCAGTTCGACGGCGACCTCAAGGAAGACGGCAACGAAGACAAGCTGGCGGCCAAGATCGACGCCATCCGCGATTGCGCCATCGTCTACGTGGCCGCCATCGGCGGCTCGGCGGCGGCGCGGGTGGTGGCCGCCAAGATCCATCCGGTCAAGGTTGCGGAGGGAACGCCGATTCAGGAATTGCTCGACAGGCTCGAACAGGTGTTGAAAGGCACGCCGCCGCCATGGCTGCGCAAGGCACTGGAAAAGGGCAAGGAAAAATCATTCGATTTCGACCAAGAAGAGGAGACGGATCATGCCTGAAGCGGCTTTGCTTAAAACACCCGGCACCGAACCGGGAAGCTCGGTTTTTTTGAACGAACTCGTCAAGTTGTGGCGGGCCCAGGATGCCTACGGCACGTGGGAGGGCAAGAGCGATGCACAACTGCTGGAACCCTATGTCGTCGACAAGGAAAAGCGCAAGGAGATTCCCATTATCGGCGACCCGGACCCGGAAATGCTGTGGCGTCTGGAGTTGTTTTACGGCGCCGTGGGCCTTGCCATCGAGCGCCAGACCGGCAACATGGTTACCCCGATGATGAAGATGCACCACGAAGGTTTCGGCCGCATCGTCCTGATCGCCGGCCGCCTGATCGTGGTCAACAAGCAACTGCGCGACGTGCACCGCTTCGGCTTCCTCACCATGGAGAAACTGGCGGAGGAGGGTGAAAAGCTGGTGAACGCGGGGGTGGAAATGATACAGAAATTTCCTGATGTGGCGAACTACAGTTGATTCTGTTAACCACAGAGACACAAAGGCACAGAGAAAATCAAAACCTCTCTGATCAAGAAAATCGCATTTCTCTGTGCCTCTGCGTCTCTGTGGTGAAAAAAGGGGTTGAACATGGAAGACATTGAAACATCGAAAGCGCGGGTGAAAAAGCTGAACGCACAAGCGACCCAGTTCAAGATGGACCTGCATGACTTGTCCGAGGAATTGCCGATCAATTGGGACAAGATTCCCGATCTGGCGGCAAAAACCTTCGAGGCTTACAAGGCGCTGGCTGAAGCCCGCGCGAAATTAGCGGGAGCGTAAAAATGGGTTTTGCGACGGTAGTGATGCCGGATGGGCGTGCCTGGGTACCCAGGTTCGTCGTGGCGATCAACAAGGACAAGTGCATCGGCTGCGGCCGCTGTTTCAAGGTCTGCGGCCGGGATGTGCTGCAGCTGATGGGCGTGGACGACAAAGGGCAGCTCATCGCGGTGGACGCGGATGACGATGACGACGATGAGTACGAAAAAAAGGTGATGACAGTCGCCAACGAACAGAGTTGTATCGGCTGCGAAGCGTGCGCCAAGATTTGTCCCAAGAAATGTTATAGCCATGCCGCGCTGGAAGTTTGATCAAGCAATCTTTGAGGTACTGATATGGGCGCCTTACACAGCAAACTGATGCTTGCGGCACAAAATCCGTCCGCCCCGGCGACCCGCGCCTTCGCCGGGGCGCTGGAAACGTCGCGGGGCGCATTGCCCCAGGCGCGCCCGCTGGGTCTCGATGCGGTTGCCTTCCAGGCGCTGCTGGCGCGTTATTTCCCGGCCGCCAACGACTTGCCTGAGCTGGCAGCGGAGGCCGGCTGCCTGGCCCTGCGCGCCGACGAATACGACGATCTGCTGCACCTTCTGCTCGATCACCGCAGCGACGGCAGCGACGAGACTGCCTGGCTCGCCAGCGCAGTCGCGGCGGCATGCCTGGGCGGCAACCACCTGTGGCAGGACCTGGGGCTGGCTAACCGCCAGGAACTCTCCGACCTGCTGAAAACCCGCTTTCCCTCCCTGTACGCCCGTAACACCGGCAACATGAAGTGGAAGAAATTTTTTTACAAGCAGTTGTGCGAGCGTGCCGACGTCAATGCCTGCCGCGCACCGAGCTGCCGAGTGTGCGCCGATTATTCCAGCTGTTTCGGCCCGGAAGAATAGCCGATTCCCTCAAAGCACCACCTGCGTTCCCATCTCCACCACCCGGTTCGGCGGAATTTGGAAGAAGCTGGCCGCGCTGCCGGCGTTGCGGAACATCGCGATGAACAGCTTTTCGCGCCACAGCGGCATTTCGGTACCCAGCTTGGGAATCAGGGTTTCGCGGCCGAGGAAGAATGAGGTAGTCATCGGGTCGAAGGTGATGCCGTATTGTGCACAGCGCTCCAGAGCCCTGGGTATGTCGGGATCGTCCTTGAAACCGTAGCGAACGAGTATGCGGTAGAAATTGTTCGGCAGGGTCTGTACCTCGACCCAGTCTATGTCCGGGACGTGGGGGACGTCTTCCACCAGCACGGTCACGATGGCGATGCGCTCGTGCAGCACCATGTTGTGTTTCAGGTTGTGCAACAGGGCATGGGGTACGGCGTCGGGATCTCCCGACAGGAACACTGCCGTGCGCGGCACCCGCGTTAACGAGCTGGAGTCCAGGCCATGGACGAAGGGTTCGAGGGCGATAGCTTCGCTCTCCATGCGCGTCCGCAAGAGTTCGCGCCCGAGCTTCCAGGTGCTCATCAGGGTAAAAACGCCCAAGCCGAATACCAGCGGGAACCAGCCGCCATCCTCGATTTTGATGGCGTTGGCGGCGAAGAAGGCAAGATCGATCGCCAGGAAGAACGAGATCAACAGCCCGCTCCTGATCCATCCCCATCCCCACAGATGGCGCACGACGATGAAAGCGAGGATAGAGGTGATGGTCATCGTGCCGGTCACGGCGATGCCGTAAGCCGCCCCCAGATTGGTGGAACTGCGGAACCCCAGGACCAGGGCGATCACCGCGAGCAGCAACGCCCAGTTGATTCCCGGCAGATAGATTTGCCCAATTTCCCGCTCCGATGTTTGCTGCACCTCCATGCGCGGCGAATAGCCCAATTGGATCGCCTGCCGGGTTATCGAAAATGCGCCGGAGATCACTGCCTGCGAGGCGATTACCGTGGCCGCCGTGGCCAGGGCAACCAAGGGATACAACGCCCAGTTCGGGGCCAGCAGGTAAAACGGGTTCTGGATCGCAGCCGAGTTATGCAGCAATAAAGCTCCTTGGCCGAAATAATTGAGCGCCAAGGCAGGCAGGACCAAGCCGAACCAGGCAAGCTGAATGGGCTTGCGGCCGAAGTGTCCCATGTCGGCATAAAGCGCCTCGGCACCGGTCAGCGCCAGCACCACCCCGCCCAGCGCGAGGAATCCGAGCCAGGGGTTTGATGCGAGAAAAACAAGGCCATAGGCTGGGTTGAGCGACTTGACTACATTCGGCTCGGTCAGGATGTTGACGATCCCCAGCAGCGCCAGGGTTCCGAACCACAGGCACATGATCGGGCCGAACAGGGCGCCGATGCCCGCCGTGCCTTTGCGCTGGAAGGCGAACAGGGCGACCAGCACCCCGATGGTGACCGGGATCACGTAAGCCTTGAGCGCCGGGGTGGCCACCTCCAGCCCCTCGACGGCGGAGAGCACCGAGATGGCGGGGGTGATCACGCCGTCCCCGTAGAACAGCGCCGCGCCGACGATGCCCGCCAGCATGATCGCCGCCCGTCCGCGCTGGCCCTCGGTCTTGTGCAGGGCCAGCGCCATCAGTGCCATGATGCCGCCTTCGCCCCGGTTGTCTGCACGCATGATGAAGGCAACGTATTTGATCGACACTACGATGACCAGCGACCAGAAGATCAGGGACAGGATGCCGAGGACGTTATCCGGCGTGACCGGAACCGGATGGGCGCCGGCGAATACTTCCTTGATGGCGTAGAGCGGGCTGGTGCCGATGTCGCCGTAGACGATCCCCAGAGCAGCCAAAGCAAGGGGTGTCACGCGGCGGTCTTGATGTACATCTTGTTGGGTCATGATTTATCCGGGTTTTGAATGGATTAAGACTGGAAACGGTAGCCGACACCGGTCTCGGTCAGGAGGTGCTTCGGCTGGGCGGGGTCGGCTTCCAGCTTCTGGCGCAGATGGCCAACGTAGATCCGCAGGTAATGGTTGCTCTCGACGAAAGACGGTCCCCAGACCTCGCGCAGCAAATGGCGATGGGTCAGGACCTTGCCCGGATTGGCCATCAGGAGGGCGAGCAGGCGGTACTCGATTTGCGTGAGGTGGACAGGCTCGCCGCTGCGTGACACCACGCGCTTGGAAAGGTCGGCCTGAATATCGCCAAACGAGACCACCGGGCTGCCCTCGCTGCTTTTGCCTTGCCGCCGCAAGAGTGCGCGCACGCGGGCGAGCAGTTCGCCGACGCCGAAGGGTTTGGTCAGGTAATCGTCCGCTCCGGCGTCCAGCGCGACGATCTTGTCGTTCTCGGTGGAGCGCGCCGACAGGATCAGGATCGGCACCGCGGACCAGCCGCGCAGGTCGCGGATGAATTCGACGCCATCCAGGTCGGGCAGGCCGAGATCGAGAACGATCAAGTCGGGCTTGCGGGTGCCCGCCTCGACCAGCCCCTGCTTGCCGCTTTCCGCCTCGAACACGCGGCAGCCTTCGGCCTCCAGCGCGGAACGGACGAAGCGGCGAATCTGCTTCTCGTCTTCAACGACGACGACGATCGAAGAGATTTCGCTCATGTTGCGCTCTCTTCTTCAACGGTGGGCGGCGTGCCGCTCGGCAGGGTGAACGTCACGCAGGCGCCGCCTTCCGGCCTATTCGCCGCATGAATCGTCCCGCCGTGCGCATCGATAATCGCCTGGCAGATCGCCAGCCCGAGCCCGACGCCGGGAGTCGCCGATTCGGGAACGCCGCGCACGAACATCTCGAACAGCGCGTGTTGCTTGACTGGAGGAAAGCCCGGTCCTTGGTCGCAAACGGAGACTTCGACGCTTCCCCCTTGCGCATTTCCCGCGATTTCGATCAAAGAGCCGGGCGGCGCATATTTGGCCGCATTTTCCAGCAGGTTGCAGAACACCCGCTCGATCAATACCGCGTCGAACTCGACCAGAGGCATGTCCTTGGGCAGCACGACACGGACCTGGTGGTTCGCCAGGCTGCGCCCCAGCAGCTGGATGCTCGCCCCGACCACTTCCTCGATCAGTTGCCATTCCTTGCGTAGCGTGACTCGGCCGGCATGGAGGCGGGCCATGTCCAAAAGATTTCCGACCAGGCTGGAGAGACGCAGCGCCTGTTCGCGGATGGCTTCCGCCGTTTCCAAGGACTCTGCAGGAAGCGGCGGCCTGGCCAGCGCCAGTGAATCGGCCAGCCCCACCAGGGCGGTGAGCGGCGTGCGCAGGTCGTGGGACAGGGCGGAGAGAATCGAGCTACGCAGTCGCTCGGAAACGATTTGCACTTGGGTGGATTGGGCTACCTCCACGTAATGCAGACGCTCCACGGCGATGGCGACTACCGACGAGAGGGTCGCCAGCAGCGGTTTTTGTTCCCGTACTGCGTCAGGATTCTGGCTGTTGGGGGCGAAGACGATCACGCCGCGTACCTTCATCGGTGCCTTGAGCGGGAAATAGCTCGCCCCGTAGCCATACCCAGACAGCGTATAGTCCTCGACCGGCTCGCCTTGATCGAAGGCGATCAGTGCTAAGCGCTGCTCGATATGAAGCCGGTTATCCAAATGGGCTATCGGTTTCAGGTTGTCTTGTTCATCGGGTAGGAGAAGCACCGCATCCAGAGCGAACCCATCATGCAGGAAGCGACGGACGATGTCGGAAACCTGTCCGATGGTCAGCGCTCCGGCCAAGTCCCGCGCCATTTCGTAAAGTGCCCGGGTTTGCTGCTCCTTGAGAGAGGCGATGTCGGCCTGCCAGCGTAGGCCGGCAGCGAGCTGGCCGGTGATCAGGGCGACCGCGAGCATGACGGAAAATGTCACCAGATACTGGACGTCGTTGACCGTGAATGAGAGCCGTGGCGACACAAAGAAGAAGTCGAACAGGGCGACACTGAGGAATGCCGCCAGTACCGCCGGCCCGCGGCCGAATTTCACCGCGACCAGCAGCACCGTCAGCAGGAACAGCATGACGATGTTGGTGAGGTCGAGATGCTCCCTGAGCGGCGTGGCGACGAGGGTCGTGATTACGCAGGCAACCAGCGTCCAGCCATATCCTTTTGGAGAGGCGGCACGGGTAGATGGCACAGGCAAATCGGTGTTCATTCTTGCGTTCCCTGAAGAAGCTGCTTGATTAGCGGTTTACGGGCCTCCGTAAACCCCGCGAAAATTGTGGCCTTGTTGGAATAAAAATGTTGTAAAAAAGTCGTAGTCGCCAGTTTTTGGCCAATCCTGGCGGCGATGCTGCATCTCTTGTCGCAAACCTGACAAAGCGGCTTTATGTCGGCTTTCCACCCTCCGTGTTTTTTTGCTGCATATTCTTAATTATTTGAAAAACAACTATAAATTGTTGCCATGCCGAGGGTGGCACAGTGCTTGCTAAAGCCTGTTCAGGCAGCAATTTTCGTGGCTTGAACGAGGGACATCATGCTTACAGTCAATGACACCACTTTGCGCGATGGCGAGCAGACCGCCGGCGTCGCCTTCTCCGCCGAGGAGAAGATGGGCATCGCCCGCGCCTTGTCATCTGCCGGCGTGCCCGAGCTGGAAATCGGCATACCGGTGATGGGCGAGGAAGAGCAGGAGAGCATACGCGCCATTGCCGGTCAAGGACTGGATGCCCGCTTGATGGTTTGGGGCAGGATGTGCGAGGAGGATCTGCGGGCGGCGGCAAAATGCGGGGTGGACATCGTCAACCTGTCGATTCCGGTGTCCGATCTGCAGATCGGGCACAAGCTCAGACGCGACCGCGAGTGGGTGTTGCAGGCCATACGCCGCTTCGTGCCGGCCGCCATGGATTTGGGGATGGAGGTGTGCGTCGGTGCCGAAGATGCCTCCCGCGCCGATACGGATTTTCTGCTCAAGGCGGCGGAAACGGCCGAGTACGCTGGCGCACGCCGCTTCCGCTTTGCCGACACGCTGGGAGTGCTGGACCCGTTCGCTACCTACGAAATTCTGCGCACTTTGCGCGTCACCGTGGACATGGAAATCGAGATGCACGCCCATAACGACCTGGGCCTTGCTACCGCCAATACGCTGGCGGCGGTGAAGGCGGGCGCGACGCACATCAACACCACGGTCAACGGCCTGGGCGAGCGCGCCGGCAATGCCCCACTGGAAGAAGCGGTGATGGCGCTGCGCCACCTGCATGGCATCGAGAGCGGGATCGACAGCCGGCGTTTCCCGGAGATTTCGCGGCTGGTGGCCGAGGCCTCTGGCCGTCCGGTGCCAGCCAACAAGAGCATCGTCGGAGAAGGCGTCTTTACCCATGAATCCGGCATCCACGTGGACGGGTTGATCAAGCACCGCCCCAACTACCAGAATTTCGACCCCGCAGAAGTGGGACGTAATCACCGCATGGTGCTGGGCAAGCATTCGGGTTGCAGTGCGGTGATCAGGGCTTATGCGGATATGGGCATGATGCTCGACGAAGTGCAGGCAGGCAGCATCCTGATGCGCATTCGCCAGTACGCAGGGTCGCTCAAGCACGCGCCCGGCGTCGAGGAACTGAAGCTGTTTTATCTGGAAACCGCGACGCGTTCACCATTGCGTCTTGAAGTTTGACTGCCGGGAGTTGAAGAAATGGAAATATTGATGCAAGCCTTAAAAAACCTTTCCACTGCCGAAGAGTTTCTGGATTTCTTCGCTGTCGAATACCAGCCTGCGGTGGTGCATGTGAACCGTTTGCACATACTGCAGCGCTTCCACCAGTATCTGCGGCAGGCGAAGCTATCCATTGATTGCGACGAAGCGGAAGCGCTTAAAACCTGCCGGGGCTTGATGGAAAAGGCATACCAGGATTTCGTCCATTCCAGCGCGGTCAAGGAGAAGGTGTTCAAGGTGTTCCGCGATGCCGACGGGGTAAAAACCGTCTCGGTGGAGAACGTTCGCGCGGCACTGTCGGCGCGGAAACAAGTGGCCTGAAAGGAGCGCTTCATGCACATCGTCGTCTGCATCAAACAGGTTCCTGACAGTGCGCAAATCCGCGTCCATCCTGTAACCAATACCATCATGCGCCAGGGCGTGCCAGCGATCATCAACCCCTATGACCTGTTCGCCCTGGAAGAGGCGCTATGCCTCAAGGATAAACTTGGCGGCACGGTCACGGTGATCACCATGGGGCCGCCGCAGGCCGAGGCCGCCCTGCGCAAGGCGCTCTCCTTCGGGGCGGACGATGCGATCCTGATCACCGACCGCGCCTTCGCCGGGGCGGATACGCTGGCGACCAGCTTCGCTCTGGCCGCCGCCATCCGCCAGATCCAGAAAAACATGCCGGTGGACATGGTGTTCACCGGCAAGCAGACCATCGACGGCGACACGGCACAGGTAGGGCCGGGCGTGGCCAAGCGGCTCGGCATGCAGTTGCTCACCTATGTTTCCAAGATTGTTTCGGTCAAGCCGGACAAGGCTGAGATCGTGGTGGAGCGCCGCGCCGAGGGCGGCGTGCAGGTGCTGAAAACCAGCCTGCCTTGCCTGGTAACCGTGCTGGATGGCACCAACCAGATGCGCTTTGCCAACATGCCCAACATGTTCCGCGCCGCCCGCCACCCGCTCAAACTGTGGAACAGGGAGGAAGCCGGTATCGTAGACGAAGATATTGCCAAAATCGGCCTCAAAGGTTCGCCCACCGTGGTGAGCAAAGTCTTCGCCCCGTCGCCGAAGTCGGAGCCCGCCGAGATGATAGAGGTGGAAAGCGGCGACCCCAAGGATATTGCTGTGACCGTGCTGGCAAAGATGTTCACCCGCTTTCCGGCGGTGGAAAGGGAAATCGCCAGGCGGGCCTGACTGAGAACATACCCCCTCTCCCCAGCCCTCTCCCGCGAGGGGTGAGGGGGACTCCCTCCCCCTTGATGGGGGAGGGCTGGGGAGAGGGTGATTAAGCCGCATATTGAAAGGACCAAGCCATGAGTGATGCTGCACCGGCCAAAAAAGGCAAGAAGAAATTCGAACTGGATCCCAGGCTCGCCGGTTACAAGGGCGTCTGGGTGTTCGTGGAACACGAGCGGGGACAGGTGCACACTGTTTCCTGGGAGCTGATGGGGGAGGGGAGGAAGCTTGCCGACATGCTCGGCGTGGAACTTGCTGGCGTGGTGCTTGGCGCACCCGACGCACAGACCCGCCGCTTCTGCGACGAAGCGATGTACCACGGTGCCGACCTGTGCTACCTGATGGAAGACGAGATTCTCAAGGATTACCGCAACGAGCCGTTCACCAAGGGGATGACCGATCTGGTGAATACCTATCAGCCGGAAATCCTGCTGCTCGGCGCGACCACGCAGGGGCGCGATTTGGCAGGCAGCGTGGCAACCACGCTGCAGACCGGCCTTACCGCCGATTGCACCGGCCTGACCATCGACCAGGATAACCGCAGCATGGCCGCCACCCGTCCCACCTTTGGCGGCAGCTTGCTGTGCACCATCGTCACGCTCAACTACCGGCCGCAGATGGCCACGGTCCGCCCGCGCGTGATGTCCATGGCGGAGCGCGACGAAACGCGCCGGGGCCGGGTGATCGAGCATCCATTGGCCATGGTGGAAAGCAGCATCATCACCAAGGTGCTGGAATACATCCCGGACGCCATGCAGGACAAGCCGCAGCTCGCGTTCGCCGACATCATCGTGGCGGGGGGGCGCGGTATGAAAAAGCCGGAGAATTTCCGTCTGATCTGGGATCTGGCCCAGGTTCTGGGTGCCGAGGTCGGCGCTTCGCGCCCCGTGGTGCAGGCCGGTTGGGTCGATCTGGAGCGTCAGGTGGGGCAGTCGGGCAAAACCGTGCGGCCCAAACTGTATATCGCCGCCGGCATCTCGGGCGCGATCCAGCACCGGGTGGGGATGGATGCCTCGGACGTGATTATCGCCATCAACAGCGACCCCGATGCCCCGATCTTCGGTTTCGCCACCTACGGCATCGTCGGCAACGCGATGACCATACTGCCGGCCCTGACCGAGGCGTTCCGGCAGAAACTGGCGGCGGGTAAGAAGGCAGGATGATTGATTTACCGCAGAGGACGCGGAGGACGCAGAGGTTATGGTTGGTGAATAGCGCTTGGTTTTCCTCCGCGTCCTCTGCGGTGAAAAAAACTGAATCAGGAGATAGCCATGAATGAAAAATTTGATGCCATCGTGGTCGGTGCCGGGCCTTCCGGCAATGCCGCGGCCTACACGCTGGCCAAGGCCGGCCTGAGCGTACTGCAGTTGGAGCGGGGCGAATATGCCGGCTCGAAGAACGTCCAGGGCGCGATTCTGTATGCGGACGCGCTGGAAAAACTGATTCCCAATTTTCGCGATGATGCGCCGCTGGAGCGGCACATCATCGAACAGCGCATGTGGGTGCTGGACGACGATTCATTCGTCGGCACCCATTACCGCTCGGATGGTTTCAACAAGGAACCGTTCAACCGCTACACCATTATCCGCGCCCAGTTCGACAAGTGGTTTTCGAAAAAAGTGCAGGAGGCCGGCGCTCTGGTGATCTGCGAAACCACGGTCACCGACCTGCTGCGGGATGAAGGCAACCGGGTGGTGGGTGTACAGGTGGACCGGGAGGGTGGAACCATCTACGCCGATCTGGTGATCCTGGCAGATGGCGTCAACTCCCTGCTGGCCAAGAAGGCCGATTTCCATCCCGAGCTGGAGCCCAGAAACGTCGCCCTGGCGGTAAAGGAAATCCATTTCCTCCCCCAGGAAGTCCTCCAGGAACGCTTCAATATCGGCGAGGAAGAAGGCGTGGTAATCGAGCTGTTCGGCAAGATCACCCAGGGCATGATGGGCACGGGCTTCCTCTACACCAACAAGGAATCCATCGCGGTCGGCGTGGGCTGCATGCTGTCCGACTTCAAGGACCAGAAGACCACGCCCTACGCCCTGCTGGAGCAGATGAAAAATCACCCCTCGATCAAGCCGCTGCTGGCCGGCGGGGAGATGAAGGAATACACCGCTCACCTTATCCCGGAAGGGGGCTATAAGACGATTCCCAAGCTTTGCGGCGACGGATGGATGATCGTGGGCGATTCCGGCATGTTCGTCAACGCGGTGCATCGGGAAGGATCAAATCTTGCCATGACCACCGGGCGACTCGCCGCGGAAACCGTGATCGACCTGATCAAGGAAGGCAAGCCCATGACGGCGGCGAATCTGGCCGCATACCGCGCCAGGCTGGACGACAGCTTCGTGATGAAGGACCTGAAAAAATACCAGGAAATGCCGGAAATATTTCATTCCAACCGTCAGTTCTTTACCACCTATCCCGAACTGGTCAATCGTTCCGTCCATGCCATGCTGCATGTGGATGGCGTGGACAAGAAGACCAAGGAACGGGAGATATTTTCCAGCTTCCGCGAGAAGCGTTCGCTGTTCGGGTTGATGGGGGATGCTTACAAGCTTTGGAGGGCCTTCAGATGATCGTCAAAGTCGAAGAAAAACTGTTCCAGAACCGCTACCGGGTGGACGCCGAACGTCCCCACATCAAGATCGTCAAGCCGGATGTCTGCGAATACGAATGCAAGACCCAGCAGTGTGCGGTTTGCTGTCCTGCGGGGTGTTACATCCTCGAAGGCAACGGCAGGATGGCGCTGATCACCGACGGCTGCCTGGAATGCGGCACCTGCCGCGTCGTCTGCAACGAATACCGGAACGTGGACTGGGAATACCCACGAGGTGGTTACGGCATCCTGTTCAAATTTGGCTAAAGGAAATATGAATGAATGATATCCACCTGTTCCTGCGTCACGCTATCGAACTTGAGCGCGAAGCGGCTCGGCGTTATGAGGAACTCACCGAAGCCATGCACACTTTGGGCAATACCGATGTAGAGGAATTTTTTCGGCGCATGGCGAAATTTTCCCGGCAGCATCTGGCTGAAGCCACGGAACGTGGCGGGTTCCGTCATCTGGCCAAGCTCCCCATGATAGATTTCGAGTGGCCCGATGGCGTAAGTCCCGAGCAATTCGGCTGGGTCGGGGTGGACGGTTTCATGGGTGTGGATCATGCACTGGAACTCGCCCTCGACAGTGAACGGAATGGCCACGCTTTTTATGCCGGGGTTGCCGCCGCTTCCACCAACCCGCGAGTAAAGAAAATGGCGGCTGAATTTGCTGACGAAGAAGCCGAGCATGTTGCCGAACTGGAGAAGTGGATCGCCCACCGCAGTCATGCATAATTCAAGACAAGGAAGATAAAACATGCCCAAACCCTTAAAACACGTATTCATCTGCACCCAGAACCGTGGCCCCGGCCACCCGCGCGGCTCCTGCAATCAAAGCGGGTGCGGCGAAGTGGTGGACGAATTCATGTTCGAGTTCCAGAAGCGCAACTTGGGCGAGAAATTCCGCCTCACCATGACCGGCTGCATCGGCCCGTGCGGATCCGGGCCGAGTGTGCTGGTTTACCCTGAAGGCGTGATGTACGGCAAGCTGACCAAGGAAGATGTTGCTGTCATTATCGACGAGCACTTGCTTGGTGATGTGCCGGTGGCAAGGCTCAGTGTGTCACCCGAAATCTGGGGCTAGCAGCCTGCCGGACTTAAAGGAAGGCCTTGCTCTCGAGCCCTGTGGCCGGTGGGCCGCACCTGGGCGGCGAAATATGCGCTTGCCAAGCCGTTTTTGGTTACCGCAATACTTCTTTGTCTTCACTGAGTCTTGGTTTTCGTTCGGACCATTTCGCCACTGGAACTATCATGAACTGCCGGTTTATAATGTGCCGCCCGGCCCATGAGTATCTTCAGTACGTGTGCCGATGCGAAAATTATTAATCACGCGAGATATTGGCGGTTTTATGAAAGATTCATGGAAAGATAGTATCTATCTGCAACGTGAAGAACTGGCGCGCAAACTGCGCGAACCGCTGGCGCACCTGGCAGAGCAATGCACGTCGGCATGGGGCGACCGCGAGAAACTGGACGCGATTCTCGCGGAAGGTTTCGCCACTATCCCCCACTGCGCATTCCTGTACTGCGTGGGCACCGACGGCATTCAGATTTGCGACAGCGTCAGCCAGGCGGGGCTTGTGCCTGAAGACTTTGGACGCGACCGCTCCCAGCGCCCGTATATGAAGGAAGCGGTGCCGAGCTGGGGATTTCTGCTCTCCGATGCCTACATCGGCCTGTCGAAACAACGCCCGTCGCTTACGGCCCTGCAGATCGTACGCGCTGATTCCCACACACTGGGCTATCTCGGCGCCGACTTTGACTTGCGCGATCTGCCGGTCACATCGGAACTCTACGATGAGCCCGGCTATTGGCGGCAGGTGAAAGGTGATCCGGCGATTCGCGGGACGGTCTTTCAACAGTGCCGCATCGAAAGTCCGATGGACAGCAATATGGAGCAGGCTTTGGCTATCCTGGAGGAACTGCTGACACAGCGCGGCGTGTTTCAGTGCCAGATACACTTTTCCAGCAGCCAGGCGACCATATGGACCGTGGATGATCCGTTCCGCTATCGCATGCTGGATCATGAGGCATTGAACGATCCGGACATCTGCCTTGTATTCCCGTCGCGCCCCTATCCGGCCGATGCGGTGATCCAGCAGGTCGACATCAAGCGGATTCTGAAAACCATGCAATCCCTGCGCCTCACCGACCCGACCTTCTATCTGCGCACGGCCTCGATCAACATTTTTAACGGCATGGTCAGCCTGACCTTCTCCTGTGACGGATCGCACTACATGCCCTATGTTGAGTTTCTGTTGAAGGACACGTCGTTTTGGTTCTGAATTCACACTACAGTTGAGCAAGCTCATCATGCAACTGTTCGAGAAGTTTCTGGCATCCAGCCAGGCCAAGGCTAAGATGGGGCGATTCAATCCGATGATTTGCTCTTCCGTAAACCGCTTCTTCAAGTTCATTCTCCTTCTTGAAAATGGGCTTTAACAGATTTCAGATGGCACAGTTTAGTGGCGGTATCCTGTCGCTAATATCCGCTTGCCTCGCCAAAACAACACCAGGGAGCGGCGGCTGTCGGAGGAAGAGGTTCGTTATCTCCTGCACCTGCTTGGCGGGCTGGAGGTGGGAAGAATGAATAAGGTAGAAATTGTTATTACTTCGCCGGATCAAGCAGTTCGAGACTTTGAGGTTTTTTCGCGATTGCTCAATGTTAACCTTTTTGACGCAATTTTGACGCAGTTGGCACGGCGAATAGTGGTTAAATGTGGTTAATAGTGAGCAATAATAAAACCGCCTAAGTGGCGGTTTTATTTGATGAATTAGTGGGGTGGCTGATGGGGCTCGAACCCACGACAACCGGAATCACAATCCGGGACTCTACCAACTGAGCTACAGCCACCATTAAAACTTTGCATTTCCTGCCCGAGCATGATGCCAAGGCATTTATGGCCTGCCCGACAGGAATCGAACCTGTAACCCCCAGCTTAGAAGGCTGGTGCTCTATCCGGTTGAGCTACGGGCAGATTGTCGGACAAATCCTGGTCGGGGTGGAGAGATTCGAACTCCCGACATC
>Ga0315268_10002627_pt1 | contig 20148 bp, 17 predicted proteins | sample C1_top_MG_FD_204535 | JGI IMG/M metagenome (GOLD analysis project Ga0315268, IMG submission 204535) | Sediment microbial communities from Yellowstone Lake, YNP, Wyoming, USA - C1_top | ecosystem: Environmental > Aquatic > Freshwater > Lake > Sediment | place: USA: Wyoming | collected 2017-08-01
GCCGCGGCCTGCGGCCAGCTGGTGGGAGAAAAGGCAGGTTGAGCCGGGCTCCGCTTTCTGGTTTCCCCTGCGGCCAATTTACGGGTGCGGCAAGTAAACCTGCCGCCCCTCAAAAATAAGGGCGGCCAGGGACGGCCGCCAACCAACCTGTTGATAGTGTAGTGTTTCGGATAAACCTTTACAAATTCACTATTACATTCAAATTGAATAATCCTTGTAGGGGCGCACCCGCGTGGGCGCCCTAAAGGGCGGACCCATGGGTCCGCCCTTACAAAAATCCGGAAGGCCGCCGCTCACTGGGTCCGGGTCCACGGCAGGTTGGGAGCTCCGTCCTCTCCCGGCCGGTCCACCGCCAGGCGGTAGTCCCGCTTACCCATGCCCATGAGGATGTCGTTTTTGAAGACCAGCGGCGTATAGCCGTTGCGCACCGTATTGCTTTCGGGGAAATCCATGCTGTGGGTCAGGTAAAAAAAGATGGTGTAGTGGCCCCCCCGATAATCCCCTTCTTCCCGGACCCCCGGCTCCCCCATGATACCCACCACCTCCGAGGTGCGCATCCCCCGCTTGACCTCGTTGAGGCGGATATAATTGGACCACATATTTTTCTCAAAACGCTGGAAAAGCACTTGTTCGCCACAGCCAACCGAAAACATCCCCAGGACCACTAGCAGGTGCAGCCAGGCCATGAGCCACCCTTGTTTCTTTAATATTTTCTTCACTATAAACACGCCCGGAGGTCCAGTCAATATTTAATATTCCCAGGCTACCGGCAGTCTTTCCCCTGGATCTGGGGTGATTTTTTCATGCCACCCCGCACCAATCAGCAAACTCTTCCCCGGGCCCCAAAGCTCTTGCTTAAGAGGAATTGACCCGCCGCTTCGTGGCTCCCGGCTGCCCCTATGGCCCGTTTACTTATCGCAGAACGGGTGACAAGCTATTCCAAAACCTGCTTTTCTGTCATCCTGAACGAAGTGAAGGATTTAAACCTATTGGAAATACAAGATTCTTCACGGCGCTCAGAATGACATTTTAGGCGAATTCCTGGGTTTGAAACCGGGGTAGCTCTGAAAAAGGCTTAGTCGAGATCGGCAGGCGTTCATAATCCCCCTAAATCCCCCTTTAGAAAAGGGGGAGTTATGATTGGTTCCCATGATTTATCAAGGAGTTATCTTTAATTACCCCCCTTTCTTAAAGGGGGGGAGGGGGGATTATAAGACCTTCCACCCGCGAGAATATTGATCTTGATACTTTTGCAGAGGTCTCACAGCCTCTAGGGTTTAACCTGCGATCATCAAGGGTAATGGGGGTTCTCATGAACCGGGGTTATTGCGGCAACGGGATGACACCGGAAGGGCGCTTCCCATTACCAGGATCGGGAAGCCCGCCGGCACCCGCCGTCAGGTAAAACTCAAAGTCTGTGCCCTCCGGCCCCGGAAGCCAAAAGCCTAGACTTGACCCCGTTGGCACCCATACTTTGGTCGCCAACTGTAGGCCTGAACCCCAACCGCGGGGTCAATCTGGGCCCCCTTAACCCGGCGTCCCCCTCTCTTGCTCAGACTGGTCTGTCTGGCCGACGACCCGTTCCTGATAAAACCGTTTCAGCCGCTGGCGGATGGCAGTCCCCTCCTGGCCCATCTTGGCCAGGATCTGATCCGTAAGCGGGGTCAGTTTTCCATGGGCCACCGCCTCGGTCTTCTTGTTCCGCTTCATCTCAGCCCCCGGAAAGTTTTCTCCAGGTAGATTCAAATCCGGTGCCAACCCTTAGTCAGTGGCCTCCCCGGTAGCTTTGCCCGGGTCGTTCAGAAGTCCTAAGGCCTCTTTCGGCAGTCCTTTGGAACTTGACCGGAGCCTTCAGGAAGGGGGTTTTTCAGGGGGTGGAAGCCAGGTTGCCAAAGCGCCGGGGGCGATCCGCCAGCCGCTTCCCCCCCATGCCGGCGTCGGCCTCAATCCAGGGCCAGGCGGAGAAAATTGTTCATAAAGCCGCGGAACTCCCGGCCCATGTCAGCCTCCCGGCGTCTCGCCTGGGCCATGACGGCTTCGGGGTCCACCCCGGTGCCGCTTAGGGCCCAGTCGCGGTCGTGCTCCAGCCACTTGGCCACGTCCAGGGCCCCGGCATGGTTGTCGAACTGGAGACCCACCACCCGGGGGTTGCCGGCCAGCCCCAGGGCCTCCACCGGCGCGGCTGCCGACCTGGCCAGAATCTCCACCTCAGGCGGCAGCGGTGGCAGCACCCCCTGGCCGTGCCATTTAAAGAGAGGCAGCGGCGACGGCAGGCCCTGAAACACGGCATGGGCCCTTCCCGCCGGCGTCAGCTCGCCGGTAATAAAGCCCACCGATTTTTGGGGCAGCGGCCCCACCCGGCACCCCAACACGTGCCCCAACAACTGGTGGCCCAGGCAAAATCCCAGGTAGGCCCGGCCCGCGGCGATGGTCTCCCGAATGGCCGCTTTTAAAGGGCCTAGATACGGGAACCGCTCCTCTTCATCCACGTTGGGGGAGCCCCCCAAAACGATGAGGCCCGCCAGGGGCGCAAGCTCCGGCAGGGCTTCATGCCAGGCTTCCACCACCCGGTAGCCCACCCCGGCCTCTTGGAGGGCCGCCAACAGGTGCTGCCCCGGCCCCTCCCAGTCCATGTGCTGGATGATCAGAAAACCTTTCCCGGCCAAGCGACTTCCCCCTCCATCTGCTGGTGTTCAGGCTCTCGAGCCTGCCCTGCCACCCTGAGCCTCCAGGGATTGGTACGATGCCAAAATTATATCGAATCCCGCCGCAACCTGAAAGAGCCGCAGGCAGCCAGGCCTGCAACTAAACGGGGTTGCACCGTTAATTGCCCCAAAGCTCGAAACCGGCGGCTGGGTATGGTACATTGAGACCATCTGGAGAGATGGATGACGGCATGGCATTTGGAAGCAATGGCGGGGCTGCCCTGTTACCGCAGTCCGCTGCTGGCGGCCTTTCCCGAAGTGGTCCACGGGTTTTTCACCCGCCGGGGCGGGATAAGCACCGGGCCTTATGACAGCCTCAACCTGAGTTTCGCGGTGGGCGATGAGGCGGACCTGGTGGCGGCCAACCGGCGCCGGGTGCGGCAGGCCCTAAGGCTGGACTCCCTGGTCAGCGCCACCCAGGTGCACGGTCACCGGTCCGCGGTGATCACCGGCAACCCCCGGGCCCCGGAGGAGATTCCCGCAGTCGACCTCCTGCTCAGCGCTCACCCCGGCCCGGGCCTCCTCATCAAGCAGGCGGACTGCCAGGCGGTGATGCTCTATGACCCGCAGCGCCGGGTGGCGGCCAACGTCCACTGCGGCTGGCGGGGCCAAGTCCAGAACATCCTGGGCCGGGCGGTGCACCGCCTGCAGGAAGTCTTCGACTCCCGGCCTCAGGACCTGCGCGCCGCCATCGGCCCCAGCCTGGGCCCTTGTTGCGCCGAGTTCCGCAACTTCCGCCGGGAACTTCCCCCCCAGTTCTGGACCTACCAGGTGCGGCCCGCTTACTTCGACCTCTGGCGGCTCAGCCGGGACCAGCTGGCCGCGGCCGGTCTGCTGCCGGCCCATATCGACCTGGCGGCGCTCTGCAACCGCTGCCGCGGCCAGGAGTTTTTCTCCTATCGCCGGGACCGGATCACCGGCCGCCAGGGCGCGGTCATCGGCCTCAGACCCTGAAGCCCGCGGGCGCTGGCCGGAGAGCGGCGGCGTCCCCGCCGGGGCCTTACCACTCCTGGGGTTTACCTCCCAATCAGGCAGGCGCGCTGAATCTGGCATGAAGGCCGGGGGACGGTCTAACCCCACTCCCCCATGGGCCCCGGTCTGCGGTCTAACTTTGCGGAGGAGTCTCCTTCTTGCTGATCATATTCTTGAGATCGTTGAACAGCTTCTTGATGGTCTCCAATACCTGCTCCACCTGCTGGGGGTATTTATAGCCCACAAATACTCCCCCGACAAAACCCAAAATCAATAAAAACATATTCCCCTTCCTTTCTGCGCGATTTGATCTGTGGCGAGGGCACAGAGAATTGATTGGCCTAAGACTGCCGGTCCGCTACTTTGCTGCCTCCAGGGAGTCCAGGGCGGCTTTGGCTACCCGGGCCACCGTGGTTTGGCGCAACTCCCACCCGTCGTATAGCTTAATGGGGCTGTCATCTCCCAACCAGGCTTTGAGGGCGGGCGCCGCCCGGCGCACCCGGGCCTGCCCCAGGCACCAGGCGGCCCAGCCCCGCACCTGGGGGTCGGCGTCGCCCAGAGCAGCTTCGATGAGGGGAAAGGTCTCCTCCAGCAGCTGCGGGTGCACCTCACCCAGCCTTCCCAGCCCCCAGAGCATGGGCCCCCGGGAGAATTCTTCCTCCAGGAAGCCGTAAAACATGGGGATGATCTCTTGCACCAGGGAGAGCCGGTGTCGGCCGATCTCCCCCAGGGCCGCCGCCGCCCCCCAGCCGAAGCTGCCCGAATCTTCATTCAGCAGCCACAGGAGCCGGCCAATGACTTTTTGCACCTGGCCCGGATGCGCCCCGGCCACGTGCCCCAGCCCTTCCAGGGCCCGCCACTGCAGCACGTCGGTAGGGTCATAGAGAAACCGCAACAGTTGCGTCGGCACCCCGGTTTCCCGCCCGGCCAGCTCCACCAGGGCCGGGAAGTTGCTTTCCCGCAAGCAGGCGGTGATTTGCTCCCTGAGGTCGCGCCGGTTTCTCAAAGCAGTTGCCGGTAGTCAGTTTTCAGTAGCCAGTTGCCAGTAGTCAGTAGTCAGATTTCAGTGGTTAGACTCACCTGTTAGACAACTGGGCCCTGGTCCCTGACCCCTGACCCCTGAATCAAAACGGGATGTCGTCCTCCGAGACGCCCCCAACCGGCGGCTCAAAAGGCGGCTCCGGCTCCCGGTCCGGACCCCGGCCCCCGCCGGCGCCCAGCATCTGCATGTTTTCGGCGACGATGTCGGTGGTGTAGTGCTTCACCCCGTCCTTTTCGTAGGAGCCGTATTTGATCCGCCCTTCGATATAGACTTGACGGCCTTTACTGAGATACTGACCGCAGATTTCCGCCAGTTTGCCCCAGGCGTCCACCCGGTGCCATGCGGTTTCTTCCTGGCGGTTGCCCTGTTTGTCGGTGTAGCGCCGACTGGTGGCCACTTTGAGCCGACAGACCGCAGTGCCGTCGGCAGTATACCGCATCTCAGGGTCGGCCCCCAAATTCCCCACCAAAATAACCTTGTTGACCCCAGCCATAATCGGCGTCCTCCCCGGAAGCGCGGGTTTTTACAACCTCTATCACAGAAACGGCAGCCGGGCAAGGGCTTATCAGGAACTTGGCCGCGGCACCCCGGGAAACCTCGGATTCCCCTTTCGGCGGGGGTGCAATTATCGCCCCGGCGGTTTATACTTCCGGGGAGCATGCACTTTTTTCTAAACCTGTTTTAATTTTCCGGATAGCTTATTGCTAGGCAACATGCTTTTCCCCCTCCCCCTTGATGGGGGAGGGGGAGTTTCAAGCCTTCGGTATAACTAATTACAGGATTTCATAAATACACTAACGTCAATATCGCCCCCCTCACCCCCAGCCCTCTCCCCCCGAAGCGGGGGGAGAGGGGGTAGGGTAGGTCGCCGGGGTTTTTATGATGGCAGAGCATCAAATCGGTCCCATCTTTTCCCCTCTCCCCCAATGGGGGAGAGGGTCAGGGTGAGGGGGAAGTGATCTTCAAGGAGTACGGAATCCGTTACCGTATTTATGAACCGCTGTACTTAAGGATAATTACGAAACCTACCACCATTTGCCCGGCTCAGCCATGATCCATTGCCGACTCTCCACTCTCACCAAACATGCAACCAGGTTTGCGGGCCGTCTCCCTCTCGTGGCGCTCCTGATTTTGGCGCTGGCGGCCTCGCCTCTAGCCGGAGCCGCCAACGGTGGCCTGGCCGAAATCGATGCCCTAATGCAATCCCCCGGGCTGGACCTGGATCAGGCCCGCCAGGCCCTGGCCGGATACCAGGGCCTGCTGGCTTCCTCCCAGGGTCCCCGGGCTCCTTTGCTGATCAGGCTGGCCCGGGTCTGCTTCATTTTGGGTGATCTGGCTCCCGAGGCCCAGCGCCGGGGATACTACCAAAATGGCCTGGCCTACGCCGAACAGCTCTTGACCGAAAAGCCCGCCGGGGTGGCGGGCCATTACTGGAAGGCCCTCAACCTGGCCGGCCTGGCTGATACCGGCGGCAAACTGCAGGGCCGGAAGCTGCTGCCCCGCATCCTGGAGGAGTTGCAGCGGTCCCTGGCCTTTGACCCCACCTACGACCAGGCCGGGGCCCACCGGGTGCTGGGGCGCATCTACTACCAGGCCCCGGGGTGGCCTCTTTCCGTGGGGAACCCCAACAAGTCCCTGGAACACCTCAGCGCCGCGGTGCGCCTGGCCCCGGCAAACAGCACCAACCACCTGTACCTGGCCGAAACCCTGATCCGCCTGGACCAGCCGGCCCGGGCCCGCCAGGAACTGGAACGGGTGCTCAGCGCCAGCCAACACGCCATCCACCCCCAGGGCCTGGCGGACGACCGCCGGGAAGCCCGGCGTTTGCTGGCGGAGATGGCAGCAAAGTAGATTTGAGGGGAGGGCCAGGGGCCGTTAAGGAAGGGGGAAAAGGCGAAAAGGGGAAAAGGCGAAAGGGTGAAAGGGGATAAAACCGGTGCAGGTTATTTCAAAACCTGGCTTCGTATTGAAATTGTCATTCTGAGCAAAACGAAGAATCTCGTATTTCTAAGAAGTTGAGATCATTCACTTTCTCTGGAAATATCCCGTTGCCATGACGACTCGGGGACGGCCGGGGACGGCCGCCTACCAAATATTATTTATGGTGGGGCGGCTCTCCGTGCCCCCCTCCCTTAGATTTTCATACTTCGTTATGACCTTTAGGTCATGATGGTTCGTTCGGGATGACAGAAGAAATAAGTTTTGAAATAGCGAGAACTCTGCAAAACTCCAAAATAAATGCTCTCGCAGGTGAGAGGTCTTATAATCCCCCCTACCCCCCCCTTTAAGAAAGGGGGATAATCAAAGACTAAGCCTCTGATAAGTCAGGGTTTTTCTTTTAAATCCCCCTTTTCTAAAGGGGGATTTAGGGGGATTATTAAAGCCTTCCCATCTCGATTCAGCCTTTTTCAGAGACCTCATAGCTTCCAACCTTTGCCTTTTCCCATTTTCGCCTTTTCGCCCCCTCTACGGCCGGCCCCAGTCCAGGAGACGCAGTTCCGGGGCGGTGCGGCCCTGGTAGTGGGTGAGGCGGGTACTGAAGGCCACTTCCAGGGTGCCGCTGAGGGGGTGGTGGCGGGCCATGTCGAAGGCGATGGCTTCCAGGACCCGGCCGCTCTGGGCCAGTTGCACCCTAAGGTGCCGCTCGCCCACCACCCGGGACCTCAGGCATTCCACCCCGGAGGCGGCGAAGACCGGGGCCGGGTTGCCGGGGCCGAAGGGGCGCAGATTCTCCAGGTGTCGGAAAAAATTGTGGTCCAGCTCCTCCAGGTTCACCATGGCGTCGACTTTAAGGGTGGGCCGGGGAATCTTGGCGCCCAGTTGCTGGTGGAAGGCCCGCGCCATGGTCTCCTGCAAGGCGTCCAGGTTGGCGCCCTCCAGTTCGAACCCCGCCGCCGCCTGGTGCCCCCCGTAGCGGCTGAGAAGGTCCCGGCAGAAGTGGAGCCCTTGAAAGAGGTGGAAGCCTTCGATGGAGCGGGCCGACCCCCGGCCCACCCCGTTTTCCAGGCTGACCAAGGCCACGGGCCGGTAGTGCTCCTCCGCCAGGCGGGCCGCCACGATCCCCAGGACGCCGGGGTGCCAGCCTTCCCGGGCCAGCACCAGCACCGGGGCCTTCTGCAAGCCCTGCCGGCGGATCATGGCCCCGGCTTCCTGGAGCATCTCTTCCTCCAGGGCCTGGCGCTGCCGGTTGAGATTCTGCAGGTAGGCGGCCTGGACCCGGGCCTGGTTGAGGTCGTCGCTCAGGAGCAGTTCCAGGCCGCACCGGGCCTGGCCCAGGCGCCCGGCGGCGTTGAGGCGGGGGGCCAGACGGAAGACCAGGTCCCGGTAGGACACGGGCTTGCCTTCCAGCCCCGCCACTTCCTTCAGGGCGACGAGGCCCGGGCGGCGGCTCTCCTCCATGACTTTGAGGCCCTGGCGCACCAGGATGCGGTTCTCTCCCAGCACCGGCACCACGTCGGCCGCGGTCCCCAGGGCTACCAGGTCCAGGTAGTCCCTGAGGTTGGGTTCCGGCCGCCGGTTGAACCAGCCTTCGGCCCGGAGCTCCGCCCGCACGGCCATGGCCAGGAGCAGGGCCACCCCCACCCCGGCCAGGTCCGCGCAGGGGTAATCGGCGCCCCCCCGCTTGGGGTTGACCACCGCCAGGGCCGGGGGCAGTTCCGGCGGCAGCTCATGGTGATCGGTGACGATGACCTCCAGGCCGTGGTCCCGGGCCCAGGCCACCTCGGCGGCGTCGCTGATGCCGCAGTCCACCGTCACCAGCAGCCGGGCCCGGGCGGCCAGCTCCTTCAGGGCTGCCACCCTGAGGCCGTAGCCTTCCCGCAGGCGATCCGGCACGTGGGTGGTGCAGGACAGGCCCAGTTCGCGGAAGAACTGGTGCAGCAGAGAGGCGGCGGTGAGGCCGTCGGCGTCGTAGTCGCCGTAAACCGCCACCGGTTCCTGCTGCCGCACCGCCTTCCCCAGTCGCCCCGCGGCCGTCTCCAGGTCAGGCAGCCCAAAGGGGGGATAGAGGCGTTCCAGGACGGGGTCCAGAAAGGCCAGGATGTCGTCGGCGCCGGTCAGGCCCCGGTTCAGCAGGATGCGGGCCACCAGGGGCGGCACCCCGTGGCGGGCGCTCACTTCCCCCACCAGGGCCTCCGGGTCAGGATAGACCTGCCAGCGCATTTTCCGGCGCAATTTCTGCTCCTTGAGCAAAGCTGTCAGTGGTCAGCTATCAGCATTCAGCTAAAAGATAAAAACCAATTTAACCACCAAGTCTTGCCTTTGTAAAAAACCGAGGGTAACTATCCTCATATTTAAAGCTGGAGGCTGACCGCTACTTCACCGTTTCCCCAGGCTTCAAGGGAATGACTGCAATTTCCGGTTCACCCTTGAGGAGATTGATGAGTTCCCCCGGCGTGCCGGTGAGGACCGGGAAGGTGCCGTAGTGCATGGGGATCACCCAGCGGGGCTTCAGCAGGCGGCAGGCCAGGGCCGCTTCGGCCGGGTTCATGACATAGTGGCTGCCGATGGGCAGCAGGGCCAGCTCCGGGTGGTACAGCTCCCGGATGAGCTCCATGTCCTTGAACACCGCGGTGTCGCCGGCGTGGTAGGCGGTAAAGCCGTTGGGAAACTTGACCACAAAGCCCCCGGGGTCGCCCGCGGCCATAAGGCGGCCCCCTTCCTCCACCGCGGAAGAATGCACCGCCTGGGTCATGGTGACCTGGAGGCCGGCCACCGCCACGGTGCCCCCCTTGTTCATGCCGATGACCTGGGGGGCCCCCTGCCCCGCCAGGATTACCGACAGTTCGTGAATGGCCACCACCGTGGCCCCGGTGGCCTGGGCCACCGCCACCGTTTCCCCCACGTGGTCGCCGTGGCCGTGGGTCACCAGGATCACGTCTACCTTCCCCACCTTTGCCACCGGCGTGTTGAGGAGTGGGTTGCTGAGCCAGGGATCGATGAGGACGTTGATCTTGCCGTCCGTCAATTTGAAGGCCGCGTGGCCCAGGAAGGTGATGCTGACCCCGCGACCGATGGCTGCCTGCGACATGGCGTTCTCCAGGATTTTCGTAGGGTGCGTTTTACGCACCAAAATTGGCGCGTAAGACGCGCCCTACGAACTTTTTTTGTTACTCGTTCCCAAGCTCCTGCTGGGGAACGCAAATCTCCGCCCCGGCTCTGCCTGGGCACTGATATCTATTTATGCTGGTGGGCCGTGGCCACCCCATTTTCTGGTGGGCGGTGCCCACCCTACATTTTTTTTCTTTGGATGAAAGCTGAGGGCTGATAGCTGACAGCTTTCTTTTTCACTGCAACAGTTTCTCCAGGGCTTCCAGGTTCCGGCGCATCCCCAGGACCACCAGGGTGTCCTCCCCTTGAATCTGGGTGTCCGGGGCGGGATTGTACAGCATCTCCCCGCCGGCCCGCTTGATGGCCACCACGATGAGGTCCAGGTCCCGGCGGATGCCGGAGTCCTTCAGGGCCAGGCCGACGAGGGGCGAAGTGGGCTCCACCGCCACCTCCTCCATGCTCAGGTCCACGCCCTCGGCCATGGCCAGTTCGATGAAGGTGGTGACCGTGGGGCGGAGGATGGCGTAGGCCATTTTCCGGCCGCCGATCTCATAGGGGGACTCCACTTTGTCGGCTCCGGCCCGTTTCAGTTTCTGTTCGGCCCCCCGCTCTTCGGCCCGGGCCACGATATATAAGTCGGGCTTGAGGCTGCGGGCCGTCAGGGTGATATAGACGTTGTCGGCATCCGAGTGGACCACCGCCACCAGGCCCGAGGCCCGCTCGATGCCGGCCTCCTGCAGCACTTCTTCCCGGGTGGCGTCTCCCACCACGAAGGAATAACCGGCCCCCTCTAGGCGGGCCAGGTTGTCGGGATCGTTATCCACCACCACCAGGGGAATCCCCTTCTCCTTCAATTGCCGGGCGATGATTTCGCCGATGCGGCCGAAACCGCAGATGATGTAGTGGCCTTTGAGCCTCTTGATGCGCGTCAGCAATTTTCGCTTCCCCAGGGCTTGCCGGATCTCGCCTTCCACCACCACCCGGGCCAGGGAGCTCACGATGTAGAGCATGACCCCCATGCCGGCCAGCAACAGGACTAAAGTATAGGCCCGCCCCACTTTGGAAAGGGGGTGCACTTCGCCAAAGCCCACGGTGGTCAGGGTGATCCCTGTCATGTAGAGGCCGTCGAAAAAGCTCCAGCCTTCAATCCAGACGAAACCCAGGCTGCCCAGGAACAGGATGGCCAGCAGCACCGAGGCCCACAGAACGATTTTACGGAATGTTACCATAATACAGGGGTCAGGGGCCAGGGATTAGGGGTCAGTTTCAAAAGACAGAGGTCAGGGGCTTGTCGCCAGATGTCTGAAGATATTTTCACCAACTTCCTCCCTTAAAACCCGCTCCCCAATTGCAAAAACATTTTTTCCCTGACCCCTGACCCCTGACCCCTGACTGCTCACTGCTCACCGCTCACAGCTCACTGCTCACTGCAAATGGCCTCCGCCACGTAGGCGTCGGTGATCAGCACGTTGAAGTACCGGCCCTGGAGGCAGGCCCGGATGGCCTCCTTCTTCTCCAGGCCGCCGGCCACCGCCACCACGTAGCGGTCGTCCCTGGCGGCCCGCTCCCGGAGCTCCAAGGCCCCCACCCCGATGACCCGCCGGGTGAGTTTGGCCAGGTCCTTGTCCTTGCCGTCCAGCATGGGCTCGCCATTGGCGTCGATGGGCGTGTGGTTGATCTCCGCCACCACGCCTTTGGCCTTCAGATCTTCCGCCGTCAGCCCCATCTCCTGGTCGGCAAAGGCCCGGAACCCGGGCATGGGACCCGTCAGGTAACCAACGCCCAGGACTATGATATCCACATCCCAAATTTCCCGGTAAATTTGCTGGAGCTTGGGGTTGGCCGCCATCTGCTTTTCATATTCTTCCTTGGTCTTTACCGGGATGGTGGGCAGGGTATAGGCCGTGGCATCGGGATACTTGGTGCTCATCATTCCTACCATGGCGTTGGCCGTTAGTCCAGGCATAGTGAGAATGGGCGTCAGGGTCAAGGGGTACAGATGCAGCCCGGTGAGACGCTCGGGCTCCAGGTAGGTTATCAGGTAATACAGGGTCTTGCCGCCGGAGAGGCCGATCTTGGCGCCGGCCGGTGTGATCTCTTCCAGGTAATAGGCCCCTTCCCGGGCCACGGTTTTCTGGATGGCCCCCAGCTCCTTGAGCCCCGGGTCCACCACCCGCACTTCCCGGAGGTGGGGGAAGAGCTTCTTGAGCTGCTCTTCCAGGTCGCTGCGCCGGGGGATGGCGGATTTTTCAAAGATAAAGGCCATCACCTGGGGCAGGGTGGTGTATTCCATGTCGTGCAAGCCCAGGCGGTGGGGCTCGAAGGGCCCGTGGCGCCGCATGTAGTTGGCTACCCGGTTGGCCTCTTTGCGCACTTCATCGAAGGCCACGTCGGCAAACATATCCATGGGCCCCAGGAGTTTGCCGTTGCAAAGCTGGTAGCCGGCGGCGATGACCCGGGGCGGCCCGTCAAAACGGCTGGGGATGGCGTCCTTAAAGGCCACCGGCATCAGGGGGCCGTGGTGCGAGCCCCGCATCCAGCCCTCCACCAGGTGCGGGAAGGCGAAGGGCTCCAGCACCTCCCCCACCGCCGGAAACCCCGACTGGCAGCGGACGATCATCACCGGATCGTCCTTGCCCACGTAACGCCCGGCCAGGAGGCCCAGCTTCTGGGAAGAGGCCGCAGCCGCCACTTCGTTGTCCTTTTTGCGATAAATGTTCTCGATGAGGTAGCGACCCGGGGTGCCGATCAATACCAGCAGGTCGTACATGTCTTCCGGACACGACAGAATCCATTCCTTATGTTCGATGGCGTCGATCACCCGGAAGCGGAAGCCCCGGTGCATGTTGGGGTCGATGACCAGCCCCACGGTGGTGAAGGGGTCGGCAAAGATGCGGAACAGCGGCAGGTTCCAGGCCCCGGGGGAGGTCTTGTCGGCCATGAAGATGATGACGGGCTCGCTCTTGCGCTCCACGAAGTTGAGCTCCGCCACTCCCGGGCCCATGCCCTTGACATTGCCGGAGAAGGCGTCCCCCAACATGTCCTGGCCGGCCCCGTAAAGCTTCATCCGCTTGGCGAGCTCCGTCAGCTCCAGAAAGGTGTTCCAGGCGAACTGATGGATGTCGGAGTCTTCTTCACCGCGCCGGTGGGTCATGATGAGTTCCACATCGTCGCCCACGTTCAATACCTGCCCGTCCAGCAACAGGCCGCGCTTCACCGCCCCTTGCACGATCTTTCTGGCCAGCGCCAGCATGTCCGGATGGCAGGTGCTGTGCCCCACCCAGCCCCCAACATCAGCCTTAATTACCGATAACGTAATCTTGCCGTTAGTCGCCATAAGTCCTCCTTTCTTTGGTTCAGCGGTTAAATCTTTTGGCAGAGGATGACGGTTTGTGGTAATCAGATGGCCATGTGGTCTAGAAAATCTCTACCCTCCTTGGGCCTCTGGCTGGCCCTGGCAATGGCTGGCGTCGCGGCTTGCGTGCCCCGCCTGATGCCCGTGTTGCCGCCGGGGATTGTCCTGACCCCCGGCTGCTATCTTAGCGCGTTCTATCGCGACCCTACCTTCGAGGCGGGCCGGACCGCCTACGTTATTCAGCCCTTCACCGTGGAGCAGGCCTCGGGGGTGGCGGCTGACACCTTGCAGTCCATCCTGCAGGAGGAACTCAGCCGGGCCTGGCAGGCCAACGGCCTCAAGCTGTCGCCCCAGGGAGAGACCGCAGTGGCGGGGACGGTCCAGTACGCAGACCTGCGCGGCGCCTCCCTCAGGTTCTTAACCGGCAAGATCTCCACCAACCTGGTGGTTTCCGGGGCCATTACCCGGGGCGGGGCCACGGTCTTCGCCTTCCAGGACCGCCTGCACCTGGTCTCCCCCATTAGCCCGGGCCCCCCGGCCCCCAAAGAGGCGGAGCTCCTGCTGCGCGCCGCGGCCCGGAACTTCGCGGTCCACCTGCTCAACGAACTGCTGCTTTACGGGTTGCCCGCCGAAGGCAAATAGAGTTCCGCAAAGACCCGCACGATGAGGCGGGGACGCTGCCGGGAAGTGGTGAAAAGCTCGATCAAGCCGCCGTAGGCCCCGGCTTCCCGGCGCTTGTTCTTCACGGTCAACACGTAAACTTTGTCCGGTTCTTCCATCTTCAGGCTGACGTCGATCTGGTCAGGCATGTTGGTGCGGACGTCGGTGATCTTCCAGGGGCCGGACAGGTGCGAGATGAAACGCACCTGGGCCTGCAGGTTGTCGCCCGCGGCGCCTCGCAGCCGCACAATGTGGCTGGGCTGAATCTCGATGAAGGGCTGGGCCGTCCCCTGGAGGGTGAAGACCACCAGGGGGCGCTCCGGGTCGTTGAACCGCACCCGGGTCTCCTTCTTGAACTGATGCATTACCGAGTAGGGCTTGATGGTAAGGGTCATCCTGCCCTGGCCCCCGGCGGGAATGGTGCGGTCGTATTCCACCGCGGTGCAGGCGCAGTCCGGGTCCACGTCCTCGATCCGCAGCGGTGCCCCGCCCTGGTTGTTGATGATAAAGGCGTGGGTCAGAGCCTGGTCTTCCACCACTTTGCCGAAGTCGTGGACCGTTTCCGCCACCGAGACCTTGGCAGGGGCTCCGGCCGCCGGGGGGACCGGCCAAAAACCCGCCAGCCCCATGGCCCCGGCCCACAGCACCACCCACCCCATGGCCTTGAGAAGTTGCCGATGACCTTGATTTTGATTCATTTTTGCTGACAAATCCACCTTTGCTTGATTTCCTGCTGGCCGGCCGGAAAGAATTGGCGCCCGGTGCGCCGCACCCCCTGACAAGGGATCAGGGGACCGCCGGGGCTTGAAAATCCGGTCATGCCGGTCACCCGGAACGGCAGGAAGGGTCTCAATCAGCAGAAACCGCCAGGTTCTTCCCGGCACCCGGAATGGCCGTTGACCGCATGGGCCCGTCTGTCTACGGCCTGGGCCATAATCCGCCATGGGTCGCGGCTTGCTTCTTAGAATATATTACCACAAAGATTTGCCTGTGTTTGCCAGAAAGATTTATTATAATGGGCCATGAAGCCGTCGGGCTCCTCCGCCCATCTGCGGTCGGGGCTGAGATGAGAGCTGCAAGTTCTTAGTTGCGAAAATCAGCGTAAGTAATTGCGGGCCTTCTCAAAGATCAGGACTACATAAAGTCCCCCTTTGAAAAAGGGGGATTCAGGGGGATTTCAAGGGCTTATAAAATCCCCCCTTACCCCCCTTTGGAAAAGGGGGGAATAGAAATGGGTTTTTAAATAAGGCGCGGACTTCTGCAATTTAAGTACTAGCTACTATAATTAAGTAATCACTAGAGCCGGCCATTGCCACGCTCAGGTCCAGGTGTCTAAGCTTCATCAACTTGTTAAAGGAGATTATCAGCCATGGCGCCCATGAGCAAGGTCCATCGCCGCACCAAAGAGACGGAGGTGGAGCTGGAACTGGAACTGGACGGCCGGGGGCAAACCGCCATCGCCACCGGCATCCCCTTCCTGGACCACATGCTGACCCTCTTTGCGGCCCATGGCTATTTCGACCTGAAGGTCGCGGCCAAAGGCGACCTGGAGGTGGACCAGCACCACACCGTGGAGGACATCGGCATCTGCCTGGGCCAGGCCTTTAAGGAGGCCCGGCAGGCCCGGCCCGGATTCCGCCGCTTCGGCGAAGCCCGGGTGCCCATGGACGAAGCCCTGGCCATGGTGGCCGTGGACCTGAGCAACCGGCCGCACCTCCACCTGGAGGTGAAATACCCGCCCGGCAGCGCCGCCTGCGCCCTGGACCCCCAGCTGGTGAAGGAATTCTGGCGGGCGGTCGCGGTCCACGGCGGCATGACCCTGCATATCACCGTGCCCTACGGCGAGAACACCCACCACATCGTGGAGGCCGTGTTCAAAGCCGCCGGCCGGGCCCTGGACCAGGCCACCCAGCCCGAACCCCGGGCCACCGGCGTCCCCTCCACCAAAGGGGTGCTGTAATACTTGTCACCATCAATCGGTGGCACAGGCGTCCCGCCTGGGTACCTCATTCAGTGGCACAGGCGTCTTATTTAATGCTTACGGATGGGGAGATGGAGAATATGTGGAAAATGATAATCCCTACATTGGTTGGGACAATTGTTGGGGTGCTAGCTGGCGGGTTGATCACGTGGGCTGTCTCGAACCATTATTATAAAAAGGCAGGCGAAGACCTGCTAACAGCAAGTGGACGGCTAGAGGACCTTAGCACCATAATCCTCGAGGCGATGGAAAAAGCGGGCTGGGTCGAAAAATTGGAACGGGATAAAGAAGGAAGAATCGCAAGGGTTAGATTTCTCATCGGGAATATAGTCCTCCCACCTATAACAGCTTCCGGCAAGGTAACTGTAGGCCCTCCCCTTAGCAAGAAGCCAGAAAAACCAAAATAATAGCGAAACATGAACCGACGGGAATTTGTGCGACTGATGGGTTGGGGGCTGGCGGCGGGTTGGGCCGGGGGGCGGCTTGCCTGGCCCCTGACGGCCCTGGCCGGGACTGACCGGGAAGTGCGCCTGGCCCTGCTGGCCGACGCGCACCTGCTAGACGGCGATGACCGCCAACCCGCGGCCCGGGCCCTGGCCCGGGCGGTGGCGGAAATCCGGGCGTTAAGCCCCGCGCCGGACCTGGTGCTGTTCGCCGGCGACCTGGCGGACCGGGCCAACCCCCGGGCCCTGGCCCTGGGCCGGGAAATCCTCTCCGACCTCCCCTCGCCCCTCTTGATGGTCATGGGCGAAGGGGACGGCCTGCCCGATGAATCCGGCCCCTGGCGCCGCCTGTTCGGTGAGCCCCGCTTTTCCCATAGCTTTCCTCTCAACCCCCCCTCACCCCAACCCTCTCCCCCCACGGGGGAGAGGGGGGAGTTTAGGGACTTTTCAGGGGAGAATCTTTCTAATCTTTTACCGAAAACAGAAAACAGAAAACAGAAAACCGTCATCCAAGTCTTGGGCCTGCACGCCTCCTGGTGTCCCGGTCCCGCCGGCCCCGGTTTTTACGTAGGGGAGGCCGGCCGCCGCTGGCTGGCCCGGGAACTAACCCGCCTGGACCCCGACGCCCCCCTGGTGGTCCTGTCCCACGCCCCCCTGGCCCGAATTTTCCGCCCCTGGCAGCAGTGGACCGCGGACGCGCCCCAGGTCGCCCAACTGCTGGCCCCCTTCCGCCAGGTCCTCTGCTTCCACGGCCACGTGCACCTATCAGGGGTCAGGGGCCAGGGGTCAGGGGTTAGCAGCAGCAGCAAATGGCATTGTGATCTTTCCACCGAAAACCGGAAACCGAAAACCGAAAACCCTCTCTACCACCAGGGCCTGCCGGCCACGGCCTGGCCCCGGCCCCTGGCCCTCATGGGCACCCCCGGGGCCCTGCGCCCCGGCCTGGGGCCCCGGGGCTGCGGTTGGGCCCAACTCTCGCTGAGCCCCGCCTCCCGGCAATTCCAGCCCCGCCTCTGGCATACCTAGTATTTGTTTGAAAAAGCAGCGCAAATAATTTTCAGGCTTCTCAAAGATCAGGGGTACCTTAAGTCCCCCTTTGAAAAAGGGGGATTTAGGGGGATTTCAAGTGATTATAAAAATCCCCCCTGACCCCCCTTTAGGAAAGGGGGGTAAAAACCTGCCTTGCCGATGTTTCCTTAATTATGAAACAGACCCCTCGCGACCCCGCCCCCTGGGTGCGTCCAATTGGGGCGGACCCGCAGGTCCGCCCCTAAGGAAAGCAAAAGGGCACGGCCGTGCCCTTAAAAAAAATCGATAAAAGAAGGCGCGGACAGTGCCCGCCCTAAACTTTCCCTGTTAACGGATTTCCGCCATTCCCGGTTTTGGCTGAAAGCTGACCGCCGACCGCGGTTTATTCGAAGACCATCTCCTTGAGTTCCGTTTCCGCTGCCGCCGGCGCGGCCCCGGCCCGGGCCGCCGCCTGCTCCACCTCTGCTTCCAGGCGGGCGATGAGGGGCGGCAGGGTCGAAGGGTCCAGGGCCGAGACGGCCACGCCCTGATGAATGCGGCAGTGCAGGGCCGCCAGGTTGCCGCCCACCCGGTCCAGCTTGTTGAAGACCTTCAGCACCGGCTTGTCCTGGAGCTCAAGCGACTTCAGGATGTCGTCCACCGCGGCCATCTGCTCCATGAAGCGGGGGTTGCTCAGGTCGATGACGTGGATGAGGAGGTCGGCCTCCTGCAGTTCCTCCAAGGTGGCCTTGAAGGCCTCCAGCAGGTTCTGGGGCAGATTCTTGATGAACCCCACCGTGTCGGTGATGATGACCTCCCGCTCCCGGGGGAAGCGCAGCCGGCGGCTGGTGGGGTCCAGGGTGGCGAAGAGCCGGTCCTCGGCGGCCACCGCGGCGTTGGTCAGGGCGTTGAACAGGGTGGACTTGCCGGCGTTGGTGTAGCCGATGATGGAGAGGATGGGCAGTTGCTGGCGGCGCCGGGGCTGGCGGCGCTCCCGCCTTTCGGCCCTTACCTTCGCCAGGTCCTCCTGGAGCCGGTGCAGGCGGTCCCGAAGGCGCCGGCGGTCCATCTCCAGCTTGGATTCCCCGGGACCCCGGCCGCCGATGCCGCCCATGAGACGGGACAGGGCGTCCCCTTTTCCCACCAGCCGGGGCAGCAGGTACTTCACCTGGGCCATTTCCACCTGGAGCTTGCCTTCCCGGCTGCGGGCCCGCTGGGCGAAGAGGTCCAGGATGAGCTGGGTGCGGTCGATGACCTTCAGTTCGGTGAAGTCGGTGATGGAGCGCACCTGGGAGGGGCTCAGTTCGGCGTCGAAGACCAGCAGGTCGGCCCCCGCCTGCAGGGCCTGGACCACCAGCTCCGAGAGCCGCCCTTTGCCCATCAGAAACCGGGGGTCGAAGCGGGGCCGGCGCTGGATGATGGTCTGGGCCACGGTAAGATCCGCGGAGCGGGCCAGTTCGGCGAGCTCCTGCATGGAGTCTTCGGCGCTTTCCCGGTTGGCGCCGCTGACCCCGATGAGGATGGCCCGCTCCTGGCCGCGGCCTCCCGCCGCCGGCGCCGCCCGGGCAAATTCTTCCTCCAGGGAAGCCACCAGGGCCTCAAAATCCAGGTTCAGGCTGCCCGGCTGCCGGGCCTCCATGATGCTCCAGTTATGGCCGTTCAGGGGTTGGGGCAGCAGGTGGGCCACCTGCACCGTCCCGGGCTGGCCGCCGCTCACCGTGAGCACGGCCACCGCGTCCAGGCGCAGCAGGGCCAGGTCCATGAAGTCGTCCTGGTTCAGCGGGGCGCCGTCCAGGTGGGTGTGAATCAGGCGCAGGCCCTTGAGGCGGCCCCGGGCGCCCCGTTCCCGGGGCAGGGGCGGGATCAGCAGGCCCTTGGCGTCCCCCACCAGGACGTGGGTGACGAAGCCCTGGCGGTCCAGCAAAACCCCCACCTGCCGGTGCAGGTCCTGGGAGATCTCCGTCAGTTGCCGGGCCAGCTCCGGGGTCAGCAGTTCCGCGGGAGGCACCCGGCGGCGGTACAACCGCTCCAGCCGCCGGTATTGATGCGATTTTAAGCCGGTGAGATTGCCGAAAGGCCGATGTATGGGTAGCTACCTCTTAGTTTCGGGTTTCGAGTTTCGAGTTTTGAGTTTCGGGTTTCGGGTTTCGAGTTTCGAGTTTCGAGTTTTTGGTTTTTGGTTTTTGGTTTTTGGTACTATTGGTTTGTAATTTTAATAATTTCCTTAGGGTCGGCACCTCTGCTTCTGGGATATCAAGCTCCTGAAATTATTTTACATCTTTAATCCAGAACTTGAAACCCAAAACTGGAGATTCGGAACTCGAAACTGAAAACTCAAAACTCGAAACTCGAAACTCAGCCCATCTGCTGGAGCAGCCGCACCGCGGCCCTGAACCCCAGATGCCGCAGGTCGGCCAGGGCGTAGGTCAGCCCCGCCCCGGCCAGCAGCCCCAGGCAGGCCTCTTCCAACTTGAAGGGGGGCCGCGGCCTCGCTCCCCCTGTTTCGGACAGCCTAAGTTAGGCGAAAGAAATGGCCACGTCCCTCAGCCGGACCTCCCTTGCAACTCCCCTTGGAGATGGTTATAATTTTAAACTATGTAATCATGAATCCTGAATTAACCCTCGATATTTATCTTGATCAATAGAATTAGAGAGTTATGGAAAAAATCCCGGATCCCAAAGAGCTGGAAAAAGAGCTGAGCGAGTACCTCAGCAAGAAATATGGCAGCCGCATCAAGGTGTTGGCGCCCCATTTTCTGGCGCGGCCCGAAAAAGCCGCCAACGGTCAGGGCAAAGCTGGAAAACTTAGCAAGATCAACTTCGACCTGAAGCCCGAGGAGTTGGAGTCCTACCTAAATGAGTATGTCATCAAGCAGGACCTGGCCAAAAGCATCCTGGCCACCAAGGTCTGCACCCACTTCAACCGCATCCGC
>Ga0315268_10002628_pt1 | contig 20148 bp, 16 predicted proteins | sample C1_top_MG_FD_204535 | JGI IMG/M metagenome (GOLD analysis project Ga0315268, IMG submission 204535) | Sediment microbial communities from Yellowstone Lake, YNP, Wyoming, USA - C1_top | ecosystem: Environmental > Aquatic > Freshwater > Lake > Sediment | place: USA: Wyoming | collected 2017-08-01
CCGCACAACCGGAGAGAACAACGAGCAAGGAACAATGAAAAATGAAAAAGGAAAAACGGGACCGTCTCACCTCGTTACACACCTCGTGTCTCTTCGCTTGCATTCCCGCACTGCGCAATCCCTTATCCCTGGAGTCCGAATTCTTTGATTTTGCGATAGAGCGTTCGCTCACTGATGTTCAGCTCTTTCGCAGCGAGTCGTCGGTTCCCCTTGTTGCGGTCGAGCGCGCTGACGATCATGCGGCGCTCCATCTCGTCGAGTGTCACTACCCCGTTGCCGTTCGAGCGATTGACGATGGCATCCTGAGGTTGCTCGCGACCCGCCGCGCCCTGCATGACGATATCGCGCAGCTCCAAGATCGAGCTCTTCAGATCAACCAGCGCCCGATAGATGAGCTCGCGCTCGGCCTGCGCGACTGTCTTGTTCGTGTAGACCGGAAGGTTTCGGTCCGACAGCGGCTGCTGATAGTCCTTGAGGTGCTTGCGAACGTCCTCAGCTGAAATGAGCTTCCCGTTCTCCAGCACCAGCATGCTTTCGATCACGTTCTTCAATTCTCGCACGTTGCCGGGCCACCGGTAGTCCATGATGAGCTCCGTGGCGTCGTCGGTGAATCCCTCGAAGCGGATGCCGTTCTTCTCGGTGAACTCCTTCACGTAGTGCTCCGCGAGGAGCGGGATGTCCTCCCGCCGGTTCCTGAGGGGCGGCACGACGATGTTGACCGAGCGGAGGCGAAAGTAGAGATCCGGCCGGAACCGCTTCTGCTGAACCTCGTACTCCAGGTTTTTGTTCGTGGCCGCGATAACGCGAACGTCGGCCTTTCTCGGAAAGGAGGACCCGACACGCATGAACTCGCCGCTCTCCAGCACCCGGAGCAGCTTCACCTGTGTCGACAGGGGTGTCTCACCGATCTCGTCCAGAAAGATCGTACCCCCGTCCGCGATCTCAAAGTATCCTTTCCGGGTCTCCACGGCGCTCGTGAACGATCCCTTTTCGTGGCCAAAGAGCTCACTCTCGATGAGCCCCTCCGGAATGGCAGCGCAGTTGACGGTGACCAGCTGTTTCTTTGCACGCTTGCTCGCGCTGTGAAGCGCTCGCGCAATCACTTCCTTCCCGGCGCCGCTCTCGCCGGTGATCAGGACGGTAATGTCGGTCTGAGCGACCTGCATCACCACATCGATGATCTCCTGCATCTCGAGCGATTTGCCGATGATGCCGTACGTCTTCTGGAATTCCTCACGATCCATACAGCTTCAACTCCTCCTAGCGATCACGCAATGCGGTCAGCGGGTAACGACGATGCTCTCGAGATTGTACTTCTTCTTGATCTCCGCGCTGAACCGCTTTGCCTCATCCTGCTTCTGAAATTCTCCGACCCAAACCTTGTGAAATTTTTTGCCGTTGTTGACGATTGTGAAAATACTTGCCGTGTAGCCGTCGCGCTGGAAGCGGGCCTTGAGCTCCTCCGCGTTCTGTAAGACCGAAAATGTCCCCGCCTGCACGGTATAAATGGGTGCGTCTTTCTCCCCCTTCCCGGGCCGCGCCACGTCGGCTGGTGCTTCCTGAGGAACCGCCTTCGGTTCTTCAACGACCGGTTGATCGCTTGCATAGGTGGAGAACGGGTAGTCCCGCTTGAGCTGCTCCATCTTCTGCTCGGCGGTCTTGTAGAGGCCGATGGAGTAGTAGTACTGGTACAACTTAAACAGTGCGTCGTCGGCCCACTCGCTCTTGGGAAAATTATCTACGATGGTCTGGTACATCTTTGCCGCTTCAGTCCCGTCGGTCGTCAGCACTGCCTGCAGGTACAAGACGCCGGGGTCGTTCTGGAACTTCGTCATCAGCGTCGGCAATTCGGACCTCACGGCGTCCCCCTGACCTTTCTCGATCAGCTCAAGTCGGCGCTGAATATCCGGTTGGCTGCTCTGCGACGCCTGCCCCAGCGCACGTTGGGTCACGGCAAGCTCGAAGGCGGCCACGAGTGCCGCTACGACAATGGATCCTCGTCTCATCCTCTCATCCCTCCTTACCCATTTGCTGCGAGTTTTCTCTCTTCATACGCCTGCTCGGCCTTCGCGACGGGACTGCCAAACAGCGTCGCGGAGTTCGCTCGCTCGATTTTGACATCGATGTACTCTCCGATGCGTACGCCACCCTTCGAAAAGACCACCATCTTGTTGGTGTCTGTCCGGCCGCAGTAATCTTCCGTCGACTTCTTGCTTTCACCCTCCACTAAGACTTCGACCGTCTGCCCGATCATCCCGAGGTTCTTTCTGGCGGAGATCTCACGCTGGAGATCGATGATCTCATTCAGCCGCTGTATCTTCGTCCCCTCGGGCACGTCATCCCCCATGTGCCACGCTTTCGTGTTCTCCCGCCGTGAGTAGCGGAAGGTGAACGCGCCGTCATATTCAACCTCGCGGAGGACGTCGAGCGTCATCCTGTGGTCGTCATCGGTCTCCGTCGGGAAGCCCGCAATGATGTCGGTGGAGAGGCTTACCTCCGGTATGGTCGATCGGATCGTCTTGACGAGCTGTAAATACTGCTCTCGCGTGTAGGTCCGGTTCATCAGCCGCAGGATTCTGTCGGAGCCGGACTGGATGGGGAGATGGATGGAGCTGCAAATGTTCTCATGATCCGCGATCGTTTCGATCAGCTTCTCGGACATATCCTGAGGGTGAGACGTCGTGAACCGTATCCTCATCGTCCGGTCGACAGTCGCCGCGCTGGCCATCAGGTCCGCGAAGTCGTGCATGCCGTCATGATACGAGTTGACGTTCTGTCCGAGCAGGGTCACCTCTTTGAAGCCGCGCGCGGAGAGATGCTCGATCTCGCGCAGGATGCTTGGCAGGGTTCGACTTCGCTCGCGGCCTCGCGTGAACGGCACCACACAGAAGGTGCAGAACTTGTCGCATCCCCGCATCACCGAGATCCAGGCGCTGATGCCGTCGGTGCGAAGGGGGATGATATCGTCATAGTTTTCGACTCGAGAGAGCCGCACCGCGATCCCTCGCTCGCCCGCGATCGCATTTTCGATGAGCTCAGGCAACCGGCGATACTCGTCGGGACCGACCACGAGGTCGACGTGGCTCTCTGATTCGATCAGATCTCGGCGAAGTCGTTCAGCCATGCAGCCCAGCACCCCGATCACCACACTCGGATTTCTCTGCTTGTAGTGCTTGAAGTCCCCGAGTCGGCCGTAAATCCTCTGCTCGGCATTCTCCCTCACCGAGCACGTATTGACGAAGACAACGTCGGCACGCGCGAGCTCGTGGGTCGGCTCGTAGCCGGACGCGCTCAAGATGCTCAGAACGACCTCGCTGTCAGCGAGGTTCATCTGGCAACCGTATGTCTCAAGGTAAATTTGTCGCCGCCCGTTCATTCGATCACTCATTTCCGGAAGCCAAATATAATGAAAGAATGGCAGACACGCAACCTGCAGAGGGGGTCATTAAATTCTTTTAATATAAAAGGGATTCTTGAACTTGCGATCGGCAGACCCCATCTCGCTTGCCAAATAGTCAGTTACTCTGAGGGCGCTCATCGTTGATTGAGGTTGGAAGGTATGGTATATTCACTCTGAAACAGATGGAGGCAATGGTCGGAAGAGCCCTCAAAACCTCGCGTCTCACGAAAGAAGTCACATCACCGAGGAAAAGCCATGACAACGTTACTTGAAGAGATCAAGAAGAAGGCACAACAACTGAAGCGGCACATCGTGCTGCCGGATGCAACTGACGAGCGAGCCATTCGAGCAGCGAGGACCTGCATGGATGAGGAGTTGGCGAAGATCTCGCTGGTCGGCAAGGAGGAAGAGATTCGGACCAAAGCGCAGCAAATCGGCGTGAGTTTGGAGAAGGTTTGTGTGGTAGACCCGGAGAAGTCAGAAAACCTTGGGAAATTCACGACTTTTTATTTCGACTTGCGGAAAGAGAAGGGGATCCAGCGTGAGCAGGCGCAACAGACAATGCGCCGACCGCTGTTCTTCGGCGCTATGATGGTACGGCAGGGAATGGCAGACGGGAGCGTGGCCGGCTCCCTTTCCACGACGGGGGACGTTCTGCGTGCGGGCATCCAGGTGATCGGTGTGGCAGAGGGGATCAGCATCGTGTCGAGTTTCTTCCTGATGGTGTTTCCCCAAAAGACGTACACCTTTGCGGACTGCGCGGTGGTCCCCGATCCGACGGTGGAACAGCTGGCCGACATCGCGATTGCTTCCGCCGAGAATCACAGGAAGCTGACCGGAGAGGAGCCACGCGTTGCCATGCTGTCCTTCTCGACGAAGGGGAGCGCGGATCATCCGTTTGTAGAGAAAGTCCAGCAAGCCACAGCCATCGTGAAGAAGAAGAAACCCCATCTTGCCGTTGACGGCGAGCTTCAAGTCGACGCTGCGATCGTTCCGTCCGTCGGCGAGAGGAAGGCGCCGGGCAGTCCGGTCGCCGGCAAGTCGAACGTCCTCATCTTTCCCGACCTCGATGCCGGCAACATTGCCTACAAGATCGCGCAGAGAATGGGCGGAGCTGAGGCGATCGGTCCGGTCGTTCAAGGCCTGCGGAAACCTGCCTTCGATCTTTCGCGAGGGTGCAGCGTGGAGGACATCGTGAACGTTGTTGCTATCAACGCAGTGATGGGCGCTGTGTGAAGCGATTGGAGTCACAAGGAGAGCTGAGAACTCGTTCCCCGCACCACGCATGGCACGTCGGGGCCCAACGCTATCGATTTCTTGATCTCTATCGCGGCTTTATCGTTCTCCTCATGCTCGAAGGTCACGTGCTGCGCGCCCTGCTGGGGGAGGACGCGCAGCGCACGGCCCTGTTCGGCTATCATGAGCTGCTTCACGGAATTGTTGGGCCCGGCTTTCTCTTCGGCGCCGGATTCGCCTTCGCCATCACGGCGCAGCGCCGGTGGGATATATTGACGTCGCTGTCACCGGCCTTCTTTCGCCGCGTCGGCCGAATGCTTCTTTTGCTCGCTGTTGGCTATGCGCTCCATCTCCCATATTTCTCCCTCCGCAAGACACTTGAGGTATCAAGTCCCCAGGAATGGGATGCGTTCCTATCGTTCGACGTCCTTCAAGCCATCGGCTTCACGATGCTCGGCCTCTGGCTGCTGCTGGTCATTCTGCGGTCGGAGCAAGCATTCATTCGTTCGATTGTGGTCCTTCTCCTCTTGATCGTCTATGCAACGCCCTTCTTCTGGTCGCGAGATCTCGTGGATCATCTTCCCAGGTTGATCTCCCAGGGTCTCAACGGGCTCGCCGGCTCCCCGTTTCCTCTTTTTCCCAACTCTGGATTCCTCTTGGCCGGGACGGTCGTCTCGTGGAGATTTCTCCGCTATGCGCAGGAAGAGGACGAAGGCACGTTCATCAAATACTTGTCGATTCTGGGGGTTCTCCTCGTCGGTGCGGGGTATCTGATCGATTCACTTCCCTACCATACCTATCCCGTGTACGATTTCTGGTTCACGAGTCCGAACTTCTTTTGGATCCGGCTTGGCATCCTTTGTCTGCTCCTGAGCGGTCTCTGGTTCTTCGAAAGCCGCGTCGGCCATCGGGAAGGGGCGGATATTTGGATGCCCAATTGGCTGATCATCCTGGGTGTTGAATCCTTTGTTGTCTACGTCGCTCATCTCATCCTACTCTACGGCTGGCTGCTCAATCCTCTCGACAACCTGAGGTCATGGTGGGGGCTGCAGTTGAGACTCGGGCCGGCCCTCGGCGTGTTCGCGGGGCTGACGCTCGTCATGATTCCGATTTCGCAGATTTGGCACGTTCTCAAGAGGCGTCATCCGGCGCTGATGAAGGGCATCTATTGGTATCTGGGGATCACCTTCACTTATTATCTCCTGACGAAGCCGTACTAATCACGCTGCGAGGCGTTCATTTGCAACTCCTCATTCTTTTCTGTATCATCGGGGCGATCTGGCGAGCAGCCTTCAAGTTCACCTTTTTTTCTCCACCGACACTGACCGGGCAGTTATGAAAACAAAGCGAACGCCAACGGCCGGACCGACACTCAAGCCGGCAGGCAAGCACAAGGAGCTTCGGATTCACGAACTTCGGTGGCGCTGCAATCCGAAGTCGCTGGGTGCGAGGATCAGCACCGAGATCAAAGCGAGCAGGGAGATCATCGGGCAAGAGCGTGCGCTCAGAGCGTTGCGTGTCGGGTTGGCGATGAAGCACTTCGGGTACAACATCTTCGTCACCGGATTCTCCGGCACCGGGCGAACCACGACGATCAAACGGATGCTGCGCGAGTTCGAGAGCAAGCAGGGGGAGCTTCGCGATCATTGCTACGTGTACAACTTCAAGAACCCGGACATGCCGCTGGCGGTCATCCTCCCGGCCGGCCAGGGGAAGGGGCTGAAGGACGACATGGGCAATTTCATTCGCGACTTGATGAGGAACATTCCGGCCCTGTACGAGAGCCACCGCTATCAGGAAGCGCGGAAATCCGTGCTCGGCCACTTCCAGGATCGACAGAAGAGCGTCCTGCTGGATTTCGAAAAGCGGGTGAAGGAGAAGGGTTTCGAGCTCGTTCAGGTCCAGATGGGGAACCTGATGAGGCCGGACATCGTGCCGGTGGTCAACGAGAAAGCGACGAGCTTCGACGAGATCGATGCGCTCGTCCAAAAGGGGGAGTTTCCCAAGGAGCAATACGAAGCGTTGCGGGAGACGCAAGCGATCCTCGAGAAACAGATGGCAACGGTCTTCCGCGAGCTTCGGAATATCGAAAAGAAAGTCCAACAGTCATTGGAGGAGATCGAGGAGCGGCTGGTGATGCCCCTGGTTGATGAGGGGGTCGAGGTTCTCAAAACGACCTACGACAGCAAGAAGCTTCACGCCTATTTCGAGGATGTGAGGGAAAACATCAAACAGAACCTCGAGCGATTTCACAAGCCTGCCCCGCCGGTACCGTCCGCCGAGCAGGAAGAGGAATCAGAGCCGGACGATTTCCTCGAGTACCAGGTGAACCTGGTGGTTGACAATTCCGAGGCCGAGCACATCCCCATCGTGATCGAAACGAATCCAAAGTACAAGAACATTTTCGGCACGGTGGAGCGCGTTGTCGAAAAGGGAGGGGTCTGGAAGACGGATTTTATGCAGATCAAGGCAGGATCGCTGCTGCAGGCTGACGGAGGGTACCTGGTGCTGAACGCCCTCGACACGCTGATCGAGCCCGGGGTCTGGCAGGACCTCAAACGGACGCTGCGCACGGGCAAGGCTGAAATCCACACGTTCGAACCGATGTACGGTTTCGCGCCGACGGGCATGAAGCCGGAGGCGATCGAGTTGAACGTCAAGGTGATCATGATTGGCGACGCTGAGATCTATCAGCTGTTGTACCTGCGCGACGAGGATTTCAAGAAGATCTTCAAGATCCGTGCGGATTTCGACTACGAGATGCCCAGGGATCCCGAGTCTGTCAGTCAGTACCTGGGATTTATCAAGATGGTCAGTGAGGATGAGAATCTAAGGCCGTTCGACCGGGAGGCCATGGCGTCCCTCATCGAATTCGGCGTTCGTCTCGCCGGCCATCAGAACAAGCTGTCCACGCGGTTCAACATCATTGCCGACGTCACTCGGGAGGCGAACTACTGGGCCGGAGAGGATGGGGCGAAGATCGTGACAGCGAAACACATCCGGAAGGCGATCGAGGAGCGGATTTACCGCGTCAAGCTCATCGAGGACAAGATTCAGGAGATGATCGACGAGGGAACCCTGATGATCGACACCGACGGAGCCGTGGTCGGGCAGGTGAATGGCCTTTCCGTGTACGACACGGGTGAGCACGCGTTCGGGAAGCCCTCGCGCATCACGGCGAAAACAGCCCTCGGCCGCGCCGGCGTGATCAACATCGAGCGGGAGGCCGAGATGAGCGGGCCGACCCACAACAAGGGGGTGGCGATCCTGAGCGGCTATCTGCGGAGCAAGTTCGCGCAGGATAAGCCGCTCATCATGAGCGCGAGCATTACCTTCGAGCAATCGTACGCAGGCGTTGACGGCGACAGCGCTTCATCGACGGAAATCTATGCGATCCTCTCCAGCCTCGCCGAGGTACCGTTGCGCCAAGATATTGCGGTCACCGGCTCGGTGAATCAGAAGGGTGAGATTCAACCGATCGGCGGCGTGGATCTGAAGATCGAGGGATTCTTCGACAGTTGTACAGCTCGCGGGCTAACGGGAAACCAGGGAGTCATCATCCCTCGTCAAAACGTGAAAGATCTGATGTTGAGGGAAGATGTGATCGAAGCGGTGAGGAAGAGGAAATTCCACATCTATGCTGTCTCGACGGTCGATGAGGGACTCGAGATCCTTTCGGGCAAGAAGACGGGCGCTCAGCGTGCGGACGGATCGTTCGAGCCGGGCACCATCCATTATCTTGTGAACGAGAAGCTGTGCAGGTATGCCGAGGAGTGGAAGAAATTTGAGGCGGGAAAGGAATAACGTGCTCTTTACTCCCTGTTGTTGTGCACGATCGCTCGGCGTGTTCCTCATCGGCCGCGCTCTCGAACCCTCCTTGCTTTTCGCTTCGCGATTTCTCATATTGCCTGAGCCTGGAGCCGAGCACCATTGTTCTTCCTTCAGGTTCAGAATCGGCGAGGTGGCGAACGATCAATGAGGTGGCGTACCGGATGGTCACTCGTGATATCAAGATTGCGCGGGGGAGCTGGACGGTGCCGCAAGCGTTTCAATTTTGCGAGCGCCTGACGTACGACCACTATGAGAATTTCCCCGTGGCATCGCTCTTCCTGCCGAAGGACAAGCGCCGCTATATCTGTGCAATCTATTCGTTTGCTCGCGTCGCGGACGACTATGCCGATGAACCCGGCCTTACGGCCGCCGAGCGCATCGAAAGCCTGAATGACTGGGAGGAACAGCTGTCCGATTGCTACCGCGGGGAGGCTCACCATCCCGTCTTCATCGCCTTGCGTGAGACGGTCGAGCGCTTCCAGATCCCGCACGAACTCTTCCGGGATCTCCTGCTGGCGTTCCGATCGGACGTCACAACCCGCCGATATGAGACCTTTGACGATGTGCTTGGATACTGCGAGAACTCGGCCAATCCCATTGGGCGCCTGATGCTCCTTCTGTTCAACTACAGGAGCGAGTCGATGCTGCTGCAATCCGATTTCATCTGCACGGGGCTGCAGCTTGCCAACTTCTGGCAGGACGTCTCCGTCGACCTTGAGAAGGACCGCGTGTACATTCCGACCGATGATATGCAGGAGTTCGGATACTCGGGGGAGGAACTGTTCCAGCACAAGATCACGCAGGGATTCAAGGATCTGATGTGCTTCGAGCTGGACCGGACCGCACGGATATTCCGTGAAGGGAAACCCCTCCTGCTCGAGGTCGGAACGGATCTTGCTCTGGAGCTCCGGCTGACGTGGAACGGCGGCATGAGGATTCTGAAGAAGATCGAGCAGGCCGGCTACGACGTGCTGAATCACCGCCCGCGACTGACACTGGCCGACAAGGCATCCCTGTTGTTTTCATCTCTCTTCAAGTAATTGAGCATGGCAGCGCACACGGTCGATATCATTCTGCCGGAGATCTCGGATACTCGGAAGAGCAATTTCTTCTTCTCGATCTTGCTGCTCCCGCCGCCGAAGCGAGAGGCAATCGAGACCATCTACGCTTTCTGCCGCTGCACCGACGACATCGTCGATGACGAGGCGGACGTGAAGGAGAAACACCGGCGTCTCCTGGTGTGGAACATGGAGCTGCAGCGCGCCCTGTTGGGGGTCTCACGGTACGCGCTCCTGAACAAGCTGGCTGCCGTCGTCCGCAAGTTCAACATCCCCGTCGAGCACTTCAATGACCTGCTCAAGGGGATGGAGATGGACCTGGCGAAGAATCGCTACGAGACGTTCGAGGAGCTCCGGGAGTACTGCTATCGCGCCGCGTCCACCGTGGGATTGATCTGTGCGGAGGTCTTCGGCTACCACCACGACCGGACCAAAGAGTACGCGATCAATCTGGGCGTTGCCCTGCAGCTGACCAACATTCTGCGCGATATCAAGGGCGACGCAAGAAGGGGACGGATCTATCTCCCGGCGGAGGACTTGGAGAGGTTCGGCTATACGGAGGAGGAGCTGGTGAATTCGGTCTACAACGACCGGTTCAAGGCGCTGATGAAGTTTGAATGCGATCGGGCCCACGAGTACTTCCGGAAGGCCAAGAGCAGTTTGGCGGAGGAGGATAAGCCGCTGTTCTATGCCGCCCGCGCGATGGGGAACATTTACTATCTGCTCTTGCTGCGCATCGAGCGCGCGAACTACGACGTCTTCTCAAAACGCATCCGCCTCACCCCCCCGACGAAGTTCTTCGTCGCGATGCTGCTTCGACTCCGGAACAAGCTTCCGAAGAACTTCCACCGTTACATCCGCACCGAGCTTCCCGCCTAGGCCTGCGTATTCCATTCTGATGAAACACGATGTGATCATCATCGGCGGTGGCCTCAGCGGACTGAGTGCAGCCGTCGAGTTGGCCTCGCGCCATATCCCCGCGCTCCTGCTTGAAGCGCGCCCCCACTTGGGCGGCCGGACCCGCTCGTTCAGGGATGAGACCAGCGGCGACGTCGTCGACAACGGTCAACATCTGCTCATGGGATGCTACGAGGAAACCCGCCGGCTGCTCAAGACCGTTGGTGCGGACCACCTTGCGAAGCTGCAACCAAACCTGCACATCGATTTCCTTCATCCCCGGAAAGGATTCTCGTCCCTCTCGTGTCCTCCTCTGCCGGCGCCGCTGCACGTTCTCGCCGGGTTGCTCCGCCTCAGGAGCCTGCCGTTCGAGGATCGAGTGAAGCTCGCGAGGGTCGGGCTCGAGCTCCTGAGGAAGCCGTCGAAGGTGGAGAGGGAGTTGGGTCCGATGACCGTGGATGAATGGCTGACGAGCCTTGGTCAGCCGGCTGAGAACAAGAAATATCTCTGGGACGTCATTGCAATTGGGAGTCTGAACGATGACCCAAAGGTTGTCTCTGCGTTGCTCTTCTATCGGGTCCTGCGTGCTGCGTTTCTCGGACGCAGGCAAAACTCTTCCATGCTCTTGCCGATCGTCGGTCTGAGCGAGCTCTTTGTCGAGCCAAGCATCCGCTATCTGGATGCGCGCGGCAGCGAGGCGAAAACTGGTTGCGGGGTGGAGGAGCTGTTGTGTGGAGGAGATAGAGCTGTTGCAGCGCGGTGCGCGGACGGCGTAACGCGCGGCGCAAAAGCATTTGTCGTCACCGTCCCGCATTACGCGTTCGTGGACCTCCTCCGTGCGAGCAGAGGTCTTCACGGTCACGGATTCCAAAGCGTTGAAGAGTTCGAGTCGTCCCCGATCGTAACGGTGAATCTGTGGCTCGATCGGAGGGTGTTAGAGCACGAGTTCGTTGCCCTGCTGGACTCCCGCGTCCAATGGATCTTCAACAGGACCCGAATGTTGAATCTTCCTTCGAAGTCGGGACAGCATCTTGCGCTCGTGATCAGCGGAGCGGGACCGTTCGTGGAGATGGGGAAAGAAGAGCTGGTCAAGCTTGCGATGGAGGATCTGAGGGCAGCCTTGCCCGAGGCCCGCTCTGCGAACGTCGTTCACGGGCTCGTGATCAAAGAGAAACGCGCGACGTTTTCGCCGAAGCCGGGGATCGAGAAGCTTCGCCCGGGAACGGAGACGGAGCTTGAGAATCTCTTCCTGGCTGGTGATTGGACAGCGACCGGGTTTCCCGCGACCATTGAGGGGGCTGTGTTGAGCGGGAGGAAGGCTGCGATGATGGCTGAACGCTATCTCAAACGATTCGTAGATGTTCCGGCGTAGTCGCCCTCTGAGGGGGACTGCCTACTGCATACTCCATACTTCACACTTCCTGCTGTCTACTCCTACATCATCCCCTGCGGATCCACATCGATCGACATCTGAACCCTTCTGTTTTTCCCCAACGCAGACGCCTGATACTGTTCTCTCGCTTTCAGGAGCGCGGAGCGGAGGTGCCCGCCTCCCGGATCGGTGTTTTTCAGGTCCTTGACGACGATATGTTTTCGATAGCGGCTCTTGATCTTCGGGATTGCCGCATCGGCCGGCCCGAGCACGGTGAAGAAGCGGCCGGCGTGGGGGATCAACATCTCCGCAAATTTCTTCGCGTGGTGCTCGACCTCGTTTTCCTTCTCCCCTTTGAATTCGAGAAGAACGATGCGAGAGAATGGCGGATAATCGAGCTCTCGGCGATACTCCAATTCCTCGTGGTAGAAGCCCGGGAAGTCGTGCGTGGCGGCGTGCCGGAGGCTGTAGTGGTCTGGCTGCAGTGTCTGAATGATCACCTCACCGGCAAGATCGCTCCGTCCGGCCCGTCCGGCCACCTGCGTGAGCAATTGAAACGTCCGCTCGGACGATCGGAAATCCGGCAAGAGCATCTGTGTATCGGCGGAGATGACGCCGACAAGCGTCACGCGGGGAAAGTCCAGCCCTTTCGCCACCATCTGCGTCCCAAGCAGGATATCTGCCCCGCCTGAGCCAAACTGCATCAGGATGCGGTCGTGCGATCCCTTCCGGCTCGTGGTATCCAGATCCATTCTGAGAATCCTCGCTGGCGGGAGAAGCTCCTGCAACTCCTGCTGGACTTGCTGCGTTCCGAAGGCGTGGAAGCGGATATCAACGCCCCCACACTTGGGGCAGACGGTCGGAGGAATCTTGACGAAGCCGCAGTAGTGACACCGGAGGTGCTTTTTCGTCGCGTGATACGTGAGCGTGACTTCACAGTTCTCACACCGTTCCACGTACCCACAGTCAAAGCATTCGACGACGTGAGAGAATCCACGGCGGTTTTGCAGCAGGATGACCCCCTGGCTCTTCTGGATGCGATCCCGGATCTGCTCCCGCAGGAGTCTGGAGATTGAGAGGAGAGGGAGTTTCTTGGGAAACTCGATTCCCTTCTCTTTCACCTCCTTCTTTACATCGGCGAATATCTCTTTTCGTTCCCGGGCCATATCGACGATCTCGACCTTCGGCAGGGTCGCCTTGTCGACGCGCTCGGGCAGTTCAAGCATCTCGTATTTTCCGCTCAACGCGTTGTGGTAGCTTTCTGCAGAGGGCGTCGCCGAGCCGAGAATGACGACGGCGTTGATGCTGGCCGCTCGCACGATTGCCACATCTCGCGCGTTGTACCGAGGCGACGAGTCGAACTGCTTATAGGATGCCTCTTGCTCTTCGTCCACGACGATAAGACCGATCTTCTCGAGCGGGGCGAAGATCGCTGATCGCGGTCCGATTACGATTCTGATCCTCCCCTGACGTGCGAGCCTCCATGCGTCATACCGCTCGCCGACGGACATTTGGCTGTGCATGACCGCCACCGTGTCGCCAAGATGAGCTTTGAACCGCCGGACAGTCTGAGGCGTGAGAGAGATCTCGGGGACCAGAACGATGGCGCTCTTTTCTGCCGGCAGGATAGACCGGATTGCCTCGATGTAGACCTGAGTCTTGCCACTGCCGGTTATGCCGTGGAGGAGAAAAGTCTTGTAAATCCCTGACTGAAGGGCATCCGTGATTCGCTCCAGCGCGTGCCGTTGATGGCTGTTGAGCTCGAACTGCGGTTCCTGTCCCAACGGTTCGTATACGCTCTTCCGGATCACCTCTCGCTCCGTTACGACGACGAGGCCCTTCTTCTGGAGTGACTTCAGCGTGGAGAGCGGCACGCCGAACTGCTTGAGGAGAACTTGGACCCGGAGCGGCTCCACCGCTCGTGAGGCCTCACTCAGGAGCTTGTGCTGATTCGTCGTCAGTTGAATGGCCTTTTCCTTCCCCGGCTCGCTCGCTTTCCCGAGCAGATCTCTTCCGCGTTCCGTGGCAGCCACTAACTTTTCGATCTTCGCCTTTGCTTTTAGCTTCGTGGTCTCCTCACGCTTGACCCAACCGCGCTCTTCCATCTGGTGGAGAAGGGCGTGGATGCTGCGCGCCTGCGTTTTCTTTTGGAGCCGGGAGACGGTCAGTTCCTTCGCTTGCTGCAGGGCGACGAGCACCGCATGCTGCTTGGGCGCGGCGTGTTCTGTCTCCTCGAGAAGTGACGCAACATCATCAACGGCCAGTCGAACCCGTTGCGTGCTTTCGATCGTGAGTCCCTGCGGCGTGGCGGCCTTCAGCACCTCTCCCCACGGCGCGAGGTAGTATTCGGACATCCAGCGCGTGAGCTTGAGCATCTCTTCTGAGAACGTCGGCTTGGCATCAAGAATGTCGAGGAGGGGCTTCAGGCCTCGTACGGTCGTAGCGGCGGGGAAGCCCACGATCACGCCCGAGAGCTTTTTCTTTCCGAAGGGAACCAGGACGCGGGCTCCAGCCTTAGCGAGAGGCTGATATTCGGGCGGAACGAGGTAGGTGAAGGTTCGATCGATAGGGACCGGGAGGGCGATATCGACGAGGAATTGTTGCATCGCTCCACTGCCTCAACACGTCAACGAGCCAGCTCTCGTTCAAGGATGCTGTAGACTTCCTTCAACGGGATGTTCTTTTCGCCTGCGATGCGCCGGCATTCCTCGTGCTCGGGGATGAGCCTCTCACGCCCGTCGTACAAGACGCACTTGACAGTGATGGTGCCGAGCGATGTTGCTACCTCCTTTTGCATCCGAGGGAGCTTTCGACGCTCGATCGGGAGAATCCGCACGCCGAGCGTGGAAGTCTCGTGAAAGAGGAGGCTGAGGATCGCATCGAGCTTGGATCGCTCGGTAAGGGTGGAGAGCAAAATGCCCGAGCGGCCCTTCTTCATAATGACTGGAGTCAAGAAGGCGTCAAGAGCCCCTGCGGCAAGTAGCTTGTCGAGGACGTACGGGTGGATCTCCGGGTTCATGTCATCGATGTTCGTCTCGACGCAGACGATCTCATCCCAGGCATCGTGAGCTTCCAGCTCGCCGACGAGCACGCGAAGAATGTTCGGGACTTCCTCCATTTCTCTTGTACCGGCGCCGTAGCCGATCGATTCAACCTTCATCCGCTCCGTCGTCAGGACGCCGGCGGAGAGCGCCTTGATGATGGCCGCTCCTGTGGGGGTCGTGAGCTCAAACGGGATGTCCGTCAGCACCGCCGGGTACCCTTTGAGGATCTCCACGGTCGCAGGCGTCGGGATGGGGATCTTGCCGTGCTCGGTGTTCACGAATCCGCCGCTACCGACCCGGACAGGCGATGAGTAGACGTGCTCGATGCTGAGCTTTTCCAGGCAAATCGCTGTCCCGACGATATCGACCAGCGAATCGAGCGCCCCAACCTCGTGGAAATGGATTGCATCGGTTGTCGAGTTATGCACTTTCGCTTCAGCCACCGCGATTTCCCAGAAGATCTTCTTTGCGCGTTCTTTGATTCTCCCGCTCAGATCGGCCTTCTCGATAAGCTCGTTGATATCTTTGAGATGGCGATGGTACGCCGGGGATTCCGAGATGATCACATCGACATGTGTCGCGACGATGCCGCTCCGTTCGATGTGGCGGGCGGCGAGCTCGTAGCCGGAAAGACCAAGCTTCTTCAACTCGGCGACAAGCTCGTCGAAGCGAATCCCGGCGCTCACCAAAGCTCCCAGGGTCATGTCACCGCTGATTCCAGCAATCGTATCAAAATAGGCTATCGTCATTTTCTGGGCATCCGTCGCCACGTTCTTGTCGCATTGAAATCATCCCTCGGCAGGATTGTTCAGCACCTTCTCGAGGTATTCAATGAATCGCTCAGTTGCGCCGATGTTCTCTTGCACGAGATGGAGAGCCTCCGTCCCGGCTTTGATGCGTGCCCTTTTGTCGTTAAAGAGTTTCCTGACACGCGCGTAGCATTCTTCCGGATTCGCCACGACGAAACTCCCGCCGCGCCGGGCAAGCTCGACTGCTTCCTGCGAATTCTGGTGCTTTGGGCCGTACAGCACAGGGATCCCATAGACAGCCGGTTCGAGCACGTTGTGAATTCCCTGTCTGAAACTTCCCCCCACGTACGCGACATCGGCATATTGATACAATGCCGTGAGGATGCCGATGCTGTCGACAAGGATAATGTTTTCGTCCGAATAATCGTTCAAATCCGAGAACCGGATGGAGCGGAGGGAGTAGTTGAGGGAGATTTCCAAACGCTCGAGCGTCTCCACGTTCGGTTCATGGGGCACGAGGATCATCAGAGCGTTGGAGTCGTGCTGCGCGATCCGGCGAAAGGCCGGCAGGAGGACCGCTTCATCTTCCTCCCAACTGCTTCCGACGACCAGCACCCGTTTCCGCTTAAGGATCGTCGGCGGGATGAGATGCTTGGAGCGAGCCTCCTCGCTCCGCTGCCACACCTGGTCATACCGAGTCTCGCCGATGACGTGCAGTTGAGGACGTGTCAGGTTCAATTTCTGAAACGCTTCCATATCTGCCTGCGAAACCGTCAGGATCGACGTGATGCTCTCATAGACGTGATGGTGGAAGCTGCGTAACACCGGATAGAGACGGGAAGAATTCTTCCGCAGGGTCGCATTTGCGATGAAGGTCGGAACGTTCCGTCGTCGAAGCTCCCAAATGTGGTTCGGCCAGATATCGTAGCGCACCATGATCGCGGCCGAGGGCCGTATCAGGTCCACGAACCGGCGGGCACCGGAGCTGCTGTCGAAAGGGAGGTACGTGATCAATGAAGCGAGCTTGTAGGTTCGTGAGTGTTCATATCCGGAGGGAGAGAAAAAGCTCACGACAATGTCCAGGTCGTCGTATCGTCTTTTCAGAGCGGCGATGATCGGCTTCGCCTGCTCGAACTCACCCATCGACGAAGAGTGAAACCAGATGCGGCGGCTCTTGGTGAGTTTCTGCACATCCTGGGAGAGCTGCTCGAACAGATGACGGCGCCCGCGGATGCCGCGGCGGATCTTCTGATTCGCTGCCGAGCCGATCTGAAGAACCGCCCAGAAGATGGGGATCACCAGACCGTTGTAGAAAAAGTGCCAGAACCGTTGCATCAGCCTTTGTTCGCCTCGGACGAAGGCATTGGATTCAGGAGTTGCTTTCTGACGAGCCGCCGGTTGCGATCGTGCCGCTGTCTGTTTCTGGCATCCAAAACTCCCCCCGTTGTTCTGAACCTGTGTTCCCGTTTTCTGCAAACGCAAAATCGATGGCGCTGATCGGGAACGCGGTGGGGAGGGCGGCGGAGGTGCAGTGACCAACCATAGCTGAGGGAAGTACAGCGCTGTGTCAATTGTCGGATTGAAGAACGACGTGCTATTGTAGACAGATTTTCGCCGAAAAGCAAGGAAGTCGTTTTCTTGACTAAGTGCATAAAGCTTGTTACTTTGACTTGCCAAGACCCCTTCTGCGCACACGTGGAGAACCTTGATGCCAGCAGCAAGACGGGAAATCGAAGTGCTGGAAGCTTCCTGTATCTTCAGTGGCTTGAGCAAGACTGTTCTGCGGAGGATTGCTTCGCACCTGAAAGCTGAATCCCACCCCGCTGGCAAGATCTTGATGGACGTAAATTCACCTCCCGACAGGGTCTACTTGATTGAAAAAGGGAGCGTGAAGATTTCGCGGGTAACCGGATATGGCGAAGAGACAACTCTCAACATCCTCGGTGCCGGAAACATCGTTGGGGAGTTAGAAGCGGTCGATGATCGGACCCGCTCCGCGCGCGCCACCTGCCTTGAGCCCACCACCGTCTTCGCAATGCCGAAGAAAGTGTTCGAGAAACTCCTCAACACCAACAATGTCGTCGCTTCCAACGTGCTCAGGGAGATGACGGGCAGATTACGTCTCGCCAACGACAACATTGTCCACCAACTCGAGGGGCAACACCGTTCAACCGAGATCCGGTTGAGCAAGCTCCAAAAGCTCGTGGAAGCCAGCAAAATTGTCAATTCCACGCTGGACCTCGACAAGCTGCTCGGGCTCATCCTTGACTCTGCCGTGACAAGCATCGACGCTGATCGAGGGACCGTGTATCTCGTGGATTCCATCAAGCAGGAAATCTGGTCCAAAGTGCTACAAGGAGACAACATGGTGGAAATCCGCCTTCCGCTCGGGAAGGGGATTTCCGGCTACGTCGCCCAAACCGGTGAAACGATCAACATCCCTGATGCGTACAACGACCCTCGATTCAATCCCGATGTCGACAAGCGGACCGGCTACCGTACGCGTAACATCCTCTGCATGCCGATGCGCAACAAGGATGGCAAGATCATCGGAGTCTTTCAGCTGCTCAACAAGAAAGAGGGATCGTTCACCGGTGACGATGAACAATTCATCGATGCGTTCTCCGCGCACGCTTCGGTCGCCATTGAGAACGCACGGATGGCCCAGGAGATGGTCGCCAACGAACGCCTCTCCGCGGTTGGCCGCATGGCGAGCACGATCATCCACGATATCAAGAACCCCATGGGCACGCTCCGCGTCTATGCCCAGGTGATGAAGAAGAAATCGGGCAACGAGGAGGCCGGTAAGCTTGCCGATGAGATGATTCGCCAGGTGGACAGGTTCGTGAATATGACCCAGGAGATCCTCGACTTCACGCGGGGAGTGAGCTCGTTGAACATCCAGGAGCTCGATTTCGGCGAGGTCATGGGCGCCGTGCTCGATTTCATCGAAAAGGATTTGACGAAGAACAATGTGCGGCTGGTGCGCGAATCGCAGTTCCAGGGCAAGGTGAAGATGGATCAGGACAAGATGGTCCGAGTGTTCTACAACATCGCGAGCAATGCGCGCGATGCCATGCCCGAAGGTGGCTCGCTAACGGTGGCCACTGGTGAGAGCGACGGTTATGTGAAGATCGAGTTCACGGATACCGGTTCCGGAATGCCCGAGGAAGTGAAACGAAGAATTTTCGAGCCGTTCATGACCTATGGGAAGAAGCATGGCACCGGCCTCGGGATGGCCATTGTGAAGAAGGTGATCGACGACCACAAAGGGAAGATCGAGATCGAAAGCGAGATGGGAAGGGGGACGACCATCCGGATCTTCTTGCCCGTCTCATAATCAAACACCGCCGCGGCGAGTCTTGCCGCCGTCCATCATCATCCCACCCCTCGTTCCATGAAGATCCACATCGGCCGGAGTGAAATCTCAGTCGTCCAGGGAGATATCGCTGACCAGGAGACGGACGCGATCGTCAATGCGGCCAACAACCACCTCTGGATGGGTGCCGGCGTCGCAGGTGCGATCAAGCGGAAGGGAGGAGGTCAGATCGAGCAGGAGGCAATGGCACAGGGACCGGTCGAGGTCGGCTCCGCCGTGCTGACTTCTGCCGGATCGCTCAACGCGAAGCACGTCATCCACGCTGCTGTCATGGGACAGGATCTTCACACCGATGCCGAAATCATTCGATGCGCCACGCACAGCAGTCTGGCACTCGCCGAACAACACGGCCTCTCCTCCCTTTCCTTCCCCGCCCTTGGAACCGGTGTCGGTGGATTTTCCCTCCATCACTGTGCAAGCCTCATGATCGGTGCAACGATCGATTTCCTGCTGCAAGCGAATGTACTCCGTGAAGTCCGTTTTGTCCTCTATGATGCCGAGGCGAAAGAGATCTTCGAGCAAGAGGTGAAGCATCGATTCACCGCCCACAACCGCTCTCAGATTGACGAAGATGCCTAGAACGTCATTCCCCGCTTCGGCGTGTCTTTGAGGATTGGACGGGGAATCCCAGACGGTGAGAGCAGAAGGGCAAACGAACGTGGGACGAGACTGTCAGACAGCATCCTTCCGCAGTCCGATTCTCAACGAAACTCCAGCTCAGAAAGGATTTCAAGTATGTCACCGCATTCGTCAACTTCGAAGCAAACGCTGCGGCAGAGTCTTGCACGGTGGAGGGAGTTCTTCTTCGCTCAGAAGTACCGCTTTGACCTCGGGCAATCGTTTCTCGTTATTGTGAACTTTACGCTGCTCATCATTACGGCGAGTGACAAGCTGCAGATTATCTTCGGCATCGGACGACTCCGGTCGCTGCTGATCCTGATCGTCCCGCTGGGATTTCTGGCGGTGTGGTTGTTCGGCTATTTTATGGACAAGCTGGTGCGAGCCGCGCAAATGGCCGAGCGACAGTCTGTGAAACGAAGCGAGGTGTGGGGCAAACACAACGCGCAGATGGATCGGATCGAGAGGGAAATTGCTGAGCTCAAGGAGATGCTCGGGAGGTGAAAGGATTGAGCCGTGGAGCTGCTTCCGGTCTCCTACTCAGTTACGAGAGAGAAAGCGATC
>Ga0315268_10002629_pt1 | contig 20148 bp, 24 predicted proteins | sample C1_top_MG_FD_204535 | JGI IMG/M metagenome (GOLD analysis project Ga0315268, IMG submission 204535) | Sediment microbial communities from Yellowstone Lake, YNP, Wyoming, USA - C1_top | ecosystem: Environmental > Aquatic > Freshwater > Lake > Sediment | place: USA: Wyoming | collected 2017-08-01
TCTGACCTGTACCGATGAGGGTCAGTGTTTATCCTACTGCTATCTGTTCCATGTAGGTTCCGGGAGCAACATTTATGGTGTCCCCATTGGTAACCCTCGGGTCGTTCACCGCGTACTGAATGGTCTTGAAGGCAGATGCATCCGGACCCGTTCCGTGCGCGCCGTCGTCTGTACCCAGTGCTCCGTTCACATACCATGTCGCAGAACGTGCTGTAGGAACCGACAGCCCTGCAACAAATAGAAAAACGACTAGTGTCTCTGCAATCAATTTCCTCATATTTTTCCTCCATTTTTGGCTCCGATTCAGTTTGGAGATAGAATCAGGATACAATAAAAAAAAGGACGAATATTTAAATATTTGGGTTCATGGCAGAAACGTTTAAATTGAGAGGTACTTCTCAATTGACACGCGGGGGTTGCCGAGACTGGTCAAAGGCGCAGGATTCAGGGTCCTGTTTCGAAGGGATTCGGGGGTTCAAATCCCCTCCCCCGCACTTATTTTCATATGACTAGAATTCAATTTTACGACATGGTGATTCAAGACTACTTGGCTACAAATATTTTTATATTAAATTTCTGAAGTGCAATTTGCCAACATAATCGAACGCTACGTAAGTCCAATCAACATTTTACTAGTGATAATACCTATACAAAATGAGATTGAATAGGCTAAGAATAGAAGACGAAGAGTAAAATGCTTGTATAGTTCACTTCACCACAACCCTGCCAGAGCATCTTCTAAGGAAACATTACAAATGGAGATGAGATTGTGCAAGACTTTTTAAGAAGAATCTTTCATATAGAAACTGAGGAAGATTTCATGGTGGCAAACGACAGAGTTCAAGGGGGCTGACCGTATCTGGATTCTGCCATGTCCTACACGAACTCAACGACCCCCTAACAAGTGGAGAGGGTGTAGGCATCGTGATTTTGGATGCATTATTCTGCCTGTTATTGGTATGGCTGATTCCGAAGGCATTGTGGCCCATTCTGAAGAGAACTACAAATAACGCAACAGAATCGAAAGACCCAAAGGATTAAATAAGAACAGTCTAGATAAAATGAGAAAAAAGAAGAATATTGATAGGAAAGGGCAGATAAGGGAGTTTAAAAAGGAGACACTTGGACAATAACCGTGGGAGGAGAATAAATGTCGTTTTTACCCATTGACAAAATCGTTCCCAACCCATTAAACCCAAGAAAAAACTTTGAAGATGAATCACTAAAGCAGCTTATAGAATCGATTAAAAATAATGGTTTCAAAGATTTATACCCTATAGTGGTAAGACCCAAGGGAGATAGGTATGAAATCATCATCGGTGAAAGAAGGTTCAGGGCTGCTAAGGTTTTGAATTTGAAGAAAGTTCCATGTATCATAACAGAAATGAGAGATAATGATACACTCCTTGAAATGCTTGTGGAAAATATTGTGAGAAAGAACCTCTCCTCCATAGAAAAAGCCGAGGGTATAAGACGGCTATTAGACGAAATGCTGATGAAGACTCAAAATTGGGGAAAATGGAAAAAACTCAATGGGTGTGTGAGCCTTCTCAGGACAATGAGGAAGGAAGAATATGACCCGAAATTGAAAGTGACAACTGAGGAGGAGCGGAAAATTGTAGAATCAATATGTGGAATGTTCGGTATCTCCTGGAAAACAGTGGATATGCACTGGTTTCCATTATTAGGATTACCCGATGATTTGAGAGATGATGTAGAAACTGGTCGTCTCAACGCAATTCATGCAAAAAAAATGAAGACACTCGATAAAGAGAAAAGAGATGAAATACGAAAAACATTGAGAGAGAGAAAACTGACGATACCGCAAATTGATACCCTCATCAATCATTACAAAAAACCTTCCACCTCTCAGCCCTACATCCTACCTTCAAACGTTATCGGAGTGTGCGACATCCCGTTTGATCTCAATAATGTCTCTCAGGTCAAACGTCTCATGAAATTTCTGCGAGAAAGAATCTCGCTCCTTAAGAAAAAAGCCGAACTCGAAAAGATAGTGGCACAACATGATTTCTATGTGGAGGAACACATGCCTATCCTCCCCTCTTTTAAGAGACAAGTAGAGTCAGCAAAGAGTGAGATTGAGATCATATCCAAGGAGCTCTCTCGTGATGCATCAAAGTAGAACATCAAAATTCTGTTTTTACATGCAATATGTTTGATACTTTTTCTTCGAAAATACTTTTTATGAGTCTAAGATTTTCTTTGTCTACGGCTTCGAATCGCAAAATGAGTGCCGGCTCTGTATTCGACGCGCGCAGAAGTCCCCACCCTTTGTCAAAATTCACCTTCACACCATCTATGGTGCACACCTCTTCACCAGGAAACATTTTGCCAAAATTGTCTACTACCTCAAACTTCTTATCATCAGGACATAAAATTCTGATTTCAGGTGTATTATAGTAAATGGGAATCTTTGAAACTAATCTAGAGAGAGGATACTCATTCAAAGATAGTATTTCAAGTAGGCGACCGGCTGCATAGATGGCATCATCATATCCGAAATACCTATCTGCAAAAAACATATGACCGGACATTTCCCCAGCAAGCAACGCATTCGTTTCTCTCATCTTCTGTTTAATGAAGCTGTGTCCCGTCCTGCATAGAACAGGAGTACCACCAGCCTTCACTATGACATCCTCTACCGCAGAAGAACACTTCACCTCAAAGATAATCGGACCTTTCCTCACTTTAAGCACCTCTCCTGCAAAGAGAGCGAGAAGATAGTCGGCTCTGACTATATTTCCCTTCTCATCAACGATACCGATTCTGTCTCCGTCACCATCAAATGCAATTCCAACATCAGCATCGTTTTCTATAACTGCTTTTATTAAATCGCTCAGATTGGCATCTATGGTTGGATCTGGCAAATGGTTGGGAAATTCTCCATCCTGTTCACAATATAGGGGAATTACTTTGCACCCGAAAGATTCGAAGAGTCTGGGAGCGACAATACCAGCAGTACCATTTCCTGCATCTATCACCAATTTCACATTTTTATTAATCTTGAATTTCTTCATCAGTGTTCCAGTGTATGATTCAATCACGTCGATTTTTTCTATCCTTCCGTACCCTTCGGCGAAATCACCCCCCTCTGCGATTCTTCGCAATGATTGTATTTGCTCCCCATATAATGAATTCGTACCCTCGCAAATTTTGAATCCGTTGAATTGAGGAGAGTTGTGGCTTCCCGTAACCATTATGCCTCCACTGGTGCCCAAATGATGTATGGAGAAATACAGAAGCGGTGTTGGAACGAGGCCTATATCAAAGACATGACACCCGGTATTTTTTAACCCTTCGATTATTCCCTCGGAAAGCTCGGGTGAGCTCCGCCTGTTGTCCCTTCCCACGCACACCGTTCTGGATTCCTCGGAGTTGTGAATGAAGGTGCCAAATGCCTTTCCTATAGTTCGGGCATCATCATTTGTGAGTTCAGTACCAACTATCCCTCTGATGTCGTATTGCCTGAAGATATTTCGGTCCATGATGAATCCCATTTGTTTGCTCGATAGCATTTTTAGCTCAGAGCTATTTAATTGTTTTTCTTAGAGAAATCAACTTAAAAAGGTAACATAAATGTTACCCTTTTAAGGCAAAATCTTATATATAAGGCATAATGCTTCAGGTTGTGGACAAAAGCAGATTGATTTCCCATAGTTTTGAATTGACTTCTCACACTAGGCATGTTGTGAGAAGATTTTCTGACATGGCATTTTGTTTTTCGAGAAGATTAACAAAAGATAAGGATTCGATAATCTATGAGGTGTTTGAAAATCAAATGCAAGATTTATCATGTGCCTTCACAAGGATATTTCCTGGAAAAATTGGGGGGGAATTTTTCATGACAAAGGGTCATTTTCATACTGATGAAGACGCCTCAGAAATATATCATTTCTTGTCCGGACGCGGGCTCGTACTCATTCAGAAAGACAATAAATGCAAAGCCTTAGAAGTGGAAGAAGGGCAGACTCTTTATATACCGCCACTCTGGGCGCATAGGGCAATTAACATTGGAAATAAGATATTCTCGTTTCTGGCAATCTACAGGTCAAATGCTGGGCACGACTTTGACATCTCAAAAAAAGGATTTCTCCAAATCGTTGTTTCTGAGAAAGGAAAGTATTGCCTGAAAGACAATGAAGGGTATTAAAATGAAATGCTTCATTCTTGCAGGAGGATTCGGACAGCGTCTCCACCCACTCACAGAGAAGGTGGCGAAACCCCTGCTCATGGTAACTGATAGGCCCATTCTCACACACATTATTGAAAGAATCCCCGAGTCTCTTGAGATTTTTGTCTCTACCAACGAACGATACAAAAATCAATTTTTTTCGTGGAGAGATGGGATTTCTAGAGATGTGGAAATTCTCATTGAAAACTCGACAAAAGAGGACGAAAAGGTTGGGGCGGTGAGTGCCCTCTGCAATTTTATCGTCGCTCACGCTATTGGTGAAGACCTGCTTGTCGTTGCAGGAGATAATCTATTTGATTTCTTTTTGGAATCATACATTGCCCACTATGACGGAACCACCCTCGTGGGCATCTACGACATTGGTGACCTCTTAAAAGCACATAACTATGGCGTCGTCAGGATGAATGGCAGACGGGTTGTTGAGTTTCATGAAAAACCAGTGAATCCACCATCCTCCCTCATAAGTACAGGTATCTACATTTTCCCCGCGGAAGTGCAGTATCAACTTCAAGAATTCTGTGCAGAGAAGAGAGACAACATTGGGTCATTCATAGAGTACTTAATGAGGAGAGAAGAGGTCCATGGATACATTTTCCATGGTAGGTGGCATGACATTGGCACGTTGGATGCATACCAGGAGGCATGTGCGCAATTCATGGGAAAGCAGTAAGATGAAAGCAATTGTGACAGAAGGGGCTGGTATCATAGGGAGCTACCTTGCCAATAAATTTGTGAATACATACGATGTCACGGTCGTGGATGATCTCTCCAATGGAGAAAAGGTAAGTGTCAACCGGAAGCTGAATTTGTGCTTTCCGATCTCCTCCACGAGCAGCATGACTATATAGCAGAAGCTGACGTGGTGTTTCACCTCTCGCAATCCCTGTCAAGAAATCAACCGGTGCAATAATTACCAAAAGGCTTTTATTCTCGATTTGAATTCTCATAATAGTAGGAGGATTACCCCATGGAAAAAACTGAGTTAAAGGGTTATGGCTACCGATGGATAATGCTTCTTGCCTTTATGACTATCGTGGCTATCAACCAACTCCTGTGGATAACCTTTGCCCCCATCACAGTCGATGCGGCCCGCTACTTTTTGGTGTCGGACCTCAGCATTGGTCTCTTGTCCATGAGCTTCATGATTGTGTATATCATCGTCTCAATCCCCGCCTCATGGGCTATCGACACGTATGGGATCCGGAGAGCGGTGGGAATAGGCGCCGTGCTGACAGGCATCTTCGGGTTGTTACGAGGATTGGTCGCCCCGAACTACACATTGGTACTGATTTCGCAAACTGGAATTGCCATAGGGCAACCATTCATACTCAATGCCATGACAACCGTGGCGGCTCGCTGGTTTCCGCTTCAAGAACGAGCGACAGCAACAGGCCTTGGGTCACTATCAGTATATCTCGGTATAATTATAGGATTATCACTCACCCCATACCTTACTCTCCAATTCGGTATTGGCACCATGCTTTTTATCTATGGCAGTGCATCCATAATCGCAGCAGGTATTTTTATCATATTCGCCAAGGAGCGCCCACCTACACCCCCGTGTTCTCAAGGACAGGAAGAGCGGTCTCTCGTCTTTGAAGGGCTGAAACAGACTCTCCTTAAGAGGGACTTCATACTCCTCATGTTCATCTTTTTCGTTGGCTTGGGGGTGTTCAATGCGGTCACCACGTGGATAGAAGATATAGTACGACCACGAGGCTTCTCAATCACCCAGGCTGGAAATGTGGGAGGGCTAATGATTGTGGGCGGTATCATCGGTGCCCTGGTCATACCGTCACTCTCCGATCGTTATCGCAGAAGAACTCCATTCTTGGTAATAGCCCTGATTGGCGCTATAGTGGGACTTGTCGGAATCACATATGCGACGGACTACTGGCTTCTCCTCGCCTCAGCTTTAACTCTGGGATTCTTCTTGCTGAGTGCGGGTCCTATAGGATTCCAGTATGGTGCCGAAATTACCTTTCCAACGCCAGAAGGGACTTCAAACGGATTACTGTTGCTCATGGGACAGATCTCGGGCATCGTTTTTATATTGGGAATGGACAGCCTCAAATCTCCTGAAACAGGTTCAATGACTTTTCCGCTTATTTTACTCACCACATTCATGATTTTGGGATTGATGTTCTGCACGAGACTCAAGGAATCAATGATTTCGATGACACAAAATGCCAGCAATTGAAACAACCTTGCATAAAATGCGGCTCAATACCTCTCAGGTGTCAAATGAACAAAGAGTCATTTAGAAGTGAAATAATATTCAATACTTACCATACTCACCTTAAGAATCCTTATGTTAATATGTTTAAATATTCTCTCGATGGGAGTTGCTTACTTTATAATATACTCCCGATTCTCCAGTTACTCCTCCGATAGGTGTAAAAGGAAATTATATATGAATATGAAGCCGTAATATCTTTATCCTTTGCGCATTGATTCGAGGCAGAGCATTTAAGTGCATCTCCTGTGGATTCCCAAAATAAGTAATCAAAATTTAGCTCGCCACATTCAAGCACCACGTTACGATATTCCCTTCCCGGCTTCAAATTGCATGACTCCTCTATTTTCTCCTTCAGCTTCAATTATCCTCTGCCAGGTAAATCCCTATGCATTGTCACACACCGAAAAAAGACACCGTCACATTTTTAAAGTTCCAATGGGGTGATATGTATGAAGAAAGCAGTGGGATTCATTGGATTGGGCATCATGGGAAAGCCAATGGCGAAAAATCTTCTGAAGGCAGGATTCCCTCTTGTGGTTCACAGTCGGAGCAAAGGCTCCGTTGAGGATTTGGTGAAGGAAGGAGCTCTCGCTGCACTCTCTCCAAAAGACGTCGCCGAGCGAACAGACGTGATCATCACCATGCTTCCTGATTCTCCGGAAGTCAGAGATGTGATTCTCGGTATGAATGGCGTGATTCATGGTATAAAACCAGATTCCATATTGATCGACATGAGTTCTATCAATCCTCTGGTGACTATAGAGATTGCAAAGGCTTTAAAAGAAAAGGGGGGGAGGATGCTCGATGCGCCTGTGAGCGGGGGTGAAGCGGGTGCGATTCAGGGGACATTGGCCATAATGGTCGGTGGGGATGAAAAGGAATTCGATGAGTGCATTGACATTTTTGAGGCGATGGGAAAAACCATTGTCAGGGTAGGGGACATTGGAGCCGGTGGCTTCACCAAATTGGTCAACCAAATAATTGTCGCCTTAAACATTGCCGCAGTGGGAGAAGCCTTTACACTTGGAGTGAAAGCCGGACTCGATCCGCAAATAATTTATAATGCAATCAGGGGAGGGCTCGCAGGAAGTCACGTCCTGGATGCGAAAGCACCCAAGATTTTTGAGAGGAATTTCAAGCCAGGCTTTAAAATCAGGCTTCACCACAAGGATCTCAATAATGCTCTTTCCACTGGCAGGGATTTGGGTGTCCCGTTACCCCTCACACGCATCATCCAACAAATCATCACCTCTTTGATGGCAGAAGGGAGAGCCGAAGAAGACCATTCGGCAATCGCCACATATTTCGAGCAGATAGCAAAAGTGGAAATCACACCAAGAAACTAGAACGGAAAAAAGAAATTAAAATATTTCCCTTCAATCCTCTTCAAACATCCAATCACATCCTAAAATTATTTCTCTTCTCGTATCCTCTCTTATTTCCCACTCCCTTGTGACACACACTTTCATATAATCAATTACTGAAAAACATCACCGTCACATTTATATAGTGCCAAATGAGGGATGAATGTGAAAAAACCGTAATGATTACAGGGACTTCATCCGGCATAGGAAAAGAAACAGCAATGTACTTTTTGGAGAAAGGATGGAATGTTGTTGCCACAATGAGACATCCGGAGAACAGAGAAACCGAACTACACAAGATCGATGGTCTTGACATTGTTCATCTTGATGTGACCGATACCGCCTCCATACAGGAAGCGATAGCATATACATTGAAAAAATATGGAAGAATTGATGCAATAATAAATAATGCTGGCTACCCTCTCATGGGTCCGTTTGAACTGTCAACCGTAGAGCAGGTGGAGAGTCAATTCAACACAAACATATTAGGATTGATGAGAGTCACAAGAGAGATAATCCCCATTTTCAGAAGGCAGAGAGAAGGAGTCATCATAAACGTCGCCTCTATGGGGGGAAGAGTGAGTTTTCCCATGTATGGTGCGTACAATGCCACCAAATGGGCAGTTGAAGGATTCTCTGAATCCATGAAACACGAGCTTGCCCCATTCGGGATAAAAATAAGAATAATAGAACCAGGTGTCATCAAGACCGATTTCTATGGCAGGTCGATGGAAAGGACAGAAGAAGATAAATTGGGGGACTATGCAGAATATGTGAAATTATATGAGAGAAACACGCAATTAGGAGGCATTGCTCACCATCCGAGAAAGGTCGCACAAGTAATATATGGTGCAGCCACTGATAGGGGTGAAAGGCTGAGGTATCCCGTTGGTAGCGACGCAGAGACCGTATCTCTTGTGAAGAAGCTGTTGCCCGAACGATTTTTCCTCAAGGTGTTAAGTTTCTTTCTCAACAAGAAGTAATGATCAACCTGTAATCCCGAAATCAGATTCGATGCTATCGATCAGCTTGATGATTTCCTAATTTGAGGTATTTTGCAGCTCATATGTGACTCTCCAAAGATGTGAATTTACTTTGAGAAGATTCCGATTAGCATCCTATTATAATTTCTACCAGACGAAATATCTATATGTCTTTTCAGGCATAATTTCCCCACACATTATGATGGAATTCATTGAGAATAAGAGGGAACACACGCATTTATGATTCATTCGCATCACCTTACCACATCATAAGACAAATCTGCAAAGCATGACAACCACCATAATCTTTTTATCCCGATTATTAAAATGTCGTCATGAAAAAGAGAATTTCTCTTCTCTTCGCCATTATCTTGTTCTCGGGATGCATCAGACAGGGCTCTGTATCGAACCCGGCAGAGGTTCCCCAGACGACGAGCTCGCCACCCCCTCCCGAGATGCTCCCTGCTTTGCAACCCATCACTCTCGAGAACGCAGGTAAGATACAATTGCTGAGGACGATGAAGATTCCAGATTACAGTCAGGGTGAAATCAGCCAATGCAGCATCGCCTTCAGCCCGGATGGTCACCTGCTCGTTGGCGCCTGTGGAAAAAATAAAGTACCCGTGTGGGAGGTGAAGAGCGGCCTCATACGCCACTTACTCTACGAAACTCCTCAACATATCGTCGCCTGCGATTTTAGCCCCGATGATGTCATACTCGCATGCGGTGGATTTGACAGGACGATTACCTTCTGGAACTCCAAGACGGGTGAGAAAATCAGCGACTTCGGCTCTCATGTCTCTCCTGTCTGGGAGCTCGACTTCAACCCGGATGGGAAGAGAGTGGTCTCCTGTGGTCTTTCTGACGATGTGCGTCTTTGGGATGTTGCCCGAAGCGAGACAATGTGGAGTTACACAGGAGGACAGGGTTACCTCAGTGTCTCACTCCACCCATCGGGAAACACCGTCGCGTATGGGAGCAGGTGGGGAAACGCAGGCGTGCTTGACGCGATGACAGGAAAGAGCATCCTCAAGCTCGATGGCCCTGGCAACCCCGTTGGTGATGTATCATTCAGTCCCTCAGGAAAAATGCTCGCTGCAGGAACAGACGACAATCGTATTTATCTGTGGAATACTAATGACTACCAATTGGTGGCAACCCTTGTTGGACATCGCCACTATGTAAACGGTGTAAGCTTTTCCCCAGATGAAACATTGTTGGCATCCGGCAGTCACGATAGGACTGTCGGTATCTGGGACATCGTAGGAGGAAGGCTGCTTAGGACACTTGATGGTCATACAGATGTCGTCCTGCGTGTGATTTTCAACCCGGACGGAACGCTTGTCGCATCCATCAGCTGGGATGGAACGGTTCGTCTGTGGGGAGTGCCCAGATGATTGTGAGATGGTTACACCTTCAACTCTTCGAGGGATTTTGTAATGCAGCCGAGTCCCCCTTCCAACTCATCTCTTGTGGGCCATCCGTATCCAATGCGCATGAATCGTCTGTCCATCTCAAACCAATGACCGGGTCCCACGAAAGTCCTGTATTTTTCATTGAGAATACTGTAGAATTTTTCTACGTCAATCCCTGATTTCATGTGTGGAAAGCACACGCAGCCGCCACCCGGCTCAACCCATTCCATAAACGCGCTATTCTCCATCCATGACTTCACAATTCCAAAATTCGTGATTATATGATCCTTAATCTTCGGAAAGAGGAGATTCTTATTCTTCAAAAAAGAGAGGGCGATTCTTTCGTCGACGATTGAGTTGCATATGAAAATCTGCTCTTTTGCAGCGAGAAATCTCTCCCTCAACCTCTCATCCCGGGAGATTAACCACCCTATACGAATTCCGGGCAATCCATACGACTTGGACATTGAGGATATGCTTATGGCGCGTGGAGAGAGAGATGCCGCAACGGGCAAAGGCGTTCCAAAGGTCATTTCCCTGTAGGTCTCATCCACCAGGAGGAAACATCCCTTAGATTCGACGATTGAGACAATCTCGACCAACTCTTCTCTCGTTATATTCATCCCCGTTGGATTGTGGGGATAGGTGATGCTGACAAGGCGGGTATCATCCTTTATGAGTCCTTCCAAAATCTCAGAATCCATTCTAAATCCGTTTTCGAATGACAGTCGCAGATACTCAGATCTGCATCCTATGGCTCTCGGTGTCTCTATGTTTGTGATATAGTTTGGATGCAGAATAACGACATGGTCGCCCGGCTTAAGCAGTGATGTTGCCGCGATGAATAAGGAGGATGCCGCTCCCGTAGTAACCAAGACTTCCTCTTCATCGAATGACTCATCCGCAATGAGCCGCCGCAACTGGAGGTCTCCTTTATGACCGGTGTAGGAGAAAATGAGATCTTCAATATCCAATTTCAAGTCAGTATATTTCGTATCCCTGACGGAACTCTCTGTGAGATTGTATCTCATATTTTTATATCCACGTTGTTCCGGAGACTCCCGCTCTATGGGAGTGCGTCTGTAATCGAGAAGCCCTTCCTTCAAAAGTTCTTTTGGGTGCATGGCATCACATTTTTTTATACATTTTATAAGATTATGGTTTCTTTATTGGAGACCGTCTGGATTGCGTATTCTTTCTTTTCGCATTAGCCAAAATTGCCGCGATGTTTTGAGGAATGTACTCAGATTTCTGAAGATTTAAGCGGCTATGATTATTCGTTTTTTCCCAATGATGCTCGCATGAGATTTTCTTGAGAATCGAGCAAAGTACCTCATCGTGAGCACGTCTTCATTCTCTCTTTCTTTCACATATTCAGACAGGCAGTATATCTCCAACAGAGATATCCTCTAATATGTCTCAATTCCCTAATTCGCTCTATTATTTCCTACTTGAGAGATTTTTTCTAGATTCCTTCTTTTTTCTCCAGTGCTCTTTCATATAGAAATATGGGTCATAGATCCTTTTGGGATTAACCCAGGACGATTCTCCACTATTGGTTTTAGACGAGTATTCGTACAGGAAAGTGGGTTTTCCCTGGTTCTTGAGCAATTCGAGGTTCTCGGCAATGACACCGCTATTGTCTGCCCATATGGCGATTGCTGAGTCGCACTCCCCGACCATCTTTGTCTCCCTTTCGTGTACATCGTCTCCATACTTTACCGTCTTCCAGTTTCCTGCATTGTATCGCATGCTCCTCGCATGTCCCACGATGACTTTCCTGTAATTTTTCGCCTTGAGGAAGTCTTGATAGAGTCTGCATGCACCGGGGGCTTCCCCTAGGATTATGGTCATCTTACTCGCAATCGCCTCCTCCAGGTGTCTTTTTACTTCCACTGGCAACACCTTTCCCTTGTACGTCTTGCTTCCCATCAAGAGCAGCCGATTTCCTACAAATTCATATTGCCTTACCATGAGAAACACCTAATCTGAAATGTAGTTTTCTTTGCATTTCTTATGTCCGTGTATATCAACGCATAAAAGGATTACTATTTGGAAACTGAGAGTGCCGTGGGTGAGAATCGATGGCATTTTCCTAATAAAAATCTTTTTAAGGTCAAAGGGAACTCGAAGTCGTGGTTACCATGAATACGCATAAGGTGAAAATAACTGTGCTGAAGAGAATGGATCCCAAAGATGTTTTCCAGAAACCACCGGTCACGCCTGCAGAACCCTTGGGTGTATGCGACATATTCGAAGACGGACAGGTTTTCATATCAGAACAATACGGGCGGATGCCTGAGGGATTCCCCTGTGGCAGCGCCTGGAATACCATTTACGGAACGGTGAGGACTCTCGCGTTCGGTGGCATCATACCATGGTATAAAGAAGGAGACGTTTCCATAAACTGCTGCACAGACGGACTGCGACCCGTGGTTTTCAAAATCGAACGAATCTGAATCAGAGTTCCCTCGGCTTGCACAGTATCTCTTTCACTTTGGTGTCGAAGAATTGATTGGAGTGGGCGGGGACGATGACAATAGCCGTGTCCGCGCCTGAGCTCTCTCCCCCCACCGCTATGATTTCCTCACCATAGGGAACGAGGCCCGCATCAAGCGCCATGCGGGCAACCTCCACGCATACCTTCACGCCCTGACCGAGTATACGTAATGTTTGGGCGATGATTTCTGCGGGATAGACGCCCCCCCACTTCATGCGCAGTGACCTGTCAACACCTGCGAGTAAATGGGTGGTCGTGAGAATCCTGACGCCTTTCTCCTGCAGTCCTTTTCTGATATCCGCAGGCATCTCATCTTCCCCGGGACCTTTGAACCCGATATGATGTGTGACACACACGACTTGAATTCCCTTGTCTACAAAATGCTGGGCAGTGTATCCTGTGTGTGAGGCGACCACTATATGCTTAATGTTCAGTTCGGAGGCCCTCTTCAAGGCAAGTTTGACCGTTACCTCTGTGTTTATCCTTCCTTTCTCTAACCAGTGCATGAGGAGAATTTCATCCTTTGATTTATAAGACTTATGGGGTCGGTGTATCAATAGGAGAGGGCGATTCCTTCATCTGGGACATTCCCAAAATCAAACACATACTCCATGCCGCTCCCTCTGAGCGAGTAGGTCACGAATTCCCCTTTTCTCCTCTCTATGACACCTTCCCTCATGAGTCTCAAGAGGAGATTGTAGAGGCCTTTGCCTTTCCTTCCCCTGATGGCGACGTTGCAGGACGCGTTGAGCATGTTGGTAAGCGTGCTCGCCCTCATCTCTCCATGCGTGCGCAGCAGATTGATAGATTCAAGCTCTATCCTTTTTTTCGTTGAAGATGCATAGCGCGACATACACAATCATCCTGCACCGCCTTTTCCCCCCGTCTTTTTAACCTTGTTTTAACAGAAAAAGCAGAAAATTTCCTTTTCTCACTGCGGAGTTAAGAAATGACAAACCTTAAGAATGGCATCATAAATATCACCTCATGCGCGATGACATAGACACCCATTTCATGAAGATTGCCCTTCTCGTTTCGGAGCGCTCCACATGCATAAAACAGAATGTGGGTGCGGTTCTCGTCTGCGACAAGCACATCATCGCCACAGGCTACAATGGAGCACCGGCGGGTCTCCCTCATTGTACGGAGGAAACCTGCCTGCGCAAAGGGCTCTCATCCCTTGAAGATTCGCATCTCTGCCGGGGTGTCCACGCAGAGCAGAACGCCATAATCCAGTCTGCCCTTCACGGCTCGACCACTAAGGGAGGAATCATTTACACCACCCATTTCCCCTGCATGTCCTGCCTCAAGATGCTCATAAACGCGGGGATACAAAGCATCGTCTACAGGACACCTTACGACATGGAGAATGAAATAAAGATGGCGCTTGTGCGGAATGCGGGGATAAGGATAAAACAGCTGGAAATACATATCTAAAGTATGTATTACAGACATGCCCTGAATCATGAAGGGGAACATAAATTCTTGGAAATTGGAACTCTCATGAGAATGTTATGCATTTCTGCGTATATAGAAAATATCTAAATAGTTGTGAGATTCTAAAAGTACTTCGACCCGGAAAAGCTCTCATCGCAGACAGGACATTTGAATGGACTCTTCTCCGAGAAGAATTCGTAAGAACACTTCCTGCACTTCCACTTTTGCCCCTTCTCTTCTCTATCCTCTCCCGCAACCATCATGCCTCTACATATGGGGCAGGAGGGCAGCTCACGTGACTCCGAGTATATCGTCGTCTCACAGCTTTCACAGACAAAGGGGTGCATCTCAATCCAGTACCGAATGTTTCTTCTGCATGTCTTCCTCTTTCTTTTCAAGCTTCTTCATGAGGCAGGCGATGACGCCGTCAAGGAAAAGCATGCAGGTGTCCTCGAAGAGCGTTCCTAAAGGAGCGAGGTCTTTTGGCATGAGTTCTCTCTCAGAGTAAGACTTGGGCATGGGCTCCTTGGAACGACCCTTGACTATGACAAGCACGTCTGCCATGCGGGCGAGCATGGACTTGGGATAGGAGGTGATGGCGATGACCTTTCCACCTCTCTTTATGACAACTTCTGCAGAGACGAGCACGCCTGATGTTTCACCCGACCCAGAGATGGCGATGAGCACATCGTTTCTCGCAAATGAGGGGGTCGTCGTCTCGCCCACCACGTGCACGTTAAGATCGAGGTGCATGAGGCGCATGGCGAATGCCCTTCCCACGAGCCCCGACCTTCCCCGACCGACGATGAAAATCTTTTCTGCTGAGAGCATGGCGTCGATCATCTTGTCTATGTCCTCGTCGTGGATTCTGTCTATGAAGGAGTCTATATAGCGTATGATTGTCCTCATAGAGGTCTTGACAGTGCCATTGAGCGTTTCCTCGGCAGTCCCCGTTTCCACCATGTCTATATGTTGTGAGGAGTCTTGGCTGTCTATTTCAATCACAGAGCCTCTTCATCTATAGCCTTATAAACCTTTTCGTGAACAAAACATCGTCCAATTCATAGAAAAGTTATACTTGCGAAAAAAGATTTACATAAAGAAGAAGGAAAGAAATCAGTGGATGGATGATATAAGAAAAGGTAATACTATGAACAAAGCATTCGAGGATGAAATGGAAAAAACATTTGGCGCACGCCTCCTTGACCTCTCCTTGAGGGGCAGCTTTTCACGAGGAGAGGAACGGGAAGATAGTGACATGGATTACCATATTCTTTTGGACAGGATTGATGCCGAAGACCTTGTGGTCATTAAGAATCTCGCAGTCTCTCATTCCGTTTCTCCCTTTCTTTCGAGCAAAGATGAATTCATGAGACTCTCCGGAGCCGCCAAATTTCAGTTCTTCTGTGAGAACAAGGAGCTCTTCGACAGGCTCGGGGTACCTCCCCCCGAGTCCAAGGATGGCTGGGAATTGATCAGGCGGAACTTTGAGGATGCGCTCCATGCCTGCCGCCATTACCTATTGGAACCTCACATCCCATCGCGGATAATTCAGCGCATATTTTATTCTATAAAGACAATTGACTTTTCCCTGCGTGCCTACATGCTCCTTAAGACGAACTTCTACCCCGGCACGCGCAAGGCTCTGAAAAGCTTTATCGCAGACATACCGGAGGCTCTCTGGATTCTCGATGTCCTCGAAACATGGGGTGAAAAGAAAAAAGAGTACGAAATGAATTCAGACGAATTCCTTCTGCGACTCGATGCCAACTTGAGAAGGCTGCTCGAAAAGGTACTCCCATGAATCTCTATTTGACATTTTGTTCGGACAAGAAATTCCCGCTGAAAAAAGCGATTCCCAAGAATCTGTATGATTCCCGCCGCATCGTTTCATTCATCACGAGATGTGAGACTGTCCGCGCTCGTTACGCACTCCTCTCCGGAAAATACGGCGTCGTCTTCGACGATGAGGTCGTGGTAACCTACAACCAGTTCCTCGGCAATGTCTCTCCGAACGAATACAAAATGCTCGTAGAGATAACACGAAAAAAGCTTCGCGGGTTCGCACTTTTCTTTTATGAACCCAACCCCCACAGGGCGAAGAGCTACCACCGATTGCTCGTGGATGCAAAACTGAAATTTACCCCTTTCAATAGAGTCGCATTCATTCTTGAAAATGAGAAGAAACAGAGGGCCGGGACCGAGATTTGAACTCGAGTCACAGGATTTCTGCAACCCCTCTCTAGATGGCAGAAAGGTGAATTCCTTTCTTTCCCATCAATAGTTTTCTTCCCTTCCAAAGGAAAGAAGAGGATTGCCACAGTCCCGTAGGATGGACCAGTCTACCCCATCCCGGCCATTGTGTGGGACGTTGAGGTGAGCCTTTATAAGATTTTCTATGGTTTGTGGCTGAGTCGGTTTCAGAGAAGACTAAAGATTCTGAGAAGGCGAAAAGATTGAATATGAATCCAAGACAAAGGCAAATTCTCCTTTTCCTTGTGGATGAAGGGAGTGCCTCAGTAGACCAAATCAAGGAGAAATTACATCTTGTTCGAAGAACAGCCCAACGCAACCTTACTAAGCTTGCTGAACTGGGTCTTGTGAGAGAGGTCGCCAAGAGCAAAACCGACCCTACAAAATACTACGGGCTACTGTGACACCTTACTGTGACAGGTTTTCAGGGGCTTGCCTTTTAGGAATTTTATCTATTTTTCTCATTTTAAAATTTTTTCCTTTTTGTTTTCTAGTCTTTTTGCTATTTTTTATTTCATCCTCTTTTAAAGACTTTGATATTTTTTTCTTCACGAATCTTCTTCTTATCTTTGGATTTATAAAGGTTTGGAGGAATCTTCTATGCTTGCTCACTGTCTCGCGTAGGCTGGCTAAAGAATGAAGTCTGGTGGAGTGAAAAACCTTCCCCTACTCAAACCCCAACCTTTCTTAAACCTCTCCTCCTATTTTTAACCATGCTTTCCCTTGGCATAGCCGCTGGAACAAAATCATTCAAGGCGTGCATCTTGGAGGATGGCATGGGGTGAGGAGTTTTTCCTTAATGATACATATGTGTATCTTCAAAGGGCAGGGAAGACTATCCTGCAATCCCACTTAGCTTCCATTTAAATTTGGTAAGAAAAGAGAATTCAACTATTCATTAGGTTAATGAAGAAAATCATTTCATTGTGATTCTGCCAGAGATTTCAATTTGACAAGCATTTTTTTCACAGTGGCTTCTGAGCCTGAGCGAGCAAACAACCCAAGTATTTTACCCAAAATCCCATAGGGAAATTCGATGTTTTCCATGAAGGTAAATCTGCTTCCTGTGGGGGTGGGTTCTATCACCCATTTCTGTTCGTAAGCCTTTACAAATTCCCCCGAAGTCATCCTGATGGTAATTTTCCTGTTTTCGACCCATTCCGTAATCGTAAAATTCAGCTTCATGAGTCGTCCAGGGATTTTTTCCTCCACATAGACAGTTGCCCCAAGACCACGCCGCTCACCGGTGTATTGGAATTTCATGAAGGTAATGCACCATTTCAAGACATTCTCGGGCTGAACGAGAAGAGGCCAAACTTTTTCTGGCTGTGCCCCAATTTGAATATCCCTTTGGACTTTCATCGTTGTCTCACCTTACTCTGAGAAGAAGTTGGAAATATAAAGTTTTGGGTAATTTTTTATATGAATAACATTCAAAGTGCAGGCGTTCACTCGGGGATTAACGTGGGAGAGGAAAATGATTGATTTCCCTTCTGAATTCATATAGTCCCTCATAGAAAGGAAAGCCTTTTTTAAGTACTAACCTAGTATGACCATGATCTCCCTCGGTATCGACGCAGGCACAAAATCCTTCAAGACATGCCTCATGAAGGAGGAAAAGATTGAATTGAGGAGCCAGTCTCCTGAAAAGGCATATGAATATCTGATGGCGGTGAGGAGGGATTATCCCGACTGTCCCATCGTTCTTCCCTCAGGATTTGGCATTCCACTCAAGGAGGCATGCAGCCTCACCGACAGGGACATCTTCGAGATGACTTTAAAAAAGGAAGACACCAGCATCGTGGGGCTGGGGAAATTCCTCCAGAAAGTGAGACATCTCAGGAAGGCGTACTGCATCCCCTCTGTGAAGCTTCTCCCCACGGTCCCACGACACAGAAAAATCAACAGGATAGACATGGGAACCACGGACAAACTATGTTCCATTGCCTTCATACTGGAGAGACTCATGCAAACAGAGACACCCTCTCGCATAGATTTCATGAATTGTGAGGTGGGATGGGGATTCGCAAGCCTCATTGTCGTCAGGAAAGGAAAAATCGTCGATGGTGTAGGCGGATCCAGCCTTTTGGGACCCCTCTGCCGCGGTGCCATCGATGCCGAGCTTGCCTACCTGCACGCCTTCTCCAAAAAGGAAATCTACGGCGGTGGATTTCTCCCCGTTGAGGAAACATTTCACTGTGGTTCAGAAATGTTTCGAGAGGAGTTTGAGAAAAAAATATACGGGCTGAGGGAATACCATGGCATCGACAGGCTCTTACTCACCGGAAGAAGAAAGCGTGCAGTAAAAAAAATCTTTCCCCGCGCACGAATACTTCTCTCAGAGAATGAGGGATTCGAGGCTGCGACAGGCGCAGCCATCATAGCGAGCGGGTTGTGCGGTGGCGCGCATAAAAGAATCGTGGACCTCCTCGCAATCAGAAAGGCATCCGGAAGTGTGACAGACTTCATCTGTGGAATTGAATTAGGACGAAAGCAAACCTATTTATAGAGAGAGGGATTACATTGTGCATCGGTGGTCATTTGAGTGTAACAGAATCCCTCGAGAAAAAGAAGGAGACCCTCCGCGGTATCGCCAAGGATTTTGCATCGGGTAACGTGGACGAGAGAACCTATCAAGAAAAGACATCGGCGCTCTTTGCTGAAATCGCCGAGTTGAAATCACGTGTCGAACAGGAAGAAAATCTGAAAAAGCAATACGAGGTGACATATACAGACATTATAGGATTTCCCGTTTTTGTTGAAGATAAGGTCGTGGGGAGAGTTTCAGGCATTACCGTTTTTGAAGGCAGACCAGCATTGTCTTTGGCTGGCGTGACATGTCCGCGATGCAAGGCGCTCCTGGAAGAAAATGCCAAATTCTGCGTGGAATGTGGTGCGGCAGTATGAATTGTGAATGTGGCACTGAGATAAAGAAATCCTGGAAGTTCTGCAAGGAATGTGGCAGATCCATTGAAAGAGAGACTGATGCCGCACTGCCAAGAGAAGAAATTTCTTCCAAGGTGGAAAAAGAGAGAGAGGAACCCCATGAAATCCTCTCAATCCCCTCCATGCGAGAGGGAGGGAGAGCACCGTCTTCCACTGATGGCACGCGACATCTCTTCTTTATCGTTGACGGAGAGCAGGACTACATATTCGATTTCAGAAAGCACCTTGAACTTTTCAAGACCACCCTGCCCCCCATGCTCGACGAGTACTATGTGAAGATGGACATGTCCGACATAGAGAAGAGCAAACCCTATGGCAAGACGGAGCTTTTAGGGCATGAAAGGATCCTCTCCTACGAGAAGAAGTGGGGGGCGCAGGAGTATATGCTGCGCATCCTCTTCAACCTCATCTACGGGCGATTCTCCTACTACGGGACCAAAACAATAAAGATGAAAAAACCGACCCTCGAGGTCGTCAAAAAAATACCCCTCCTCTTTTCCGATGAGGAGTTAACGGAGCTCCCCCTAAAAAATTTCTTCTTCAACATAGAGTATGAGGGCAAGGTGTATTTCACCGGGAGACGATTCCTCCTCATCGCGGACACCGCGGTGGGGGAGTCTGTGGAGAAAAACACCCTCAAGGTAGTACTCTCCTACTGGATAAAACCAGACTTTGCCACACTCTTCTCCCATCTTCAAGTTTCAGGATTTCTCGTGAACCTCATATCCCCCGGTGATGACGAACGGTTCTCCGATATCTGGAGCGCCTCGGAGGGCATGTGGAAAAAGCCACTCTCCG
>Ga0315268_10002631_pt1 | contig 20135 bp, 21 predicted proteins | sample C1_top_MG_FD_204535 | JGI IMG/M metagenome (GOLD analysis project Ga0315268, IMG submission 204535) | Sediment microbial communities from Yellowstone Lake, YNP, Wyoming, USA - C1_top | ecosystem: Environmental > Aquatic > Freshwater > Lake > Sediment | place: USA: Wyoming | collected 2017-08-01
TAATAGATTCGGACTCATTTGCTGGGATTTTTTCTTTTTGTTTTGCTCATGCAATAATAAAAGATAAGACAATATTTTTGATAATATCTTTTTCCTTTCTTTGATTATTGTGATTATAACAAACAATAGATATAAGCAAAGGATTTCAAACATAAAATTAAATAATATAAATAACCGAATATAATAGCATATTTTGAGAAAAATGTCAATTGAAAGCTGAAAAAAGCTTTAAAATTAGGTCAAATAAGCAAGGTTTTTGATTATTAATTTATCAAATAATGCCAACCAAAATAAAAATCATCAAATCCGATATCACCAAACAAAAAGTTGACGCCATCGTCAATGCCGCCAATCATACTTTGCTCGGCGGTGGGGGAGTGGATGGGGCTATTCATGCCGCGGCCGGACCGGAGCTCCTGGCGGAGTGCCGGACATTGGGCGGGTGCGAGACGGGCGAGGCCAAGATCACCAGGGGGTATGATCTCCCGGCCAGATTCGTTATCCATACCGTCGGGCCGGTCTTTTGACAGGAGAACGGGAGAGAGGACGAATTATTAGCGTCATGTTATCGCCAGAGTTTATTATTGGCCAAAGGAAATAATATCAAGACTATTGCTTTCCCCTGTATCTCCACCGGAGTGTTTCGTTTTCCTAAAGACCACGCGGCTGAGATCGCTGTTAATACTGCACGGGATTTTATTAAAGAGTATCCGGAGGCATTGGAAGAAATTATTTTCATCACTTACGATGAATTGGATTATGATATTTACAAAAAGTTGTGTATAAGTTAAAAATCGTCGTTCAGAATATAAAAAAATAAGGCACTTTTAGGTCTTGACATAATTAAAAATTGATGCTAATATTAAATAATTAATTCAACACTTCTGTCCGTAAAACAACTAGATATGGAATAGCGGACAATCTTTACGGACTCCCTTTTTTGTTGTACAGACGGATGTCCGTTTTTGTTTGGGAGGAAATAAGTAATAAAAAAATTAAATATTAACAATTAACATTAAAATTTATGAAAAACAAAAACAAAACTTTCTTAAAACAGTTTCAAAAAGTGAAAAAGATCATATTTTTCCCGGTTTTTAAAAAGAAAATCAGTTATGGATTTTTAAAGTTTTGGCGCTGGAACTGGAAGACAATCAAAGAATTTTTTAAGATTTTTTTATTCGCTTCTTTGGTTATTCTTACTTTGATTGTAATAGATGCAATAACCAAGAGCGATCTTTTTTCCGTAAGTGAAGAAGAGGGGGTTGATACGGCCAGTCAGATCAGCGACACGATTATTAAACATCTGGATGACAATTATTTTTCTTACCGCGACAAAGTCAGCGACTGCAATGTTATGGACGTACAATTATTCGGTGATCTATATACCTACCTCCCCAATGATGCCCGGGATCAAGAAGGCAATAACATTCAGGATATAGTATCGGCCGACGATTTGATCGGCATAATAACCGAGGCAAAGAACGACGATAAAATAAAAGCGATCATAATGGAAGTTGATTCAACAGGCGGCTATCCGGTAGCCGCTGAAGAAGTCGCCAATGCCCTCAAGGGAGCGGGCAAGCCGACAGTGGCCTTGATCAGACAAACAGGCGTTTCAGCCGCTTATTGGTCTTCAACCGGTGCCGATATTATTTTCGCTTCCGCTTTATCGGACGTCGGCGGGATCGGGGTCACGACCTCGTATCTGGATAATACCAAAAAGAACCAGAAGGATGGCTTGACCTTTAACGAGCTTAGCACCGGCAAATTCAAAGATACCGGCAGCCCGGACAAACCGCTGACAGCGGAAGAGAGCCAGTTATTTATGCGCGACTTGAATATCGCTAATGGTAAATTTATTAATCAAGTAGCCGTTAACCGAAAGCTGCCCGAAGATAAAGTGCGGGCACTGGCCGACGGTTCGTCCGTGCTCGGCGAGGCGGCTCTACAGGCTGGCCTGATCGACCGCATTGGCGGATTTGCCGAAGTGAAGAAATATTTGGAAGAAAAAATCGGAGAGAAGGTAAATATTTGCGGATATTAATTTTAAATAATTAATATGTATTTAAATAAATATTATGAAATTTACCAACAAAGAATTCCATATTTTTCCCAAAGGTAATTTCAGAGGTAAATGGGCTGTAGTTATTTTATTGTTTGCTTTTATTATCTGGTTAAATTTTTACGGTGAGGAAAAAATTGATTGGACTTTCTATTTGTCCGTTTTAAGTTTCGTTGTTTTAATCGCAATAGTCAGTTGGAGCGAAGAAGAAGCTGAAAAATAATAATGACAAAATAATATAAATTTGTTATAATGTGAATAACTAAAAAGCATCCCCGAACCGTTTGGTTTGGGGTTTTTGTAAGAGTATAAAAAATAAGCATCAATTAAAAATGTAAAACTGCGGCAGAATCCCGTGGCGGAGATTCTGCCGGAGCAAAACCGGTGATAATTATGAAAAAAATCATTTTATATTTTTTGGCGTTCCTGTTTTTATTTTATTTAGGAATTTGTGCCTATGTTTATTTCGAGCAGGAGAAAATGATATTTTTTCCTTCCAATAAAACTTTCGAAGTTCCCAAAATCGGGAACATCCTAGAAGTAAATGTAAAAACAAAAGATAATTTTATTTTGAATGCTTGGCTGGTAGAAAATGGAAGCAATAAGACGATAATATTCTGCCATGGAAACGGAGGGAATGTTTTTTACAATAGAGAAAGGATCAAGCTTATTAATGATCTGAAGGTCAATGCCGTATTTTTTGATTATCGGGGATTCGGGAAAAGCCAAGGAAAGATCGAGTCAGAAAATGATCTATATGCGGATGTAAATGCCATATATGATTATGTTATCGGCAAAGGAGTGAAACCCGAAAATATCATAATATGGGGCCAGTCACTCGGTGGGGCGGTAGCCATAGAAATAGCCAAAAATAAAAAACCGCGACAGGTAATAATTGAATCTACATTCTATTCAATGGAAGATATGGCAGCAAATAGTTATTGGTTCCTGCCCATCAGATTTATTTCAAAATACCACTTCCGGAATGACCAAAACATCGGCCGGATCAATTCGCCCATTCTGATATTGCATAGCCCAGATGATGAAATGATAAATATTTCCAATAGCGAAAGATTGTTTGCGCAGGCTAGCGAACCAAAAAGATTTATAAAGATCAAGGGATCACACAATAGAGGATTTGCAGAGTCATATGATATTTTTTTCGATGAGTTCAAAAGAATGATGGCAAATTAATGAATAAAAGGATAAAATGGGGTCAGGTCCCTCCTCTTTGGTCTCACGTCGCTAAAGCTATGGCGTCGGCGTGCGGGTAAACTTTGATTATAAGGTTTTTAATTTAATCGTAATTTATAATCTATGAAACAAATTACCAGCGACGCGAAGCTGGTCGCCTTTTGCGGGTGACTTGTAAAAATGATGCATATGGCGGATTGGTTATGACGCAATCAAAAGGCTTAAATAAAGGGTTTTTTTATGAATTTTTATTAAAAAATGACGCAATTGGCTTGAAAAAATGACGCAATGATGATAAGATATATTTATGAATAAAAGGCATCAACAAATTATAGAATTTGCCAAGAAAAATCATTCTTTCCAAAATAAAGACTTGGTTGCTTTTTTTGATAATAAATATTCCAGAGAAACAATTACCAGAGACCTGTCTTTTTTATGCACACAGAATTTTTTGCAAAAAAGCGGTGCCGGAGCTTTTGTAGTTTATTCGTTGTCTGACGCGTATGGCATTTTAGAAAAAGTAGATATTCAAAAATATTTTGAAACCCCGTATCTGAAAAGAGAGGTTAGAGAAAGTTTTAATTTTGAAATATTTAATATTTTGAATAATGATATTTTTACAGCGGAAGAAAAAGATAAACTGGAAAATCTGCAAAGAGAGTTTATCAAGAATTTTTCCAAATACGACAGTCAAACTCTTATCAATAAAGAATTTGAAAGAATAATGATTGAATTTTCTTGGAAGTCATCGGCAATAGAGGGAAATACCTATTCACTTCTAGGCACTGAAGCCTTGATTAAAAATAATGTCATTGGGGAAGGCAAGACCAAGGAAGAAACTCAAATGATCCTCAATCATAAAGACGCTTTTAATGAGGCGATTCAGAATAGAGATCGTTTTATTAAATTACGATCGGCTGATGTTGAATATATCCATTCTGTTTTAACAAAAAAACTTGGAATAACAAAAAATATCAGAAAAGCCGGGGTTGGCATTACTGGCACGAAGTATAGACCTTTGAATAATGAGCCGCAAATAAAAGAAGCGATGCAAAATATGGTTGATTTGATCAATAAGAAGGAATCATTTTTTGAAAAGGCCTTTTTGATTTCAATTCTTATCGCCTATATCCAAATTTTTGAAGATGGAAATAAAAGGACTTCGCGGATGATTTCCAATGCTATTTTATTGGCGCATCATTCAATACCGCTTTCTTATAGAATCGTGGATGTTGAAGAGTATAAAAAGGCTGTTATATTATTTTATGAGATAAATAATCTTGCTTATTTCAAGCAGATATTTATAGAGCAATTTGAAGATGCAGTTAACAATTATTTCAAATAATTATATATGAACGAATCAGAAACAAGAGCCGAATATATTGACCCAAAACTCAAAACAAGCGGATGGTGCATAATCTGGGGTCAGGTCCCTCCTCTCCGGTCTCACGCCGCCAAAGCTATGGCGACGGCACGCGGGCAAGCTTTGATTATCAGGTTTTAAATTTAACGGTTAACAGTATGGCTCCACAGTTCTTACGGGACAATGGAGCCGACTCACTTTGCGCGTGATGTTTTCTTATTATACTTGCCGGCGTTTAAAAAATAATGGAAATGAAAAAATCCTTTACCGGTATAAAGAATTTAAAATTAAGAAAGAAGAAATAAATGCGCAAGCCGACAAGATCGTGCTGATCGTCCGTCCGTCCATGCAAAAAGATCTGGAATATATCAAGGATATTGATGGTGGGAATCTGATCTATTCAATATGGGACGGATATCTGGAAAAATCAAGCACCAAGAAATTCATTGACTATCTAACGAATCGAAATTTTGCATTGCATAAGATCCATACCAGCGGGCACGCGGACATTGGGTCACTACAAGAATTGGCCGAGGCACTAAATCCCCAGGCTATAGTTCCCATACATACTTTTGCAGCGGAAATATATAAGGATATTTTTAGATTTCCGGTGATGGAGGTGGATGATGGGGAAGAGGTGGCATTGGAGTAGACGGATGCTGAAGAAGTCGGTTTTGAATTAACTAACTTCTATTTATCCACTAATGGCCAATTATGAAATATAGTTTTAGGTAATAAATATGTAGATTACTATATTTTTGGGTAGATTTTAAGAATACTTGTGTAGATTTGAAAAATATGGTAATATAATTCATATGGAAGAAAAATTGCTAACAATAGGCCAAGCAGCCGAATATCTTGCCGTTTCTTTAAATACGCTTCGTCGTTGGGATGAAAGCGGTAAATTAGTCGCGATCAAAAAGGGAGGCGGAACACATCGATATTATCGTGAAAACGATTTGGAAATTTTTGCCAGCGATCTCATGAAGTTCGCCTCGGAGTGGATAGAAAACGGCGTTGAATTTCCGAATATATTTTATTGTTCCACAAGTTCAATCTTTAACGCCAGGCTGACAAAAATGGAATATGCGCTAATGCAAAAACCGGGATTTGAAAGACTTTACTCTTTAATTGTTCTAATTGCCGGGGAAATCGGCGATAACTCGTTTGCTCATAATTTGGGAAAATGGCCGGATACAGCGGGGACTTTTTTTGGTTATGATCTGGAAAAACGAATTATTGTACTGGCTGATAGGGGGCTGGGTATTTTAGAAACATTACGCCAGGTTCGACCGGGGCTGGACAGCCATGTGTCAGCGGTGGAGGTCGCCTTCACCGAATTTATTTCCGGTCGAGCGCCGGAGAAACGCGGCAATGGCCTAAAGCTCGTTCGCGAGGTCGTCATTGAACAGCCAATCGATCTATTTTATACTACCGGTGATGCCGAGGTGCGGATGAAAGGCTCGGATAAAATATTTAGAGTTACGCGCGGTCAGCGTACCCTCCGAGGCTGTTTGGTAAAAATAGAGTTTTAAACATTTAAAAAAATATATGAAATTACTACTAGATAAATTTGGCAAAACATTAATATCGCGGGAATTGGGGAGTGAAGCCTTCAAGGCGTTGCAGCCGACTTTGCGCGAATTTTCTAAAGACGAGGAGCTGGAAATAGATTTTTCCGGCGTGCTGACTTTATCGCCATCATGGGCCGATGAATTTTTGAGCCCGTTGCTAGATCGGTTGAATGATAAATTGATTCTCTTGCCGAGTGATAATCTTTCAGTGCAAGCGACGCTTAGAATTCTTCAAGAGGCGAATAAACGACCCTTTAAGATTAGGTAGAAACTGGGTCAGGTCTTTGATAATAAGGTTTTAAAAATTTAACGGTTTACAGTATGGCTCCACGGCCCCGCTGCTGCGGGGATTATGGAGCCGACAAAAGTATCCAACTGACGGCCGTATTTTTGTGATATACTTTATATTATAACAACATAATACAATACATCTCTCAATGTATAAAAATATGATCTATACAATTATTTTTTTCGTCGTCATTATCGCGCTTTGGTCCGTCTGGGGATTTTTTGGCTCCCGGGTTGAGCAGGCGGACTATACCGTATTGAAAAAAATGAACGGCTACGAAATACGGGAATATCCGGCGCATATCGTGGCGCAGACAACGGTAAAAGGCTCCTTTGGAGAATCCATGAACAGTGGCTTTGGTATTGTGGCGGGGTATATTTTTGGCGGGAATGCCAAGAAAGAAAGCATCAATATGACCGCGCCGGTGGTCGCGCAAAAACAAGAGGGCGCAAAGTCGGGAGAGAATATCGCCATGACCGCGCCGGTGGTGGCCACGACCGAGGGTGACTCGCAGATAATCTCTTTTGGCATGCCCCGCTCCTATAAGCTTGAAACACTGCCGACACCGAGTGATCCGCGGGTAAAAATAATGATGATCCCGGCCAAGAAGTATGCCGTGATGCGGTTTTCCTGGTATCGCACGGATGCACGAATCAAAAGCATGCAAGAAAAATTGCTTTCCGCGCTTGACCGTGATGGAATTGCGGCGGAAGGAAGTACCGCCTACGCCGGCTACAACGCGCCTTGGACTCCGCCGTGGATGACGCGCCACGAAGTGTTGGTTGAGATAAAAGAAATAAATAAAAACAATCAAATGAACACCCTATCCAAAAAAATTATTTTGGCCGGCGGTTGTTTCTGGGGCCTCGAAGAGCTGATCCGAAAACAGCCGGGCGTGACAGACACCGTCGTCGGTTATACCGGCGGCCAGGTGGAAAACCCTACCTACAAAGATCACGAAGGCCATGCCGAAGCAGTTGAAATATCCTATAATCCTGAAAAAACGTCATACCGGAAACTGCTGGATTTTTTCTTTCAAATCCACGATCCCACCACGCTGAATCGGCAAGGCAATGACAGCGGCACTTCTTATCGCTCGGCTATTTTTTATTCAAACGAGGAAGAAAAGAAAGAAGCGGAGAATTTCATTGAAATTGTCAATAAGTCCAAACGATGGAAGGATCCCGTGGTGACAACATTGGAGCCGCTCAAAAAGTTTTATCCGGCAGAAGATTATCATCAGGATTATTTACAAAAAAATCCCGGCGGCTATACCTGCCATGCTGTTTATTTTGAAAGTTATTTAAAATAATTTTCGTAGAAAACTGGGGTCAGGTCTTTGATTATAAGGTTTTTTGCCAAGAAGCAGTACTGAAAATATTCCCGCGGCTCGGGAACAGATGAATAGAACGTCCGCAAAAATGACAAAATTATATAATTATGCTATAATGTGAATAACTAAAAAGCATCCTCGAACCGTTTTGGTTTGGGGTTTTTAATTATTGACGACTACTCCTAAAAACTGTATATTGCCAATACGATTACCCAATAATAATGTTTGAGTCATTTAAGAGAAACTTTGTCCAAAAAATGAAAAAAAATTTTCAGAAAATATATTGGTCGCCTGTTTGCGGAAAGACAAATATTTGGCAAAGAATATTGCTGGTTTTTAGCGTCGGTTATTTTTTGGCGATCCGCCAGATCAAACGCACCAGTTATTGGACCACGATCCTGATAGTCTTTATCATGACCTTGACCTTTCTAAATCTGGTCGTGGTCAGCGGGATCCTGATCGGCCTGGTAGAGGGGTCAAGCCGGGCCAACCGCTCCCAATATTCCGGGGATATGCTGATTAAGGCCTTGCCAACCAAGATCTATATAGAGAAAGGGGTCGCTATCAAGAATACATTGGCGAATTATTATGATGTCAAAGCTGTATCAGCCCGCTATCTCCAGCCGGTCCGGATCGAGGCCGATCTCGCTAACCGTTCCGCCAAAAGCGTAAAGAGCAATGAGACCTCCGCCATATTGACCGGCATCGATCCCGTGGATGAAGAAGCAGTTACCAAACTTTCCAAGCTGATAGTTGAAGGAAGTTATTTTGACCAGAACGATACCGGCGGGATCATCCTGGGCTCCGCCCTGATCGGACGGTTCTCCAGCGCCATCGCCGAATCGGATACCTTGCAGAACGTCAAAATAGGCGACGATATCCTGGTCAAGCAAGCGGAAAAAAACATCAAGCTCCGGGTGATCGGTATCATCAAGAGCAAGATCGGCCAAGTCAGTTTGCGCGCTTTTGTCCATGAAAAAACTTTGAGACAGCTGACCAAGCGGCCGCTCAATAATTATGACGAGATCGCGGTTATCGTCAATCCGGGCGTTAACTCCCATCAAATAAAAGACGCGCTCATCGAGAACGGTTTTGACAATAACGCCTTGATCCAGACCTGGGAAGAGTCTCAGGGCACCTTTCTCAAGGATATCGGCTCGACTTTCGGCATACTGGCCAATTTTATCGGTTCGATCGCCTTGGCCGCTTCTTCGATCACCGTGTTCATAGTAATTTTTATCAATGCCTTTAACCGCAAGCGTTTTATCGGCATCATGAAAGCCATCGGCGTTAGCTCGTGGTCGATCCAGCTTTCCTATATTTTTCAATCAACTTTCTATGGACTGGTGGCCAGCCTGATCGGGGTCAGTGTCCTCTATGGCCTTATCAAGCCGTATTTTGATGCCAACCCGATCGATTTTCCGTTTTCGGACGGCATCTTGGTGGCGGATATCAGCGGCACTATCATGCGCATCGGTTTTTTGATTATTTCAATAGTAATTGCCGGTTATCTGCCGGCCCGGATAATAGTCCGGAAGAATACCCTGGATTCCATTCTGGGGCGCAATTAATTTATGCGTTTGTTTTGAAATTCACCAACCTTTTGCCAATATCAAATAATTTTACTCCGGATGTCGAATAAAGTGATAGGTCGCATAGTCGCAAAATTATTCGATATTGACAAAAGCAGATTTTATTAATAAAAAAGTACATAAGCGCTGTTATTATGATAAAACTTTTGAATCTAAAAAAATACTATACAATCGGAGATAATACAGTCAAGGCATTGGACGATGTCAGTCTGGAGATCAAGAGCGGTGAATTCATCTCGATCATCGGGCCTTCCGGAGCCGGCAAATCAACTTTGCTTTATCAGCTCAGTGCGCTTGACAATCCGACCAGCGGCCGGATCATCTTTGATGATGTGGCACTCGATGAATTGCCGCCGTCCCAGCTTGCTTTGTTCCGCCTGCATAATATCGGATATATATTCCAGGATTATGCCATTATTCCGGAATTAAGCGCTCTGGACAATGTCATACTGCCCATCCTGATGCAGGGTTGTCTGCGCGCGCAAGCCGGTACTCTCGCCCTGGAAGCCCTTCGGCAGGTCGGCTTGGAGAATAGGATCGATAATCTGCCGTCACAGCTTTCCGGCGGAGAACAGCAAAGGGTTGCCGTCGCAAGAGCGATAGTGAATAAACCGCGGGTGATCTTCGCCGACGAGCCGACCGCCAATCTGGATTCCGTCAAATCGCGCCAGATCCTAGACCTTCTCATTGACCTGAACCGCAGCGGCCAAACGATCGTCATGGTCACGCACGAACCGGAGTATGCCGGATTGTCCAAGCGTATCATCGAGATCAAGGATGGCAAATTGACCAGCGATAAGGCCAATTGAATGTAGATAGATAGTCTACTCTCTTTTATTTCGGCAAAATTTTTAATAAATTTTTTTGCTTCAAAAATTAAAAAATACTATAATGTGAATAACCAATAAGCATCCCCGAACCTTTTGGTTTGGGGTTTTTAAATGCATTTTTATGAATTGTCCTAATTGCCAAAAGACTATGAATCCTATGGAAACGCACTCGCATTATGATGCGCATATTGAGATCGATCAATGCCCCGAGTGCGGAGGGCTCTGGTTCGACAGCAGCGAGCTTTATTCCATCAAGCAGGGACTGGCTGATATCATTGACCGGATCGATTGCGAAAAGCTAAGAGCATTGGTGAAGGTAGCTGAAAAGATCAATTGTCCGCGGGATGGCGCAGCTTTAACCTTATTCAAGGATCCTTCATTCCCTCAGGAAATTCAGATCGAGTATTGTCCGAAATGTTCAGGACTCTGGTTCAACCGGGGGGAATTCCGTGATTGGCAAACCGTCCGGGCGCAAAGAATGAATAAAGTCCCAGGCGAGGAGGACGAGAGGTTTGAACGGGATATCGCCGGCTTATTATCGGTCTGTGGGACGGATAGCGAAGGGGATGCCTTGGGTCGTTTGAATAATTTTTTAGCTACCGCATACAACTTGCCTCAAAAAAAATCATCCAGCCAAGAAGATGCCGAAACCAAGGATTCAATGCATGTCTTATCTTTTATCAATAGTCTTATTGGTCTGGTTCAAGAGCCGTCAGATACCCAAAAAACAAAGGATATTGACAGAAGTGAGATTTTGACCAAGAGCAGCAGGATATTCAGTTTCGCCCTGAAATTGTTGGCTGGCGGACTGACCGCTTATTTCATCATTTCCGAAGCAAATATTATCCTCGGAACAAATCTGCAGTTCAATGAACTTGAGATTTCCATTTGGTATTTTCGGATGCTTATGGTATTTATTATTTTGCCGACGCTATATTTTTTTAAATTATTGAATTATATCCAGAACAATTATTTTCCCGGAGCGCAGTCAATAGCCGTAAGCTCTTCTTTTTTTCAGGCCAAGATATTCTATTATTTTGTATATGTCATCATATTGGTACTTTTTTTGACAAGATTGTTCGGTTTTTAGACTATTTATACATAGCATAACATTTTTATTGACTAATCATAACATAAATGATATGATTTGAGTATAAAAATGTTATGAAAAATATATGAAATTAGCCAGAGAAAATAAGCGAAACAAGAGACAAGACGCAATTTTAGCTTTTATTGAAATAAATAAGGCGGTGTCTATTGGACAAATACTGGATCACATTCAGAAGAGTATAGGAAGCGTTACCAATATGACCATTTCCAGGGATTTGGACAAGATGCTTGAACTTAATTTGATCAAGAGACAAGGCGCCGGGCGAGCCGTTACTTATCGGCTTTCTCCAGAGTATTCAATCGTGAGAAAAATTGATGTAGAAAAGTACTTTTCCGTAGATGCTGATCAGCGAGAGTTGCGGGAAAAATTCAATTTTGATATTTTTGGACAGCTGGCCGGCATATTTACCGAAGCTGAAAAAAATAAACTGACAGAATTGAATGAAATTTACAGAAAGAAAATTAAAAATATTTCCGCAGATGGACTAAAAAAAGAAATAGAGAGGTTGAATATTGATTTTAGCTGGAAGTCTTCAAAAATCGAGGGAAACACTTATGACCTTTTGGAAACTGAACAGCTGTTCAAAAATAGCCAACCGGCAGTTGGTCACACGACGGAAGAGGCTACGATGATCCTTAATCACAAAGCTGCGCTGGAATATATCCGTGAAAAAAAAGAATCATTTCAGAAAATAACTGTAAAAAAAATAGAAGATATTCACGCCCTGCTGACCCAGGAGCTGGGAGTTACCAGAGGTCTCAGAAAAACTTTGGTAAGAATAACCGGAACAAAGTATATCCCGTTGGACAACGAGTTTCAAATCAAAGAAGCTCTTCTAAAAGCTTGTCAAAAAGTCAATGAAACGGAAAATGCTTTTGAAAAGGCGGTTATTTTGATGTTGCTTATCGCGTACATCCAGCCTTTTTTTGATGGCAATAAGCGCACCAGCCGGCTTTCCGGCAACGCCATCTTGCAGTCTTTTGATACATGTCCTCTTTCTTATCGCAGTATGGATGAAGTAGAATACAAAAAAGCGATTCTGCTTTTTTATGAGCGGAATAATATTTCGTATTTCAAGGAATTGTTTTTGAAGCAGTTTGAATTTGCGGTGGAAAATTATTTCGGATAATGGGTAAACCGGGGGACAATGGAGCCGACGGATTTACACGGTTAAATAGTTTTTTTTCAATGATATTATTTGAAAAATATATGACCAATAACGCAAAATCTTCCGAGCAGGATATGAGTGCCGGGGCAAGGCACCAATTGACGAGGATCTTGATCATCAATATGAGCTGGTGCCTTGGCTTGTCTTTGTTCTTTGTCGTCTTTCTTTGGCGCTTTTGGGAAAAAGGCGTTTTTGTTTTGGGCGTCAATTCATGCGTCTTTCTGCTCGGACTTTTGGCTTTGTTCATCCGCCCGCTTTACCGGGATGATAGGATCAAGGCCAGGGATATGTACTGGATCGTTCCGCTCGGGCTGATCCCGTTTAGCTACTTGCTTTATGCCAATCCTTTCATCAAGGCCGTGAGCCTGCTCGTCTATCCGGTGCTCCTCGCCCTTTTCATCAACTACGGAATTCTTAAGGGCAAGGAGGGGAGGCGCTGGGATTTTGATTTTGTCATTAATTTTATTTCGCGATTTTTTTCGTTCCTGCCCAGGATCGGGACAGCCTTCCGGTATTACCTTGATATGTTCAGCCCCCGCGTCAAGAGCGGGAAGGGAAGTATTCGCCGGATAATTTTGGGCATCGTATTATTACTGCTTATTTCCTTGACGGTAGTCATTCCGCTACTCTCTTCGGCCGATCCGGTCTTTGGTGACAAGCTTGCTTTCATTTATGATTGGGTCAAACAATATATTGCTGAGAGCGTATTCGCCAAGACCGTTTTTGTCCTGGTCTTTTCGATCTTGCTGTTTTCCGCTCTTCTCGCCTGGACGCGCGAATTTGACTACTCCGAAAAAAACAATGCCAAACCCGTGGACGCGATCGTATCCGGCATTGTACTCGGTGGCATACTGGCGCTCTACCTCCTTTTTCTCTGGGTCCAGATTGAGCGCTTGTGGGTGGGCAGTCTGCCCTTTGAATTCCGGGAAACGGAAACGCTCGTCAAGAGCGGATTCTGGCAGCTCTTTTTCCTGACCGGCCTCAACACCCTTCTTTACTTTTTCACCTATCGCCGGACCAGCGCTCCGGTTCAGCGGATATTGGTGGCCTTCACCGTTGCCTCCTTGTTTCTTTTGGTCTCGGCCGGGCATCGTATGGCGCTCTATGTCACGAATTACGGTTTTAGTTATGAAAAATTTTTCTCCTCCTACACGGTGGTCTATAGCGCCATACTTTTCGTCTGGCTGTTCATCTCTTTATTCCGAAAAAAGCGCGCCAACATATTCAAATTCATGGTCTTTTTGTTCCTGTGGATGTACGCGCTCATCACGGTCATGCCGGTGGAGCAATTCATATTCCGGACCAATGTAGCATTGGCGGGGCGCTCCGAGACGCGCATCAGACTGTATGAAATGACCATGCTTTCCTCCGATGTGCTCGGCTTGGTCAAGGAATATAAAAGCAAGGGGTGGCTTGAAGAAAAAACAAAATTTTTGGACCGGGAGAAAAAAGATATCACCGGCAACACATTTGATTGGCAACCGTGGATCGATAAGCAGGAAAAGCTTTTGTCAGAGAAGCGCTGGTATGAATTTAATTTTTAAAGTTAAACTGTGGTCATGTCCTTGACTATGAAGTTTCAATATTTTTAAAACAAACTCAAAACATATTCAAACGATGAAACCAAACATATCCACCCGAAAATTCCTGCCGCAACGAATTATTTTTTTGATTTTAATAATCATTCCGTTCCTATACTGGCCGGAATTCTTTGATCATTTCTATGTCTATCTGACCGGCACTGTCATAAATAGAATTGTCCAGAACCAGTGGCTGCTCGTTATAGTCTCCATTTTATTCTTCGCCGCCTTCCTCATCCCTCTCTCTTACCGAACGCGGGCCAATTGGGCCAAATACTCTTTGGCAGCGGCTTTTTTCGTCTCGCTCTTCATTGAGATGTACGGCATTCCGCTGACTCTGCTTTTTGCTTCCAAATATTTTTTTGTAGCGGGCGCTCACCTTCCGGACAATTTCATTGAATTCAATTTCCTCGGAGTCGGACTCGGCATGGACTTGGCGATGTTCTATGGAACTGTTATAATGGTAATTGGTATGGGGCTCATCCTCTGGGGGTGGTATTCTTTATACCGCCAGTCCAGCCACGAAAGTTTTGCACGGGCGGGCCTCTACTCCTATTCGCGCCATCCGCAATACGTTGGGTTCATTATGCTCATCCTCGGCTGGTTCATCGGGTGGCCGACCATCCTGACCCTGGTTTTCAGCCCGATCTTGATCTACAAATATGTCAAAGCGGCTAGGAAGGAAGAGGAATATATGAGCGGGCAGTTTGGGACGGATTATATAGAATACAAAAATTACATTCCTTTTTTAATATAAATATATGAAAAAAATTTTATTTATCGCGCTACTGCTCTCTTTATTTCTTAGCGGCTGCGCCGCTACCAAGAATAATCCGATTAATCCTCCCGAGGATACCGGTAATACCGGACCACAGGACAGTAAGACCGCATGCACGCAGGAGGCAAAACTTTGTCCGGACGGTTCCTCTGTCGGCCGCACCGGTCAGAGCTGCGAATTTGCGCCCTGCCCCACTGAGGCTACCAAAGCCACAAGTACCGGCCTGGCCAACCCGGCATCAACTTATTGCGTAGAACATGGCGGCCAATCAAATATCGTAACCGATCCCGATGGCAGCCAAAGAGGGGAATGCGTCTTGCCAGGCGGCCAGACTTGCGATGAGTGGGAATATATGCGCGGAACATGCAAATAAAATTGCCGGGCGGAATAATATTTTATTTAAACGACAATTCCTTGAACCAATGAAAAGCCACCAAAATTCAGCTCGCTTAATAAAGAGCTGAATTTTTTTAATAAAACGTATAAACAGGTTTTGTTTGGATTATTTTATTTTCTGAAATAAGGGTTGATATTTTTTTTCAAATAGACCAAACTAAGCCTGTGTCATAAAACGCCGGGCTTTTTTATTTAATAAAATTATACATAAGTAGATTTCCATAAAAAAACGTTTCCTTTTATGGAAACGTTTTGGTTTATTTTCTTGGGTCGACGCTGCATTCTCCGCTGGGCTCGCAAGTCCAGCGCAAAATATTCTTGTTGGTATATTTCTTTGTTATCTCCTTTCTTTTTTCCACGATCTCCCGGCATTTATCGATTGTTTGAATATAACTGCCGGCAAAAGGATCCTGGCAAGTGTCGCAAAATTTCTTTTCTAATTCTTTGAGTTTTTGATAATCCGATTCGGCCACCTTGCCAGCAAGATCGTTGGTATTATGAATTAATACAAAAGTCGTCCGCCTGCAGGAAAACGGCAAGTAAAAGAAGGCCAGACAAACAACCAAAACAAGCACCGCAATAATTATTTTTTTCATTTTTACCTCCTATTGGTAGATGTTATAAAGGTGCATATTTTCAATAGAATAACTTATCATAAAAAAATGAAATTGTCAAAAATGGCATGATTATTTACTTGCATTGGTTGATTGTGCTATAATGTGAATAATTATCAAACATCCCCGAACTCTTTTGTTTGGGGTTTTTAATAAATATATGCATTTGAATTTAATCCCAATGAGCTAAATATTTAAAATTATGATAAATCTTGGAATAATAATAATCATTTTCATAGTTCTGGCGTCAGCGGCCATTATTCTGGGCGTCAGGCAGGATAAAAAGAAATGAAAACTTGCTTTATTTATAATTAATTGTATTAGTTTTAATTTATTAATATTAATTTTATGATTGACCAAAAAATAAAGCCAACCGGTTGTTGCGAGCCGTTCGACCCGGAGTTGTGGGAAAACCCTTCGACAGGCTCAGGGCAGGGAAAAGAGATTGTCTGGAAAGAAAAGATATTCGTCAAAGACCATGTGACGAGCTTTCTGCATATGCCGCTTAATATGGGCAAGAAGATTATAAAGAATATGGCGCTGATAGAAAAAGCGGGCGCCAAGGCTCCTTATCAGTTGATGCTAACCGATGAAAAGTCGCTCTGGGGCGCGGATATTTATATTGACGTGGCCAGGGGAGTGCCGGGCACCGAGATGGCGACTCTTTCCGGCACGTTCCTGACCAAAGTTTTTGAAGGGCCTTATAAAAATGCCGGGTTATGGGCCAAGGAAATGGGGGAGTATGTGAAAGGCAAGGGAAAAGAACTGAAGAAACTCTATTTTTCCTACACCACCTGCCCGAAATGCGCGAAAGCATATGGCAAGAATTACGTGGTGCTATTTGCGCAGATAGATTAAAAATTTAATACAAAATAATTTTAAAATCTTATGTTAAAAGACTTTAAACAATTTTTACTTCGTGGAAATGTCGTTGATCTGGCTGTCGGCGTGGTAATCGGCGCCGCATTTGGCACGGTGGTGGCCGCGCTCGTGTCGGACCTGCTAACTCCGCTGATCGCAGCCATAGCCAAAGTCCCTGATTTCTCCGGCCTGGCTTTCACCATCAATGGCAGCAAATTCATGATCGGGCATTTCATTAACGCCATTATTTCATTCGTTTTGGTGGCCACCGCGATATTCTTTTTTGTCGTCAAGCCAATGAACATGCTCATTGCCCGCTCCCGCCAGCAGGCACCGGCCGATCCAACCACCAAGAAGTGCAAAGAGTGCCTGAGTGAAATACCGCTGGAAGCTATACGCTGTTCGCATTGCGCGCAAGTCGTGATCTAGCGGCTCAATTTTATACTGTAAGAGTTAGGCAATAATAATTTTTTGGATATCTGATAAATTGATTATAAATAATATTTATGAAAAGAATGTTTATTATCTTTTTAAGTTTTGTTACGATTGTCGCCCTAGTCTTGGCTGTTTTGATCTATCTTGCGAATAAAGCCACGCCCGGCATGGCTGAACCGAAAATTGAAAGTTTTAGCGTCAATAATTCGGATTTCATTATTATTGGAAAATATTTATCTCAGGCCGATCTGTGGTACATACCGACCAAAGCCGATACGAACAGCACCGGTGCTATAAGGATCGGTTCGGCCAGATTGCAAACATCGGACTCGGCCGGAAACCAAACTTGGACCTATCCCATACCGGCCGAACCATTGCCGGCCTCCCGAATATTTGCCAACGGCTTGGGCAGCGATAATAAAAAGGCCAAAGACTTAATTTTGGATATTACCGGCGAGACAATTTTATTTAATACCATTTGGTATTCGGCCTCCAAATCCCCTATGATCGGTATTTGGGACAATTCTCGGATATTTTCCTATGCAATTAATGATAAATTCGCGGTAATGCTTGAAGAGAGCAAGTATCCGCAAAATAATTTGACAGTTGATCCAATCGACTTGATCATAGAATCGACAGAAAAACAGCCGGAAGTGCCGCTGCCTTTCTACGTGGTTGGATTCAAAGTACTGAAAGCCGGTACCAGCACCATCGCCAATGGCGACTTTATTATTCATATAAATACTTATCTTGATAACGGCAATAGAATATATAAAAATTCTGATTACGGGTTCAGTTTTGATTATCCGCCAACCGGTATTCTCAACGATAATTCGGAATATGAATATATAACCGGACGTCCATTGGCCAGGGTCGATCTGTCCCGTAATGATTTTATTGATACCAACCTGTCCGAAGCGAGCTTTATGGTCGGGGCCAGCCAAGAAAGATCAATAGTAGAAAAATGTAAAAAAATATCCGATACACAGCAAATGCAAACGGATGATAAGACAATAAACAATGTTTTATTCAAGGTTTTTTACGGCAATGACGCCGCGGCCGGGAACAGATACGATACCTATGGCTACCGCACGGTCCAAGACGACACATGTTATGAGATAGAGCTGCTTATCCATTATGGCAATATCGATAATTATGAAACCGGAACAGTCAAAGAATTCAACCGCGAAAAAGCCAAGTCGGATCTAATGGAAATATTGGATAGTTTTGAGATTGATAATAAATGATTACTCATTTAATTAGTCTTATTAATGAATGCATCCCAAAAAAATATATTTATTATAATATCGGCAATTCGGTCTAATATTAATAATAAAAACAAAGAGCGAAGAAAAGCGTATTATTGATATGAGGCAAATTAATCATAATTATATGCGGGAATATCAATATTATATACAAAAAATATATAAACCGGCTGATGATGTGCTGGTCATGGAGCTCGGAGATATCAGGGGACTGCCGGTCTTTGAATTCAAACCCGGGCAATACGTGATGATTTATTTTAAAGACGAAAAAGGGAGATTGGAGCAAAAACACACTTTTTCCCTAGCCAGTTCGCCCTTGGAAAAAAGATTCATCCGTCTTGGCATAAAAATCGGTGGAAAATTTACGCGTGGCCTGTCAAATCTGAAAATTGGGGATAATATAACCGTCCAGGGTCCTTATGGGAATTTTGTTTTTGATGAGAATAAATACTCCGATCTGGTGATGATCGCCGGCGGTATCGGTATCACGCCATTTATCAGCGCCATGTATTTCGCAACGGATAAAAATTTGCCGAATAAATTGTCGTTGATTTACAGTAATAGAACATTGGCAAATACTATTTTTTATAATGAGATCAGAGAGTTGGAAAAAAGAAACAAGAATATCCGCGCTTTGTTTGCGGTGACACAGGAAAAATTATCCGGCCGAAGAGACGGAGTGGTCGATTCCAGAGTCAACTCCCAACTGATCAAAGATTTTGTCGGAAACATTTATGGCAAAACTTTTTTCATCTGCGGGCCCGGTTCATTTATGGCCGCCATTAATACAAATTTGACCGGATTGGGCGTAGACAGTTCGCAAATCAGGATGGAAGCATTTTCCATGGCCGGCCATCGGGCTTGGCCCGGTTTTAAAAATATCGCTTATGCCTCGGCAGTTTCAGCGGCTGTGTTGTTCGTCACCTTTAATCTAATAAACAACTCATCTCCAAGCGTGGCTACAACTGTGAAAAAAAGTTATGATCCAAACATACTTTTTGATATAAATAAAGCGGTTGCAGACCGGCTGGCGGCAATAACAAACGCCAAAAACAATGCCATTGCGGATCTGAAACAAAAACAGCAGACCGCCGCCACTTTGCCAGCTCAACAAATCTCGCCGGCCGGGCAACCTGCGCAAGTATCCCAACCGACACAGACCCAGCAGCCGACACCTACCCAGCAACCCGCTACAGCTTCTCAGCCGATGCCCAGAACAACTGTATCATGAAGAACTATATTTTTAAAATTAATAAATTAAGATTTATTTAAAAATTAAAAATTATAAAAATTAAAAATTTGATAAATGTATAATTAAAATGAAGAATATTTTATCCAACAAAAATATTTTATTTCCGGCATTATTCTTTGTTTTGCTGATTATATTTTTCAGCATAATCAATTACGGCCGAGCTGAATCGGATGATGATGACAATGAAGAGATAGATTCACCTCAAACTCAGATTCAACCTCAAATAGAAACAACCGTTCAACCGTCTGCGAACAAGTCTACTGATTCTAAAGCGCAAAATCCATTTAGCAATCAAGGCAAAGCAAGCGTTCAAGCAATTGACAGCTTGAAAGATTCGGACCAAGACGGCGTGCCGGATAAATTTGACAAACATCCGGGCGAAGATGATTTTGCCTATTTAATAGTGGATGCCAACCACAACGGCCTATCGGATGAACT
>Ga0315268_10002632_pt1 | contig 20133 bp, 16 predicted proteins | sample C1_top_MG_FD_204535 | JGI IMG/M metagenome (GOLD analysis project Ga0315268, IMG submission 204535) | Sediment microbial communities from Yellowstone Lake, YNP, Wyoming, USA - C1_top | ecosystem: Environmental > Aquatic > Freshwater > Lake > Sediment | place: USA: Wyoming | collected 2017-08-01
CCGCGGTTTTAAAGAATCGGGACTCTTGCAGCGAGGCAGACGGTGATGTGACACCAGACAGAGCGACCGAGTAACTGATTGACTCGTCGCCGTTCACCGATCACTGAAAAAATGTTCAACCAACGCTGGATCAATCTCTGCATCCTCTTGATTCTGCTCGGCCTGATGGTCGGCAAACCCGAGCTACTGGTACTGCCGATATTCTTGCTGCTGACCATTTGGGCCGGCATGTGGTGGAATGATCGCGTGTTGCGCGACGTAACCTACCGGCGACGAATAGGCTGCACGCGCGCGTTTCCCGGCGAAAAAGTACAAGTAGAGTTGCTGGTAGAAAACAACAAGCTGCTGCCTGTGCCCTGGATGCGTGTGGAAGACGAATGGCCGCTGGGCGCGCCGCCCACCGACAGCCAGATTCTTGGCCCATCACATACACACGAGATGGGTAGCCTCACCAACGTCTTTGCTTTGCGCTGGTACGAGCGCGTTCGCCGCCACTATACACTGCAGACCGACCAACGCGGCGTGTACGGCCTCGGTCCCACGCGATTAGTCTCCGGGGATGTGTTCGGCCTCTTTCGTACCGAGCGCACACTCGAGGAACAAGATTTCCTGATCGTCTATCCACGCATCTTTTCTCTGCCCGAGTTGGGCTTGCCCTCAAAAGAGCCTTTTGGCAACACGCGCGCCAAGCGCCGTCTTTTCGAGGACCCTAGCCGGACGATGGGCGCGCGCGACTTTCAGCCAAGCGATAGCTTCCGGCATGTGCACTGGCCTGCCACTGCTCGCCGCCAACAATTGCAGGCTCGCATTTATGAGCCGACCACGACATTGACCGTCGTCGTGTGCCTGAACGTCGCCACTCTGCTGCGGCCTTGGGAAGGCATCTTGCCAGACCTGCTCGAACGAGCCATCAGCGTGGCCGGGTCGCTGGTGGCCTATGCCGCCGAGAATCGCCACGCCGTCGGCCTCATCGCTAACGGCGCTGTGCCGCGTTCTGACCGTTCGATCCGCATCAGGCCGGGGCGCAGTCCGGAGCAACTCGCGCGAATTCTCGAAATGCTGGCTGCCATTACGGGCTATGTCACAACGCCGATGGGACGCTTCCTGTTGCGCGAAAGCCCGTCGTTGCCGTGGGGCGCGACGTTCGTCGTAGTGACACCACTCGTGACGGATGAACTGCTCGCCGCAGTAGACCAATTGCACGCCGCCGGAAGGCAGATGGTGCTGATCTCTTTGGCGAAGGAAGCGCCCCCTGCCCTGCCCGGCGTGGTGACGCATCATCTGCCCGGCGATGGCAAGCCCTGGCCGCGCGCCAACTTGGTCGAGCCGAATATCTTTGCCCAGTGGCGGGAGGCCGATGCGTGAGCCTCAAGTTGGCACGAGCCGACAGCAACTGGCGACACGAAGCCATGCTTCTCGCCCAAGCTTTGGCCGAAGCGATTTTGATCGCGCCGTGGCCGTTGATCCTGCTCAACGGCGCTCGTCACTTTTCGCCCGATCAAATGGTGACTCTATGCCTGCTGATCATCTTGGGCACGCTCTACCTTGCGCGCACGATGCAAGTCCTGGATATTCACGAGTTGATTCAACGCGCCATGATCTTGATCGAATTGCTCGCCCTGATTGTAATCGCCGCCAACTCGATGGTGTTCAACTCGCCCCAATGGGCCTGGCTCCGCGAGCCAGGACGTTACCTGAATGACCTGCTTCATTTTCTGCCTGAAGAGATTATCGTCGTGCTGGCGATGACGTTGCTGGTTTGGCGCGGTCTGGCATTGGCAGCCAAGCCTCGCAGCGACGTCGAGGCCACGCGCGAGTTTCAAATTGGCGTTATCGTGCTGGCGTTGTTTGTCGTGGTGAGCGCGCAGCGGGACATCATGCTCTACATCCCCGCTTACTTTTTTTGCCAGCTATTGGCAATCGGACTGGCGCGAGTGGAATCCATCTCGAACGAGCGCGGCGGAAGGCGAACACCTTTCAGCGGCTGGTGGCTGGCGGTACTGGCTGGCTCAACGCTTCTCGTCGTCGCCATCGCTGGCGAGGTTAGCGGCATTGTGCTGGGCATTGGGCCAGAGCAATTGATCAACCGAATGTGGCCGATCCTTCGTATCATTCTGTTGCCTGTTATGATCATTCTGTTGCCCTTCCTGATGCTATTGGGCATCATCGTCGAGGCAATCGCAAGTCCCCTTGCGAAATCGCTTGAAAACCTGTCCATCAATTTGTCTCAGTTCTCTTCAGCGCCCGACCAGACACAAACCAAACCCGCCATTGATATGGAGCCGCTGATCCGCGCAGTGAGATATGGCAGCACGTTTCTGGTGGTGGCGATTGTAGTAGCGGTGATGCTGGCCGTGGTCTGGATCGCCGGGCGGAGGCGTAGAGCGCGAGTAGGCAAGGAGATGGAGCAGCACGAGTCAGTCTGGTCGGGCCAGGCGTTGGTGAACAAACTCGTGCAGCAAATTCAAAACAGATTGGCACAACTCAAGAAATTCGCCAACATCGCAGAGCGATTCGGCGCGGGTGGCCTGTTTACTGCTTTGACCATCCGGCGCGTCTATGCACAGACGGTAAAGCTGGCTGCCTCACGCGGCTATCCGCGCCCAGCGGCACACACACCTTATGAGCATCTTGCCGCGCTGCGACAAGCTTTCCCCGGCTGTGACGCGGACCTCATCCAGATTACCGAAGCCTATGTGGGTGTTCATTATGGCGAATTGCCGGAACGGTCCGACGCGCTAAACGATATTCGAGCGGCGTTCGAGCGTATCAATTCAACTGCGCAACAAGCCAACCGCGAGACGCCCTGATCGCCGGACTGTCTGTCGCAATAATAGTCTTGTGTGTTCAGCAGTGCGAGGTTAAGCGTTGAATCTGGGACAGGTACGGCTCCAACGCATCAACTGGAGGCGCGAAGCGATTTTTCCGACCCAGGCGCTAGCGGAAACATGTCTCGTCGCGCCCTGGCTGACCGCCTTTCTCTTTCCAGGTGACTCGGCGCGCCCTGAACACATCGCAGGCGTGTGTCTGGCCGTGATCCTGGGCACGTTGTATCTTGCCCGGACAATGGACGCCTTACGAATTAGCGTCTGGATTCAGCGCGTGATCGTGCTGCTCGAAATCTTTAGCCTGATTGGGATAGCTCTACGGGTCTTGGTGTTCAGCCAGCCTCAGTGGGCAGGACTGCCATGGCCGGAGACGCTGACCCGCTCTTCTACCTGGATCATCCTCCTGCCCGGCGCAGTACTTCTTGCACTGGGCGTAACCTGGTTGTGCTGGCGCGGCCTGCGCCTGGCCTATCGGCCCGTGAGCGTGAGAGATGCAGCGTTGGGATTTCAACTGGGCGTGATCGTCCTGGCCATGCTGCCGCTGACACGCGCCACGCGCTCCGTCATGTTGTTCGTCCCGGCATTTTTCTTTAGCCAGTTACTTGCCCTGGGGCTGGCACGCATCGAGTCAGTCTCACAGCAAAACGTAGGGCGGCGCTTGCCGTCGAGTGGCTGGTGGCTGGCCGCATTGACTGGCTCAACCGGTCTGCTGATTGTCGTGGGCGGAGCCGTCAGCGCGGCGGTACAGGGCATCGGCCCCGCAAAACTGTTGACGTGGCTCGGCCCGGTCATCGGCATTATCGCACTGCCCCTTTTGGTGCTCCTGACTCCACTCATAGCGCTGCTAGTATTAGTCTTGCAGGCTTTCAAGAATCCCATCCTGGCTGTCTTTGACGTGATTCTGGCCTTTATCAATCAAATCAGGCAATGGATCAACAGCATCACGCCTCAAAACCCACCGCCGCAACTTTCCGTCCTGTTGCGCTTAGCCGGCATCAGCTTTGGCGCGCTGGTCGTCGCCGGGGTGCTGATCGTACTGCTGGCTGTGGTCTGGCTCGTAGGCAAGTGGAGGTCATCACGCGCAAGCGGTGAGGATGAATTGCGAGAGTCCACCTGGTCAAGCCAGGCGCTCTTGCGCAAGCTCCGACGGCAATTGCGGCAAAGGTTGGCAAGACTGCGCAACCTGGCCGATATTGTCGGGCGATTCGGCGCAGGTGGTCTGTTCACCGCTCTGACCATCCGGCGCATTTATGCTCAGACGGTGCAACTGGCCGCATCACGCGGCTATCCACGTCCGGCAGCGCACACGCCTTACGAACACCTTGCCACACTGAATCAAGCTTTTCCAGGCTGCTCAGCAGACCTGATTCAAATCACCGAGGCCTATGTGGGCGTTCACTACGGAGAATTACCGGAGCAACCAGAAGCACTGGCCGAAATTCGGGCCGCCTACGAGCGCATCAAGACAAGCGAGAGGCAGTCTGACGTTGTGCCAGGTCATCCGGTAACTGATTGACTGATAACTAATTGACTGATCACTGATTAGCCAGCCTCATCATGTGCTGGAATCCCCGCTCAATCATATTTTCAAGGTCTTGCGCCGACATCTCGTACTGTTGAAGTGTGCCGCCCACTGGATCCTCGACATCGGAAGTTCCCCCCATCATCTCGGAAAGCAGATGGACCTTGTTCCGATAAGCTGGAAACTCGGCGCACAACGCTTCGGCGTGGCTGCGCGTCATGGTGAGAACAAGCGCGGCGTCTCGCACCATAGCTTCGGTGACCACGCGGCTGCGATGCCCGCCGATGTCTATGGCGCGATCCGCCATGACCTTGACGGCCAGTTCGGTGGCCGCGTTGCCATCGTCCGTCCACACTCCGGCCGACTCGGCGCGAAATTCGCCATCGAGCTTTTCGCGCTTGAGCTTGGCTTGCATCAGGCCTTCCGCCATGGGCGAGCGACACATATTGGCGGTGCAGACAAAGAGAATCGTTTTCATGGGGCCTCGTTGCTTCCGTGATCGGTTGTCAGAGCCAGCAGTCCACCTGAAACGAGCGAATGTCCACCGAGCACAACCGGGATGGGAGCGCCGATAGCGGCGGCGGTCAAGTCGCGCAAGAACGGATCGGCGATGTCTTGCGGACGGCGCAGGTCCGAATTGAAACGATCGGCCGGCGACGGCCACGCTTTGCATGCGGCCAAGATCACTCGGCTGTCGAGAAACATCGCATCGGCCAGGTTGCTCATCTCATGAAAAAATCCGTCCAATCCCACAAGCTGCAGATGGTCTGCCAGAAGCGAACGAACCTGACCGCTTGCCAGCCGTCCGCTGGCGCGCATGCCGCGCTCTTCGGAAAACACGCGCATCCAGCACAGCGTCTTGGCTTCCAGGTGCGCCCACGTGGACTGCGGCACGCGCCCGGCTATTATAACCTGTTTTGCCGGAGTCATGAGCGCCTGCGCGGCAGCGCGGACGTGCAAGTCGTTCCAGCCCAGCGATTCAGTGTGCGCTTGAAGATGTGGGCCGATAGACCCCAAGGGTCTGGGAGACCCGTGGGACCTTTTCAGTCCCGCGATGATGAGATCAGTCGGCGTGTCCAGGTCGAATTGGGTCGCCGCCGAGCGCGGCCACTCGCGTGCAGCCAGCCCGCCCTGCTGCGAAAGCACCCATCCCAGCGAATTGTCTGAACGCAGTTGGTCGGCGTGTTGCACTGCCACATCAGCCGGGGCAAACGCCGCCCAGTCGCTGGAAAAAATGTTGTTGGTGACAATCAGTTTATCTTCGCGCCGAATCGAATCGGCAATGGCGCGCAGCATCACGCCATCCATCAGCGGCGCACTTCCGCCGCCCAGGTAAAACGCGCGATGGATTTGGTGACGGACGACGACGCCCGCCAGTCGCCTGCCAAATTGAAATGGCGCGCTCGACGCGTCGAGGTCAACATGCACAGGCAAGTCGGCTAGAGTGTTAGCCCACTCCGCCTGATCGGTGACGACGATGATCCGACTCGCCACATCCGCCTCAAGCGCACGCTCAATGGTATCTCGCGCGGCGGCGCGGCACGCTTCGGCCACCGATTGCTCGACAGGCGTGTCGCCCCCGCCGCCGGCCATGACGATGAGAGCCAAGTCGTCAGCCATGGTTAGTCAGCCTTGGCCGGAACGGCAGGGAGAGTAAAGTAAAACGTACTGCCTTGTCCCAACTCGCTTTCCACGCCGACCCGCCCGCCAAGCTTTTCCACAATCCGGCGCACAATAGACAGTCCCAGTCCATGCCCTGTCGTACGCGCCTGGCTGAGCCGCTCGAACGGTACAAACAGCTTGCCTTGCTGTTCCGGCGTGAGGCCGGAGCCATTGTCGCGCACCCAGAAGCGGACCTGGCCTCGCCCCCCATTTCCGTCGCTTGCAGGAGAAACGAATGTCGCGCCGAGTTCGACGCACGGCGGCGTGCCGCCGTACCTGATCGCATTGCTGATATAGTTGGCCCACACCTCTTCGATCCACGGCGCATAGCCCATCGCCTGCGGCCAGACCGACGCATCCAACTCGGCGATCTGCGCCTCTTTTTCCTGGACCTCATAGCTGAGGCGTTGCAGCGCCTCGTTGATGATGTCGCCCATGTTGAGCGGTTCTATTGTCACCTCTTGCTTGCGGACGCCAGCCAGCAACATGAGTTCTTCGACGATGGTATCCAGTTTTTCAGTGCCGCGAGTAATGACCTGCAGCGAATCCTTGATTTGTCTAGGCGGCAGATCGTCGAGTGCCTCGTTCAATAGCCCGGCGTGGCCGAGGATAAGCCCAATCGGATTCTTGAGGTCATGGGCAACAGTGTAGGCAAAGGCATCTAGCTCTTGATTGCGGGCCAGCAGTTCGGCGTTGGCGGCTTCGGCGGCCTCTTGGGCGTTGCGCGCCTCGGTATACAGCCGCGCGTTTTCCATGGCGACGGCAGCCTGTGTCGCGATGGTTTCCAGCAATTTGATCTGATCGGGGCTGTATGCTTCTGGCTGGTAGCTCTGCATCGAGAGCACGCCGAGCACCTCGTCACGCAGGATCAGCGGCACGCCAACAAAAGAGCGGGCGGGCGTCCCTCCAGCGCGGACGATTTGGAAAGCAGCAATCGTGTCTGGATGCAGTGTATCAGGCAGATAAAGAGTCCGTCGAGTCTCAATCACATGGTCGGTCAATCCACGCCGCGTTCGGAAGATGTACGAGTCCATCGCGATATCCTGTTCATGATCGCGGAACAACGGAAAGCGTATGAGACCGGTTTCGGCGTCATACAGAGCGATATAAAAGCTATCGGCCACCACGACCTGCTGGCACTGCTCGTAAAGCGACCTAAGCACCTGATCGAGATCCAAGCCGGCAGTGATCGCCAGGCCAATCCGATACAGTGTGGCCATGTGCTCGGCGCGGAGACGGGTTTCATCGAATAGTTGCGCGTTCTTGATGGCGACGGCAGCCTGGTCGGCAAACGCATGCAGGCGCTCGGCATCGCGCGGTGTATAGAATCCGGTCGTGGCCGAATCCACTTCGATGAACCCGATGACCTGCCCGCGTACGCGGAGGGGCGCTCCTGCATACGAGCGTATCCACTCCGCGCCAGGAAGACGAATCCACTTGGATTCTGCATTTGTATCGGGAATGACAAGGGGCTCGCCTGTGGCAATCATCTGTCGCAGGTTGGCGGTCGCGCTGATCGGGAGCGAAAGATAAACCTGTCCATGAACCTCAGGCCGGTTGTGAACGTACCACCGTAAAACGCGGGCCTGATCGCCCTCAAACATACGGATGGCGGCTGCATCGCCATACACAACACGCTGCATTTGCTCCATGATGCGATCAAGCACATCGTTCAGTTCAAGCGTACCGGTCAGCACAGCCGCCGTGTCACGTAATGCCTCAGCCAACGCGCGCTGTTCCCGCTCCGCTTGCTCAATCTGCTTGCGCTGGGTGATGTCGTGCACAAGGATCATTCGACCAATCAAGCGGCCTTGCCGGCCGTACAGCGGCGAAAAGTGCAAATCATACCAGCGCCGCGCTTGCGCCTCGCCCACCTCCATTTGAGTCTGCATTTCAAGCGCATCGCGAAAGCGTTCGACCAAGTCCGCATACGCCGCGAATACGCGCTCCGCCGGTTGACCAACAGCTTGGGCGAAAGGCCAGCCAATCATCCGCTGCGCTGCCGGATTGATGTCTACCACGCGCGCCTGTTCATCCAGCACGATGACGCCGTCGCCCATGCTTTCCACGATCTTGTCGCGCGCGATAGGCACGATGTCGAACAGATGATGGCGAAACAGCCCCCAACTGATCACGATGCACGTCAGGCTGTAGCCAAATGGCGTGAGATCGAGGTGCGGAAACGGATTCCAACCTGCCAGGTACATCACATTGGTCACCCACGGGAACAACGTCCCGACCAGCAAGATGCCGCTTTGCTCGCGCCGCAACCCCGCCGAGCGCAAAAAGATAATCAAGAATACCAGCGTGCTGAAAAGCAGGACCAGATAATTGTAGGCGGTATAGAACCAAAAGTATACGCCGTATTTCAAGTCGAGTACGGCGATTGAATTAACGATGTCTAGCTTGATGTCTGTCCAGATCAGCCTGTGCAGCTCATTCGTCCATGCCAGCAACATGCCGGTCACCGGCACTAGCGACAACAAGATCACATTTCGCCCGACGAGCCATTTTTCAAAGCCGGCGTAATCGAGCGCAAAGATCGTCATTCCCACCGATGAAGCCGCAATACCAATGTGCTGCACTTTGGCCCACAAGATGCGCGCCGCCAGGTCATGCACCCCAAGTGCTATCCCGTATCCCAGCGACCAAATGGCAATCCCCAACGCCAAGAGCGTTATCGGCGCCACGCCAGGCGACCAGCGGCGTCGCCACGCATAAGCCGCAATTGCACCCAATACACACGCCGAGATGACGAGCAGAAGCGCGTAGGGATTAGGCTGCCAGGCTGCCATAGTTTCCCCGACACCACTACCAGCGCAGGTCACGCTTCTGGCGTGACCCGCGAGTTTTTCATCACTGAATCCAAGAGCGATAAGTGTGTGGTCTCCGTTTGATTAGATGATACCATATTCTACGTGATGTGTCGTACAACAGGATAGGATCGAATGAAAAACGGCAAGCCGGTGTGGCTTGCCGTGTCCAACGACTGCCCCTCTCCACAACCTTCTTCCTATTGTGGACAGGGAGCACGCTCCCCTCTCCCTTTTTTAGGAGAGAGGCTGGAGGAGAGGGTTGATCCTTCTTACGCCTTGACCTTCGCCGTCTGTCTGACGATCTCGGCAAAATCCGCCGCCTTGAGGCTGGCCCCGCCGACGAGCGCGCCGTCCAGGTCGGGCTGGCCCATGAACTCGGCGATATTGGACGGGGTGACGCTGCCGCCATACTGAACGCGCGTCGCATCCGCGACATCCTTGCCGAACATTTCCGCCAGGGGCCCGCGAATGGCTTGCGCCACGACGGCGTTCGCGCCGGATCCGGTCGCCGCCTTGCCCGTGCCAATCGCCCACACCGGCTCGTAAGCGATGACGACGTTTTCCATTTGCTCTGGCATCAGGCCAGCCAATCCGACGTGCGTCTGGCGGCTCACGACCTCATTCGTCTTGCCCGCTTCGAACTCGGCCAGGACTTCGCCCACGCACACGATGGGCTTGAGCCCATTGGCAAGCGCGGCCTTGACCTTTTTGTTCACGGTCTCGTCCGTCTCGCCAAAATACTGGCGACGCTCGCTGTGGCCGATGATGACATACGTCACCAGGTCTGCGAGCATCAGCGGGCTCACCTCGCCCGTGAACGCGCCTTGGGGTTCCCAGAAAAGATTCTGCGCGCCCAGGCTAAACTTGCTGCGGCCCAAGCCATTCTTGGCGACCCACAGTCCGGGGAACGGCGGACACAGCACAACCTCGACATTCTCCGGCGCTTGGCCGAGCAACTGCCGAATGTCGCGGACCAGTTCCAGCGTCTCCGTGACGGTCTTGTTCATCTTCCAATTTCCAGCGATGATGGGTGTTCTCATTATATGCCTCCCAAGTTGATATGCGCAATGCCCCAAACGTCATAACGTGACGTTTGAAGTTTCACATTGGATGCCTACCTTTGCGCCTGATCCTTCATCCAGCGCAAAGCCACTGGCGAATTGAGCACGAACCGGAATTGATCACGGGCAAGTTGAGGCTGGCCGGTTCGCATCAACACCAGTCCTAGCGCAAAGTGACCTTCCGGCGCGTTGGGGTCGAGCTGGACCGCCCGCTGGGCCTCATTCTGCGCCTGATCAAGCTTGCCCTGCTGCAACATGACAATCGCCATCCCCGCATGAGCCAATCCTCCCGTAGGCTTGTGCTGGATGAGCCAGTCCAGGTGCGGCACGGCCTTATCCAAATCACCCGAGGCCCACCAGGCTCTGGCAGCACAAGCATGCAGACCTTCATCCTCCGACTTGGCTTGCAGGCCGCGCATGCACAATCCAGACGCCTGTAAGTAATCACCCGGCTGACCCCGTTTCATCAACATCTCGGCCGGCTCCAGGTATGCCTCCACTTGTTTAGGATCCGCGCGAATCGCGGCTTCGTATGCGGCCAGTGATTGCTCCACCAGGCCCTGGTTGCGCAACTGGCGTGCTTTTTGCAAAAGCTGGCGCGACCGACCCAGACCGGCGATCACCAGGATCGCGCAAATCAACAGCACCGCCCCCACACCCAACGCAATCCACAGGTTGCGATGCGATTTCGTGGGTTGTTTTGCTGCCACCACAGTTGGAGCCGCCTCAACCGTTGTCGCCGGCGTTGGCGCAACTGCTCTAAACGGGCCGGCCGCTTGAGCCGCCGTCGGGGCCGCCGGAGCTGCAAGTGGAACCGTCTCTTCACACGGCGGCGGTTCGACCACATCCGCCGGAAGCGCGACAGCTTCTGCGGCGGCCTTGTCGAGCGCCGCGAACAAATCACTCACCGTCGTGTAGCGGTCATCTCGCTCCTTGGCAAGCGACTTTAGTAGCACGCGCTCGAATGGAACAGGCAAATCGGGCTTGAGGCAGCGCGGCATCGGAAGCGGCGAATAGATGTGGTCGTGGATGGTGGCATAGGGCGTGTCGGCCTGGAATGGCACGCGGCCCACCAACAGCTCATACATCACCACGCCCAGCGAGTAAATGTCTGTCCGCACGTCGAGATTGGGATTGCCCTGGGCCTGTTCGGGCGAGATATACTGCGGCGTGCCGAGCATCTGATCCTGGCTGAGGGTTGATTCGCCCGCCTGCGCGATGCGAGCCAATCCGAAATCGGTGAGATACACTCCCCCTTGCGGCGTGAGTAAAATGTTGGAAGGCTTGATGTCGCGATGAAGCACGCCCTGCTCGTGCGCGTAAGCAAGCGCCTGGCACACCGGGCGCAGAATGGTCATCACTTCGGGGATCGTCAACTGCCCGGCTTGCAAGCGCGCCTTGAGTGTATCGCCTTCGATAAAGCGCATCACCAGGTAAGGCTGGCCGTCGTGTTCGCTGAAATCAAACACAGGAACAATGTGAGGATGCTCCAGCCGGGCGACGATGCGGGCTTCGCGCTGAAACCGGGCCAGAAAGCTCCGGTCTTCTCGGAAGGCGGCGTGCATCACCTTGACGGCAACATAGCGGTCAAGTGCGGCATGGTACGCCTTGTAAACAGTCGCCATCCCCCCGCTGCCAAGCTGGGCAGTGATCCGATACGGCCCAACGTTTTCCCCGATGGCAAAGCCCATATCGAACTCCCGATCTCGAATCTGCGTCGCTTGAGATGATTATAGCACAAAAGGCTTGCGGTAAAACAAAAACCCGCTCCCTGCTTGATTCCAGGAAGCGGGACTCGACGTCGCTTCAACAGACAGGCCGCGGCACGCGGACGAATAGGTCGGCCTTACTGCCCAACCGCACCTCATCTTTCGATGGGGGCCAAAGGCCCGGAATCCTGATTCGGCACTTGGGACAGGCGCCCTCGGCGGTGAGGTGATAGTCCAACACCACATAGCCGAAGCGCTCGATCAGCGTGGCATGGCAATTCGGGCAGTAGGTGTTCTCATACGGCCCGACCTCGCCGGGCAAATTGCCCGCGTAGACAAAATGCAGACCTTCGTCGTAGCCGATCTCGGCTGCGCGGATGAGCGTCTGCGCGCCGGTGTTGTCGGGGTCCTGCATTTTGTAGTCTTTGTGGAACGCCGTCACGTGCCAGGGGATGTCGGGCGAGACCGATTTGATGAATTGCGCCGCCTCGCGCAATTCCGCATCTGAATCGTTAAAGCCAGGCACGATGAGCGTCACGATCTCGAGCCAAAAGCCCAGTTCGTGCACCAGCCGCACGCCTTCGAGGATGTGCTCCAACACCCCACCGAGTTTTTGATAGTTCTGGGCATTCATCGCCTTGAGGTCAATCTTGTAGCCGTCGGTGAAAGGGCGGATGTATTCCAGGACGCGGCGTGTGGCGTTGCCGTTCGAAATGTACATGCACGCAAAGCCGGCTGCCTTGGCTTCTTTGAACACCGCCGTCGCCCATTCGGACGTAATCAGTGGCTCGTTGTATGAACTGGCAACGCATCTCGCGCCGTTGCGCCCGGCCAGTTCTACAAGCTGCTTGGGCGTCACCAGGGCCGGCGGACGCCCGGCGTTAGCGTCGCGCATCGCCTGGGAAATATCCCAGTTCTGGCAATACGGGCAGTGCAGGTCGCAGCCCAACATGCCGAACGTGAGCGTGTCCGAGCCGGGGTAGATGTGATTGAACGGTTTCTTTTCGGTCGGGTCGCATTGCAGCGCGGCCACGTATCCCCACGGCACATACAACTTGCCGTCCAGGTTGTAGCGAACCTGGCAAATGCCGCGCCCGCCCGGCTTGATTTTGCAGTCATGCGCGCACGCAAAGCAGTGAACGGCGTCGTCGGGCAGTTTTTCGTACAACTGGCCTTCGCGCACCAGGGGATTGAGCGTCTGCGCCAGCGGCACATCGCCCGCGATGGGCCCGCGAAGGTCGTGCAGCGCGTCCATTAAATCCAAACCCGGCTCACTGGCGCGGTCGGTGCGCCGAGTCACGATCGGTTCTTGTTCACTTGTCATCTTGCCCACCACTTTCTAGAACACATCAACTACCACCACTAAATCTGCGGATGACCACAGCCGTCGCCGGCCGCCTGTTTCATTGTTTCATTATAACCCCGCGCTGTGTTTGGTTCAAGAGTGGGATGCCTTGAGTCCGAGCCAATCTTCCTGCGTAAAAATGAGAGGACTCTAATTGAGGTTTAATATCAATATCATCGGCAAAGCTTACAATAGTGCCCAGACTAAAGAAGGAGACAAGACCATGAAACGACTGCAAGCGCTGATCGCTGCGGCGATCATTGCTGGCCTGATTGGGCTGGGTATGTTAGCCATTGGCGTCAACGCCGCACTCAACTCGAACACGGTGGCCGTAAGCAATGCGCCGGGCGATCCTGCGGTTGACGTCAGCGCCGATTCTCCGCAGGCGCAGGCTCAGGTCAAACAACTGCAAGACCTGATCGCACAATACCAGAGTCGCGAAAAGCAGTACCAGGCGCAAGTGACCCAGTACCAGAATCGCGAGCAGCAGTATCAAGCGCAGTTGAATCAGGCCAAAGCGCAGATAGATCAAGCCAGTGCGCAGCTTCAAGCCTATCAGCAGCTCATGATCCAACTGCAAAGGAGCGGCCTGATCCGCATCAACAGCGATGGCAGCATCCAGGTGCCTCGGCGCGGCTTTTTCGGCGGCGATGACAACGGGGGATAGGAACACAGAGCAAAACGGAGGACAATGCAATGAAAAAACTCTTGAAATACTTGAGAGCCATTATCGCGGCCGGGAGCATCGTGGGATTTTTGAGCGGCTGGGGGCTGTTGGCTAATGCCGGCAAGCCAGCGCCGAACCCTGCGCCGCTGCCCATCATCGCGCCTGCGCCATCCATCAACCTCGAACCACTGCCGCCGCTGGGTAATGCGCCATCCAATTTGCAGCCGTTACCGTCGCTGCCTCCCATGAGTTCAATGCCGCGCCTGCGCCTGCGCACAGGTGGTTCGTGATGGAGTATTGCGAGTTTCGCGCCATGAACTCGGACATTGTCCTGGCGGCTGAGGGGCCGAAGGAAAAAGTGGAGCGCGGCTTTGACCAGGCTCAGGCGACCATCGCCGCGCTCGAGGCGCGCCTGACTCGTTTTTCGGATACGAGTGAATTGATGCGACTGAACCGCGCCGCAGGAGGCTGGTTCAGCGCGTCGGATGAATTGTTTGACGTGGTGAAGCAGGCGCGGGACCTGGCAGGAGAGACTGGCGGGTTGTTCGACCCGTCTATCCTGGATGCGCTGGAAAATGCGGGGTACGATAAGAGCATGGACTTGATCCGCGCGCAGGGTGTCACGCCGCCCGCTTCTGTCAGGACTGCGACATCGAACTTTCGGTCAATTGTGCTCGATCCTGACGCACGCGCCATCCGGCTTCCACGCGGACTGCGGCTCGACCTGGGTGGCATCGCCAAGGGATGGATTGCCGAACACGCAGCGATCGAGCTAGCCAACTATGCAGAGGCGTGCACCGTGAGCGCAGGCGGCGATATGTTCATGATCGGCTTGCCGGCCCAAGACACAGCCTGGCGGGTCGAGCTGGAAGACCCGCGTGATCCGGCTCACACGCGGGCAGTGTTGTGCGTGGGGCCGGGCGCCGTGGCAACGTCTTCAGTCGCCAAACGCCGTTGGATGCAGGGCAAGCAGGCCAGGCATCACCTGATTGATCCACGGAGAGGTCAGCCTGCCCAAACCGATTGGCTGAGCGTAACGGTGATCGCTCCACACGCGACTGTAGCCGAGGTGTTTGCCAAAGCACTCTTGATCGCTGGTTCGCCCAAAGCTGAACGCGTCGCTGCGCGGCGTCCTGACCTGGTCTATATTGCCGTAGATGACGCGGGGCAATTGTGGGGCTCGAGTCACGCAAAGGAGTTTCTAGATGTGGCCGTCGAACACGCAGGATAACGATTGGAGGCCTGTCCGCCTGTTGGTGGCTTTCATCGTTTTACTGTTGGGCATGGTCTTGTTTGGGTTCGCCGCCGTCATCGTGTTGATCACTGGTTTGCCGGTGACTGCGCTCATCAACCAGGTTCTCGATAGACTGTTTGCAGTGAACAGCGTGCAGGCGCTGTGGTACGTCACGCGCGCCGCCGGGCTGATTGCCTATCTGCTGCTGTGGCTGTCCACGGCCTGGGGCATCGCTGTCTCAAGCAAGGTTTTCGATCCGGTGCTGCAAGGCGCGTTCACGTATGACTTTCACCAATATCTGTCCTTGTTCGCCATCGGGTTTGTCGTTCTCCATGTCGTGGTGTTGCTGGCCGACAGGTATTTGCCGTTTTCGGTGGCCGCCATCCTGGTGCCATTCGCCGCGCCGTATCGCCCCGTGTGGGTGGGCGTCGGCGTGATCGGGCTGTATCTCACGCTATTGGTTAGCGTCACGTTCTACATGCGCCAGCGTATCGGCATGAAGGCTTTTCGAGCGATTCACCTGTTGAGCTTTCTTGCTTTTGCGCTTGCGGCCATACATGGCTTGATGGCCGGCACCGATTCGCCGCTAGCCGCGACACAACTGATGTATGCAAGCACGACGTTGGTGATTGTCTTCCTCACCGCCTACCGGGTCGCCATGGCGCTCTTGAACAAGCGCCCACGAAGTAAAGCTGTTGCCTGAACGCAGGGTTGGCCGTTTCACTCCGTTGATTGCCGCTCGGCAATCCAGGAGAGATATCGCGCCACGCAAAATTGTAAGTCCGAATTTCAAAAAGCCAAGGAGGCACAATGAACAAACGTTTGATTCGCTTGGGGTTGGTCATAACCGCAATGGTGTTGTTCGCAGGCGGCTGCGCTCCGATGCAAGCTGCCCTGCCTGCCGCTAACACAGCTATCACGGCGCCATCGCTGACAGATGCGCCAACAGTTGCACCAACAACCGTTCCTCCAGCGCCAACTCTAGGTTCGGCAAGCGCGCCCACAGCCGGGGGAGCCAATAACGACACGATTCGATTCGTGCTGGTATCAGATAAAAGCGAAGCGCGCTATCGAGTGCGCGAACAACTCGCGAACATAGCGCTGCCAAGTGATGCCATTGGGCGGACCAAAGATTTCAACGGGACGCTGGTCATCAAATCAGACGGCTCCATCGTATCGCCGGATAGCAAGTTCACCGTGAATCTGGCCACGCTCACTAGCGACCGGTCGCAGCGCGATAACTTTATCAAGCGCGCCGTTCTGCAAACGAATCAATATCCGAATGCGGTTTTTGTGCCGACGCAAGCGACCGGCCTGCCCTCGCCACTGCCGCAGTCCGGCTCTCTTGCGTTCAAGCTGACGGGCGACCTCACCATTCAGAACGTGACCAAGCCCGTCACGTGGGATGTGACCGCCAATCTTCAAGGCGACCAATTAACCGGTCAGGCCACCACGACTTTTAAGTTCGAGGACTTTTCACTCACGCAGCCGCGCGTGCCGGTGGTGCTGAGCATCGAAGACCACATTACCCTTGAGCTAGACTTTACCATGCAACGCGGATAACAGACTCACGCACATCAAATGCAAAGCGGGCCGAATCCATCGGCCCGCTTCAAGTTCAGGGTTAGTCGGCAGGCGCAGCTAGTAGGAGAAGTGTGACTCGGCTGTTACGGCTTGAGCGGCTCAACGGGCGAGTCCAAAGTGGGCAGGAAGTGCCCCTGCCCGGGCTCTGCCACAATCTCGCCTTGCCACAACACACGCTTGCCGCGCTGGAACGACATCTCCGGCCAGCCCAACACCGTCCGCCCTTCGTACAGCGTGTAGCCGACGTTGCTGTGTTGATTTTCGGCGCGGATCGTGAACTCGCGCGTCGGGTCGAACACGACCAGGTCCGCATCCGAGCCAACCGCGATCGTCCCCTTGCGTGGATACAGCCCAAAGATGCGTGCGGGATTTTCACACAACACCTGCACCAGTCGCACTACGCCGATGTGTCCTGTGTTGACGCCGCCATCGTACGTCATCGGCAGGAGCGTCTCGATCTGGGGCGAGCCAAAGCCTTGCGTCAGGAAATCGCCATTCACATCTTTGGCCTTGGGCGCGTGGTCGGACGCGACGACCGACAGCGTGCCATCACGCAGGCCGGCCCACAATGTTTCATTGTCCTGCGCCGAGCGAATCGGCGGCCCGATTTTCGCCAGCGCGCCGCGCTGATCAATGATAGCTTGCGTCAGATTAAGGTATTGCGGGCACGTCTCCGCATAGACGGGCAAGCCTTCTTGCTGCGCCTGCCGGATGGGACGCAGCACTCGCCCGGCGGTGACGTGCGGAATGTACACCTTGCAGCCCACGACTTCGGCCAGGCGGATCGTGCGAAAGACGCCTTCCTCTTCCAACGCCGCCGGACGCGAGGCGTTGAAAAACTTGGCCGAAGCGTTTGGACCCTTGAGGTACTTGTCCTCCAGGTAGTCAATCGCGCCGCCGTTTTCGCAGTGGACAATCGCCATCCCGCCGCGCTCGGCCAAGATGTCCATCGCTTTGATGAGCTGATAATCGTCCGTGTACCAACCTTGCTTGAGATACGTCAAAAAGAACTTGAACGTGCGGACGCCCAACTCCATCACGCGCGGGATTTCGGGCACCTGCCGGGGCGCTTCGAACATCCCGCCGTGCAAACCAAAGTCGAGCCGCGAGCGCGCTTGAGCATCCTCCAACATCTCTTGCACTTTTTGCAAGAGGCTGTCGCCCGTCCGAGCATAGGCAAAATGCAGCAGCGTCGTCGTGCCGCCGTAAGCCGCGACGCGCGAGCACGCTTCGACGTCGTCCAGGTAAACCGGGTGCACATGCACGTCAATGATGCCCGGGAACACATACTTGCCCGTCACGTCAACGACTTGATTTGCATGCTCCGCATCGCGGGGCAGGTCTGGCTCGACGGCGGCAATCGTCTCGCCTTTGCTGCCCACGTCGGCGCGGCGCATCCCCGCGCCGGTCACAACGGTTCCGCCCGTCAACAACAAGTCAAACTGCTGCTCCATTCACCCTCCCAGAATTTTCTCGCCGCAAAGACGCAAAGGACGCCAAGTTTTAGAATATCTTGATGCACTTGGAATCTCTGCGGGTCAATTATTTCTTGTTACACTCCGGTGCATCACACCACTTTTGTGCATACTCCCATATCAGTTTTCTTTCGACATAGCGAATAAAAAGTGGGCGAAGTTTGTCATTCAAATCCAATTTATTGACACGGAAAGCCGCTACAAAAAGATTATCACCATTACCGCCAAAGGTTCTCCGATAGTTTTTGCCACCGCTATGCCCATTTTTCTCTTCAAAAGCAGCTCGGTGAAATTGGCGCCAACGCTTTTCGAGTGTTTGGCATGTTTCGCCAATGTAAACAACTTCTTTTGTGTGAGGGTCAGCATTTCCCCGTGGCGGCGTTGTAAAGCGTGCAAGAATATAAACGCCCGGCAAGTCAATCTTGTCTAGATCCGTTCGGGCCGCCCAGGGTGTCCACTTTGAGAAGATGATATCGGGAAGAATCACAGTATTGACTCCATTGTCGCTTCAGGAATGTGTACCTGTGACAAGTACAGCCGTTGCGAAGGCTCACAACCTTGGCAAGGTTTGCAAACAAAGCCAAGATTTAATCCTTTGCGCTCTTGGCGTCTTTGCGGTTCAACCCCTGGCGCGATCTATCGCCGCCAACACTCGTTCGGGCGTGAGCGGCAATTCGTGAATCCGCACGCCAATCGCATCCGCAACGGCGCTGGCAACGGCGGGAGCAGCCGGCGTGAGCGACGGCTCGCCGATGCCCTTTGCGCCGAACGGCCCCGCCCCCGTCCCAGATTCAAGCAGTATGACCTTGATGGATGGAAAATCCATCGAGGTTGGGATGAGGTACTCGGATAGCGACGGCGTTTGGATCACCCCTTCTTTGACGATGAGGTCTTCCATCAACGCGTAGCCGAGTCCCTGCATTCCGCCGCCCGCGATCTGCCCTTCGGCGGCAGCACGGTTGATCGCCCGGCCCACATCGTGGCTGGCTGCCGCCTTGAGCAAGGTGACCTCGCCCGTCTCGGTATCTACGGCTACTTCGGCCGCAAACGCGCCGAACGTGAAATCGGGAAAGACGCGCCCCTGGCCTGTCTCGGGGTCAATCGGGTCGGTGAACGGCGCTTTGAACATCGCCAGGTTCGCCAGGTGGATGCCTTCGGCAGCGCAGACTTTGGCGAGGTCGGCCAACTCGATGAACTGCGCTGGATCGCTTTTGACAAACACGCGGCCTTCTGCCATGTCGAGGTTGTCCATCTCTTCTTCAAACTGTTTGGACGCGCGATCCAGCAAGACCTTGCGCACGTTCGTCGCCGCCATCAGCGCGGCGTTGCCCGACATGTACAACTGCCGCGTGGCCGTCGAAGTGCCCGAAAGCGGCGTGATCGCCGAGTCGGTGCAGTAAATCGAGACGCGCGGGAGCGGCACGCCCAATACTTCGGCGGCGATCTGGCACAAGCTGTTGGCTTGTCCCGCGCCCAGGTCGGGCACGCCTGCGCGGACGGTCACCGTGCCGTCCAGCTCGACGCCGACCCAGGCTTGCGAGGTATCGTGCAACCACGTGATGCGGCCATAGCTCTGAAAGTACGACGCGAACCCTTGCCCGACTTTGATCGGGCCGCTCGCGGGCGTTTTATCGCCCAACGCTTCCAGTGCGCGGGTCGCCGTCTCTTCCAGCCAGGTCGCGCTTTCGATGGCCTGCCCGGTCGAGGTGGTGTCGCCTGTGCGGACATAGTTGACCTTGCGCAGCTCTAGCGGATCCATCCTCAACTTTTCGGCGATGACGTCCATCTGCTGCTCGTACGCAAAGCACGGTTGCGGGCCGCCAAAGCCACGGAACGCGCTCGTGTAAGGATTGTTAGTGGCGACGGTGACGCTATCCACCTGCAGGTTATCAACACGATATGGGCCAGGCGCCATCACCGTGGTGTAAAGCAGCACGTAAGGGCTCAAGTAAGGATATGCGCCCGAGTCAGAGATCGCCTCGATCTTGGCCGCGGTGATGTGCCCATTCTTTTTGACGCCTGTGCGATGCTTGATGATATACGGATGTCGCTTGGAGTGAGCCAAGATGGATTCTTCACGCGTATAAACCAACTTGACGGGGCGGTTGGTATGTTTGGCAAGCAAGGCCAGGTAGACCTCGACGGTAATGTCTTCTTTGCCGCCAAAACCGCCGCCCACCATCGTGCCTTGAATCCGAATCTTGTTTTGCGGGACGCCCACCGCGCGCGC
>Ga0315268_10002633_pt1 | contig 20129 bp, 14 predicted proteins | sample C1_top_MG_FD_204535 | JGI IMG/M metagenome (GOLD analysis project Ga0315268, IMG submission 204535) | Sediment microbial communities from Yellowstone Lake, YNP, Wyoming, USA - C1_top | ecosystem: Environmental > Aquatic > Freshwater > Lake > Sediment | place: USA: Wyoming | collected 2017-08-01
GGTCCACGACAAGGACGCCGTTGCCGAGACCTTTCATCGACAGCGTCCGGTCTCCCTGAAAAAGCATGAGTTTCGATGCCTTTCCCATCATCGGCAGGCCGATATCAAGATCTCTCCGGTCCGGAACGGGAAGGATGGCGTCCACCAGGTGCAGATCGACCTCCGTCCTTCTCAGCCATGCGAGGTCGGACGCCAGCTGATCGATGCGCAGAAGCTCATTGCGATCGGCAAGATCGCCGCGACACTCGCGCACGGTGTCAGAAATCCGTTGAATGCGATCAAGGGAGCGGTTGTGTATTTGCGCGACCGCTATGCGCACGAAACGCCCCTGGTCGAGTTCACGGAAATCCTTGAGGCGGAAATATCGCGTCTCGAAAGCTTCATCTCCCGTTTTCTCAGCACGACAACGTTCGACAGCGACATCACCCGGGTCGACGTCAACGAGCTGATACGGAAGATCAAGGTCTTTATTTCGCTTCAGACCTATACGCGCAACATCAGGTGCGAGTACGTCCTGAACAATGTTCCTTTGATCGTGATCAGCGCATTTCACCTGGAGCAGGCCGTCCTGAACATCATCAACAACTCCATCGAGGCCATGAAGTCCGACGGCACGCTCACGATCAAGACCTTCCCGACGACCACCTCATCCGCATCCTTCCTCGCGCTCGAGATCTCTGACACCGGGGCGGGGGTCGAACTGCCTGAACCGTCCGTTGACCATCCCCATCAGCCTCCGCGGCACGGACGCGGCTTCGGCCTGTTCATCGCGAACGAGATCATCAAAGGCTACGGCGGACAGGTGAAGATACACGGAGAGCACGGCAGGGGGACGACGGTCACCTTCCTGCTGCCGACACAGGAACAACGGGACGGTGAGCCATCATGAAAAACGCATCTGTTCTTGTCATCGATGATGAACCGAATGCCACCCGCGTGTTGTCGGCGATCCTGAGAGCGGACAACTACTCGGTGCTCGAGGCGCTGTGCGTCGACTCGGCGCTCAACCTGATGAAACGAAACCGGGTCGATGCGATCATCACGGACATCAGGATGCCGGGCAAGGACGGCTACCAGCTCTTTGACTATGTGAACAGACATTATCCTCATATTCCTGTTATGTTCCTGACCGCCTATGGGAAGGTCGACTCAGCGGTCGAGGCGCTGTCAAAAGGAGCCTTCTATTATTTCGTCAAGCCGCCGGATTATCAAAAACTGAAACAGATCCTCCTCAGCGCGATCTCCCAGAGCAGACAGGACACGGCATCTGATATTCCCTGTGCAGACGCGTTTCCGGACAGCAATTCGGAGGCCATGCGGAGCATTTACAAGACGATCCAGGCGGTCAAGGACAAGGAGACCAGCGTTCTGCTCTCGGGAGAGACCGGCACCGGGAAGGAGATCATTGCGAACTGTCTACATTACCACAGCGTGAGGAAGGCCAAACCGTTCGTTGCCGTCAACTGCGCTGCGATCCCGCGGGACCTGCTGGAATCCGAGCTCTTCGGGTATGAAAAAGGGGCGTTCACGGGAGCCACGCAGGGCCGTTCGGGAAAGTTCGAAGAGGCCGCTGGAGGGACCCTTTTTCTTGATGAGATCGGGGAGATGGATCCTGCGCTGCAGGCGAAGCTGCTTCGCGTGCTCCAGGAGCGCCAGGTCCAACGCCTGGGCAGCAGCGGAAAGATCGACATCGAACTCCGTCTCATCACTTCGACCAACAGGGACCTTCCCAGCGAGATGGAGGCAGGCAGGTTCCGCAGGGACCTTTTCTACCGGATCAATGTCGTGTGCATCGACCTGCCTCCCCTGCGCGAACGGCGGGAAGACATTCCGCTGCTTGCCGCGCATTTTTTGAGCGCTTTCAACAACCGCGAGTCCAAGCACCTCATGTTCTCCGATGAGATGCTCGAGGTGCTCACCGCCTACCCCTGGCCCGGCAACATCCGTCAATTGAAGAATGCCGTGGAGCGCGCGGTGGTCATGTCTCCCGGCCCGCGGGTCACGATCAACCATCTTCCGGAGGAGATCCGCACGTATGGCGGCGCAGCCGCGCCGCATGAGGGCGTCCAGCCTTTGCGAACGATCGAGCTGCAGGCCGTTCATGAGGCGCTGGCCGCCTGCAACGGGAACAAATCGGCCGCCGCTCGCAAGCTCGGCATATCCAGAAAGGCCCTGTATAACTGGCTGAAGGCGTCATAACGTGCGATGCCGCACGGCCCTCCCGAAGCCGTCGGTTTTGACGATGCGACCATGAAAGACGACGATCGATATAAAAAACAGTACCTGGTCCTGCAGGACATTTCGAACGCGATCGTGATCACGGACAAGATCGCCTCGCTCACCGATCATCTGCTTGACGTCGCCATCAGATACGTTGACGCGGAATCCGGTTCGCTCATGCTCGTGAACGAGTGCGGCGTACTCTCCATTCTCTCTTCCCGCGGCCTGGATCCGGCCTATATTCGGGACTTCGCCGCACGGGGAGATGACGGGATCTCAAACACCATACTCAGGAACCGGGTACCCGTGCTGGTCGAGGACATTTCCCGCCATCCGGAATATTTTTCTCCGGAACGCAGCCATTATAAAACACGCTCCTTTATTTCCTGCCCCATCCTGTTCCGGAACCGGCTGCTCGGGATCATCAATATCAACGATAAAAGGGACGGTTCTTCGTTCTCGCAGGAAGAACTTGATTTGCTGCAGATCATCGCGAACAATGCCGCCGCGGCGCTGGAGAACACATCGCTCCTGAACCGGCTGAAAGCAGCGGCTGTCAACCTCGAGCAGATGAACAGGAGGCTGGTCGACTCGGACATCATTAAAACGGAGTTCCTGAAGAGCATATCCCACGAGCTCCGCACACCGCTCAATGCGATCAAGGGCGCGATCTATTATCTGGACAATCATGATCAGGTCTCTCCGGGAGAGCGGCGCGAGTTCCATGACATCATTGCCTCGGAATCCAGCAGTCTCGCGAACACGATCGATAGTTTCATTCGGTTCCTCGAGGTTAAGGACGAGTCCCTCCTGATCGACAAGTCTCCCGTCAACATTGCAGACGTCCTGGGCAGGATTCCTTCTGCCGAGCACGTAAAGTCGACATTGTCGAATCGCGGCATCCGGCTTTCGATCCTGCCCCCTTCCCGGCCTTTGTGGATCGTCGGCGACGCCCTCAGGATCTCCCAACTCTTCACGAACCTGCTGACCGGCATTTCCCACTATCTTTCTCCGAACGATGCGATCGATCTGTCGGTCTCGACCGGAGACGACCTGCTCTCGTTCTTCATCAGCATATCCCGCCCGCTGCCGCGCACCGTTCTCCAGCAGTTGAACAGCACCGCTGCCGACTACTCCTCGGACTCCACCGATGACCATATCAGGATCTGCCTGGCGAGAAATACCGCGATCGCCCATCGGTGGACCATTGTCGCGCGGAACGAGCAGGCGGATTCACAGATCGTCATGACCTGCCTGCTCAACCGCAAGGAGATCCTGAACGCCTATATCAGCAAGACCATCGATCTTTTTGTGGATCACATTTCCGATTCGCTGGGCATCGATATCTGCTCGGTCATGATGAGCGACGAGCTGACCGGCGAATTGCGGGTCGCGAGCGCCCGGGGACTCGATGACAACGTGGTCAAGACGACCAGCATCAAACAGGGAGACAAGATCGCAGGTTGGGTGGCCCTGGAAGGAAAGCCGCTCTTCATCAGCGATATCGAGACCGATGCCCGCTTCGCGAAAAAGAGCATTCCCCAGTACCGCAGCAAGGCCCTTATGTCCCTTCCCCTCAAGATCGACGGCCGGGTCATAGGCGTTCTGAACCTGAACAACAAGAAATCCGCGCAGCCGTTCAACCAGCAGGATTATGACCAGGCCCTGGCGTTGATCGATTCTTTTTCCGACCATCTCCGCCAGGTGTATGCAAAACAGTCGAACGAAGCCGAGCTTTTTCAACTGATCTCGTCCCTTGACTCGAACGCCTCAGCTCCCTTCGCTCCGCGCCGACCGCTGACGTAGCCGGCCGCGCTAAAGCGCTTCCGCTGCATTACGTTGTTGTCAGAACAACGTCACGACCAGGCTGATGCCGACCGTTAGTGGCGCATATTTCACGGTGGCGTCCACGGTCTGTGAGCCATTGGTCACGGTCCGCTTCAGATTGATCTTCGCGCCGCTTGCTTCAACGTACAACAATGCACTTCTCCCGAGCGGGACCTCTATTCCCAGCACACCGCTCATGCCGCCGTCCTCGAACCGTGTCGCAACACCGATGACCTCTTTTTCTCTTTTCACCTGCAGGTAGCCGATGCCGCCATAGAAGGCATAGTGCGGCGAGCCGCCGGCCTTTGCCAGCAGCCGTCCTTCGGAGGACGTGAATACTCCTGTTGACCACAGTCCCTGCACGCCCAGGTTGCGGAACGGCCACAGCAACAGCGTGGCGCCGGCGGCCGGATTCAGGGTGTTTCCGTAGAACCCTGCGCCTGCATATCTGCGTTCCTGCATCTGTTTTTCCGCATCAACGGCTGAGCCCTTTCGCTCCACAGGAGTCCGCTTCTGCCTGTCCTTGTCTATCGTCCGCTGCTCTGCCACTTCGAACGCACTTAATTCTCTGGCGAGACGGCGGCTCATATCGCTTGTGTACACCAGGACCTCGACCCGGTAGGACCCGGTTGCAGACGTGTCATAGTGCTGCGGCAGGACGATGGTTCGACCAGGGGTCCGGGACAGTTTGACCTGCTTCCAGTTCCACGATCTGATCCGGCCGTCGGGTTGCGTAACGATTGCAATGACCGTGACCACGATATCGCCATTCGCTGGTTTTGGCGCCTGCCTGATCTGCGCTTCGATCTTCGGAAAACGGCCCGGCAAGACGATCGTGGGTTCGATCTTGATGCGTTCCACGTTTGCGGCTTCCTTGACAGCAGCGTGCGCGTGAAAAGAAACGCAGAGCTCGAACAGGACGATCGCCAGCACGATTGCGGCCGCTCTGATCTCGTTCGTGGCTGCAGCACTGTTATGTTGTTCAAGCGTCATGACCATGGCTGCTCCGAATGCTGTCCGGTTTTTTTGCCGAGCCCTGCAGCACGATCTGCCGGCGGCTTCAGCTCCTCGCAGGTTACAGCGAGATCGACTGGAAGTCCGGGTTCAGGCGGATATACTTGCCGTTCAGGATCTCGATCTCGCCGCTTTTTTTCCATTTATCGAGCACCCGCGTTACCGTCTCGCGGGTCAGTCCGGCCATGTCCGCCATGTCCTGGTGGATCAGGCGCACACGCAGCACCGTACCCTCCGGGGTCTTTTCACCGTAGGATTCGGCAAGCATGTTCAGCAACATTTTCAGCCGCTGTGATGCGTCGTTGAAGTTCATCATCTCGATCTTTTGCCAGGCCTCCCGGAGCCGCGCACACAGGATCCGCAGGAGATTATGTAGCACCTTTCGCTGGACATAGAGCAGCGAGTAAAAATGTTCCTTCGAGATGATGGCAACGCTGGAAAGCTCGACCGCGATCACGTTGGCAGGGGCGGTCCTTCCATCGATCAGGGAAAGTTCACCAAAGAACTCACCAGACTTGTGCATGGAGAGGATGGTTTCCTTCCCGTCTATTCCCATCCTGCTGATCTTCACTTTACCCCGGATGATGACATACATGAACGCGCGCGTCTCCTCCTCATGCAGGATGATCTGATTCTTTTTGAAGTCCTTCAGAACAATATGCTTTCTGATCTCCTCCAATTCCTTGTCCGCAAGCGAGGAGAACAGGGCAATGTCCTTGGTAATGCTGTGTTCGGCATGGCCGACAACGGACGGCACCAGAGCGTCCGCATGCGGCATTGATCGCGGCGGTGGGGTGCGGGTCGCGGCATGCGTTGTTTTCCCGGTCGATCGTGACATAGCTCAGGTCCTTTGCTCGACGCTCGCGGCAGCAGGCAGTATCAGCGCGCTGTGGCAACGGTCCTCGATCGCCGCGACCGCACCACCAGCCCTCTCTTCAGGAGCCGATTCTTCTAAAAACACCCTACGAATCAAACGGTTAAGCGTTCTCATGCCTCCGTTGTACGGTTGAAAAACCCTGTGACTGCAATCACAGATAACTTTCCGCGGAAATCGTAGTATTGCCTATCAACCAATCAAGGAGGTATCTGATCATGGCTGCACACACGACCACCAAATTCTTTGCTCATGCATTCATTCTTGCTTCGGTCCTCATCATGGGATCTGCACTCACCGGCTGCGGCAGCGGCAGCGTCTCAACCACGGACACCCAGACCGCGAACACCACCACGGGATCCGCGACCATGGACTGGGCTGCGCCGGATACCAATACGGACGGCACGCAGCTCACCACCCTCGCAGGGTACAAGGTATATTACGGAACAGCTTCGGGCGTCTATAGCTCGGTTGATGTTGGTCTGGCAAAATCCTATACCGTGACCGGTCTTACCACGGGGCAGACCTACTACTTCACCGTGACAGCCTACGATACAGCGGGTGACGAAAGCGATTATGCTCCGGAAGTGGGCATCTCCATCAGCTGATCGTCCTGAAACATTTGATATGCAGTCGTGCGCGCGGGGACCCGGATTTCGGATGTCCCCGCGTCATGTTTCCGGACCCCACGGCAATATCCCCCTATTCACGCCTGCACCACGGTCCCCAGTTTGTGAAAACCGTTCACCACGTTCCGGGTATCGACCACCAGCGCGGAGTTCCGCACAATATGCTCGTAGTCGTAGCAGGAGTGATCGGTCGCGATCACCACGCAGTCGTACTGCTTCAGCGATTCCTTGGTGAGCGGTACGGAGCTCTTCATCAGATCATACATGCGCATCTTCTTTGTTTTGGGTATGTAGGGATCATTGTAGTCGACCTCCGCCCCTTTTTGGCCCAAGAGCTCGATCAGCTTCAGGGACGGCGATTCCCGCGTGTCGTCGATATCCTTCTTGTAGGCCAGGCCCAGGACGAGCACCTTCGAATGCGATATGAACTTTTCCTGCTTGTTCAGGGCATCGATGATCTTTTCCACCACGTAGTACGGCATGGCGGTATTGACCTCTCCGGCCAGTTCAATGAACCTCGTGTGAAAGTCGAATTCCCGCGCCTTCCAGGTGAGATAGAACGGGTCGATGGGGATGCAGTGCCCACCCAGGCCTGGCCCGGGATAGAACGCCTGGAACCCGAACGGCTTGGTTTTGGCTGCTTCGATCACTTCGTAGATATTGATGTCCATCCGGTCGAACAGGACCTTCAGCTCGTTCACCAGGGCGATGTTCACCGCACGATAGATGTTCTCCAACAGCTTTGCCGCTTCGGCAACCCTGGTCGAAGAGACCGGAACGGTCTTCTGGACCACCTGGCTGTACAGAGCATTGGCCACGGCCAGGCATTCCGCGGTGTATCCTCCGACGATCTTCGGTATCGTGCTCGTGGAGTAGTTCTTGTTGTTGGGGTCCTCCCGCTCCGGAGAGAAGGCAAGGAAGAAATCCTTCCCCGCCTTCTGGCCTGTTTCCTCGAGGATCGCCCGCATATCCTGATCGGTCGTCCCCGGGTAGGTTGTGGACTCCAGCACAACGAGCTGGTCCTTGCGGAGGTGTTTTGCGATCGTTCTCGTCGTGTTGAGAACAAAGGACAGGTCAGGTTCCCGGTTGTGGTTGAGCGGGGTCGGCACGCAGATGATGATGCAATCGACCTTTTTTAACAGCGAAAAATCCGTGGTCGGATGGAAACTGTTGTTGGACCGCAGGATCTTCGTTTCCTCATGCGGGATATGTTTGATATAGGATTTACCCGCTTCAAGGCTCTTGATCTTCTCGCGGTCCAGGTCGAACCCGTAGGACTTGAATCCGGCCTTCACGAACTGAATGGTCAGGGGAAGGCCGACATACCCGAGGCCGATAATCCCTACTGTTGCACTGCGATCTTCGATCTTTTTGAGCAGACTCATGGCTAACTCCTTTCGAGGGACCTCTGCATCCTTTCGCGGGGATGCGAAAATATACTGCGCGAACAGCCGTGGAAACACTTCCGCGGGTTGCGCGCAGCGCCGTTGTACGAACGCTCTGCGTGAATGAGCGATGATGGACATGAGGATGAGTATGCTGCGTGCGTGGTCGAGGTGACGTGCTGCAAGCTGGATGTTCTGATCGTCGCTGTTCGTCGCGATCGCCGGCCGTCATCTTGAGGAGAAGCGCGGTTCGATGGTGATGCCTGCGGCCGGCCGTGAGCATGACCGGCCGCAGTGGACGGTGTCTACTTCACGTTCAGGTTCTTCGGAGGAGAGGGGCGCGACCGGGCTTTTCCCGGCGACGTCGTGAACGTGGCCAGGACCGTGCAGTCGGCAGTAACCGCATTGGTCGTATACGTGGTCCCGGTCAGGGTCCCGCCGCAGGTGCCCCCGACGCTCGCGCTGTAGCCCGTGTTCGGCGTTACCGTGAACTGCGCTGTTGCGTTCTCGGCCACGGTGCCCGAAGCTGCGGGGCTGATGCTTCCGTTCGGACCTGCGGACGGCGTCACGGTATACATGACCGGAACCTTGCTGAATGTCGCGGCCACGGTGCAGTCCGCAGTGACCGCGTTCGTCGTGTACAACTTCAGCGACAGGTTCCCGCCACAGGTGCCTCCGACGCTCGCTATATATCCCGCGCTCGGCGTTACGGTGAATTGCGTTGTTGATCCCTCGGACACCATGATCGGTGCGGCCGGGCTGATGCTTCCGTTCGAACCGGTCGACGGCGTCACGGTATACGTGACCGTAACCTTGCTGAACGTCGCAGCCACGGTGCAGTCCGCACTGACCGCGTTGGTCTTGAACGTCGTCCCGGTCAGGGTCCCGCCGCAGCCGCCCCCCACGCTCGCGCTGTAGCCCGCGTTCGGTGTTATGGTAAATTGGGCGGTCGAGCCGTCGACCACCGTGGCAAGCGATGAAGGGCTGATGCTGCCATTCGAACCGGCCGACGGCGTCACGGTATGCGTAACGACCACGGCGCTGAAGGCGGCAATTACCGTGCAATTCGCATTGATCGCGACGGTCGTATACGTTGTCCCGGTCAGGCTCCCTCCGCAGGTGCCCCCCACGTTCGCGGTGTACCCCGCGTTCGGCGTTACCGTGAACTGCGTGGTCGATCCTTTGGTCACCGTGCCCGGCGCTGCGGGGCTGATGCTCCCGTTCGTCCCGGCCGAGGGTGTTACGGTATACGTGATGGGAACCGCGCTGAACGAGGCAATAACCGTGCAGTCCGCGGTGATCGCGTTAGTCGCGTAGGTCGTCCCGGTCAGGGTCCCGCCGCAGGTCCCTCCGACGCTCGCGCTGTAGCCCGTGTTCGGTGTGATCGTCAGCTGCACGGTCGAGCCCTCGGCCACAGAAACCTGCGCTGCAGGGCTGATGCTCCCGTTCGATCCGGCCGAAGGCGAAACAGTATGTGTCACGGCGCCGGTCGCGAGCGGATGGGGGTACGGATAGGGCTGATACTGAACCGTCCATACATTCGCGGACGTACATTTATATATTTTGTCGGTGTCCGTTGTTCCATAGTACGTATTCCCGTCGGCCGTGCACGTCGCGGGAAGTGATGCTTCCGGACCATACGTCGGAAGCCAGTATTCCCGGTTCTGAACGATATAGGAACAATCATACGGAGACGAACCGCACTGCGTCGTACCAGCCTTGTCATCGCAGATCGTATGCGTCGGCGTTCGTACGGACCCGCCCAGGCCGTTGTTCCAGTAGAACGAGTTGTTGACCTGATCGTCCGCTGGATACGACTGACACAGCCCGTTCCCGCCCCAAGACCGATACTCGGTGAACTCAAAGGAAATATAGCGGTTCACCGTATTATTGGCGATTAGCGCCTGTCCGCCGCGATGGTGGAGAAAGCGGTACGTTCCGCTGCTGCCGACATTGATGGTATTGTGATAGATCTCGGCGGATACCGTGCCCCGGTCGCCCTGGGTCCCGTGCAGGTCGAACACTTCGCATCCAGAACAGGCATATCCGGTCACGGTATTGTGGCGGAATGCGATGCGGCCGCCCTGGCCGCCTTCGATGAGGAACGCCCCTGCCCCGTTCCCGAACGTGTTGTCCTCAAAATAGGCATAGTTGGCGCTTCCGAATGCATGCGGATAGTTCCATCCTCCGTCGGTCGCGCCGATCGCGGAAATGGAAATGTAATTGTTGCTGAACGTGTTGTTGTAGAAGACGCCGTATTCCAGCCCGGGAAGGATGACGGCGCGGGACTTTCCATTGATGAAGCTGTTATCGTGGATCTTCAGGCCCGTGATCGGGGTGGTGCTGCCCGGCGCAAGCGCCTGAAAACATCCTCCGATGTTGGCGCCGTTCAGGGTGAACCCGGCGAGCTCGAATACCTTCGATGCTTCCGCTGACGCGGGGGTGTACGAGATCAGCGTATACCCGTACTGGCTGTTCAGTGTGTTGTTGATGACCGTGTTCCCGACCCCGGCCCCGAGAAGCTTGATGGCCTTGGTGATGTTCAACGAACTGCTCCATGACGCTGTGCCTGCAGGAACCACCACGGTATCTCCGGATGCTGCGGCGGTGACCGCTGCGCTCACGTCGGCATAGGACGCGCTTGCCGCCGTATGGGTATCAGCGTACGCTCCGGCAGCAGCAGCGCACACGACGAACAGGGAAACCGCAGCGAACGCGCATATCTTCTTGAGTGCTGGCATAGTTTTCCTCCTTGAGACGTCATTGTCTCATCCTGTTCGATTATCTGCTAATACTATGCTGAACGCTGTGATTCGTATCACAAGGCCTTTCCCCGCCGCGCGGCGACCACTTTTTCCGCGCTCGGACAACAATCATCGTGCATCCCTGCGTCAGTACGGATGCTTCTTCGCGCGAATCCGGTCTTCAGTGACGAGCGTAGCTGTATCCATCTTCGCATCCTCGCTGTTCTTTCCGCCTGCTGTTGAGAACACGATTGTCAGGAACACCATGGTCGACCACAGGTAGCTTGATGACTGCAAGAAGCTCACCTCGCTGTTGTTGTAGATCAGCGACATCGGCAGGAGGCATATGCCATACACGCCCCAGTCGAATGAGCGATCGAGCTGTCTGCGGACCGCGTTGCAATACGCCAGGAGAAACACCGCGAGCAGCACCAGTCCGACGATCCCGAGCTCGACGTAAATGGCCAGGTAGCCGTTGTGTGCCTGCGTCAGAATGAATTGGGGGGTGAAGAGGTCCTCCAGTTCCCAGTTTCCCGGCGCCCAGAAGCCTCCGTAGCCTACCCCCAGGATGGGGTTGTCGCTGGCGTACTCGAGGAGCGGCCGCCAGATGTCGGTGCGGCCGGTCAGGGTTTCGTCACGCTCCAGAAGCGACGTAACGATCTTCACCAGGGAATCGTACAGCAGTACGTACATCAGGCTGAGCGACAGGGCCAGCGCTTTCAGCTGCTGAGCAACATACCTGGCGAACCGCTCCCGTTGATTCAGCAGCAGCAGGACCGCGATGCCGATCAAAAAGATGCTCACCGAGGTCGCGCTCCGGGAATAGCTGGATGGTCCGATCAGGAGGAAGAGCGCAATGAGCAGGACCAGGAGGTCGGCGGTCCTTCGCAGCGCGGCCTTCTGAAGGCCCCCTGTTCTCCGTTCACGGAGCAGCGCCCAGATCAGCAGGAACGCGGAAAGCGCGCACAACTGTCCCAGACTGTTCTTCTGCATGGTGACGCCGGTCCACATTTCCATTCCGGACCAGCGGCCGTATTCCCTGCCCAGGTGGGGATAGAACTTGCTGAGCATCAGGGAGAACGGAACCAGCACATAAGCGCACCGCCGGAGAACGCTCTCCAGCGCCTGGAGCGGCTTTCGCTCGCTCAGCACGACGCAGGCCATGAGGATGTCTCCGATCGACCTGATCCATCGCTTCGACGATGCGAGCGGGATCTCCGACCACAGGATGCTCATGCCCAGATACAGGAAGAACACGATGAGCCAGAAGTTGTCGTTCACGATCCTGTTCCAGTCGAGTTTCCGTGCAAGCAGAATGAGCAGCGCCAGACCGATCAGGACGCTCAGGACCATCCGGTCGATGGGACTGCCGCTTTCGACACCCGCCTCGCCCACGCCTGACATATCGAACCAGCGTCCGAGGGGCCTCGATGCGTAAATGAGCATCCACACGGTCGGGACCAGCAGGCCGAGCGATGCCTCCCGGTTATGGCTGCGTTCGATAGAGAGCAGCACCGCGACAAAGACCGTACATGCTATAAGGGCTAGGATCGGAGACATTGCATCTTGAACCGGTTCGGGTCACGGGCCGGATGCGCATTGGTGCGCTGATCATTGATCTGGGTGAAGATGTCGTCCATGATCTTCGTTGTCAGCAGGATCTCCCGGTAAGAGAGCGGCAGGGGCGCTGCTCCGTCGATCGACCGGTAAAAGGACTCGATGAGCGTTTTCAACGCGGCATCGTTCGGCAGATGAAAGTCCTTGCGCAGGAATTTGCCGAAATTCGTCTTGAAATTCCCGACGTACTGCCGGGCGAACCGGAAGGGGGGGATGAAATACCGCAAATAGCTCTTGTATGCCCTGTTGTCCAGCTCGATGAGGATCTGGTGGTCGTCATCCACGATCAGCGACCCGCGCGGTCCGTAGATGCGGAATTGATGCGGCACCGGCCGTATCTGCGAAGAGAAGGTGAAATAGGCCGTCGTCGCATCATCGCGGATCAAGACCCTCACTTCATCGATGATATCGGGTTCCCCGATGCTTTCCAGGAACGGGCTCGTGAAGCCCTGCGCCATGACCGTTGGATGTTCTCCGGTCAGGAACTCCGCTATCTTGCTGACCCCATGGGAGATGATGTTCTGCAGCAGCGATCCGGGCAGCGCTCTGACCCAGTGTCCGCGGTCGCCCAGTAGGGATTTCGCGTAGCCCGCGTCGCCGAACTCGTAGCAGTACTGGCTCTCGAGGTGGATCGGCCGGCCGCCCAGATAGCCGCGGTTGACCAGTTCCCTCATGCGCATCATGACCGGCGTGAATTGCGCGTTGTGGCCCGCGGTGACCTTGAGCCCTTTTTGATCCGCACAACGTATCAGCTCCTCGGCCTCGCTCATGTTCAGTGTAAACGGTTTTTCCACGTAGATATTGCATCCGGCCTCCAGACATGCCTTGCCCAGCGAAAAATGGCTCGGAGGAGGCGTTGTTATGTGCACAACGTCAAGTGCGGCCGCCTTCAGCATGTCCTGCGGCCGGGTGAACGCGCTCGCGACATGGAACCGCTCCGCCAGCTGCCTGGCCATGAGCGGTTCGCTGTCGCACACGGCCCTGATCTCGGCGTTGGGGATCCTCTGGATCTGGAGCGCATGCTGATCTGCCATCTTCCCGCATCCGATAATGCCGACCCGGATCATAGCTCGTTTGCCTCCCGTTCCTTCACATATGCAAAGAACCGCTCCAGGGCCTCGCGCATAGGCGTGCCCGGCTGCCATCCCAGCATGGTCTTTGCCTTTTGATTCGAGTATCGGTTGCCCTTCCAATATACCGAACAGCCCCTGCTGTTGAAGACCGGGGGAAGCTGTCCTTCGGACCATTTCGAATACCGCTCCCACAGGGAGCAGAAGGAATACCATATCGGATAGGGGATCGGTATCGAGAAAAAGCTGCGCACCCTGCGCTTGTACAACCGCAGGAATTCCCGGCTGGTGGGCAGATCGTCGTCCGTGATATTAAAGACCTCACCGTCGATCCCCGGTTTCAGCCCTGCCAGCACGATGGCCTCTGCGCAATTGTCCACGTACGTAAGGGGGATCCGGTTGCCCAGGCCGAGATGCAGAAACACGCCGAAGGTGGACGTCCCGATCCGGTCGGATATCTTTGCTTTCCCGGGGCCGAACACGACGCTGGGGCGGACGATCACATACGGCAGGCCGTGCACCTTCGCGTAATCCAGCACGATCTCGTCCTGCTTTGCTTTTCCGTACGCATAGGGCTCGTGGCGTTCGACCAGCTTCGCGTCGATGTCGCAGGATTCGTCCAGCACTCCCCCGCGCGGAATGCGCTCGTTCGAATACACGGCGAACGAGCTGATATTGACGAAGCGTTTGAGCGTTGTGGTGCTGATTGCCGCATCCAGCAGGTTTCTCGTAGTGACCACCGAATTCTGAAAACAGCCGGGGAACGACTTCTCGACGCCTGCTGCAAGATGGTAAATGAGCGCTGCCCCATCAGCCGCGCGCATGCAGTCCGAGCAAGAAAGCAGGTTGCCCTTCACAATGTCCACCCGCGCACCAGGGAACTCCCCTGCCAGCTCCTCAAGGCGGCTGGGAGGATTCGTTGCCCGGGTGAGACAGCGCACGTTCTGGAAGCCGCGTTCCAGCAGCATACGGACAACGCGCGTGCCTACATACCCGTTCGCCCCGGTCACCAGGATGGTCTCGTCAGCGCGAACGAGGCTTTGGTCCTGACCCGTTCCGGCCGCGGCTTGTGCAGCGGGATGTTCCCCGGCATTGTTCATCGTCCTCATTGATGGCACCACTGTTTCAGAACGAACAGCCTCCAGATAAAATCTCCGTAATCCTGTCTGCCCGATCTGTTCTCCCTGACGATGTCCGCTATGACCGATTGATTGAGACCGAAATCCTTTGTTGCCAGATCGTTCAAGCGGACTTGAAAATCCGGCTGCTTGAACCATTCGCGGAGCGGCACGCTGAACGGCATTTTCGGGGCCTTCAGCAGCGACGGCGGCAAGGTCCGCCCGTACGTCTGCTTGAGCACGTGCTTCCGGTCGTACCCCGGCAGCTTGACGTTCTTATCCACGCAGTAGGTCAGTTCGACCAGGCGATGATCAAGGAACGGGACCCTTGTTTCCAGCGACCATGCCATGCTCATGCGGTCCACCTTGGCCAGCATGTCGTCCGGCAGAGAGACCTTGAGATTGAAATACATCAACCGGTAGAACGGGTCAAGAAACGCGCATTTGCTGAACACGCCGTCCAGATACTCTGCGATCGACAGCTGGGGAACGTCAACGGGGATCAGCTTCTGAATCGTGGTGCGGTCCAGCAGCGACAGTTTCGAGATGAACCGTTCTTCAAAGGATGCTCCGGAGAGAAAGAGAAACCGCCTGATCCGGTTCATCCGGTAGCGCCACTCCTGCTGTGCGATCCGGGAAACCAGGTCAGCCGAGCACGAGAATCCGCTTCTGATGAACGCCGGGACCTTCCGGTAATGGCCGGCAAGCTTCTCCGACACATAACTGGTATATCCGGACAGGACCTCGTCCCCGCCGTCGCCGGTCAGCGCCATCGTGACCTTCTGCCGCGCCAGACGCGAAACCAGGCCGACCGGCAGGGCGGAAGCGTCGCCGAACGGTTCATCGAAGTGCGCAAGGACCGTGCGCAGCGACTCGTCGAATGCGTCAGGCGCGGCAAGCTGCTCGTGGTGATGGGTTTGGAACCGGTCGGCGACCTGCTGCGCAAGGTTCCGCTCGTCGAACGACTTCTGGGCGAATCCGATCGTGAAGGTCTCCACCGGGGACCTGCTTTCCCGCGACATGGCGGCGACGACGCAGGACGAATCCAGTCCCCCGCTCAGAAAGGCGCCGAACGGAACGTCGCAGCGCATGCGGATCCTGACCGAGTCCGTGAAATAGTGTTCGAACTCCTCGTAAATATTGTTTGCATCGCGCCGCATATCCTGTTCCGCAACAGCGGGAAGGTCCCAGTACGCGTGCTCGTTGACCGTGCCGTCCTGAACGACCAGATAATGACCGGGCATGAGCTTGGCAATGCCGCGGTAGAACGTATGCGGGGCGGGCACGTATCCCAGCGACAGATAGATGTGCAGCAGGTGGTTCGCCTGTTCGTAGGCGTGCCCGGCTGCAAGGATGCTCTTGATTTCCGATCCGAACCAGAACGTATTGTCCCTCACTGCATAATGGAGCGGCTTCTCGCCGATGCGGTCGCGTGAAAGGAACAGGCGCCTGTGCCCGGCGTCCCAGATCGCGAACGCCCACATGCCGTTGAGCTTTTTCTGGCAGTCGAATCCCCACTCCTGGTACGCGTTGAGGATCACCTCGGTGTCGGACGACGTTGTGAAGCAATGCCCCAATGCAACAAGCTCCTCCTTCAGCTCGACGTAGTTGTAGATCTCCCCGTTAAAGACGATGATGAGCCTGCCGTTGCTGCTGCTCATCGGCTGCGCGCCCGTTGACAGGTCGATGATCGCCAGTCGCCGGTGCCCGAGCCCGATGTTGCCCTTTCGATAATAGCCCTCGCCGTCAGGACCGCGATGGGCCACGGCGCTGGTCATCTTCGCCAGGACCTGCTGGTCAACCTTCCGGGATGCATCAAAATGAACAAGACCCGCTATTCCGCACACGGCAACATTCCTTTCGTCGTTTGCATTCTCCCGGTTCGCGTTCTGCAGGACAACGGGAGGGCTATTTCAAAATATATTTTTCCTTGATCACATCGATCCCGCACGCCGCAAGCAGCTTTCCGATGTGATCGAAATCCTTGACCAGATACTTCACGAACAGGTGCCTGCCTCTCAAGAGCAGCAGGGGGAGCAGGAGCGTGTACAGTCCGAATGCGGACAGGGACTTCAGGATCCCGGTCGCTCGGCCGATTGGATGCGATTGCGTCGCCTTTCCTCTCAGCAGCGCCCGCCGCAATTGAAAGGACAGACGCATGCGGTCAGGGGGAACCGTCTCGTACACCGTCGCCTCGCCGCACCACACGAGCACCTTGCCCAGCTCCTCCGCTCTCCGGAAGAAATCCACGTCTTCTCCGCCGCTGCCGAACGCCTCGTTGAAAGGCCCGGCGAGCTCTTCCAGGATCTTGCGGCGGACCAGCACATTCCCCATCCCGGTCTGTTTCCAGTTGATCACGGAGCCCGTGGTCTCGTAGCGCGGCCGCTCGAAAAGATCTGCTTTGATCATCCACTGCGGGGGCGCGGTCGCATACTGCGGCAGTACCGGGCCAAAGACCCCGTCCGCGCCGTAGGAGAGGAGCGTCCGGTACATGCGCAGCAGCCACTCCTCGACCGGAGATTCGTCGTCGTCGATGAATGCCGCGAAATCGCCGCGCGCAAGCGCCACGGTCCTGTTCCTCGCGCGCGCGATGTTCTGCACCGGCTCCACCTCGTAGTGGAGGGAGATCTTCGACTCCCGTGCAAATGCTTCTACGGTCTGGCGCGCCGACCCGGATCGGTCATTGTCCACAATGACGATCGAGAGATCGAACAGGCCTTCCGTTCTCTGCTGCTCCAGGTTCGACAGCAGGCGTTCGAGCATGCGGGGCCTTTTGTACGTGCAGACGCAAACGCATATGTGTGGCAGTTCAGGCATGGGTGCCGGTCCGGTTGGCCGCGATCTCCGCCCACCCCGCGTTCACTGCCCGGGCGATATGTTGAATGTCCGTATGCTTCAGGCCGTAATAGCTCGGAATAACGAGCACGCGCTTCGAACGCTGTTCGGCTATCGGGCAGTCGCCTGCATATCCGTACTGCGTGCGTGCAACGCTTACCACGTCGTCAAGGTACTTCATGGTATCGATCCGCTGCCTGAGCAGGTGCTCTGCCATGCGGTCCCGGTGCTCCTCTGTGGCAAAGGTGACGGGGTAGTGGTAGCGATTCGAACAGGCTTCCGGCTTTTCCGTGTACAGCATGCCCGCTGCAAGATCGAGCGTTCGGTCGTAATACTCGGCGATGGCGCGCTGTTCCCTGATCGCGGCGTCCAGGTACGAGAGCCGTCTCCTGATAACGCTTAAATCTGTTGCATAGATCTGGCTCAGAATCACGGCGGCCCTGTCCGACACCTGTCTGTTGCTGTTCAGAAATTTCCAGAGACCATGGCCCACGATGCCGTAGAGGGGCCTGCTGCGCAGCAGGGATTTCAGGTAGACCATTAGAGCATGCGCCCACTCGTCTGCCGGACCGGGTACCTGCAGGTCCGCGGCGATCGCAGACAGACGGGAGAACAGAATCGCGTCGCTCGAAAAAAGCGCCCCGCCTTCGCCCGCAGAAAGATATTTGCCGGACCGGAAGCTGAAGAACGCTACATCGCCGAACGATCCGGCCATGCGGCCGTGCAGCCTGCTGCCGAGCGCCTGTGCACAGTCCTCGATAACGGGTTTGCCCGGTGCTGCGTTCCGCAGGCCTGGTATGTCGCACAGGTTTCCGAACAGATGCACCGCGACCACGGCGTCAAGGTCCGCGATCTTTGTTGAAAGATCACCAGCGGAGAGGCAGAACGTCTCGGGATCGATGTCGATAAATCGCACGCAACAGCCTGCCAGCACGATCGCCTGAAAAACGATCGGACAGCAATAGAGCGGAACGCCGATCCGCGCGTTGTTCGGCAGATTGAGCGCTCTGATCGCGGCGACGAGCCCTGCCCTGCCGGAGCGCACGGGAACGCAGGCGCCGAGTTCAGCGAGCTGAAGCACGCTGTTCTGCTCCCGCGGACCCGCGGCAGCATACAGGCCTTGGCACAGATCGTTGAGATCATGCTCCCAGCGGTCCCTGGGCACCAGACCGTGCATAACGCCCTCCGGCTGCAGTGGCTGCGGGTTGCTCATTGATCACGCGGCCCGATCGGTTGTTGAGAGGATCGCGTCCCTGAACCCGGCGCACATTCTGTCAATATTGCCGTTCTCTGCTGCTTCTTTTTTTGCAGCATCTGAGAACCGTTGCCTGAGAACGTCGTTGTCCAGGAGCAGCTCCAATTTCCGTGCCAGCTCCGGAATGTCGCCTTGCGGCACCACAAATCCGTTCTCGCCGTGTCTGACGTACATGATCTCCGCGGACTCGTCCCCGGCCTCGGTCACGAACGGGAGCCCGCAGTGGAACGCATCAATAACGCTCAACCCTACGGCTCCGGGAAGACAATAGACGTCCGCTGAGGACAGCAGATCGAACTTCTTGTTCCCGTACAGCGGGCCCAGCTTGTAGATCCGATCGTTGTTGATTCCGTCCAGGATTCCGTCCGGGTCAGGCCCCACGAGGATCAGGCCGACGTCGGTTCGCTGCATATGCTGCAGCGCCTGAACAAGCCGGTCCACCCGCTTCCGCTTCTGCATACGGCCCATGCAGATGATGTTCTTCGTTGTTCTGATGCCGTATTCGGACAGCACGTCCTGCCGGGTCACTCCTGCGGGGAGACCGGCATAGTTCACGCACAGAGTATTGTTCGCAACAAAGACCTTCTTGTGAAAACGCTTTGGTACATATTTCTTCAGATGTTCTGCATAGAGGATGATCGCATCGCACAGGGACTGCTCTGCTGCGTACGCGAGATTCTTGATCTTCGCGCTTGCATCAAGAAGGTCCAGGCCCTGGCCCCAGTAGATCATCTTGCGGCCCAGCATCCCTTTCGCGACCAGATAGGTCGGAAACAGGTACCAGTGCTTCAATTCCATGTAATCGATGATGACCTTGATCTGCAGCCTGCGGACCAGGCGCGCGATGCTCAGGACGGAAAGACGCATTGCTTCGTGTTGGAACTCGATCGCGTGGGGGTTCTCCTGCTGAATACCGTCCGACGCGACGATCAGATCGATGCCGTACCTCCCGAGGTATCTTCCCAGGTACCCGTAAATAGGGATGCGATAGTGCGGGATCGTGCCCGCGTGCAGCAGCAGGACCGGGGTCATAGCGAACGCCCTCCGTTCACGAGCATAGCATCCGACCGTACCGCGTTCGTTGCGCTTTCCCAAAGGAGTGCCTGCGGGGGTGCCCCGACCTCCTGGGGAAGGCCTGTTTGGAGCGAATCGATGATGCGGAACGTGGTCGCCGAGGTATACCAGAGCGACTCGAACGACAGGGGCGACGGCTGTCCATCGCGGATGGATCGGGTGAACATCTGGACCTCCTCGTCGTAGCCCTTGCCCGGCTTGTTGATCTTGCTGCAGGCTCCTTTGGCATAGGATTCGGCGGTCTTGAAATCGTGGATGATAAAGCTCTTTCCCCCGCCGAAGATCTCAATGCGCTCCTTGCTCAGCAGGGCATCGCCGCTGGCAACATAGGTAATTAACCCGATCGAACCGTTGCTGAAGCGCAGAGTGATGGCGATCGTGTCCTGGTTCTTCATCTTCGTGTTTGTGCTTGAAATGCATTCGGCATACACCTTCACCGGGTCCGCTCCAATGAAGAACTGGAGCAG
>Ga0315268_10002634_pt1 | contig 20128 bp, 8 predicted proteins | sample C1_top_MG_FD_204535 | JGI IMG/M metagenome (GOLD analysis project Ga0315268, IMG submission 204535) | Sediment microbial communities from Yellowstone Lake, YNP, Wyoming, USA - C1_top | ecosystem: Environmental > Aquatic > Freshwater > Lake > Sediment | place: USA: Wyoming | collected 2017-08-01
TTGCCAACTCGACAACGCGTCTTCGCTTTGACCGAGCTTGTCGCCGAGAATGACACCCAAGCGCCGATTGATCTCGCTCTTTTGCTGCGGATCCTTGGTGAAGGTAAGCTGGCGTCGATAGTGATCGACGAGCTCCTGCCAGCGCTCCTCGGCCGAGAGCAGCACATCGAGAGCGGGGTTGGCGATCTGGTGCGCCGGCTCGAGCGCGACCACCTTGAGCCAGTGCTCAATCGCCTTGCCGTTGTCGGTGAGCTCTTCGCCGTAGAGCTGGCCAGCCGCGGTGTGAATGCGGACCTGATCGTCCTTGTCCTTTAGGACGTCGGCCTGCCGCGCGAGGTTCTTCTCGAGGGCATCCCAGTCCTGCACCTCGGCGTACAGCTTCTGCATCGACTTGAGGGTCAGCGGATGATCGGGGTCGATCTCGAGGATTTGCTTATGGCAACGCAGCGCCGCCTCGGCATCCATCAGCTTGTCGCCCCAGACGAACGCGAGACGCTCGAGCACCTTGCTCTTGGCGCTCGGCTCAGTCGCAAGCTCCATGCGCCGCTCCAAGATATCAGCGAGCGCCGCCCACATCTGGTTCTTCTCGAGCAAGCCATCGAGGGTGGAGAGCGCCACGTCGTCGGTGGGCTCGAACTGCAGGCAGTGCTGCAAGTAGGCGATAGCGTTCTGCGGATCGTTGAGCTGATTGCCGCAGATGTCACCCAAACGGTGCAGGATGTGCAGCCGCAGCTTCTGATCGGGCACGGCGTCGATATCGACCGCCAACGCCGCCACGAGCTCGCGCCACATCGAGTACTTGCCGGCGATCTTCTCGAGCTCGGCGAGCAGCTCGCGGTCGGTACGATTCTCGTTGAAGGCGCCGCCCAACGCCATAAAGGCCATGTCGCCGGCCTTGAGCTCGACGTCGAAGATGACGGAGACCTCGACGTAGATGGCGCGTCGATCGGCGAGCTCCGCGGTCTGCGAGAGCTTGAGCTGCAACAACTCGATATACTGCTGCCAGAGCTTGCGCGACTTGTACGACGTCTCGAGCAGCGTCACCGCGGGTGCGGAGCCGGCGACTGCGCGCGCCTGCAAATAGGCGAGCGTGGAGGCGTGCTCAGGGTTCTCGGCGAAAATGGCCGCGAAAATTTCGCTCGCCGCCTTCGGCTCACCAAACTGCTCGTCGGCCACACGCCCGCGCCGATACGACAGCTCCAAGCGCCGAGCGACCCACTCCTTGCTGTGCTTTTCGGTGAGGCGCTTGATCTCGGCGTCGTAGTAGGCCGCGAGGCCCTCCCAGTTGGCCTGCTGGGCGAGCAGGCGCTCGCCGAACTCGAAGGCCGCCGGATCATCGGGCGTCAGGACCAAGATCTGCTTCTGCGTCTCGAAGGCGCCGGCGAAATCGCCGAGCTTTTCGGCCTGCAATTTCGCGATCTCGGTCAGGTACTCGCGCTTGCGCTCGACGCCAGCGGTGAGCGCGATGCGGCGCTGCAGGACGCCGACGAGCTCGGCGCTTGCATCACTGGCACGGAAGATGGCCTCGAGGCCGGCGAGCGCCTTCTCGTCTTTCGGGTCGATACCGAGGATGGCCTCGTAGGCGCCGACGGCGCCGGCCACATCGTTGAGCTTCTCGTGCAAGATGGCGGCGGCGCGGCGGTGGAATTGCAGGCCGAGCTTGGGCTCGGCCTTCTTCGCCTCCTCGGCGTAGGCGTCGGCGAGGTCGCGCAGCGCGTTGGTCTCGCCAGCGAGCTTCTCGATCCACATGCGTACGCCCATGTCGGCGGGGTCTTCGCCGAGTGAGCGGCGCGCCATGGCAAAGGCGCGGTCCTTTTGCTGGAGCCGATTCTCGTAGATGTCACCGATGCGCCGCAGCAGGCTCTTGCGCTGCGTCAAGTCCGTGACGCCATCCAAGCGTCGCTCGAGCACCCAGGCGAGCTTGGCGTGGTCTTGTTTGGCCGTGTACAAGGGCTCGAGCACCTGCGCGATGTCGACCTTGTTCGGGGCGCGCTCGATGAGCATCTCGAGCCCAGAGACGGCGCCCGGATGCTCGCGCTTCTTGAGCAGCACGGCACGAAATGCCTTAAAGGCGTCATCGAACTGCCCGAGCTCGACGGACACTTGGGCGCGCTTCAAATAGTCGTCGACGACTTCGGGGGCCGCCGCGGCGAGCTCGATGATCCTGTCGAGCACTTGCGCGAGCTCCTGCGGCTCACCGACATCAGCGAGCATCCGCTCGAGGCCACGCAGAGCCTTGACGTCCTTCGGGTCGAGCTCGACCAGGCTGCGGTACGAGACGAGCGCACGCTGCTTGTCGGCGAGCGTCTGCTCGCACAGCGCGGCGAGGTCGGTGAGCAGGGCGCGCTTCTTGTCGCGCGCGTCGGCGGGCAGCCGCGCCACCATGACGCCGAGCACGTCAGCAAGCTCGTGGGGGCGATTCTGCGTGCGCAAGAGACGCTCGAGCGCCTCGAGTGACGGCATGTCTTCGGGCAAGCTGCCACCGCCGGCCGCCTTATAGTGCTCGACGGCCTCGGCGCCGCGCCCCACGCGATCGAGCGCTTCGGCGAGCTTGCGGCGAATCGGACGCTGGCTGTCGGCGTCGGTGATGACGCCGAGGGCCGCGCTGTACGCGTCGATGAGCTGCGGTAGGAGGTTCGCCTTGTTGGCGAGCTGCTCGAGCTCGCGGCGCAGCTCGGCGTCGAGCGGCTGACTGCGAAATGCGCCCTCGAGATCGGCGAAGGCGCCCGCGGGGTCTTTGAGCTGCTCGGCCTTGATGGCCGCCATCTCGCGTACGACGACCAAGCGCTCGGCGTCCGGCAACCCGTCGAGCCGCGTCGATTGCAGCCCGACCACGTCTTGCCAGCGGCCGGCGGCGCGCAGCCCGGGGAGAAGGAAATTCGCGATGGTGGTGCGGGCCGCCGCGTCGACGGTTGCGCCATAGAGATCGACGAGCAACGCGAGGGCCCCAGCGTGCGCGGGCTCGGCCGTCACAACGCCCTGCAACGCGCCGAGCGCCGATTGCACATCGTTGAGCTGGCGCGCCGCGATGTTGGCGAAGAGCACGAGCCGCTCGCGCCTATCCGGGCCGTCGGCGAGCAGGTTGATCTCGCGGTGCAGGACCTCGGCCGCCTGCTGCGGCATGTTGGCCCGGGCGTAGAGATCGCCCAAGCGCTGCCAGATCGCGCGCTGGCCGGGCGAGCGCTGCGCGACCTCGGTGAGCGCCTGCACGGCGCCCTGCACATCGTTGAGACGGTCAGCGAGCACGGTGGCCAAGCGCAGAGCGGTGGCGGCGCGTTCATTGTCGTCGGGGGCAGTCTGGAGCTTGCCGCGCAGATGGTCGGCGAGACCCGCGGCGTCAGGCGACGAGTCGAGCATGCGGTCGAGTTCCTTGATCGCCTCACTATCGGCGGGTTGTTGGGTCAAGACGCACTTCCAAGCGAGCACTGCGTCGCTTGGACTGTTCATAACCGTTTCATTGAACTTGGCTAAGGTACGCCAATAGCGACCGAGCTGAGCCTCATCCAAGCCCTCGGCCACTTGAACACAGATATCGTGCAAACGCACCGCTTGCGGTCCTGCTTTGCACATCTTCGCCACGGCATCCAGGGCCACGGCGTCGGTAGCTTCGTCGATGCCGACGAGACGCAGATAGTCGGCGAGCGCGCCCCCTACGTCACCGTCGCGAGCAGCAAGCGCGCCCGAGCGGGTCATAACGCGCACGCGCGCCTCGCCCTCGAGCACGCGGCCGGCAGCGCGGTAGGCACGGATGAGAGACTTCGAGTCGCCGACCGCCTGCGCCAGCCGCTCGAGCTGCGCTTGCACGGCGGGGCTCGCCGGGTCGGCCTGAAAGGCCCGCAACAAGGCCTGCATGGCCTCGGTCGGGCGCTTGAGATGTGTCTCGTAGGTCTCGGCGACGCGCAGCAGGAGCTGCGCCCGCGCCTCGGGCTCGCTCGCCGTGCTTACCCGGATCTCGAGCATCTGTGCCAGGCGATCGAAGCGCTTGTGGGCGAGGTAGCGCGGCTCGAGCTTCTCGGCGACCATCCGACTGCGCGTGGTCTTGCCGAGCAAGCGCTCGAGGCCGGTGATGGCCTCGGCGCTGTCGGGCGCGAGCTCGAGCGCGAGACAAAAACGATCGACCGCGCTCTCGGGCTGGTTGAGCTTGGTCTCCAAGATGAGCCCGAGCTCGACCAGGAGCGGCACGCGCGCGGCTCCTTCTGGCAAACGCTCGCTCTTGTGGGCCAACATATCAGCGACCTCGGCCCAGCGATTGTCGCGCCGATACAGGCCGAGCAAGGCGTCGACGGCGACCGCGTCGGCAGGTGCTATCTTCAAGATGCGCAGGTAGACATCGCTCGCGCGCACGTAGTCCTTGAGCGTGGTGACGAGCTCTCCGGCGAGGCGGTGCAAGATCTTGACGCGCTCGGCCTCCGAAGCCGCGGCCTGCGCCTGCTCCTCGAAGATGGCCACCTTGTCACCCGAGGCGGCGGCCGCCTCGAACAAGCGCTCGACGGCCTGCTTGGCGCGCTCGTCGGTCGCGTCGAGCGCCAGGATGCGCCGATGCATCCGCAGAGCCTCGAGCGGCGCCTCGCGTACGCCCTCGTAAATCGCGGCGAGCGAGTGAAGCGCCTGAATCTTGTCGAGCGCGCTTGGGATCTTGTCGAGGCCGCCTTCGAGAATCTTGACGAGCGCGGCGAAGGCGCCAGCCCGCGCCGCGAGTTGCTCGAGCCTCTCGCGCAACGCAGCCTCGGGCTTCTCGCGATACAGCTCGCCCAACATGTCAACTGCTAGCGTCGCGTCGTTGAGCGGGCCGCTGTACAAATCGCCGAGCTCATTCAAGGTGGCGATGCGCTCGGCGCCCTGGCTCGCGGCGAGCTTGGCGCGCAGGGTGCGCCCGAGCGCGGCGAAGTCCCGCGCTTGCCGATAGACGCTCTCGAGCGCCCGGCCGGCCGCCTGATTGTGGGGATCGAGCGCTAGAATGGCCTCATAGTGCGGCCGCGCCCGAGCGATGTCGTTGAGCTCTTCCTCGAAGATACGGCAGCAGGCGTAGTGCGCGGCCACCTTGTCGGCCGCGAGCGTGGCGCGCTCGGCCCACTGCGACAAGACCGAGAGGGCGTCGCTCCACTGCTTGCGCTCGCGATGGAATTCGGCGAGGGCGTTGCTCGCGACCTTGTTGCCGGGATCGAGCTGCAAGACGCGCAGATAGATGCGCGCCGCAGCCTCGGCGTTGTCGAGCCGCACAGCGTGGTGCATGGCGGCCTTCAAGTACAGCTCCACGGCCACCTGCGGCTCACGCGTATAGGCGGCCATCATCTCGAGCTTGAGCGATAGCTCGTCGAAGCGATCGGCGGCGCCGTACACCTCCTCGAGCAGGCGCAAGGCGGAGGCGTGCCCCGGCCGCGCAGCGAGCGCGCGATCCACCGAGGCGAGCGCGAGGTCGGTGAGCTGACCGTAGACGAGCTGGATCTCGGCGACTGTCAGCCACGTGCTCGCCGCCGCTTCTTTGTCGCGCCCCTCCAAGTGGGTGGCGCGCTGCGCCATCTCGGCGGCGCGTGTCTGCCAACTCAAGCTGTAGCCATCGAGCTCGGAGCGCACGTACATGGCGCGCGGCTCGTTCGGCTGGGCGAGCAGCACGGTCTCGGTGAGCTTGCGCGCGTGGTTGTGAAGCTTCGGCCGCTCGAGCATGCGCTGCGCGAGTGTGCCGAGGCGCGCGAGCAGGTCGGGCCGCGGCCCGGCGACCGCGAGCTCCTTCATCAGAGCGTCCTGCGCCTGCTCGAGTCGTCCCTGCACGTCGTAGATGGCCGCAATGAGACGGAAGATGTCGGCGTTCTGCGGATCGGCTCGCTCGGCCTGCTTCAGGGCGCTCATGGCCTTGTCGGCCCGCCCGAGCTGGTCCTTGCACAGCTCGGCCATCTCGACGAGGCCGCGCGCTTTCTCCTTCGGATCGGTAATGCGACCGAGCTCGCGCTCCTGCGTCTCTAGAGCGTGCTCGTACTCACCGCGCGCCATGTACAGATCGCGCAAGCTGCGCAACGCTTCGCGGTCGTTGGGCTCGGCATCCAAGGCCTGGCGCAGGTAGGCTTCAGCGCGCGGGCCGCTCGCGAGCTCGCGCATGCACACGACCGCCGCCTTGCGCAAGAGCGGCGCCGCGGCCGGACGCGTGGCCCGCGCTGCGTTGTCTTCGTAGACGCGCAGCAGCTCTTCCCAACGCCCCTGGCCGGCATAGGCGCCTTCAACGGCGGCGAGCGCCGTAGGATCAGCCGGCGCGGTGGCGAGTCGGTCGAGATGTGGCTGGATGTCCATCATCGCAGTGTCGAAACGTTATCCGAAGCCACAGGGTCGGCGCAAATAAACCCACTATGTTTTCGGCAGGTTTGGCGGCTTGTGCGCTCGGAGTGGCGCTGGCGTCGACGCCACTTGCGGCAGTCTTTACATTCGGTGCGGCGGCCTTAGTTTACCTGCGATGCCGTTCCCCCCGCGGCGTCGACAGTGGCGGTAGGCGTCGGCCCCCCCTTGGCGCCTACCGCCTTTCTCGTTTGCGCGCAAAGCCCGGCGCGGTGAAGTGCGTTTTACGATAGACTTGCAGCAGCCATGACCGCGTACCACATCAACGACCCGCGCCAGGGGCTCATCGGCCCGGTCCACCTCGACACCGTGCGCGACCTCGTGAGCGCCGGGGTCCTCCAAGACGACGTGCTCGTCTCGAAAGACGGCGGGCCATGGCTCTTGGTCGGCACGTTCGGCGAGATCTTTGGCCACCCCGAATCAGCCGCCACGGCCAGCAAGCCGACCTTCGCCGGCGACCTCGGCAAACACAGCGCCTTTCGCGTCTTCTATCGCTTCCACTATGTACGCGCCACGGGTCTCTTGCGCGTGCGCCGCGGCGGCGAGCGACGCGACATCTACTTCGAAGCGGGCGTCCCCACGTTTGTGGCCTCGAACAATGAAAACGAGCGCTTCGGACAATTTCTCTTGCGCGCCGGTCGCATCGACGCCGACGAGCTCGACGTGGCGCTGCGCGCCATGACCTCGGACGGCAATCGCCTCGGCGCGACGCTCGTGCGCCTCGGCCTCCTCGACGAGGCGGAGGTCCTGCCGGCGCTCATCGCCCAACAGCATGAGCGCCTCGTCGGTCTGTGCCAGTGGTCATTGGGTCACTACCAATTCTTCGACGGCCAATTTCATTCGGACGACAAGCTCGATCTCGAGCTCATGGTCGAGGACCTCGTGCTACAAGCGGCGCGCACGATGGAGCTCGGCACGCTGCTCGACCGCCTCGCGGACGAGCTCGACCTCGTGGTCAGTCGCCGCCCGCACAGCGAGCTCGACAGCGGCGCATTCTCGCTCACGCGCGACGAGAACAGGGCGCTCGGCCTCATCGATGGCCTGCGCACCGTGCGCGAGCTCGTCGGTGCCCAGGCCGAGATGGACGCGCGCCGTGCCGCGCTCACCGTGCTACTGCTGCTGCGCGAGATCGACGCCGCGACCTTCACGCTGCCCGGCTGAGCCGAGGTCACCGCGAGAAAGCCCGGCCCTTGACGCGTGCGCGTCGCGGCCGCTGAGGACTGCAGCGCGCACGCCGCGTCCACGCCAGCCGTGCTAGAACGTGTACTTGATATGCGGCGCGAGTCCGACAAACACGCGCAGCGGCGCCACTGGCGCCATGACCGACAGATCGATACCGACCGCGAAGTGACGCACGTGCACGAAGTACTCGATGCCGAAGTTGGCGAGAGCGAGCGGCCCGTCCTGCGGTCGCTCGGCCGCGAAGGTCACGTCCCGGGTGGCGCCGCTCGCCGCGTCGGTCACGGTCACGGTCACCGCGGGCTGCGTGACGCCACTGTCGGCCCGGCCAAACCCGCCACCGAGCGCCACGGTAAAATCGACACGCTCGCCGATCGACGCCGCGAAGCGCACCGCCGCGCCACCATAGCCCAGCGACAGATCGCGCACCTTGTTGCCACCACGGCTCGCCGCGGTCGTGAGACCGGCCATGGCTTGCAGGCCAAAGGTGCCGTTAATCTCGTAGCCGATCCCGAACTGCACCAACATACCCGCGCCGAGCTGCTCGTTGCCGGAGACGCTGCGGTTGTACTGGTCGGGCACCGCCTTGTCATTGACGGCCATGTAGCCGCCGCCGACGCGCGTCTCGACGAACAATCCGCGCACAGCGGCTTCGAGGCTGACCGGGGCAGCCACCGCCGCCTCCTTGCCTGCGTCTTTGCCGCCCTTACTCTTGGCGGCTTGGCCCGCGTTCGCGGGAGCGGCTACGACCTCGTCCTTGGCCGAGGCGGTCGAGCCGAACGCGAGCAGGAGCGACAGCGAGAGGAGCGGGAGCAGCGCACGCCACGTCATGGTTAGCTCGCCTTGAAGATGAACGGATAGTTGACTTCGACGATGCCGCCGCCGGCCGGCGCCGGAAAGCGCCAGGTCCGGATCTTCTCCTTGATGCAATTCTCGACCGCGGCGTTGTTCATGGTCGTGTCCTTGACCTTCACGTCAGCGACCGAGCCCGTGGCCCCAATCACCCACTTCATCGAGATCTTGCCTTCGAGGTTCTGCTGACGCTGCAACTGCACTTCGTAGCAGTAGCGGATCTGCAGCTTGTTCTCGTCGATGACCTTCTTGATGACCTCCATCGGCAAGGCGCCCATGATGACGGGCGTGCCAATGTCGGTCATGTTGTGGTCCTTGCGCATGCCGAGGCCGATGTTGGAGCCGTAGCCCATGCCACCACCACCCAAGCGGCCGCTCGTGCCGATGCCGGCGATGCCACGACTCGTGCCGACGCCGCCGCCGGTCATGGGGCCGCTGCCACGGATGCCGAGACCGGCCATGCCCGCGCTCGCCGAGCCCGAGGCCCCCATCGTGCCGATGACGTTCGACAAGGTGCCCGAGAGGCTGCCGCCGCCGCCGCCGCCCAAGATGGAGCCGGCAGCGCCGCCCGAGCCGGTGAACAGCTTCGAGAACTTCTGCCGTACTTCGGCGTTGCGCTGCTCGGCGGTCTTCTGCGGCTTGACCTGCGGTGGGATCTTGGTCGTCACCTTCATGATCTGCTTGCTCTCGGGGACCTTCTCCTTCGGCGGCTCCTTGTCCTTCTTGATCTCTTCCTTCTTCTCTTCGACCTGCTTCTTGAGCTTCTCGAGCAGGTTCTTGTTCGCGTCGGGGTTCTTCTGCTCAACCAAGATGAGGTTGGCGAAGCGGTCGGGCTTCTCGAACAGGTCCTCGCGCAACGACTCCGTATCGTAAGGGAAGACCATGAGCGTCACGACGAGCGCGAGCGTGAAGAAGCTCGTCATGACGACGGTGTTGATGTAGGTCAGATCGATCTGCTTCCAAAAGCTCGAGGGCGGCAGCTGCGCCGGCGCTACGAAGCGCATGGCGAAGGTGGCTCCGCCCCAATGCACGATGGCGCGCGAGTCGGGCGACATACGCACCTGGTAGCTCTCACTCATGGCGTCGTCTTTGCGCGCCGCCGATGAGCCGCGCAGCGACTGCAGCGGCGTGAGCTGGCCGTTGACCTCGACCTCGCCGTCCATGTGATTGCAGAACGTGAGGATGTAGTCGTTCTCGATGAAGCGAACGAGCGGGAACTCCTCGATGGGCAGGCCTTCGCTCGAGATGAAGACGTTGGTGCGACGCGTCTCGCCGATCGTGATCTTCTTAGGCTTGTTGTAGTGGTTGATGGAGAGCAGCACCTCGCCCCAGTACAGCCGCATCTCCAAGATGCGGTTGTCGACCGTCATCTGCTGCTCGGGCGGCAAAGCCGGGTGCGGCTTGCTCTCGACGGCCGCGGCACGCAGGCGCTGGTTGCTGATGCGCTTGACCGGCGCCCCATCGCTCGCAGCACTCGGATCGAAGCGAGGCTGATGCCCTTGCTGCATCGCCCCTTGGAATTGCTGCGCCTGCTGCGGCATCATGCCGGGCGGGGCACCGTACGAAGCGCCCTGCATCCCTGGCTGCATCCCCGGGCGCATGCCCGGCATCGGCATACCGCCCGGCTGTGGGCCGCGCGACGGCGGATAGCCGCCCGGGCGGCCCGGGGCGCCAGGTTGGCCCATCGGCGCCCCCATGGCGGGCTGCGCCATCTGCGCCGGCATCGCCGCCGCGCCGGCGCTCACCACGAGAGTGGTGTCACAAATGACGATCTGGTCACCGCTGTTGAGCTTGGCCTTGTGGACCTTGGCGCCGTTGACTGCCGTGCCTTCGGTAGACCCCATGTCGATGATCGACATGTCGTTGCCGGCGAACTCGATGACCGCGTGAATGCGCGAAACCTTGGCGTCCTCGAGCTTGATCTGCGCGGAAGAGAGGCGGCCAATCTTGATCGTGCGATTCGCGTCGCTGTCGAACACCTGCTGGCCGACCATCTGGCCGCCGCGGAATATCTGAACGTTCAATGAAAGGCCCATCGTTGTCACGCGGCTCTGCGGCTCGTGGCCGAGAGCGTCGCGCCCTCATCCGTGCTCACAGACTGCGCACGGACTGCAAAATCTCGGTCTTGAAATTCTCGCGCACCTTGATGAGGCGCTGGTGCCGCAGACGCTTGCGACTCTCGAGGTACTGGCCGTCGGGCTTCGACAGGTCGCCTTCGATCGTGTCATCGCCGAAGTCGACGACGGTGTGTTTTTGGTACTGGACATCGTCGGCGGCTCGCGCGGCCATCGGCACCGCGAGACCCGCTATCACCGCCGCGACCGCCAGCGCTAACGCCAGCCTGCTAGCTCTCGTCATCGGCCTTCCTTCGCGAAACGACTCGCTCGCATCATACATGAAAGTCCTCCGCGCCAAATAGCCCAAAAGCACTCTTGCCACGGCCCCCCACGCTAGACTGAGCGCAAAGCACCTGGATGAGCGGACACCGCGGACTCCTACCCACCGCCGCCTCGCGCCGGCGCCGAGGGTGGCGCGCCACCCGCCGGAGCCGCGCCACCCGCCGGAGCCGCGCCACCCGCCGGAGCCGCGCCGCCCGCCGGAGCCGCGCCGCCCGCCGGAGCCGCGCCGCCCGCCGGTGCAGCACCCGCTGGCGGCGCCGCCGCAGCGGCAGCAGCGGCCGCCGCCGCCGCCTCTTTCTGCTGCTGAATGAGCATCTGAAGCTGCTGATCGATGAGCTGAGCGTCCGGGTTGTTCGGATCGCACTTGAGCGCCTCTTTGGCGCTCACCAGGGCCTCCTCGAGACGACCGAGCGGGTAGAGCACATTGGCCGCCCAGTTGACGTACATCGGCGCGCACGCCTCGACCTTGGCCCCCGAGCTGTCGGGCACAATGGCGAAGCCGCACCGGGCGAGCATCTCGCCGCTCGGCACGTCGCCTCCCTGAATCGTCTGCTGCGCGTTGACCATGAGTTGCCACGCGACTTCGATGCGTTCCTGATCGCTACCGATCGCCGCGGCGTCAGGCTTCTTGTTCTCGCGCACCGCTGCGCACGCAGCCTCGATGGCCTCGACCTTCTTCTTCTCGCGCTCCTCGCGTGCGAGCTTGGCGGCGATGTCGTTCTTTTGCTTGTCGGCCTCGGCGATGAGCTTGTCGATGTCGGCGACCTTTTCGTCGCCGGCCTTGGCCGCCGCCTTGGCGCGCTTGTACATGGCGATGGCGTCGTCGAAGCGATTGAGGTGCCGGTGGTACAAGACGGCGATATTCCACAACACCTCGCCATCACTCGGGTTCGCGGCCAAGAGCTCCTGATAGATCTTCTCGGCCTGATCGTAGCGCCCCATGCCCTTGTAGGAGACGGCGAGGTTGCTCTGTGCGGCGCGGTTCTTGGGCTCCTCTTTGATGATCGCCTCGAGCTGCGTCGCGGCGTTGCCGAAGTCACGGTACTGCAAGGCGATATCGGCGAGCTGGGCACGCACCTTGAACCACTTCGGGTCCATCTTGACGACCTGCTTGAGCTTGGCGAGGGCCATCGTCAGATCTTTCTTGGTCATGAAGATCTGCGCGAGCTGATAGTGCAGCTCGGTGTCGTTCTCGTTGATCTTCAAACCACGGCTGATGATGAGCTCGGCCATCGGGATGTTACCGAGCGCCTCGTAGGCTCGCGCCATGACGCGAAACGCCTCGATGGCATCGGCCTGACGCTGCAAGGCCTGGCGGCACAGGGCAATCGCCTCGTCGTTTTGCCCCCGCGTCGCGAGGATACGCGCCAGAGCGAGCCGAGAAGTGACGTTCTTCGGGTCGCGCTCGATGTTCTTGCGATAGATCTCGACCGCCTCGTCAACCTTGCCGTCGTCGACCATGTAGGCCGCGAGGTTCTCGGTCGCCGGCGCGAAGTCAGGCACGCGCGCCGCGATCTTCTCGAAGGCCTTGCGCGCCGCGGCCTTATCACCGTCGAGCGCCTTGAGCACTGCGAGGTCGAAGAGCGCGGTCGCAGTTTCGGGGTTCTGCTGGACGACCGCGTTGAGCGCGTCCTCGAGCCACTTACGCTCGACGGCCTCGCCCTTGCCAAGCTTGTCAATGTCCTTGACGAGCGCCGCGAACTTGGCGTCGGCGACTTCACCCGCCGAGGGCGCCGCTGCCGCCGGTGAACTTTGGGCCTGGGGGGCGGCCTGCGCGGCCGGCGCGGCCTGCTTACCGCCACCGCAGCCCATCAAGGCGAGCGCGAGGATGACGAACGTTGCGGGCGCCCTCGCCTCGCGAGCGAGAGCCTGTGCGTGCGCGTCGGTCATGGCTTCGCTCCCCCGGCCTCGCCGCCCTTGTGCTTGCCTGGCTTGCCGCGAGCGGGCTTGCCCTCCTTGGCGTCCTCGGCCCCCTCCTTGGCCGGCTTCGCCGTACCCTTGGCGTCCTTGGCGGCAGCGTCCTTGTCGGCCTTCTCGCTCTCGGCGGTCTTGAACGTGATGTCGACCGACTTGAACGTGTCGCCCTCGGGGATGACAAAGGCGTTGGCCACGACCTTGAGCCTGTCTTCGTAGCGCAACGGCAGCACGTACTCGGTGACGAGCGGATAGTCCTCGGGGCGCAGCTTGTGCAATTGGTCGAGCGCCTTGACGGTCCAGCGGTTGTAGACGCCGAGCTCGTTCGCTTTGCCGACGCACAAGCGATACGCCTCGACCGCGGTCGCCTCTATGGGCGCGGCCATCTCTTTGAGTTGCTGCTTGAGCATGCCCTTGTCTTCGGCCGACAGCTTGTACCCTGGGATCTTGTCGGGCACCGGCGCCTCGAGCAGCTTCTGGATGGAGTCGCGATACAGCTCACCGATGTCGAAGAGCGACGCCAACGCCCACTCGGCCACGCCGATCTCGACGATCTTCTTGTAGACCTCGACCAGGGCGTCGCGCTCCTTGATCTTGGCGCCGACCGAGGCCTCGAACTTCTTCTTGCCGGCGTCCGTCGGATTGAGCTCCGAGATGGTGAGCTGCTTGTACTTGGCGATTCGCCAGTCGACGTCCTTGAACTGAATCTCGGCGATGGCGGCGGCGCAGCGCGGCAAGGTCTCTAAGCCCTGGCGCTTCCAGTTGGGCCAGTTGTTGAGCAGGTACTTCTTCTGATCTTCCCAACCCTTTTCGTAGTTCGTCTTGTCGCGCATGATGACGCCGCGTCGGTACTGCGCCCGGCACATCATGTCGGTGTTGGCCTTCACGTACGCCGGATTCTTGATGTAGGCCATGTAGCAGTTGTGCGCCTGCTCCCACTTCTGTTGCGCCGCCTTGCCAAGCTCGGCCTTCTTCTGCGTCTTGGCCTGCTCTTCGATCGCGCCCGCCTCGTCTTCGAGCGACTCGCAGATGGCGAAGGCGGTCTGGTACAAGTCGGCCTCGCCCGGGTAGGCGGCGATGTACTTCTCGCGACCGGCCTTGCCGCCCTCGTAATCATTGAGCGTAGCGCGATACAAGGCGGCGTTGAAGATGGCGTCCTTGCTGCGCTTGTCGGTCGGGAAGCGCTTGGCGAAGAGCTCCAAGTACTGCGCCGCGTGCTCGAAGTCGACGACGCGTTCGTAGCTCTGGGCAATGTTATACAAGGTTTCGGGAACGAGCGGTGAGTCGGGCAGCTTCTCGACCAAGAACTTGCGCACCTCGTTGGCCTTGTCGAGCCGATTGCCGAGGTCGTAGTTGACGGCGGCGTTGTAGACCGCGTCGTCGTTGAGCTCGCTCTTCGGGAAGTTCTTGTAGAAGTCGAGATAGGCGTTGGCCGCCGCGACGTACTTCTTCTTCTCCTCGAAGTCGGCCTTGATGAGGAAGAACGACGACTTCTCTTCGATGTCGGCGAACTTCTTCTTGTCGTCGTCGCCGCAGGCGAGGTCTTTGCTCGCCAAGTACGCGCGCGACGAATCACGCAGGTTCCGGTAGTCCTTCTTGCCGTTGTAGATATCGAGGACGAGGTTGGCCGCATAGCAGGCGACCGAGTTGGTCGGGTGGTTGGTGACGATGTCGTTGAAGGCGGGCGCCGCTTGTTCGAAGTGATTGTAGGTGTAGTAGATGCGCGCCATCTTGTAGCGGATCTCGACGATCTTCTCGCCCTCGGAGCCGACATAGTCGATGTAGCGCTTGCAGGCCCGAATCAAATCGAGCTTGAGGGGCGGAATGTCTTTGGGCTCGGTGCCGCCGAGCTCTGGGGGCTTCTTGCGGTCTTCGTCGGCCACCACCTCATCGAACGCGCGCACCGACTCCTCGGCCGCGGCGAGCACGAGCTCTTTCTTCTTCGCATCCTTCGGGTGCGGATCCATATCGACGACGATGTCGTAGTTACGCGCGGCGTCGAGGAACTCCTCGAGCTTGTAGAGCACCTCGGCGTAGTAGAAACGCATGTAGAAGACGTAGTTCACATCGGCGTCGGGCTTCGGCTGCGGGAAGACCGCGAGGTAGTTCTTGTACAGCTCGAGCGCAAACTCGAACGTGCGCCGCTCGGCCTGGCCTTTTAGCTTCTTGGCTTCCTTGTGGTACTCCTGCGCCAGGCGGCGCAGCGTGTTCTCGGCAATCTCTTCGGCTTCCTTGACGTCCTTGTCGATGGTCTTCTTGTCGTCGGCGCTGATGTCGCCCTTGGCGATGCGCGCCCGCAACGCTTCGAAGAAATCGGTGAGCTTCTTGGCCTCGGTGACGACCTGCTTCTTGTCGCCCATGCGGCTCGTGGCGTTGACGACGCGGCCCTCGTAGACCGGCAGACGCGTCGAGCGCGGATAGAGCTTGATGAGGTCCTCGTAGACGGCGACGACCCCGGCGTGATTGTCGGCGTTGACGTACCAGTTGCCGAGCTGCTCGAGCATCCACGACAGCATGTCCTTGCCACCGAGCGCGAGGAACGTTTTCGGGGCGCCGGCTGCCGGCACTTCGGCCTTGGCGTAGGCGCGCACGTAGTCCTTCAAGGCCTCTTTGCGCAGCGACAGGCGGCCCTTGGCGTCCATGTCTTGCGTCGGATCATCGCTGACGTTGACGACCTGCTTGAACTTGTCCATGGCGAGATTGAACTCGCCCGTGTTGACGTAGCACCACCCCTGTTTGTACAGCGCGAAGCCGTACATGCCGCCCTTCGGGTATTCGGCGGCCTTGACATACGCCGTAAGGGCGGCGCGCGCGTCGTTGGCCGAGTTGAAGAAGAACTCGCCGATCATGAACCAGGCCTGGCCCACCCACTCAGAGGAGGGAAAGTCCTTGATGATACGCTTGAAGTAAGTCGCGCCCTCTTTGGCGCGGTCGACTTCCATCAGGGCCTTGCCGAGATAGAAGAGCACCTTCGGGAAGTCTTTGTACTGATCGCACTCGGCGGCGATCTTCTCGAAGTTCGCGATGCTGGTCGCCTGCAGGCGCTTCATCAAGTCGGCGAAGCGATTGCGCTCGGCCTCGGGCGTGTTGAAGTCGTTGGCCTTGAAGAAGGCTCTCTTCGACTTCTCCCAGTACAGGTCGGCGACGCGAAAACGCACGGCCGAGGCGCCGTCGCAGTCAGTCTCGAGGTCCAAGAGCTTGCGCGCGAGGTCAATCTCCTCGTCGAGCTTCTCGTCCATGAGCGACTCGGTCTCGGCGCGCTTGAGCTCCTCGGGCGTCAGGGTCGGCCGATTAGCGAGCGCCTCGGTTTGCTTCAAGTCCTTTGTCTTGCCGAGGTCCTCGTCGAGCTTGTACTCCTTCTTGGGGGCGAGGCCCTCCTCCTTCTTGATCGTGCGCGGCATCGTGCGCGCCGTCTCCGCGGCCGCCTTGGCGCCCTTGACGGGCTTAGCCGCCTTGGCAGCCCGGACGCCCTTGGCTGCCTTTGCGGCCTTTGGCGCCTTCTTCGGCGGCTTCTTGCGCTTGGCGGCGAACGCCGCGGCACTCGTGGCCGGCACGAGGATGACGGTGGCCGTCACGGACAACATCGCGACGACGACCGCGCGGCGCACAACCGCACCGAAGAGCGCCATCTCAGCCCGCCCCTAACGGCCGGCACATGGTGAAGTCGAGCTCATAGGTGCCGAGCTCGTCACGCCAGTACTCACCTTCGTACGGCCAATAGACGTGCTCATCGTCGACGACCGTGCGCTCCTTGGCCGGCGAGAGCGCATCCAAGTCGGCCTCGTTGCGCAACTTGCGCTCGAGGGCCTCGCGCTCGGAGCGCGCGACCTCGAGTTTGACGCGATACGCTTGCGCGAGCAGGCTCTTTAGGGCGTAGAGCTCGCCTTCGAATTTGCGCCGTGTCACTTCGCCGGCCTGGCGCGACCGGTCGGCGAGCGCGGTCTTCAGCTCGTCAGACACCTCGCCGCCTAGGCGACTCTGGCGGAAGTCCTCGGGGAGCTGGCGCCACAGATCGAGCTGCTCGTTAATCTGCTGCACGACGAGGCGCGCCGTACGAATATCGGGGTCTCCGAGCGCGATGCTCACGACGCGCGCCGTCACGTCATCGGATTGCTCCTTCGATTCCTTCTGCAGTTGCATGATGCGGTCGTAGAGCAGCTCGGGCGCCTCTTGCGATTGGGCGATCTTCTCGATGGCCTTCATGACCGCCGTAAAGCGATCGATGAAATCGTCGACGATCTGCCGTGTCTCGGGATAGCGACAGGCCTCGAAGTAGATGATGGCTTTGACGAGCTGCGACTCGGGGAAGTACTCGCGCTCGAAGAACGGCGAGTGCAGCGTCAACAGATTGCCGAGCGCCTTCTCGAAGTCGCCGCGCTGATAGTAAGCCCAGCTCGCCTCGAATAGGGCCGTCAACCAATTCTCGGAGTCGCGATCGATGAGGTCGTAATAGTAGACGCTGCGATCGAACTGCTTATGACCGTAGTGCAAGCGCGCGAGCGACAAGAACGCCTGCTCGCGCAGCTTCGGATCGAGGCGCGTGCCGGTGTGCGGGTTGAGGACGCGTACGACCTCTTGGAACGCATCGATGGCCTTTTGGTCGGTGCCGTTCGAGTAGTTGAGCAACCCCTCGAGATATTTCGAGCGGGCGTAGAACTTACTGTCCTTGTCGACCTGAGCGATGATGTCGACGCCCTGAGTGACGGCCTCCTTGGCGTTCGAAGGCGCCGCGTCACGCACCGGCGCCGGAGCGCCGGGAGCCGCCGCCGTCGCCGGAGCCGCACCACCGCCACCGCCGCCAAAATCGAACCCACCGCCACCACCAGCGCCAAAGTCGAAACCGCCACCGCCGCCCGCTGGCGCAGGGGCCGGAGCCGCACCGCCGCCACCGCCGAAGTCGAAGCCACCGCCCGCCGCTGGGGCCGGAGCCGGGGCACCGCCGCCGCCGCCAAAATCAAACCCACCGCCGCCACCGCCCGCGTCGGGGGCGCCACCGCCGAAGTCCATGCCACCGACAGCGGTAAAGTCGAAGCCGGCGTCGCCGCCCGACTTGACCGCGTCGGCCATGGCCGAGAAGTCGAGACCCGCCTCTTTGGACTTCTTGCTGCGCGCGAGCTGCTCGTCTTCGATGCGCTGCACCTCGAAGCGCTCAGCCTGCACGAAGAGGTACTTGCCGAGCAGGTAGCGGTACTCGTTGCGGTATGCCTTTGGGAACGTCACGTTGCGAAAGCGCGCCAACTCCCCGAGCACGGGCGTCTGGTCGGCCATCTTGCGGCTCATGAAGAATAGCCACTCGATGCTCTTGCGATAACGCGCGTGCGCGGCGCCCTGATCGAGGATGGTGCGAAAGCGCTTGAGCGACGGCTCGAGGAAGCCAATCTTGTACAACGCCTTGGCGAGCTGGTACTCGGACTCGGGCTTGAACTCACCGAACTTGGCGTCGTCGAGGAAGAAGCGGAACTCGAGCGCCGCCTTTTCGTAGTCTTCGTTGGACATGAGCTCGAGGGCCTTGTCGACGCGCTCGCGCTCCTGGCTGTTCACGTTGAGCTGCATGTCGAACTTGCCAAAGTCGGCGCCGAAGTCGACGGCGTCGCCGCCGAGGTCGATGCTCACGCCGCCACCGAAGTCGAACGAGCCGTCATTCTTCTTAGCCTTCTTCTTACCCTTGCCCTCGTCCTTCTTTTCGTCGGGCGCAGCCTTGAGCAGCTCGTCCTTGGCGCTCTGGCTACTCGAGTCGACCGTGCTCAAATCGAGGACACCCGCGCCGCCCCCGCCGGCGCCACTCGGGGCCGACAAATCGAGCGTCTCGGTCGGTGCCGCCGCCGGCGTGGCGGGCCGCGCCGCGGCGGGAGCGGCGGCAGGCGCGACCACCGGCGCCTCGACCTCGCCCTTCGCCTTGCCCTTGCCCTTGCCGGGCTTCTTCTTGGCAGCCTTGCCCTTCTTCGCCTTGGCGAGCAACAACGACGCCTTGGCTCCCGCACGGCTTGGTGCGGCCACCGACGCGCAGGCCGCGCCGCCTTGGCAGACCTCCGCATGCACGGGGTCGCCGCCGGCCCACAGCAACGCCAGCGCCACGCCAACCAGCTTTCCTCTTGCGCGCATATCCAACCTACAAGCTCTCGTCTTGGAAGTCCGAGGGCAGATAGAAGCACAGGCCAAGCGATGCCATGAGCAGATGACGCAGGCTCTTGGCCGTGCCCGGCTGCTCATCAATCGCCATCTTGAACATCTGGTCGCGCACCTCGATGCGCAGCGCCAACCAGCGCGAGAAGAAGATGTGCTCGCCGAGGCCGACGACAGCCCCGAGCGCGGGCGACCCGATGCGCGTGCCAACGACGCCGCCGCCGACGAGCGCGTAGATATCGAAGTGCAAGACCTTCTCGGCGAAGAGGCTGAGCTTACCGTAGAGCGGCGAGACCGCGACCTCGAGCCGCCCGCCGAAGGTGGCACGATTGACGGCAGGCCGTAGGCGCGCCGCACCGCCCTCGACCGGCAGGCCCGCATCCAGGCCGAGCACGTAGTCGCCGGCGCCACCGATGGCCAGCCACTCCGTGACGTGGAACATCAGGCCGCCCGTGAGCAAGACGTTATTGAAGAACGGATCGTTGAGGGTCATGCCGACAGTCGGGAAGATCTCGACCCGGCCGTGCTTGACGAAGTTGCGCCGCGTGACACTCGGGATGCGCTCGGCGAGGGTGCGCGTCGGCTCGGCGGTGGTCTTCGAGCTTTGCTCCTCACCCTCGGCGCCCGCGGCGCTGTCCTCGGCGGCGCTCGCGCTGTCGGCCCCGAGAGCGCGAGCGGCCGGGAGCAGCAGCAAAGCGAGCACGACGAGGCTCGCGCGCACCCGAAGAGTCCCGAAGTGGCACGGCAGGGTCATCACGGGGCTCCGTAGTCGAAGGTCGGCGGGACAAAGATGCTGACGCCGGCGAACACGAGCAGATAATTCTGAATGTCGGAGCGGGGCACGCCGTACACTTGTTGACTGTCATTGAAGACGTGGTCGCGCACCTCGATGCGCAGCGCGATCCAGTCGCCGATGACGAAGCGCTGCCCGAGGCCGACCGTTGCAGCGAGTGGATAGCGACTGCCCGCCTTGGCCGCACCGATCCCGGCGGTGAGGTAGAAATCGAAGTTGATGATGTCGCTATTGAACAAGCTCAGCTTGCCGTACACCGGCACCCAATAAGCGTCGAGGTGCGCGAAGAGCGTCGGCAGCTCGAACACGGCCGGCACGGCGATGAGGTCCTGCCGCACGATCGCGATGTTGTTGGTCGCTACGTGCGCGTAGAGGTAGTCGCCGCCGAGGCCGATACCGAAAGCATCATTGGGATAAAAGACGAGCGAGCCGCCGACCGCATAGTGTTGGTAGTAGGGGTCGTTGAGGCTCACGGCCGCCATCGGCGAGAGCTCGAGTCGATGACGCTTGAGCATGGCCTTGCGCGGCACGGCCTTGACGCGGT
>Ga0315268_10002635_pt1 | contig 20122 bp, 22 predicted proteins | sample C1_top_MG_FD_204535 | JGI IMG/M metagenome (GOLD analysis project Ga0315268, IMG submission 204535) | Sediment microbial communities from Yellowstone Lake, YNP, Wyoming, USA - C1_top | ecosystem: Environmental > Aquatic > Freshwater > Lake > Sediment | place: USA: Wyoming | collected 2017-08-01
AGTAGCTTATCGATGCCTGGGCTACATATGGAATATCATGGGCAGCCATAATCCTCGTTAGGTTCTTTCTTTCCTGAGTCTTCCCCGGGATAGCTGTCCCGGCAGGACACGTGGTCGTTTCTGCACCCAGAGGGGTAGCGCTTGAACGCTGTATACCCGTATTCATATATGCCCCATTATCATAACAGATATAGAGCATGTCATGTCCACGCTCCATCGCACCCGAGAGACTTTGCAGTCCTATATCATAGGTTCCTCCGTCACCGCAGAAGGTCACAAACTTTATTTCCTTATCAACTCTACCTTTTTTTTTCAGTACCCTATACATTGTTTCTACCCCTGCTACCGTTGCTGCAGCATTTTCAAAAGCACTATGTATCCAAGGAACCTTCCAGGCAGTATACTGTGAAATGCAGGAGGAAACTTCAAGACATCCTGTTGAAGAACAGGCAACTACTGGATACTCTGATGCGAGGAGTACCATCTTCACAACTATCGGTGCACCACAGCCAGAACACAGTCTGTGACCATGTGTAAAGAGGTCCTCCTTTTTTGAGAGTTCTTTTAATCTTAGTTCTACTGCCATATTATTCCCTCACCCCAATATATTCTTTAACAATTCTCACCTTATTCGTCTTTGTTATATCTACAAGCTCCGATAAGACCTGTTCTGCATGATGGGGCAGAAAATCCCTGCCGCCCAGACCATATATCTTATTTATCATCTTAGGCCTTTCTCTAACTTGGAAAAGGGCAGAACTGACTTCTGCAAAAAGAGGACCGTAACCACCAAAAGAATCTGCCCTGTCCAGAACGCATATAGCCTTTAAATGTTTTAAGGCATCAGCAATTTCTTCGTATGGAAAGGGTCTAAAAAGCCTTGGTTTCAAAAGCCCTGTCTTTATGCCCCTCTCTCTGAACTCGTCTATAACATCTTTTGAAGTTCCAGCAGCAGAGTTTAATATCACGAGGGCTATTTCTGCATCATCAAGTCTGTATGCCTCAAATAAACCATATCTCCTTCCACTGATTTTCTCGAACTCCTCAGCTACATTAAGGACCACACCCTTAACCCTTGTCATCACCTCGTGCTGAGCGCGTTTATATTCATGATAGAGATCAGTCAGGATAAGCGGACCGTAACTTTTGGGATTATCAATATCAAGTAAAGGGTTTAAGGTCTTATATTCTCCAACAAAGTTCCTGACTTCATTGTCTTCAAGATATTCTACCCTCTCTATGGAGTGGCTTATTATAAAGCCGTCCATGCATACCATTGCAGGAAGCCTTATATCCATATGTTCTGCAATCCTGAATGCCTGGATCGTGTTATCGTAAGCTTCCTGTCCATTTTCAGACCAGAGCTGTATCCAGCCAGAATCCCTTGCACCCATTGCGTCAGAATGGTCCCCATGAATGTTGATAGGCGCAGAAAGAGATCTATTAACTATAGGCATAACTATCGGAAGCCTCATACCAGAGGCAATAAAAAGCATCTCCCACATAAGTGCAAGCCCCTGACTACTTGTCGCAGTTGCGACTCTTCCGCCACCAGCAGCAGCTCCGATGCAGGCACTCATCGCGCTGTGCTCACTTTCAACAAGAATCAGTTCTGTATCAACCTGCCCGTTAGAGACAAAGGCTGCAAATCTCTGCATTAGTTCTGTCGCGGGTGTAATTGGATAGGCAGCACAGACATCGGGATTTGTCTGTCTCAAAGCCTCAGCTACTGCTTCATTCCCTGTAACTGCAACAACCCTTGCCATTATTTACCTTCTTCTACCATGACAATAGCCTTCTGCCCTTTCTTCCCTGGGCATTCTAAGGCACATATACCGCATCCCTTGCAGTAGTCATAATCGTATTCTGCCCTTTTACCGTCTTTCACTTTAATTGCCATATCAGGACAGTAGAGCCAGCAGAAAAGGCACTGAATACAGTTCTCCTCAATCCATATTGGTTTGAATGCTCTCCATGAACCTGTCTTAAACTCCGCTGCATTTCCTGCCTCAAGTATTACAACCCCCGGCGTAAGCTCTTTCCATCCTTTTAGTTTCATCCTTCTTTTACCTCCTCATATCCACGCCTCGTTGCTTCTAAGTTTCCATCTATTATCCTTTGAGGAAATTTTTTTCCAAAGCTCTTTCTGACATCCTCAAGGAGATGTTCAAGGCTTACAAGGCCAGTCACCCTGCATACGGCACCAAGCATAGAGGCATTTGGTAATGCCCTTCCGATGCACTCGAAGGCTATCTTTGTTGCATCAACTGTGAAAACCTTTTGGCCCGGCCCTGGATTGAGCTTTTCTCTTATATCCTTGGGGTCCTTCGAAGTGTTTATAACAAATATGGCATCCTCTGTTGCACCCTCAGAGATATTAACTGCATCAAGAAGGGTCGGGTCAACAACGCCTACGACCTGAGGATTTAATACAGGGCAATGCATTCTTAAAGGTTTTGAGCTTACCCTGTTGTATGCCCTAAGGGGAGCCCCGGCCCTCTCAGGGCCATATTCTGGGAAGGCCTGTACATGTCTACCACCACTCAAACAGGCATCGGCAAGAACTTTTGCAGCAGTGACAGTGCCCTGGCCTCCTCTACCGTGCCATCTTATTTCTACTAAGTCAGCCATCGTTCCTCCCCCGAGATCAGAGAAGATAATTATGTCAGTTATCCTTTTTTTTTTCAAGTTGCCTTGCCTAATTTCAAGGCTTCAAAATCTTCTTGGAAATACTTCTGTTTATCAAGTTCATTTCTTGACAAGGGGGCTATTGATTTTCTGGACTCTTTTATGGTATCAAATAAACTTTGAGAGGAGGCTAATTTGCCGGCTAAAGCAAAAGCGAAGAAGAATCCATCAGCATTGAAAAGGACAAGACAGGCTGTAAAAAAGAATGTTCGTAATAGGGCTGTACGCACAGCACTTAAGACTTTTACAAAGAGGGTTGAGTCATCTGTAGCCTCAGGAAATAAAGAAGATGCTAATGAGGCACTTACGGAAGCTATAAGGGCTTTTAACAAGGCTGCATCAAAAGGCATCATCCACAAGAATAATGCCTCAAGATGGGTATCCAAGCTGACGAAGAAAGTAAATGCCCTTTCTAAAGCCGAAGTAGCCTAAAGAGAAGATACTCCATCGGAAAGTCTCTTCCCGAGCTCTTTATATCTAAGTCAGCGCTGTTGAGAATCTCAAATACCTTCAAGAAATATTCGTTCCCCTTTTGGCTGGCCTTGGAACGAAGCTTACGTCCGTACAACCAGTTTAGGATACCGATGAGACTATAATCTTCTGTTGTCTCTCTCACGACTTTATAAATCCTGAATACCTTTTCACCATTCTTCTCCTCCAGGGCCTCAACAAGATCGAAGGGGGTGTAAAATCCCCCTCCCCCAATAATTTCAGAGATGTCATCAACGCATACTCTCTGCTTTCCAAGAAGGTGGATCTTTTCAATCTCTGCCGCAAGTAGACCAAGGTCTGGTCCTAAAAGCCCTAATAAGTACTCAGCAACATCGGTAGATATCTCAAGACCTTTTAGTTTTGCCCTCTGTATTATCCACGATGTAATCTCTGCTTCCCTTATGTCGAGGGAAAGGGTTTTCAAAACTTTGAGTCTTTCCATCATATCTTTTGTTAAAGCTCCCTCATGAAATATTAATAACACTGTATGAGGTGCAGGATTTGAAATATAGGAATTTAATTTCTTAATATCCTTTTTAAAAAGCCCCTGAAGACTTCCTAAAATTATTATGAACCTTCTTTTTCCGAAGAAGGGGGCAGTATTTGCTGCAGATAATATCTGATCAGAGGAAATACTCTCATCTGCTCCCCGTGAGAAATCGAATATATTCAGGTTGAAATCCCTTTCCTCGTCAGGCACAAATTTCTTTATTGCTCTTATAGCCTCTCTATTGAGAAAGGGGTCTGATGCATACAGGAGATAAATCGGGTGAGGCAGACCTTTTTCTATCTCATTGAGAAATGCCTGAAAGCTCATTTGTATTGGTAAATAAGGGTACCTACTATCTCCATTGCCATGTCTCTTAATGCCTCTTCTGAAGCTATTTCTTTTCGGGCAAGTACATCCTCCAACATCCCGGAAACAGGAAAGGAGACGATAAAAGGAGAGCCTATATTTTTGAGCTCTTTCGTGTCCCCAGATGGACCAATCAGTCTGAAATCCCCCTTAATAATAGCCTCGTATTCAATTGCTATATCTTTCTTTTCAGAGAGAATATTTAGCTCAAATCTGTTTATCGTTCCACTAAGTCTGTATCCTGCATTGGGATTAACAGTTATACCATGTTTCAAAAACTCCTCTGTGAGAGCCTTATAGAGCCTGTCTTGAAGTTTCGGCTCAAGGGTTTTATTTTCAATTCTTTCAATCCGTATTGAATCGAAAGGCAAAGTTGCTTTGCTGTGGAGTGTGTAACCACAGCCAAATAAAAAAAGTGACAAGTGGAAAGTGAAAAGTGGAAAGATTAAAAACTGGACCGGAAAGGCTGGCGAAGAATTTTTATCATGACACCTTAAAGAAAAAACCTTTGAGGCGCAAACGAATAAACCCTTAAATCGTGAGACACTTGCGATTGCCATATAAATAATCTTGTCGTTTATAATCCGCCTGAGGCGGACTGAGACAGTCTTGCCAGTCCTTATTAAATGACTATATTGACCAATTTACCTTTTACAATAATAACATTCTTGATTTTTTTAATGCCTACAATATCTTTTATCTTTGGTTCTTGAAGGGCCATTCCCTTTATCTCATCATCAGAGATACCAAGAGGTATCAGAATCCTTGATCTTAGTTTACCATTAATCTGAATGACAAGTTCGATCCTTTCTTCCTTTGCAGCCTCTTCATCCCAATCAGGCCATTTTTCCTCAAAAATACTCGGCCCATTCCCCAAGGCTTCCCATAATTCCTCTGCTACATGAGGGGAAAAAGGAGAAAGGAGGAGCAATGTCTTTTCTGTCGAGAATCTTAAAGTTGCCCAGTCCCCGTCTGCCTTGGGCTCATATGAAGCTATCTCATTGACAAGTTCCATCAACCCAGCGATTGCAGTATTAAAGTGATAATCACGTTCTATATCTGTTGTAACTTTTTTAATAGTCTGATGTGTCCTCCGGAATAACCGTAATGCATGATCCGTGATGCGTGATGGGGTTTTGTCTCTATACTCATAACTCGTTGCTGTTGCTCGTAACTTGTCACTGTTTTTGTGAATGATACCCCACAACCTTTTTAAGAACCTGTAGGCTCCTTCAACTCCCTTATCAGACCACTCAAGGTCTTTCTCAGGTGGTGATGCAAAAAGAGAAAATAACCTTAATGTATCGGCTCCATACCTTTCTATAAGGTGGTTAGGATCTACAACATTGCCTTTTGACTTGGACATCTTTGCACCATCTTTTATAACCATTCCCTGAGTAAGAAGGTCCTGAAAAGGCTCACTAAAATCTATAAGTCCAAGGTCCCGCATCACCTTTATGAAGAATCTCGAATAAAGGAGATGGAGGACTGCATGCTCAATGCCCCCTATATACTGGTCGACAGGCATCCAGTATTTGAGTTCGGAGTCCGAAATACGGAGCTCGGAGTCTAAGTCAATATCACCCTTTCTAAAACAATACCGGATGAAATACCACGATGAGTCAACAAAGGTATCCATTGTGTCTGTCTCACGTCTTCCCTTCCCACCACATATAGGGCACTCTGTTTTTATAAACTCCTCAGACTCAAGAAGTGGAGAGCCACCCTTTCCAGTAAGTCTCACATCCACCGGGAGTATTACAGGAAGGTCTGCTTCAGGTACAGGTACTGTTCCGCATTTTTGGCAGTAAATAATGGGAATAGGAGTCCCCCAGTACCGTTGCCTTGATATACCCCAGTCTCTCAATTTATAATTTATTATTCTTCTGCCAATACCCTTATCCTCAATAAATTGAGCTATTTCCTCTCTTGCAATACCACTTCTGAGGCCGCTGAACTGACCAGAGTGAACAAGAATACCTTCATCTTCATAAGCCTCACCGTCTCTCCCTTTCTCCGTATCACTGATGGGCACGATAACAACCTTTACAGGCAGACTATAACTCTGAGCAAAATCAAAATCCCTCTGATCATGAGCAGGAACAGACATAATCGCTCCAGTGCCGTATTCCATGAGAACAAAATTCGCTATATAAATGGGTACCCTCTCACCATTCATCGGATTTATTGCATAAAATCCTGTAAAGATACCTATCTTCTCATCCATCCTGCCGTATCTCTCCTTAAGGTGTTTAAGGCTTTCTTTGTCAGCGACGAGCTTTTCAGTAAGCGGGTGAACAGGGGCAATACAGACAAAGGTTGTCCCAAAAAGCGTATCCTGTCTTGTTGTGAAGATACTTATATTCTCATCCATCCCGTCAATCTTGAAATCAACCTCTACTCCCTGGCTTCTACCAATCCAGTTTTTTTGCATGGTTACAACTCTCTCGGGCCAACCCTTTAGTTCATTGCACATGTTGAGGAGTTCCTCTGCATAATCTGTAATCTTTAAAAACCACTGCTCAAGCTCCTTCCGAACAACAATACTCTCACATCTCCAGCATCTCTCATCTATGACCTGTTCATTAGCAAGAACAGTAGCACACGATGGACACCAGTTCACAAATGAATATTTTCTGTAGGCTAACCCTCTCTCAAACATCTTAAGGAAAAACCACTGGTTCCATTTGTAATACTCAGGGCTGCAAGTAGTTACCTCTCTCCCCCAGTCATAGCTGAGTCCCATGCGATTAAGCTGATTTTTCATATAATTAATATTCCTATATGTCCATTCCGATGGATGAACGCCGTGTTTTATTGCGGCATTCTCTGCAGGAAGTCCAAAGGCATCCCAACCCATCGGGTGAAGGACATTGTAGCCGCGCATCCTTTTATACCTCGCTACTACATCACCGATGGCATAGTTCCTCGCATGACCCATGTGTATTTCACCAGATGGATAAGGGAACATTTCAAGGCAGTAGAATTTCTTCCTCGAAGGATCTAATTCGATCCTGTAGAGGTCTTTCTCCACCCAGTATTTTTGCCATTTTAGCTCTACTTTTTGAGGATCATATCTCTCTTCCAAGGTGCCTCCAAATCAAATTAAGGCCTATTATATCTATTGAAAATGAGCATTGACAAGTAACTAAGAAACAATGTAAGCATCTGTAAGTCCGTGACGGCAGGATATAATATCTGAGCGGTTTCTTTTGCCGATAGTCCTTAAGCTATTTAAAATTTAAAATACAAAGAGGCAAAAGCCTCAGAGGGCGAGAGCCCGAGAATGAGCGAAGATACTATATCCTGCCTTTTATGCATACAGCTTATATATATCGCTAATTTTCATAAATGGAAAAAGAGATGCTTCCAAAAAACAAGCTCATGGGCGGTTTAGGATTTCGAATTTAGGATTTTTGATCAATCAGGTCTTGCATGTACCATCAAGAGTAAACTTGAGGGTATTCCATCTCTTGCAAGCCTCGCACCGTCCTGACCAATCAGCTGAGGTGTAACCACACTCCTCACAGCAGTAAGGTAGCTTGAGGGCCATCTTTATATCAAGGGCCTTTCTGAACTCTTGCACAGCCTTATCTGTCTGATGCCTCTTCATATACAGATTCCCCATAAGCAGATGTAGCTCTGAATAAGCAGTACTTCCTGTATCTATGGATGCAAGGATATCGAAGGCATCATCGATCATCTCAAGCCTGTAGAAAAGCTTTCCAAGGAAGAATTTTATCTCCGGGTTTTGTGGATTCTTCGCAAGGCTACTCTTATAGACCCTTATAAGCCTCGCCGGTTCACCAAGGTTTATTAATAAGTCTTCAAGCCTTGCAAGGACTATCATCGAGGATGTTTCTTCATAGCATTTTTCCAGAAGGTCAACAGCTTCCTCACTTTCTCCCTCCCTTAAAAGTACCTCTGCCAGACCTAATGTTGCCGGGATAAAACCTTCTTCTAATCTAATCACCGTTCTGAAAGCCTTCTTTGCCTTTTCAAGCTCACCACTTTCAAGACTCTGTCTACCATACTCATATTTGTATCCCACAAGGTTTAGTCTCTCACGGTTTCTATCTTTCTCTGAATGCTCATTTTTCAGGATAAGTTTCTGGACGCTCATAAGCTCATCCCATCTGCCTTGCTGTTCTAATATCCACCTTTTTTTATAAAGGGCTGAGAGGTTCTCCTCATCTAAGTCCAGAATCTCCTCGAGGTAATACAAGGCATCTGACCATCTACCTGTTTTTTCCATGAGTTTTTCCAGCGAGATAAGCGCTTCGAGGTTTTGCGGGTTAATGCCTCTTGCCTTCTGGTAGTATTCAGCTGCCTTCTGAGAATCCTCTTCAGAAACTGCAATATCCCCGAGTCTGAGTAATGCATCTATGTGTTCAGGCTCTTTTGATAGAACTGCCTTGAGAAACTCTTTAGCCTCTTTTTCATTTTGGGCAAGAAAAAAGTTTAAGGCTTTTGAGTACAATTCCTGAACCTCTGCCTCTTTCTTCTGTCTCTTCTGGTACTGAAAATTATCTATAAATTTCTTCGTATCTCTTATAGCAAATATGATTAGCATCGCAAGTGCCCCAGCTGAGCTTGACAGCAACAAAAGGGCAATCTTTGAGATTTCATAAGTTTTATCGAATGGTATCTTTATCGTTGTAGCCTCTTGGTTGGAAATGGCAAAGAGAGCAACTGCTCCGAGGAATAGGATGAATATAAATATTGATAACTTACCCATTAGCGTATTTATTCAAGGAGAACTCTCTCTGCATCCATCCATAGTTTTTCAAGTTCATAAAAATCCCTTGTTCTCTCTTCGAATATATGTACTATTACATCCCCGAAGTCCATAAGGACCCAATGGCTATAATTTAATCCTTCAATCCCAGGAGGCTTCAAACCTATTTTCTTAGACTTCTCCTCGACTCCTTCTACAATTGCTCTTACATGTGTTGTGCTTTCTCCAGAACAGATGACAAAATAGTCTGCAATAATGGTAAGACCTCTCAAATCGAGGATAAGTACGTCCCTTGCCTTTTTATCCAAGGCTGCCTTTGTTAGTTCAAAGGCCTTTCTCTTACTTTCTAAAGGTTTTCCCTCCCTTCACATTTCTGTAAAGCATAAAGCGTAATACGTGATACAGGGAAAACCGTGATACAAACTCATCACTTATCACGCTTCACTCTTTACGCATATATAGCCTATTAGCAATTATATAAGATTCAACAGACTCTGGCAACAGATATTTTATACTCTTCCCCTCAAGCATGAGCCTTCTTATTTCGGTTGCAGAGATCTCTATAAGAGGGATCCTGAATGCTACAAGTTCCCTCTTACTTTTGAGGTTCATTGGGCATAATTCGATCTCTGCTTTATCAAGCCTCTCAAGGACATTTGTGGATGTAAGTATATATGGAGACGATAGAAGGTCAATGAACTTGAAAGACGGCCTCGATATAACAATAAAATCAATTAGGCTGACGAGCTTCTCAGGATGCCACCAGTTAGAGATTTCAAGGAAGGTATCAATACCAAGGATAAAATATAAGTCTGCATCCTGATAAATATTCTTAAGTTCTTCTATTGTGTGGACAGTATAAGATTTTCCAGGTCTCTTATACTCAATGTCAGAGATTTCGAATAAGTTGTTCCCGGATATAGCAAGCTCCGTCATCTTATATCTGTGTTCTGAATCTATGAGTTCCTGGGTCTTAAGAGGCGGGTCTTTAGAAGGAATGAATACAATCTTAGTTAAGTCAAGCCGTTCTCTGACCTCTTCAGCTGCCCTTAGGTGGCCGTAGTGGACTGGATTAAAGGTACCTCCGAATATACCGATCTTCATTCACTTCTTCCGGTCATTGCGAGCTGGAAGCGAAGCAATCCCTTTTGAGATTGCTTCGTCGGTCATAGCGACCTCCTCGCAATGACACTGTGTAACATTACCTTTAAAGAAAATCTTTTATTCCCTCAATTGACCGCTTCCGAGAACAATAAACTTGGTGCATGTAAGTTCCTCAAGCCCCATTGGCCCCCTCGAGTGGATTTTATCGGTAGATATGCCAATCTCAGCTCCAAGGCCAAACTGGTAGCCATCATTAAGTCTCGTTGAGGCATTCACAAAGACTGCAGAAGAGTCAACTTCTCTCAAAAACCTCATAGCCTTATCATAGTCTTTTGTCACAATAGCGTCAGAGTGTGCTGACCCATATTTTGCAATATGCTCCATTGCACCCTCCATATTGCTTACTATTCTCACATTCAATATAAGATCAAGATATTCCATGTGGAGATCCTCTTCCTTTAAAATTTCAAGAGAGGCATCTATCTTCCTTGTTTCAGGACATCCCTTGAGTGTTACACCTGCCTCCTTGAACTTCTTTATCATGATAGGCAGAAAGGTCTTTGCAATCTTTTTATCAATAAGCATCGTCTCCATAGCGTTACATGTCCCGGGCCTCTGTACCTTTGCGTTAAAACATATCCTCTCTGCCATATCCAAGTCTGCATCTCTGTCAACAAAAACATGGCAAACACCCTTATAATGCTTTAGTACGGGAATCCTCGAATTTTCTGTAACAGTCCTTATAAGGCCCTCTCCCCCACGGGGTATTATTAAGTCAATAACACCTTCAAGCTTGAGCATTTCCATAATTGCTTCTCTTTCGGGAATATCAATAAAGGTAATAGCTCCTTCATGGAGCGCTTCTTCTCTTGCAACAGCTCTTAAAACCTCTACGATTGCTTTATTTGAATTGATGGCCTCGGAGCCACCCCTGAGTATCACGGCATTGCCAGCCTTAAGGCATAAACCTGTTGCATCTACAGTCACATTTGGCCTCGACTCATAAATAATACCGATGACCCCAATGGGTACGCGCATCTTACCTACGCTCATACCATTTGGCCTCTGCCACATCTTCGTTATTTCTCCAACCGGGTCTGATAGAGCTGTAACTTCTATAAGGCCCCTTGCCATCTCGTCGATACGCTTCTCATTTATTGTCAGCCTATCAATCAACGCCTTTGAAAGCCCTTTTCTCTCTGCAAATTGTATATCTTTTTTGTTCTCCGAAATAAGCACTTCTGCTTTTTTCCTAAGGGCCTCTGCCATTTTCATGAGAACGAGACTCTTCTTTTTTGAGGATGCCTTTGCAATGGCACTAGCACCCTCTCTTGCCTCTTTTGCCTTATTCAGAATATATGCTTTTATATCCACAGGGACACCCTCCGAGCAATTCAGTTTTAGATGCATTATAATATCACAACTTCAAAAAGGTATAGAAAATATAGCATTCAAATTTAAGTTTTTATGAATAACCTACCGCCAAGACTGCAGGACATCAAGAATTTTGTCATTTTTTCATCGTTCCTGCTCCGTATCAAGGTGCAGGATAAACTCCAGCAGGAATCCAGATGCATTTCATGATGAAGCCCTGGATTCCGCATCATCCGCCTGAGGCGGTGCGGAATGACACATAGACGATGGATTTATGCTTGGAGTTTAGCCCGGCCAAAGTAGTGGTGTGATTTGACACGACCTTGGTATTATGCTAAATATATTATGCTAAATAAAAGAGAATATGTGGGACTATACAAAAAAGGTTAAGGAGCTCTTTCTCCATCCGAAAAACATTGGTGAGATAGAAAACCCCGATGCCATCGGAGAAGTAGGCAGCATGATATGTGGCGATGCCCTTCGCCTTACGCTTAAGATTGATGAAAAAAGTAATAAAATAACGGATGCAAAGTTTCAGACCTTTGGCTGTGCAAGTGCAATAGCAAGCTCCTCTGCCTTAACAGAACTTATAAAAGGAAAAACCATTGATGAGGCTTTAAAGATAAGCAATCAGGATATTGCAGAATATCTCGGAGGCCTCCCGAAAGAAAAGATGCATTGCTCTGTCATGGGCAGGGAGGCTCTGGAGGCAGCAATAGCTAATTTCAGAGGGGAAAAGAAACCACCTGAGAGAGAAGAAAAAATAGTATGTGAATGTTTCGAGGTATCAGAGGAAAAGATACGAAAAGTCGCTATCGAAAACCATCTGACAACAGTAGAAGATATAACAAACTTCACAAAGGCAGGGGGTGGATGCGGCAATTGCATTCCTACTATTGAGGCTATTTTGAAAGATATATGGTTTGTAAAGCCCTTACCAGAAAAGCCAGGAGCGCCAAAAAAACTGACCAACCTCCAGAAAATAGCACTCATACAGGATGTGATAGAAAAAGAGATAAGGCCAGGGCTTCAGGCTGACGGTGGAGACATTGAGCTCATCGATATAGACAGCAATAAAGTTATCATCGGTTTAAGAGGAATGTGCGTTGGCTGTCTTATGGGTGATGTGACAGTAAAAGGTATCGAGAACAAACTAAAGGAACTTGTCAGCGATGATATCACTGTGGAGGTAGGATGAAAATGATTTACCTTGACAACAATGCAACTACACGAATTGCACCAGAGGTCATTGAGGAAATGAAACCCTATTTAATCGACCTCTACGGGAATCCCTCAAGCATGCATACCTTTGGTGGACAGCTCCATAATAAGGTTGAAGAGGCGAGGGTTAAGGTTGGTGAGCTAATAGGTGCAGAGTCAGAGGAGATAGTCTTTATGAGTTGTGGCACAGAAAGTGATAATACAGCCTTAATGAGTGCTGTAGAGTCTTATCCCCAGAAAAGACATATTGTTACCACACGCGTAGAACACCCTGCTGTATTTAACTGTGCAAGGCATCTTGCAAGAAAAGGTTATAGGGCAACATTCCTTCCAGTAGATAATGTGGGAAGACTTGATATGGATGCCTTCTCAAAAGCCTTTGATGATGATACTGCAGTTGTCTCGATAATGTATGCTAATAATGAAACGGGCGTAATTTTCCCTATAGAAGAAATAGGAGGAATCCTTAGGGAAAGGAAGATACTCTTTCATACGGATGCTGTTCAGGCAGTGGGTAAAATCCCTATAGATGTAAAAAAGCTTCCAGTTGATATGCTTTCTCTTTCTGGCCATAAACTTCATGCCCCAAAAGGTGTAGGGGCACTTTATGTGAGGAAAGGCACGAGATTTTATCCTTACATAATCGGGGGACATCAGGAGAATGGAAGGAGGGCCGGGACAGAGAATGTAGCATCTATAATTGGTCTTGGTAAGGCCTGTGAGCTTGCAGGGAAAGGAATCGAAAAAGAGGCAAGTTATTTGAGTAATCTCAGAGATAAACTTGAAAGAAACCTCCTTAGGGACTGCCCTGATGCAAGGGTCAATGGTGATACAGCGCACCGTCTGCCAAATACAACGAATATGAGCTTTGAGTATGTAGAAGGAGAAGCCATACTCCTAAGGTTAGATGAATTTGGTATATGTGCATCATCAGGGTCTGCATGTACATCAGGCTCTCTTGAACCAAGCCATGTACTTAGGGCTATGGGTGTGCCTTTCACTGCCATTCACGGCTCTATAAGGTTTTCACTAAGTCGTTACAATACAGAAGCAGAGACAGATAAGGTAATAGAAATAATGCCAAAAATCATAAAAAAGCTAAGAGAACTCTCACCATTTGGGAAAGAGAAGATTAAAAAATAGCCTCTATCCCGCTTAATTCATAAATTTTTTAACCCGAAAAATGTATTTACATAATGCAGATGTTGTGAAAAAATTTATTTTTCGATACCTTAGCGTACCTTTAACTGATGGTTATTGGAATATTTTTATGGATATAACTAATAAAGATATTTTCAATAATTCATCGAGTTAAATAAATTTTTGAACAATGTCTGCATTATGTGGGTTACTGGTGATTAAAAATCTCTACGGTGGGCACTTGGCGCAGATAGATGCAAATAAGGAAGTAGAGAGATACCTGTCTCCCCTGTCAGGAAGAACAACAACTATTACGCCTTCCTTAAGTTCACTTGATTTCCTGAGGGCTATGTGCATTGCCGCACCGCTTGACATTCCTACAAATGCCCCTTCCTTTACAGCCAGCCTCCTCGTTGCATCAAAAGCCTCCTCATCGTTTACTATATAGCGCTCATCGAGAATTGAAGGATCAAATATCTTCGGGACAATACACTCCGTCATATTTTTAAGACCCTGTATCCTGTGATTTAAAACAGGCTCTACCCCTACAATCTTTATATCCTTATTGAATTCCTTAAGTCTCTTTCCCACTCCCATAAGTGTTCCTGTGGTTCCCATACCAGCCACAAAATGGGTTATTTTCCCGCCTGTTTGTTCTATTATCTCCTTCCCTGTGGTCTCATAGTGTGCTAATACATTTGCCTGGTTGTCGAACTGGTTTGGCATAAAATATCTCTCTGGATCTTCTGAATGTATCCTGTGCGCCAACATTATTGCACCGTCTGTTCCTTCTTCTGACGGACTTAGCAAAAGCTCTGCACCAAAAGCCTCAAGAATCTTTCTCCTTTCCATGCTAACGCATGCAGGCATGGTAAGCTTCACCCTGTATTTCTTTGCTGCTGCAACCATAGCAAGCCCTATCCCAGTGTTTCCTGATGTAGCTTCAAGTATTACCTTATCCCTCGTAAGCCTACCCTCTTTCTCTGCCGCCTCTATCATGTAAAGGGCAATTCTGTCTTTCACGGAGCCGCCGGGATTATTGCCCTCAAGCTTTGCAAAGAGTTTTACCCTGGGATTAGGATTTAAACCGTCGATGCTGGCAAGAGGTGTGTTCCCTATACACTGAAGAATTCCCATAATTCATTATAGATTCGACATACAAGTGCGGTCAAGGGGTGATTAATTAAACTTCATAAAATCCTTTCTGAGCAAAAAAGTTAGTCTCACCCTATTTTTATTACCTTACCTTTGAGCCTTCCTTTATGTCCCTATCAATAGTGATTATCGAGAGCCTTCCATCAGCATCAGACGCCGCAAGTAACATGCCCTGTGATTCAACACCCATCAGCTTTACCGGTTGAAGGTTCGTTACTACCACAACAATCCTTCCTGTAAGTTCTTCCGGAGTATATGCCTTGCCAATCCCTGCTACTATCTGTCTCTCCTCACCTGTATCAACCTTCATGACAATCAGTTTGCTTGAACCTTCAACCCGTTTAGCATCAAGGACTTTCCCTATCTTGAGTTCAACCTTTACAAAATCTTCAATCGTAATCATTTCACCTCCTGCCCTGTATGCAAATGGCAGGATATGACATTTGAGCGGATTTTTTGCTGATAGTCAAATAGAATATCTATTAAAAATCAAGAGGCAAAAACCTCGGAGTTCCCCGAAAGCTTTCGGGGAACGAGAATGAGCGAAAATGTCATATCCTGCATCTCCAATAACCTCTGACATCACGTTTTCATAATGCTCCTGAAAAAACATGTCCTGTTTCCTGTATGGCATGCACCCTTTCCTTTTTGAATTACCATTACAAGCAGCGTATCTTCATCACAGTCATAAAATATTTCTTTGACCTCCTGAACATTGCCTGATGTTTCACCCTTTTTCCAGTATTTCTGCCTCGAGCGCGACCAAAAATGGGTAAAACCTGTCTCGATGGTCATCTCCAAAGATTTCCTGTTCATGTAAGCGAGCATCAAAACCTCATTATTTACGGCATCCTGTATGATTGCCGGTATCAAACCTTTATCATCGTATTTTAATTCAGGTATCATATTGCCTCCTTTCTATCAGTTCCAACTGTTCCTGAGGTGTAAAAGATTCTGTCTCTCTTTCAATCTTCTGTAAAGCTATTCTCTCTTGCGTTCCAAGTCTCTTACCTAAATAAATAACCGCCTTGATGGTACAGCCCATATATTGAATTCTGATAACTTCCTTATCTCATTGCCTTGATAAATAACAAGACCACCAAACCATTTCTTTTTAAGGGCTGATGCAATCTCCTTCATAGGTCTGATGTCAGAACGAACAAGTGTCCCACGGCCTTTTATTTCTATCCCTATAAAACCCTCTCCAGTACTCAAAAACAAGTCCAGTTCGAGCCCTGAGCGTGTCCTGTAGAAAAACAACTCGACATCCCTCTGGGCTGTTTTTATCCATTTAAAGATTTCATTGATAACCATTGTCTCATAGATCTCTCCTGAAAATTCTCCTCTCTGACCACTCAACCGTCTTAAAAGGCCGACATCGAGCCAATAGAGTTTTGGTGTTTTTATCACAGAACTGATAATGTTCTTATAATATGGCTGAAGGAGCATGACCTGATAAGAAAGCCTGAGATATTCCAGGTATCTGCGCGCAGTATCAACACTCACTGAAGCATCACGGGCGATCTCTGAATAATTTAATAACTTGCCAGAGCGTAATGCAGAAAGCCTCTGGAATTTGGTGAATGGCTCAAGGTCATCCAGTCTTGCCAGATCTGAGAGGTCCCTTTCGAGATAGGTATACTCATAATCTTGCAACCACTTCCACCGCTCATCATCAGATAAGGGAAGCAATGCCGGCATGCCTCCCCACTTTAGTATATAATCTTCTGCGGCACGGGCCTTGCTATCTTCGATGTCAAGGAGAACCGGGGAAACATTTTCAAAGATATCATCAAATGATTTTCCTGAAAATAAACTATCAAGAAGGGGCGACTTTACCTCTGTCGCATAATCCTCTGCATGTACCTCACTCATGAGCAAAGGCCACAATTCAAATATTGCCACGCGCCCCGCCAGCGATTCCCGTATTTTTTTCAAAAGCAATATCTGACTTGATCCCAATATGAGACTGAAAGATATACTTTTTTCATCAAAGGCATACTTTATCTTCTCAAAAACGACTGGCTCTTTCTGTGCTTCGTCAAGAACAGCATTGCCAACAGTTTTTGCCCATATCGGTGTCGCTATCTTTCTGAGCATCTCACGGTTTTCAGGTGCATCGAGATTGATATACCGCAGTTCCGGATATTTAGCCCTTGCAAGGGTTGTCTTTCCTGTCTGCCTTGCACCCGTCAACACAACCAGCCACCTCTTATTCGAAGGTGGCAGGTAAGCCGATAGGAACCTGTATTTCTGCATATATTTGCCTCTTATCGTATAATATACAGCAAATTTTACGATTAAGCAAGAAAATTATCAGGCGGGTTACTTACACAATTTGACAGGCTATCTGGTTAATGCCCTGATAACTTTCAGGGCAAGGCGGAGGGCGGGTTCGTCGGCGGTTTTGATGAGGGTTTGAAGGGATTCTTTCAGCTCTTTGCGACTCTGAATATGCCCAAAATCAAACATCTCCCACATCTCGACGTCAAGGGCATCGGCAAGTTTGATGAGCATGTCGAGGGTAGGATTTTCCGTGCCCCTTTCAATGCGGCTGAGATACTTTGAATTGATATCTGCTTTTTCAGCGAGTTGCTCCTGAGAAAGTAGTCTATTTTTTCTTAGTTCCTTGAGTCTCTTCCCTGTCATTTTCTTTGTGTCCATAATCACTCCAATTATTGCTTTCGTATTGGAGGGATATAAACACCTTGATGGAAAGAAAAATATTGAATTAATATCACTAATGAGTATATATTTATACCCAACAGGTCTAATATTCATATAAAAATATATCTATTAGAACAATATGCCTGCGGGGGGTTGCTTGCAAAACAGTTCACCGGACGGCGTGCATTACCTCATCGAATTCTTTGGCTGTGACAAAAAGCAGCTTGATTCCATAGTCTTCTGGAAAAGACTTCTCCTTGGTGCAACGGCGGGTTTGGATGTCAGGGTCCTGAACCGCCACTTCCACCGCTTCAATCCCCATGGCATCACCGGATATCTGCTCCTTTCGGCATCCCATATCTCAATCCACACGTGGCCGGAACATGCGTACGCCGCCTGCGACGTCTTCACCTGCAGCGGAAAGGATGAGGCAACGGATATCGTGCAATACCTTGAAGCCTGTATTCACCATGAAACGATTCGGAAACGGAAAGTGCGGAGGGGGTTCAGGGTTGGCTGACGGTGACGGACTGAGGATTGAGATAATCCGCTCCTTTTCCGAACAGGTGTTGCGCGATATTGTTGCCGCATACAGAAAAGCAATGCCGTGGCAGTTTTCTGATGATGCGGATTATTTTAGGGAGATGCTCCACGACAAAGAATGCGTCCATGTCCTGCTCCGGAAGGGTGGAGCCTCTGCGGGGTATCTGCTTGCCAAACCGCAGGTTGCGGCGGCGAGAGATGCAGAACTCCTTGAGGCCGATCCTCAATTCATTCCAGATCCCGACCGCTATTATGTAGAGACAATGGAAATAGCGCCGGAACTCAGGAACACGCTTGCGGGCGGGCGGATGTTCTTCCGCATGCTCCACGCGATGATTGATGAAGTTGGGGAACGTTTCGGGATCAACAAATTTTCGATGCACGTCCGTGTCGGCAATGGGGCGAGCGAGGCGGTTCAAAGATACTTCGGCCGGATGATAAGCCCGGTCAGACGGATAGCGAACTGGAGATTCTACAATGGTGAGGATGCGGCGGATTATCTCGAGGGGACTTATGAAAGAGACAATAGTAATGCTTCAGTGATTACTAAAATGGCTATAAGTAAGAATACATATTCAAACACCCTCCCCTCTGTCCCCTCCCCTCAAGGGAGGGGAGATTGTCAAGTCCCCTCTCCTCTGGGGGGAGAGGGCAAGGGCGAGGGGGAATTGGGTCTTACTTATGCATTCCTTAGTAATAAAGAGCGGCTTCTGCGGAAATATGATGAAATCTACACACCACTTGAGGAGGCGAAAGAGGAGGTTTGGCGGAGATGGAATGATGAAGGCTTACGTTCAAAGATCAACGCTTTCCTTGGTGAAATGCCAGAAGTATTGCATACGCCTCGCGCCTCATTGTTTAGACACATAATTACCCCCAATTATGAATATTTACGTTTTGCAAGGTTATCTCAAGAAGTCAATCTGCTACCGCTCGGTGTGGAATATCTGGAAGACAAATTCTGTTATAGAAATCCCGATAAAGTTTCTCTTGTACGAATCGTATTTTGCCCAGAAAAAAATAATGGCCTTGAAATTGTAACATCAAAGTGCAAGAACATAATAAATTTGCGGGCGGCCGATAAAAAGAGCTTGAATGAAATAAGAGTGTTTAGCGGTGAGGCGCTCGCTGAATTTCACCATAGATTGTTGAGATGGTATGCCACGGCTATTGAAATCTACGATGCTTCGCCATGGTATAAATCTCATGGCAAAAAGGCATATGAATACTACAAATATTTCCTGGCGTTGTTTATCTGCCACGGAATCCTTTTCGAGAACTTCATAACAAATAGAGAAGAAGAGCGCTTTGCGAAGACGGTTGTCATGCCTGCATATCGGGAGGTTATGAGTATATTTGGCTTAAAACCGCTGATTGTGCAGTTGCTCCCGCCGGAGACTGCCGGCGATGACTATTGGCGGTCTTATCCGGCGGAGCTGCTGGAAGAAGTCAATAAATGCCTCGCTAAGATATCTTCACAGACACTGTGCACATAAAAACCACAGAAGATAACCTCTCGGGGAAAGCCGGCAATCACCTTGGAAGACTTGCTGAGTTGTCCATCGGCCTGTCATCATTCGGCCTGTTCGGTTTTCTTTTCAGTTACCTTCTTTACCCATCTGTTATCTATGCATTCGGTATTTTCAAAGGCGGCGGCATAATGACCATTCTTTCATTTATTGTTTGTCTGATTCTTCTGAAGGTGTACGATTCAACAAAAAGAGACTGGCTTGGAATCGAGGCGGTCAAAAGTCTCAAGGACTATGACGGCAGGAGCAAATTGGGCCGCTTATGGGCGTGGTTTTTCAGGAAGGGTGATCCGGTAATCTTTCTCTTCCTGACCATAAGAGTTGATCCTTTTGTTACCATCGTCTACCTGCGTCGTGGCAACTATACCGGACTGTCCAGACGTGACTGGACGATATTCATGGGAAGCCTTATTATCGGAAACGCTTACTGGACCCTCGCTTGTTATATGGGGATTACTTTACTTGAGTGGGGATGGAAGAGAATTGTTGGATTATAACTTATTTTGCAAGATGATGTATGAGTGAAGAATGTTGCGAAAGATGGAGCTTTGCTGAAGAATTGGGGTATTAGTGATTGAACCTTATGGTAATTCAAATTTGCCCGCAACAATGCCG
>Ga0315268_10002636_pt1 | contig 20111 bp, 19 predicted proteins | sample C1_top_MG_FD_204535 | JGI IMG/M metagenome (GOLD analysis project Ga0315268, IMG submission 204535) | Sediment microbial communities from Yellowstone Lake, YNP, Wyoming, USA - C1_top | ecosystem: Environmental > Aquatic > Freshwater > Lake > Sediment | place: USA: Wyoming | collected 2017-08-01
GAAGACCTCCACTACCAGGCTGACGTTGCCACGAACACGACGTTGACCGTGGATGGTCGGGCGCTCTTCGATAACGACGACTACAAGTTGACCATAGGCTTGGTGCGTCCGGAAAAGTGGTTTCTCCGTTTCAATTATCAGGAATTCCGCACATGGTATAACGGCAACGGCGGTTACTTCCCGCCAGGCAATGCCTGGTATCCACTCGGTGATGATGCGTTGAGCCTCGACCGCGGTGAAGTTTCCTTTGAGGGAGGACTTACGATTGAGAAAAACACGAGTGTATCGTTCAAATACACCCACCAGTTCCGCGAGGGGGAAAAAGGCTCGACGAGCTGGGGGCAAACGCATCCGGCGCTTATTTATCCCGCGAACGGTCTTGTTCCGAGCTTTTACGACATTGACGAGGAGCGAGACATCTTTGAGTTGAACGCGAAACATCACATCAAAGCCACCGATTTTGGCCTGGGTGTGCGCTATGAGACCGGCGATCTGAACAACGCCCGCAAAATCTGGCAATGGCCCAACGAAGGCGCTTTGGCTGGCGAGAGCAAGATCACCGACCGCGAAGGCACGAGTTACGACATGTTCAACGTTCACGCCTTCAGCGAAACCTGGATCAAGAAGAACCTGTTTTTCTCAACCGGTTTTATGTTCGTCAATCTCGACAGCGATTTCTCCGGCAGCCGGATTTACGGAAGTGACTTCGACGTGAGCTATGCGCCTAACGCCATCAACGGCGCTGGCTACACCAATCTCTTCGGCAACGGACACAAGCACGAATACGTGCTGAATTTGAACCTGATGTCCACGCCACTCAAGAATGTGACCATCGTCCCGTCCATCCGGGTCCAGCGTGAGGATTGGAACGCCGATTCCAGCACGTACCAAACCTTCGGCAACGATACGCCTGGTTTTCTTGCCAGTAACACGGACGGTGATTCGTTGGACGTGCGAGAGCGATTGGACGTGCGTTATACCGGAATCACCAACGCCGTGCTCTATGCCCAGGGCGAATGGACGGAAGGCCAGGGTAGTCTCGATGAGAACGGCGGTATTTATCTCGGCGGGCCGATTCAGCGTCGTAGTGACGACTCACTTTTTTTTCAGAAATACACCGCGGGTTGCCGGCTTTATCCTGCGCGCAGTGTAACTTTGGACGTGGGCGGCTATTTCAAGAACAACAACTATGATTACGACCACCTTCTCGACACCACGGCCAACAACAGCGCCAACCGCTACCCAGCCTATCTGGTGATGCAGGATTTTGAGACTTACGACGGTTACGCGCGCCTGACCTTGCGACCGGTGCGAAACGTGACCCTCGTGAGCCGTTACGAATATCAGATTTCCACGATTCACACCCAGCCTGACCCGGTGTCCGGGCTGGGCGAAGTGGAATCCTCCAAGATGACGAGCCATATCATCGCGCAGAATGTCAGTTGGGCGCCGTTCTCGCGGCTCTACCTGCAGGCCGGATTCAACTACGTCCTCAGCAAAACCGAAACCCCGACGTCCGATTACACCCAGGCTGTCCTCAACTCCCGGAACAACTACTGGACGCTGAATTTCAACTCCGGGTTGGCTCTCGATAACAAAACATCTTTGGATGTGGGTTATACCTACTACCGGGCGGATGATTACACTGACAATTCCACTGTCGGCGTGCCTTACGGCGCCGGGGCTGAAGAGCACGGCATCACCGCAACAATGGTCCGGCGACTTACCGAAAGGCTTCGCCTGACCTTGCGCTACGGTTATTACCATTCGGAGGATGAACCTTCGGGCGGGCACAACAACTACGACGCGCACGTCGTCTATTCCAGCCTGCAATACCGGTTCTGAACCGCCCGATACGTGGGTCCGGACTGGGTCAACTCTCGTTTGCCACCGCAGTTGCCGCCTTGTCACCCGGCGTTTTCCGCTGAAACAGCCGGATTCGCCGCCATCGCTGAACTGGCTTTCTGCTCTGGCAACAATCTATTAGATTATGACCTGAAAAGATGATTGCAAAAAAAGTGAAGCTTTCGCCAAAAGCCGCGTAGTCCTTCCGGCCTGTAGCCGCGAAGCTATGGTCAAAGTTTGCGCACGCGAGTGCCAAAAATGAAGCAACAACTAACCAGGAACAGAACGATGAAAAAACTGATTGCAGCCGCAGTAGCATTGACATTTGGCGCGGCCATGGTGGCCTCAGCCGCCGACGCCAAGGAAAATTGGGACAAAGTGTGCGCCAAGTGCCACGGCGCAGATGGCAAGGGCCAGACCAAGATGGGTGCGAAGTTAGGCATCAAGGACATGACCGATGCCAAGGTTCAGGGCGGGTTCAAGGACGAGGAAGCCTGTAAGGCGATCAAGGAAGGGTTGAAGGACAAAGACGGCAAGACACAGATGAAAGCCGCCGAGGGTTTGTCCGACGACGACATCAAGGCGTTGGTGAAGCACGTCCGCGCATTCAAGAAATAGGCGGATTGCAAGTTCCCGCCGCATCCCGGTTGATGCGCGGTAAACGAGTTCGGCCTGGCTGGCGGTGGGTTGACCGCTAGCCAGAACGACGCTAAAAAACCACCGGCTCCGTGCCGGATCAGTTTACGACGATATGGTCCGTCCCAAAATGCCACCGCAGATATTTCGCCTGGTGTTGCTCACCCTGGCGATCGTCGTGACCTACATCATTGCCCGCTATCTGCTCACGCCGGCTTCGTTCAGGCAGTATGGATTCTATCGCGGCGAGGCGCTGGCGGAACACGCGTCGCACACGCCGGTTTTTGCCGGGCGGAAAGCCTGCCTCGAATGTCACGAAGACATTCAAGCGAAACTCTTCAAGGGCGAACACAAGACCATCGGTTGTGAAACCTGCCACGGCGTCGGCAAAGAGCACGCGGACAACCCCGACGTGAAGCTCGTCAAGATCGGTGACAACGGCTGTCTGCGTTGCCACGAGGCCAGTCCGTCACGCCCCGCGTGGCTGAAGCAGATCAACCCCAAGAACCATTACCGCGAAGACAAGTGTGTTAGTTGCCACGTCCCGCATCAACCGAACGAGGTGCCATGAAACATTTCGTCTCACGCCGTAACATGCTCGCCACCGTCGGTGGCGCCATCGCCGGTTTGGTATCACTCGTCGCGGCACGCACGGCCAGGGGCGCGGTGAAAAAGATCCTGGTCGCGACCAACGCCCCGCAGGATTACGACCCGCACCAGCACAAATGGTTGATGTGCTTCGACGTGGACAAGTGCATCGGCTGCGGCCTGTGCGTGGACGCGTGCAAGACCGAAAACCACGTGCCGCAGGGGCCGACTTATTTTCGCACCTGGATCGAGCGTTACCTCATCAGGAAACCCCAACCCGGCAGCGGCGTGACGCGCGGCGAGGTGATCGTGGATTCGCCCAACGGCGGACGCGACGGTTTCCCGCCGCCGACGGTGCCGCGCGAGGAGATTCTTAAATCATTTTTCGTCCCCAAGCTCTGCAATCTTTGCGAGCGATCACCCTGCACGCAAGTCTGTCCGGTCGGGGCGACGTTCGACGCGCCGGATGGCGCGGTCCTGGTGGATCCCAACTACTGCATCGGCTGCGGGTTCTGCATCCAGGCGTGCCCGTACGGCTGCCGCTTCCTGAATCCCGAAACCAAGACGGCGGAGAAATGCACGCTCTGCTACCATCGCATCACCCGCGGACTGAAACCCGCCTGCGTGGAAATCTGTCCGACCGAGGCCCGCATTTTCGGCGACGTCAAGCATCCCGTGGAGAACGATCCCATCCAGGCGTTCATCCAGAAGAACAAGGTATTCTCCTTGAAACCTCACCTGGGCACTGACCCGCGCACGCTTTACGCCAACTTGGACAAGGAGGTGAGGTGATATGTCACTGGAAGTTACCAACATCGTCGTGGAAAACCTGCCCCGTTTCGAGGGCTACGTGTATCCAAATGAATCCGGCGCGCATCCGCTGTGGGGATTTCTGATTGTGCTCTATCCCTACATCACGGGTTTGGTCGCGGGCGCATTCATCATGGCCTCGCTGGTGCGCGTGTTTCGCGTCAAGCCGTTGGAACCGGTTTATCGGCTGTCCTTGCTGACGGCGCTGGCGTTTTTGTTGTGCGCGACGCTGCCGCTTTTGTTCCACCTCGGCCATCCGGAGCGTTCGTTCCAAATCATGATCACGCCGCACCTCACGTCGCCGATGGCGATCTTCGGTTTCGTTTACGCGTGGTATCTCATGGCCGTGCTGTTGCTGGAGTTGTGGTTCGATTATCGGGAAGATTTCGTTGCGTGGTCCCAGACGGAATCCGGCATCCCCGGCATCATTTATCGCGCGTTCACGCTGGGAGTGAATGACCGATCGGAAAAAGCCGTGGCGCTCGATCACCAGATGAGCTGGATCATTTCCATCGTCGGCATTCCGTCGGCGTTCCTGCTGCACGGCTACGTTGGGTTCATCTTCGGTTCCATCAAGGCCAATCCGTGGTGGGGCAATGTGCTCATGCCGATCATTTTCATTCTGTCGGCCATGGTGTCGGGCATCGCGCTGTGCGTGTTCAATTACATGGTGTTGAGCTGGGTGCGCCGTCGCCAGGTGGACATGCGTTGCCTGGACGTGATGGGCATGTTTCTGTTTTACGCGCTGGTGATTGACGCTACCGTGGAGGCGCTGGACTGGATTCATCGCGCGTATTCGGCCGTGGAAGGATTTCACGTCATGGAATACATGGCGCGGGAACGGCTGTTCTACACGTTGAGCATCGGCCAGGTGCTCGTGGGCACTTTGATTCCGCTGCTGCTGCTCGGCGCACTCCAACTGTTGCGTAAACGCGTTCCTGAAAACGTGCGCAAGCGGATGTATTTCACTTGCGCGTCGTTCATCCTCGTCGGGGTGTTTGCGATGCGTTGGAACGTGGTGATGGGCGGGCAGTTTTTCTCCAAGAGCCTGCGCGGGGTCATGAGTTACAAGTTGCAATTTGCCGGTGTGGAAGGCTGGCTCATGGGCTTGGTCCTGCTCAGCCTGCCGTTCATCATCCTCATAGTGTTGATAAAACTTTTCCTCTCCGAACGTTTGCCAACCAGCGGCCACGTGCCGCACCGCGCTGAAAATGTCGCGGGCTAAATCTGATCACCATTCACAGGAAGCAACTTGCCGACACGCTGGCGTAACGAACGATTGCTTGTGAACACAGAGTCCAATACCACGAAAGTGCTTTTGCTACTGTCAGCGGCCTTCGCGCTGCTGGCGGTGGCGTTTCTCGGGAATCTGTGGGGCCGATCGCCGGCGTCGCCCAAGATTTCGCTCGTGGACACCAACTTTCTCGACAAGGCCACCGCCCGCCGCTCGTACGCGGATCTCATCAAGGCCGGCGAAGATTTATCCGATTTCGATTGCTACGCCTGCCACGAAAAAGGCAAGGCGCCGCCGCTGCGGTTCGACACGAACCAGAATCTCATCATCCCCAAGGAACACTCCGACATCGTGATGCATCACGGCAGTCACGAACGAAATAACAACTGCTTCAACTGCCACGACGAGTTGAATCTTGAACTCTTTCAGACGCGTGACAAACGCGAGTTGAAGCTCTCGAACAGCGCGCCATTGTGCGGCAGTTGCCACGGCCCGACGTATCGCGACTGGGAAGCCGGCGTCCACGGCCGGACCGGCGGCTATTGGAATCGCTCACTCGGCGAAATCGACCGCAAGCTCTGCGTGAACTGCCACAACCCGCACTCCCCGAAATTCCCTGGCCGCAAGCCCGCACCCGGTCCGCATCCGCTGCGCGGCGGCGGGGCGGCAGTTGCGCACGCTGAAATCAAACACTGACATGGCTTCGCCCACTTCCAATCCCGCCATCGCCACCGAAAACGGCATGAACCGCCGCAGCTTCCTGCGTTCGTCGGTAGTGCTCACGACCGGACTCGCGGCGCTCGCGGCGAGCCTCAAGCCGCTCATGGAGATGAACGATTTCCCGACCGCCGAGCGGTTCATGCAGAAGTATTACAAGGAGATGACGCCCGCCGACATGGCGAAGGTCCTTAAGCGCATTGAGAGCGAAGTCGAGAAGGAATACGGTCTGCGGCCTCACGTGCGCGACTACAAGCCGATGGACGGGGTGGAGTTTGTTTATTGCCTCAACCTCACGCGTTGCATCGGCTGCCGGAAATGTGTCCACGCCTGCGTGGCAGAAAATAACCAGTCGCGCAACCCGGAGATTCAATACATCCGTGTTCTGAAAATGCCGCACGGCTCGCTCGACATCGAAAAGGCTGAGCACAACTACGATCCGGAGCAGGTCCCGGAAAAAGGTTTCTTCTACATGCCCGTGCAGTGTCAACAGTGCAAGAACCCGCCGTGTGTGAAGGTCTGCCCGGTCCACGCCACGTGGCAGGAGAAGGATGGCATCACGGTGATTGATTACGATTGGTGCATCGGTTGCCGCTATTGCGAAGCCGCGTGTCCGTATTGGGCGCGGCGCTTTAATTTCACCAAGCCTTCGATTCCGAAAGAACGGATCAATCCGGAGATGTCGTACCTCGGCAATCGTCCGCGCCGTCAGGGCGTCATGGAAAAATGCCACTTCTGCATCCAGCGCACGCGCCAGGGGAAATATCCTTCGTGCCTCGAAGTCTGCCCCGCCGGCGCGCGGAAATTCGGCAACATCCTCGATCCGAACAGTGAAGTCTCCTACATCCTGCGGACCAAGCGCGTGTTCATCCAGCTCAAGGAAGAAATGGGAACGTCGCCGCGATTCTTCTACTACTTCGACGTATGATCCAGGCCACGAAAAATTATTTTACGTTTCTCCGGCGTTGTGCGCGCATCGCGTTTGTCGGCGACTGGCGTTACTATACGTGGATGGGCGTGCTCACGGTGTTATGCCTGCTCGGATTGAACGCCTACTGCAAACAGTTCGCGCACGGCCTCATCACCACCGGCATGAGCGACGAGGTTTCGTGGGGCGTCTATATCGCGAACTTCACCTTCCTGGTCGGCGTGGCGGCGGCGGCGGTGATGATGGTGATTCCGGTTTACATTTACAACAACGAGGAGCTTCACGACCTCGTCATCTTCGGCGAACTGCTCGCGGTCGCCGCCATCATCATGTGCCTCTTGTTCGTGACCGTGGACCTCGGCCGCCCTGACCGCTTCTGGCATCTCATTCCCGGCATCGGGCAATTCAATTTCCCCGCCTCGATGTTGAGTTGGGACGTCATCGTGCTCAACGGCTATTTGGTGCTCAATGTCCACATCTGCGGTTACTTGTTGTATTGCCGGTATCAGAAGAAAATGCCGGCGAAATGGTTTTACGTTCCGTTCGTGTTCATCGCCATCGTGTGGGCGATTTCGATTCACACGGTCACGGCGTTTCTTTACGTGGGTCTGGGCGGCCGGCCGTTTTGGAATTCTGCCATCGTCGGCCCGCGCTTTCTGGCCTCGGCGTTCACCGCCGGCCCGGCGCTGATCATCCTGGCGATCCAGGTGGTTCGGCGCGTCACCGCCATCGTCCCCAAAGGCGGGGCCACGCACCGGCAAGGGGGCGCCACCGCAGCGAAAGCCACAATGCAACGGCCGGCCACGCTCCAGGATTTGGATTTGCTGGCCCGATACCTGCCGGAGTTTGCGTCGGTTTCAAGTGAAAAACGCCAGAGCCTTTTGTCCAGTTTGACCGTGTTGAACGTGTCTCCGGGCGATGTGTTGCTGCGCCAGGGCGAGACGGACAAGCACGCCTTCTTCGTTCTGAAAGGACGCGTGGTGGTTGAGCGCGAAGAAAGCGGACGCCACCGCATCACGCGCAGCGCTGGGCCGGGAGATCAGTTCGGCGAAGTCTCCGCGCTGGCCGGTTCGCCGCGCATGGCCACGGCCGTTGCCGAGGAAGCCGCGCAAGTCCTGCTCGTGCCGGCGGACGCCCTGCGGAAGCTGATGAAGAACCCGCAGATGAACAAGATTGTCCACGCGCGGATGACGGAGCGGCTCATGATCACCGACCGCGCGCTGATGACGTTGCGCGGCATTGTGCAGGTCTCGATGCTCATCAACGTCTTCCTGCTCCTGAACGAAGTCTTCAAGGAATTTTACTCCGGCAACCTCCACGTCGCCTCGGCAAAATATCTCTTTGTGGGTCTGCACGGCCATTACGCGCTCGTCCCGTGGATCTGGACCGCGATTGCGCTCAATCTCACTGCGATGGTGCTGCTGGTTCTGCCCGTGAGCCGCAGTCTGCGCTGGCTCAATGTCACCTGCGTCATGTGCATTGTCGGCATCTGGATTGAAAAGGGCATGGGCCTGGTCATTCCCGGGTTCATTCCCACGCCGCTGGGTGCGATCGTCGAGTACACGCCGTCGTTGAATGAAACCCTGATTTGCTTCGGCATCTGGGCGTTCGGTCTCTTGTGCTACACCGTTTTCCTGCGCATGTCAGTGCCCATCCTGCAAGGCCGGCTCTCGAAGGCGAACGAAGGCCTGTCCGAGGAGCAGATCGCCGCGTCGCTCGCCATTGCTCCCGGCAAATCCTGAGAGGCCGCCATGCCCACGCAACTCACCGCTGCTGACGCCCGACAATCGCTCAACGCGCACGTGGCCGCGAAGGGCGCGGAGATTTTCGAGAAATACGGCCCGCACATCGGCTGGAAGGAATTGCAGCAGATCCTCAAGAACGAGGACTGTGTGCGTTATCCCTGCGAAATTACTTTTGACGCGGGCTCATTGGGGCCGGGTGAATTCGCGCACCCGGTCGCGAAGGGCGAACAACCCAAAGAGGGCTTCACGATGTTCGTCCACCCGTTTTACATGACGCAACTGGAGCGCGTGCCCCACTTGGTTCTCTACCAACTCGTGCTCGTCAACTACGGCGAGTTTGCTTCGCCCGAGGACGCCGAAACGTTCGGCGCCAGCGCGCTCGGAATTTCCAGGGACGAGTATTACGCGACGCTTTGCGAAATGGCGAACGAAATTGGCGGGTGCGGTTCGGTTTGAAGTTTTACACCGGTGGCCGTGCGCCAGTATCAGCCGGGAAACCGGGAATTACCTTCAAGCAATCGCCGGCCGCAGCCGGGGAATAGGCCGCAAACTACTTACCGGCGCTTGCAGAGGCGGAATGGCAGGAATGATAATCCATGCAATTCGTGTCTAAAAAATCCGTTGCCCCACCGGGCCTTTGGCCTATGATGCGTTGGGGCAAGCATCGTGATTAACCATTAAACCAGCCAAAATCACCTATGTCTGAGACTGCTGTCATAACACTTGTTATCGTCCTGGTTTCTGCCGCCGCCGCCATAGCTGTTACCGTAAAGATTGTCGTCAACATCAGAAACAAGAATCAAAACACCAAGACCATCCAAAAAAACAATGACGTGAAGGGAGACCAAGCTGGCCGAGATATAATCAAAAACAAATAAGACGAAACAAAAACCTGTTTAGATGGACAGCAACAAAGTCAAACAAGAGGGCAATGTCGTTGAAGGTGATCAAGCCGGCAGAGACATACACAAGCACATTTATCCGCCCGCGCCGCACCAGCCGAGTCAAATGTCGCGAATGGTTTTAAAATACCGGACAGAGACCGAGAAGGATCGGGAGATTAAAATAATCATCGAACAACTACAGCGCTGGCAAAAACGTCCCGTTGGCGATGTTTTAGGGTTGGAGGAGAAACTTCGCAAAGGCAACCGCCCAGATGTGATTGATACCGCTATTGCAGCCAAGGATCGTTTTGCCAAGATTCTTATCAAACATGAATACTCTCCTGCCGCACAGGAGATTTACGCATATCTTCTCGCGAAGATTTACCAGCTATTTTCATCTGTCATCCACACAAAAATCGGACGTGGCGCATCTGCCGGGGAAATTGACAAGCTTCTAATCACAGATGTTTACGAAAAAGTTGAAATAATTCTCGAAGACAATCCGCTAGGCATCACGCCCGACGAGATCATGGGTATGCTTTTCTGGCTCACGGGCAACTGCCACCTGAAATGGAATCGCAATGCTGATCTACAACCCAGCGTTTGATATTCAGCACGCAATTTTCCGTGTGCTACGGCTGCTTACAGCCTCGCCCAAAGAAGATTTTGAGGTGGATAGAATTCGCGTGCTCGATTTCTTCCTTTTGTTTCCAGAGCAGCTTGAAGCGCTTCGTTTTCCAGGCGCAATCAGAAATCAGCGCTCTCTTTTTGTTGCGGGCTATAATCCATACCGCAGCCTCGAAAATCCGCGCCGGATTTTCTTTGAATTGGAACCTTTTCAAATTTCAGCACTTCACTGTCTCGCCGCTTACGACCTTGTCGACAACGAAAAATTTAAGGCTGGATTTGTCACGCGAACCCAAAAACCCGCCCCGCCAACCCTTGCCGAGGCGATAGACAAGCGTAACGCCGAATCAAAAATCTTAGTCGATCTGCTTTCCGTAGAATTCGCAAAGCTGCCCTTTTTTGGCGAAGGCGGCCTAAAGGAACGATCCAACCTTGTTGAAGTCCGTTATGACCCAACTTAAGCCATCTCTCTCGCTCTCCCGGCTTGTCGTGACGCGTCACGGGGCAGTCGTCTATGACCAGAGATTTCACTTGGGCGTGAACATTATTCGAGGAACAAACAGTCATGGCAAATCAACCATCGCAGATTTGATTTTCTTTGCCTTGGGCGGTGATTTGACCAAATGGAAACAGGAGGTAAGCACCTGTGACTTTGTTTTTGCTGAAATTCGAGCAAACGAAGCGACTCTCACTCTCAAACGCGAAATTAGAGTCGAGCGAATGCAGTCGTTACATATTTTTTATGGCGACTACGAAGCGGCGGCTAACTCGGCAGTGAAGGGATGGATGGTTTTTCAATACAAACGCGCCGAACAAACGGAGAGTTTGTCTCAAGCACTTTTCCGCGCTTTGCAAATGCCGGAGACCACTGGCGATGGATCGAGCAATATCACGATGCACCAGTTGCTTCGATTGATCTACATCGACCAAATGACACCGCCGGACTTGCTTCTTCGTTTTCAAGAATTTGATTCCTCCCTTACCCGGCGCACCGTTGTGGACTACCTATTTGGTGCTTATGACAATTTTCTTTATCAAGAACAGTTGGAACTAAGAGAGGCGAAACGCCAACAAGAAATTGCACGCGGTCAGCAGAATCAATTGGAAGCGGCGCTGGACAAAGCAGAAATTGAGATTGATCCAGTGAAGCTTAGAGCAAAGCTGGAAGCCGTTCAGAGGAAACTGGCAGAAACCGACGACCAATTGGCGAAATCGCAAGAAGCACAACAAGCCACGCGCGTTTCACAAAAAGATGAGTCCGCACCTATCGTGATCGCCTTGACTGCAACAAAGAAGGAAATCTATCGATTAAATAACGAATTGCAGGAACTTGGTTTGGACATCGAAGATTCTCAACAATTTATTTCATCGCTTGAAGTTCGCATTGTGGCGCTTGATGATGCGAATGTCGCTCGAGAAGTCCTTGGCAGTCTTCCCCTGATTTTTTGTCCTCAATGCCTTTCACCATTACAAGCGACACACGAAGACGGAACGTGTTCTCTTTGTAAACAGAAAGTTGACGGAGAAACCACAAAACTCCAAGTCACGCGAATGCGGCAAGAAATTGCGCTCCAGATCAAAGAGTCAAAAGCGATTTTGCTATCCAAACGACAAGACTACGAGAGACACGTCACTGCCATTGCTCGGTTGAATGAACAAGCGCGTATTCAGCAAGCCGAATTCGAACGCCTATCGAAAACTGTTCAAACACGTCGTGATCAAAAGACAGACAAGCTTTTAGTCGAAAAAGGCAGTTACGAGCGCGGGATTCAAGATTTGCTTCAAAAGATGAAGATTGTTGAAGTTCTAACATCGTTACGCAATCACAGCAGAGAATTGGCTAAAGTTATTCAAGACCTCGAGATTTCCATCAAGAGACGCTTGGATAATCAAAAGGCTCGATACCTTCAGGCGCTGGATGCTTTACAAAATCGCACCCTCTACTTTCTAAAGAATGATCTTTCGCTCGAAGAATGGTTTCGGACTGCTCGATCCGTTTCAATTGACCCTGAAAACAACACGTTTAGCGTAGATGGGCGCAATCAATTTTCGGCAAGTTCGATTACTTATTTAAAGAATAGTATTCATTTTGGAATTCTATTTGCATCGCTTGATCTCGATTTCTTCCGCTATCCACGATTTCTTCTTTGCGACAATATTGAAGACAAAGGAATGACCGTGGAGCGAAGTCAGAATTTCCAACGCCATGTTGTTGTGATGTCTAAAGAGGCAAAAGTCGAACACCAAGTCATTTTCACAACGTCAATGATAGACCCGTCCCTTGACACTCCAGAATTTTGCATCGGTCCAAATTACGTGGAAGGTCACAAGACGCTTAACATTAAAGCCGCCACCGTTATTTCCGCTCCTAAAGCCTTGTGAACTGGCGTTAAATTTGTTTAGACGCCTTACTCTGGCCCTCTCCCCATCGGGAAATGATGAAGGCGGAATGGTGAATGAAGAATTTGCCTTCGCCTCACGCCATCCATTATGCTTCGGCAGTGAAGCAAATAACCTTTGCCGACTTGGCGCGTCTGCCCGTCTTGGAATTCTATGAGGCGGCATTCCGCAAGGCGACCGGGGTGTCGCTGCGAATTGTCCCACCCGACGAACCCAGACACAGGTTGAGCTTTGGGTCGTCGGAGAACCCGTTCTGCACGTTGGTGGCCGGTACCCCGACCGGTTGCGATGCGTGCCTGGAAAATCAGAGGCGCGCCCAGCGCGGCGCCGCCAAAAAACTGGGTCCCCAACAGGTTTCCTGCTTTGCGGGCCTGACGGATGTCGCCGTGCCGATTCTCATCGAAGGACGACATGTGGCGACGTTGATGAGCGGGCAGGTGTTCCGCCGCGAACCGACCGACCGTGATTTCACGATGTTGGCGCGGATGCTGAAGGACGGTCAGGGCGTTGATTGGGAGAAGAAGTTGCGCAAGGCCTATTTCGCGACGCCCGCCGTGACCGCGGACCGGTTTCAAGGGATCATTCAATTACTGAACATGTTCGCGCAGTATCTGGCCGAGTATGCGGGCCGCCATGTGATTGCCGCCTCCGATGACGAACCCACTGCGGTGGCCAACGCCAAGCGCTTCGTTCAGGAGCATGTTGAGGAGCCGATCACGCTGGAAAGGGTGGTGAATTACGTCAACGTGAGCCGCTTTTATTTTTGCAAGCTCTTCAAGAAGGCCACTGGCATGACTCTCACCGAATACGTCTCGCGTGTCCGTGTGGAGAAGGCCAAGTCGCTGCTGGTGGATTCTTCGCTCCGGATTTCTGAGGTCGTTTACGCGGCGGGATTCGGTTCCATCCCGCAATTCAACAGTGTCTTCAAGCGCCACGTGGGGATGCCGCCGACGCAATACCGGGCCACCCTGCGCGTCCAGTCGCCCGGTCTAAGCCGACGGTTGTGTTAGTAGGTCGGCGACCGTTGCAGATTCCCTGGCGAACCGGATCGGGGCGGCGATTCCCTGTAACTCAAAACAATTCCACCGCCACACACCAATAGGCAATCAGCGAAAGCCAATCGGCAAGTAGCCGTCTTCTCCTTTCCCCGCTATAAAACTCACGCTGCCTGAGCGGCATGGCCGAATGATTCGTTTCCAGCCGCCGGGCATGAGAAGTGGCACGTGCAAAAACCAAACAGAGATGACCGGATGGTCGGGGCGATACCCAGAGGGCGTCGCCCACGGCACATTTTCGGGACACAGAAAACCAACTCCATTCGATGAAAACCATGAACCGACTCAGTCCGTTGAAACCGCGAGTGTGGCTTGGCCTTTGCCTCGCGATCGTCGTGGCGGCCATTTACACGGTGTCCATCGCCTTTGCTGGCGATGCGAACCCCAAGACCAAAACGGAGAAAAAAGCGGTGAAGAAACTCGACGGCGCCCAGTTGTACGCCACGCACTGCAACCGTTGCCACGCGGAACGGTATGCCACGGAGCGCACGGATGCCCAGTGGAAAACCCTGATGATGCACATGCAGACGCGCGCTCAACTGCCTGGCCAGGACGCCAAGGCGATTCTGAAATACCTGCAGGAGAACAACTGAAGTTTGACAAGGAACCATGCTCATGAAAAAAACAACCAGATTTTTGGCCGTCGGAATCAGCGCCGTTGCGCTGTTGATGCCGTGTGTGCCACCGGCCCAGGCCCAAACCAGTGACGATTTCAAAGCGATGAAGGAATTGCTGGAGAAGCAGGGCGGACAAATCCAGGAATTGCTGAAAGGCCGCGCCGAGGATCAGCAGAAGATCCAACGCCTGGAGCAGTTGGTGGGTGAAACCCAAAAGAAGGCCGAGCAAAGCCAGCAGACGGCGACCACCGCACAGCAGAAAGCGGAGGAGACGCAGAAGACGACCGCCGATGTCGCCGCCAAGGTTCAGACGCTGCAATCCACCCCAAGCGAAGAAGCATCCGCGCAGCGCAATTTCTTGGTGACCGGCATGGCGGATTTTCTCTACCAGAAAACCGAGGGACAGAACGGTAGTTTTGCCCAGGCCCACGTCGCGCCGATTCTCCTCTTCCGCGCCAATGACAAAACCTTGTTCGAAACCGAGTTGGAAATGAAGGTTGCGTCGGATGGCAGCACGGAACTCGGCCTTGAGTACGCCCAACTCGATTACCTGGTCAATGATTACCTGACCTTGATCGCCGGTCGTTTTGTCCTGCCGCTGGGGGTCGTGCGGGAGAAACATGACGCGGTTTGGATCAATAAACTGCCCATTATGCCGCTGCCCGAATCAGACACTACTGCCCTCATTCCTGAGAATGACATTGGTGTGCAGGCTCGTGGCGGTTTCCACCTCAACGATCGCGCGCTGATGACTTATGCCGCCTACATCGGTAACGGGCCGGGCAGCGGCGGCGATGGTCCGGGGCACTTCGATTCCACAAGCACTTGGCAACCAACCAGCAATCCTTTTAATGGCGGGAGCAGCATGAGCGGCAAACCCAATGGCGGCGGTCGCCTTGCGATTTTTTATCCTTGGGAACCAAATCACGATGTTGAATTCGGTGTGTCCGGTCAAACCGGTCGTGGCACCGACAATATGTTGTGGTCGGCTTTTGCCTTGGATGCAGCGGTGCATCTTGGCCCCAACCTGGAGTGCCGTGGTGAATTCGTCAACACCTGGGAGGATACCTCTGACGTTGGCACTTTGGAGCGTAAAGGTTGGTGGTTGCAGGCCGCCTACAAACTGGCCGGCTTGGATCGGGAATGGCCGCTGATCAACAACCTGGAAGCCGTCTTCCGCTATGGCGGGGAAAGCCTTCCGGACGGCCACATCAACCAATATGATATCGGTTTCATTTACCACGTCAGTAACACGCTGCTGCTCAAGGGCGCCTATTCGATCCTCGACGGCAACGCCTATAACGCGGACAGCGAAAACAACCGTTGGCCGAATATGTTCACGTTCCAGGTCGCGCATGGATTCTAATTGCAGACTCGTCTAATCACATGAAAACAAAAAAAATTATATTGGCCACGCTCACCCTCACTCTCGTTGGCACCGGTTTCGGCCGCGCCGCTGACGCCCAGCTCGACCCTGAGACCAAGGCGCGGGTCGAACGGTTCGAAAAAGGCCCGGCCACGGTTGATGTCTCCAAATACCCGGATGGCATCAAGGAAAACTACGAAACCTTCAGCCAAAAATGTTCGCAGTGCCACAAGTTGAGCCGCCCGATCAACTCTGACTACGCGCTGCCTGACGAATGGTCGCGCTACATCAAGCGGATGATGCACAAGCCGGGGTCAGGCATCAGCAACGCCGACGGCAAGAAGATTTACGAGTTCCTCACCTATGACTCCAGCGTCCGCAAGAAAAAGATGCTCGACGAGAAACTCGCGAAGGCCACGGCGCAGGAAAAAACCGACGCCGAAGCCAAGATCAAGGAACTCCACGACAAGTACGACTCGAAGTAATCCGCCGGGCTGAATTGGAATCTTGCTGACGTGCCTGCAACCTATCCAGTCGAACTGCCGGACGTGAATTACTTCTCCCGGCAGGTGCTCTGCCGTGAAGGCTGTCCGGTTCGCACCGATTCCGGCGGTTACGTGCAGGCCATCGCCGAGGGCCGCTACGAAGAGGCCTACATTATCGCTCGCACGCCGAATCCCTTCGCCTCGATTTGCGGTCGTGTCTGTGCTGCGCCGTGCGAGGCCAAATGCCGCCGTGGCGCGCTCGACGCCTCCATTTCCATCCGTGCGCTCAAACGGTTCGTCTGTGAAAAATTCGGTGTCGAGTCGGAGGACTTCGATCTTGGCCGCGTCTATCCCGAGCTGCGCGATCCGCGCCGCGAACGCATCGGCGCGGATCGCAAAGTTGCCGTCGTCGGTGCCGGGCCGGCCGGCCTCTCCTGCGCGCACGAACTGGCATTGATGGGCTTCAAGCCCACCGTGTTCGAAGCGCACGAAGTCGCGGGCGGCATGCTGGTCCTCGGCGTGCCGGAGTACCGCCTGCCCCGCGAAATCATCCGCGCTGAAATCGAAGCCATCGAATCGCTCGGCGTGGAAATCAAATTCAACCAGAAGCTCGGTCGCGATTTTCTGCTCGAAGACCTCAAGCGCCAGGGTTTCGAGGCCGTCTTCCTCGGCATCGGCGCGCACAAAAGCCGCGAACTTTCCATCGAAGGCGTGCAGAATGACGGCGTGCTGCGGGCGATTGAGTTTCTGCTAAACGTCAATCTTGGTTTCCGCGTAACGCTCGGCAGCAAAGTCGTTGTCATCGGCGGCGGCAACGTTGCCTTCGACGTCGCGCGCTCGGTTGTGCGCCAGGCGGAAAAGCTCGCCGGTATGAGCGAGACGGAATTGCGCGTGGCGCTGCACCAGGCGGCTGCGGCGCTGGAGGAATTGACCGCGAAGGACCAGGAAGCGCCCGACGAAGTGCGCCTCGCCCTCGACGTGGCGCGTGAAGCCATTCGCAAAGGCGTGCCGGAAGTTCACATGTATTGCCTTGAAAACCTCGATGAAATTCCCGCGGCGCGCGAGGAGATCGAGGAGGCGGAAAAGGAAGGCATCAAGCTCCACACGCGCTACGGGCCGAAGCGCGTTCTCGGCCGCGATGGCAAAGTCACCGGCATCGAACTTATCAAGGCCGGTCGCGTGTTCGATGAGAACCGCCGGTTCAATCCGCAGTTCATCGAAGGCAGCGAGGAAACGGTGGACTGCGACACGGTCGTGCTCGCCATCGGCCAGGCGGCGGACCTTGCCTGGATTCGTCCCGAGGATAATTTGAAGGTCACGCCGCGCGGCACGTTGCAAACCGATCCGCAAACGATGGCCACGTCGCGGCCCGACGTGTTCGCGGGCGGCGACGTGGCGTTCGGCGCTCGCATCATCATCACCGCCGTCGCCGAAGGCAAAAAGGCGGCGAACTCCATCGCGAAATTCCTGACGGGCCGCGTCCCCGCCGAGTCGCGCCAGGCACGCGTGACGATTTACAACACGCTTCAGTATCGGATGAAACCCGATTACGAAAAGTTCGTTCGGCAGTCGCCGCCGACGTTGCCGCTGGATCGGCGCATCGGCATTGCCGAAGTCGAAAAAAATTATCCTGAACCTGACGCGCGATTGCAGGCGGTCCGCTGTCTGAAATGCCACGTCGGGCCGGTGTTCAATGGCGACGAGTGTATTCTTTGCGGCGGCTGCGCGGATGTTTGTCCGGAATATTGCCTGCGGCTGGTGGACGCGGCGGATTTGCGCGGCAACGACAATTTGCAAGCTGCGTTTCTGGCCCGCTACGGTCGCGTGCCCGCTCGCGGCGAGCAGGGCGCCATCATCAAGGACGAAACTCGCTGCATCCGCTGCGGCCTGTGCGCGGCGCGCTGTCCCACCGGCGCCATCACTATGGAACGCGTGGAACTTCTGCCGGCTTGATATGAATCACTCCATTCCTCCGAACCAAAACGGCGTTTCGCGCCGCAGTTTTGTCCGGCTCACGCTCGGCTGGCTTTCGGCTACGTTCGCGGTCGCCGCGTCCGCCGTGGGCGCGGTGCGCTTCCTTGTGCCGAACGTGCTGTTCGAACCCAGCGAGGTTTTCAAAGCCGGCAAGCCCGATGATTTTCCCGACGGCTCGGTGACGTTTCTGGAAGAGGAAAGGGTTTTCCTCGTGCGCCAGGGCAACACCTACCGCTGCCTTTCGGCGATTTGCACGCACCTTGGCTGTACCGTCAACCGCGCCAGTCACGGCTACCATTGCCCGTGCCACGGCAGCGTGTTCGACGAGCAGGGCAGCGTGAAAGGCGGGCCGGCGCCGCGCGGCTTGGAGTGGTTCCAAGTCACATTGAGCAAAGACAACCGGGTGCTGGTGGACAAGAGCCGCCGCGTCGCCGCCGACAAGTATCTTGTCCTTCCGACGAAAGCCTGACCCGTGTACGCGCCACTTCTCAAACGCCTCTGGAAAAAATACGAGGGCTCGCGCATCGGGCGCTCGTTCTTCCGCGTCGGCCTGCCGGAGAGCAATCTCGAACGGTCGCAGGCGATGGTTTCGAGTTTCCTCCTGCACATGCAGCCGGCGAAGGTTCATCGCCATGCGCTCAAGCCGGGTTACTCGCTGGGGCTGGGGCTGATCTCGCTTTATCTGTTCCTGATTCTCACCGGTACGGGCGTCCTGCTGATGTTCTACTACGTGCCTAGCACACAGCAGGCTTACGACTCGATGAAGGACTTGCAGTTCGTCGTTTCCGCCGGTCTGATCATGCGCAACATGCATCGCTGGGCGGCGCACCTGATGGTGTTGTTCGTGATGCTGCACCTGTGCCGCGTGTTTTACACCGGCGCTTACAAACGCCCGCGTGAGTTCAACTGGGTGCTCGGCGTCGGATTGTTTTTGCTCACGCTCGGCTTGAGTTTCACCGGCTACCTGCTGCCGTGGGATCAACTGGCATTCTGGGCGATCACCGTCGGCACGAACATCGCCGGCTACGCGCCGGTCATCGGCTCGAAGGTGAAATACGTGCTGCTCGGCGGAAATGTCGTCGGGCAGGAGGCGCTGATCCGGTTTTACGCGCTGCACGTGATCGTGCTGCCGGGGATTGCCGGCTTGATGATCGCCATCCACCTCTGGCGCGTGCGCAAGGACGGCGGCTTGTCGCGGCCCGACGAACCGGGAGACGTCGTCGAGCAAATCACTCTCAGCCAGTTGCCGACAAACAAGAGTTACGGCCTCATGGAACTGGCCCGCGGCACGACGCCGCAAGTCGGAAAAAATCCAGAAGATGAGGTGTTCTCTTGGCCGCACCTGGTCTTCCGCGAAATCCTTCTATTTCTGCTGGTCTCCGTGGTGGTTTTGTTTCTGGCGATTTTCTGGAACGCGCCGCTGGAGGAATTCGCCAATCCGATTCACCCGCCCAATCCCGCGAAAGCGCCGTGGTATTTTCTCGGCTTGCAGGAGTTGGTGAGTTACTCGGCCTTCTGGGGCGGCGTGGTCGTGCCTGGCCTGCTGGTGGCGGCTCTGATGTTACTGCCTTACCTCGACCGCAAGCGAGCCGGCGTGGGCCGTTGGTTTGCTCGCGAGCGCGCGGTGGCGAACACGATTTTCACCATCTGCCTGCTGGCGGCGATTGTGTTCACGATCATCGGCACGTACTTCCGCGGGCCGAATTGGGATTGGGTCGAACCGTGGAAGCAGCCGCCCGCGGCAACGGAGGGCCACTGAGATGAACAACAGCTCGGTCCGGAAATTTTACGGCTGGTTCACCGCGCTCGGCCTGCTCGTCGGCGGGTTGGTGGTTCTCGGTTATTACAAGGACGAGTACCGCGAGTGGAAGGACTACCAGCGCAAGTTTATCCAGGAAGAAACCCGCCGCGCGACCACGCCGCAGCAAAAAGCGATGGCCCAAAGCATCCCGGTGGAACTCCGGCAGATCCTCCTGCCGGAACTCAACCGCGTGGACCGTTGCACGACCTGCCATCTCGCGGTGGACGATCCGAGCTACGGTGGCTATCCGCAGCCGCTGGCCTACCATCCCTTGCACGAGCAACATTCGTTCGAGAAATTCGGGTGCACCATCTGCCACCGCGGCCAGGGCCGCGCCACGACGCGTGGCGATGCGCACGGCAACGTGGCGCATTGGGACGAGCCGATGCTGCCGCTGCA
>Ga0315268_10002637_pt1 | contig 20111 bp, 17 predicted proteins | sample C1_top_MG_FD_204535 | JGI IMG/M metagenome (GOLD analysis project Ga0315268, IMG submission 204535) | Sediment microbial communities from Yellowstone Lake, YNP, Wyoming, USA - C1_top | ecosystem: Environmental > Aquatic > Freshwater > Lake > Sediment | place: USA: Wyoming | collected 2017-08-01
GCGGGTCATCGGCGCCGCCGGCCACGATCAGCTCGGCGAGTTGCTGCGAGAAAAAGCGTTTCAATCGTCCGAGACATTCCAACTGTGTCACTTGATGTTGCACCCGCTGCTCCAGCGTCTTGTTCCAGTCCGCGAGTTGGGCTGCCTGCGCCTGAATGGTGTCGTGGTATTGCTTGACGCGCAGCAGCGAGCGTACACGCGCCAGCAGTTCGGCTTGGTTGATCGGTTTGGTGAGGAAATCATCGGCCCCGGCTTCGATGCCCTTGATCCGTTCCTCGTTCGGGTCGAGCGAGGTCACCATCACCACCGGCAATACTTCGGTCGCCGGGTTTGCCCGCAGCGCGCGGCAAACCTCATAGCCGCTCATGCCCGGCATCATGATGTCGAGCAGCACCAAATCCGGGTTTTCCTCCGCTACGCGTCGCAAAGCTTCGGCGCCGGACGCCGCGGTGACCACGGCGTAACCCTTGAAGGCGAGAAGATCCGCCAGCAGTTTGACGTTTTGGGAAACGTCGTCCACCACGAGAATTTTCGCCGGTACTGTTATTGCGCGGGTGTTGTCGATTTTGTGTTGTGCCATAAGCCTTGAGTCAGACTAAGTGTGTGTCGTTGAGCGGTCCAGCACGCCGCGCATGACGGCGAGAAATTCCTTGATGTCGATCGGTTTACGCTGATAGGCGTCGAATCCCGCCGCCATGATTTTTTCGCGATCATGGGTCATGGCCGAAGCGGTGACGGCGATCACTGGGATAGCACGGGTAGCCGGGTTGGCGCGCAATTGTCCCAAGGCCTCGATGCCGTTTATTCCCGGAAGTTGGATATCCATCAGGATCAGCGCCGGGGGGGTGTTCAGGGTAAGTAGAATACCCTCTTCGGCGGTTTCGGCTTCAATGGTTTTGTAGCCTTTAAACTGGAGCACATCCCGCACCAATTTGCGGTTCTTTTCGTTGTCTTCGATGATCAAGATCAATTCGTTGGCCATGGTCTCTCCGGCAGCGTAAAGATGAAAGTCGAACCTTTGCCGATCTCGCTTGCCACCCAGATTCGGCCGCCGTGCAGCTCGATGAATTTTTTGGTCAGCGTCAGTCCGAGCCCGGTGCCTTCGCGTTTGTGGGCATAGTCGGCGCCCACCTGGCGGAACTCCTCGAAGACGGCTGCCTGATCCTCCGGCGCGATGCCGATGCCGGTGTCTGCCACCGATATTTCCACCGCGCCGTCCACCGGTATGGCTTTGACATCGATGCACCCGCCCTCGGGGGTAAATTTCACCGCATTCGTCAGCAGATTCAGGAGGATTTGTTTGAACTTGCGCTCATCGCCGACGAAATTGTTCAAGCGCCGGTCCACGTCGAGTTCGAGTGCGATGCCGTGCCGCCCGGCACGCTCCTTAACCAGTGTCAGGGCATTCTCCAGTGCCAATGTCAGATCGAATCGGGACAGCTCAAGCTCCATGCGGCCCGCTTCGATCTTCGACAGATCAAGGATGTCGTTGATGAGCGACAGCAAGTGCTTGCCGGACGAGTGGATGTCCTGAAAATATTCCATCTGCTTTGCATTCGCGTCGCCGAACATGCGCTCGTGCAATACCTCGGAGAAGCCGATGATGGCATTCAAGGGCGTGCGCAATTCATGCGACATATTGGCCAGGAACTCCGATTTGTGGCGGTTGGCGATGGCCAGCTGCTCGGTGCGCTCCTCGACTTTGCGTTCGAGGCCGTGATAGGACTCCTGGAGCTGCTCGGCCATGCGGTTGAACTGATCGGCCAGTGCTTCCAACTCGTCACCGGTATGCACTTCGATACGATGCTCCAGCGCGCCGGCACCGATCTGGGCCGCGCCGGACTGGAGCGCCCGAATCGGCGTGACCATTTTGCGCGCGAGCGCCAGCGAGGCCAGAATCGACAAGCCTATGCCTACCAGCAACAGCAATCCGGTGCGCAGCATCGAAGCGTACAGCGGCGCGAACGCCTCGGCGCGCGGCTGTTCCACCAGCACCGCCCAACCCAGCGGAGCAATCGTCGCATACGAGACCAGCACCGGCCGGCCGCGCGCATCGTCCGCGAGAGTTATTTGCTGTTGCGTCGCAGACGGTGGAGTGGCGGCCAGCGCGGCCCGCACTTGAGGCAATTTGGAAAAATCGGTTTTCTGCAATACCAGACTGATGTCCGGGTGCGAAATCAGGCGCCCGCGCGCATCCACGACGTAAGCGTAGCCCGCCTTGCCGATCTTGATCTGGGTGATGACGTCCCAGATGAATTTGAGATTAACCTCGGCCACCGTGACGCCGGCATCGTTCTGCCCCGCCGCCATGGCCAGGGTCAGGTAGGGCTCGGTTTCCTTGCGGAAATAGACCGGGCCGAAGTAGGTCTTGCCGGACTTGGCCTCCAGAAATCGGGGCGCGTGGGAGAAATCCTTGCCGCTGTCTATTACGTCCATCGCCAGCCGCGAGATCCGCAGCCGCTCGCGCCCGGCGGGGTCGAGATAACTGATCTCGGTAATCGCCGGCACCTGGCGCAATAACTTGAAGTAATCGTAGCGCCGCTGATCGAGCGCCGAAATCCCGGGCGATACCTGCGGCAAGGCGGTCCAGCCGATCTGATGTTCGATTTCTTTCAGGTATTGCTCGATCTTGTAGGCGGCGCCGAGGGCTTTTTCGCGCTGCAAGCCGACCAGCGCGGCGATGTTATCCCGATACGAGAAATACGTGCCGGTGAGACCGCTCGTCACCAGCGCTACCGTGACCAGGATCACGAAGTAGACGACGTACTTGCGGAACAGGCGGCCGGGGGCTTTACGCAGCGGCGCCATCATGGCCCCGTGCGCAATCGGCCGTCGACGGATGAACGTTGCGTGTCCGATTTTTCATTGAATCACGTCGGTGGCGCGCAGCATCACGGAGGGAGGGATGGTTAACTTCAGCATCTTCGCGGTTTTGAGATTGATCACGAAATCGAATTTAGTCGGCTGCTCCACCGGCAGGTCGGCGGGATTGGCACCCTTGAGAATCTTGTCCACATAAGTCGCGGAACGGCGGACCATGTCGGCGAGGTTGGCGCCATAGGCCATGAGACCGCCGGCCTCGGCGAACTCACGGAACATCGAGATCGCGGGCAGGTGGTGCGCCGCCGCCAACTCCGCGAGCCGCTGCCGGTCGGTGAAGAACATCGGGTCCAGATTTATCATCAGCGCATTGGCGCGCGCTTGCGTGAACGCCGCGAAAGCGGCCGCGTATTCCGTGGCGTCCCGCACCTTCACCGGCACCAGCCGAAGACCGAGCGCGCGAGCGCTGGATTGAGCCTCGCGCAGTTGGAGGCCGGCAAGCGGGCCGGATGCATTCACCAGGAAAGCGACGCGGGAAAGATCAGGAACCGTCTCTTTCAACAACTCTATCTCCTTGCCGATGAGATCGGTGGAAACGTTGCTCAGGCCGGTGACGTTGCCGCCGGGGTGCGCCAAACTTGCCACCAGTCCGACGCCGACCGGCTCCCCGCCGTTCGCCATGACAATCGGTATCGTCCGGCTTGCTTTCTTCATCGCCAGCGCCGCGTTGACCGGCGCCACCACGATGAGGTCCAGTTTCATGCTTGCAAGCTCCGCGGCCAGGCCGGGAAGCAATTCGGCCTTTCCCTTGGCATAGCGGCGCTCGATCACGATGTTCTTGCCTTCGACGTAGCCGAGATCGCGCAGCCCTTGCAGAAATGCCCCATCCGTCACCGGATCGGGCCCGCGTGCGACGAAGAACCCGATATGGAATACCTTTGTTACCGGCTGCGCCTGAGCGAAGGGCGCAATGAGCAGCCCTAATATCACGGCGTTAAAAAGTAGCGTGCGGCGGATCATAGTGTCACCTCGTTAGTGTGGATGAGAATAGAAGGAGGGATGGTGATACTCAGCGTCTTGGCGGGTCGGCTTTTTCGTATTGCCGCGAAGGCGGCGCCAAGGTCATGGGCATTCTTAATAGCCAGGGCTGGGAAAACCGCGAACACGCGGCGTTTTATACGCATCTCTACCCTCCTAATGAACGCGTGACGGGCGGCGCCCTCTATTGTGCCGTGGTGTTTGACTCTGAGCACGCCTATATTTATACGAGAAAGCGTTGCCGCATACTGCGCCAAATTGCGCGTGAAGAATGTGAAATATTCACACTCTTTATATCGAACGGTTTAGGCCGTGCGATGCAATGGCTAGCTCGCCAGCCGCCGCCAGTAAGTGGCGCGCCAGTAATACAGCACCGTGGTGTCATCCAGGGGATAGCTGTCGGCATAAGGCACGCCGCGCATGGGCTCTTCGATATTATCGCGGGCGGGGTCGAGCCGGCGCCAGCCGGCTTCGCGCGGATCTTCTTTCATGGGTGGCCGCGTTTCATGTATCAGACGGCGCACCACGGCGCCGAAAGCGGCGAAATTGTGTTGCGCTTCTTCCAGGGAAACCGCGTTCGCGCTGCCGGGCATGCGCGGGAAACGCAGTTGCGCAAGGTCGTCTTCCCATTGACAAACCGGGCATTTTTCGTGCGAGCCGGGCTGATGGCGAAACACCACATAGCCGCAGCAGGGGCAGGGGTAGTCGCCTTCTTCCGTGTTCAATAGCATGCGCGTTCTCCTACGCGATTTGTTATTCCAATTCCACTTTGAATAAGCGAATCAATATGCCCCCTCTCCCCGACCCTCTCCCGCCCTGCGGGAGAGGGAGTAAAAATGTACTCTTGAGTTGGAAATGGAATGACAACTATAGCGCGGACGGCGGGCAAAGAAAAAGGCGGCTGCGTGCCGCCTTTTTCGGGGTGCTGGTAATGCCTAGTTCACTTTCGGATCCAGTTCGCCCTTGCTGTAACGCGTGGTCATCGCATCCAGCGACAGCACTTTGATCTTGGATGCATTGCCGGCGGTGCCGAAGGAGGTGTAGCGCGCGGCGCAAATATCTTTCATCGCCTTAGTGGAAGCGATCAAGAATTTGCGCGGGTCGAATTCTTTGGGGTTTTCGGCCAGGAATTTGCGCACCGCGCCGGTGGAAGCCATGCGCAGGTCGGTGTCGATATTGACTTTACGCACGCCGTGCTTGATGCCTTCGATGATTTCTTCGACCGGCACGCCATAGGTCTCGCCCATATCGCCGCCGTAGGTGTTGATGATTTTCAACCAGTCTTGCGGCACCGAGCTTGATCCGTGCATCACCAAGTGAGTGTTGGGAATGCGTTTGTGGATTTCTTTGATGCGATCGATGGCGAGAATGTCGCCGGTGGGCGGGCGGGTGAATTTGTAGGCGCCGTGCGAGGTGCCGATGGCGATCGCCAAGGCATCGACTTTGGTTTTCTTCACGAAGTCGGCGGCTTCTTCCGGGTCGGTCAGGAGTTGGGAGTGATCCAGCACGCCTTCGGCGCCGATGCCGTCTTCTTCACCGGCGGTGCCGGTTTCCAAGCTGCCCAAGCAACCTAGTTCGCCTTCCACCGAGACGCCGCAGGCATGCGCCATATCGACGGTGCGGCGCGTGACGTCCACATTGTAGTCGTAGCTGGCGGGGGTTTTGCCGTCTTCTTTCAGGGAGCCGTCCATCATTACCGAGGAGAAGCCCAGTTGGATCGAACGCTGGCATACGGCAGGGGAGGTGCCGTGGTCTTGGTGAATACACACCGGAATATGCGGGAATTCCTCGATCGCCGCCAGCATCAGGTGGCGCAGGAAGGGTGCGCCGGCGTATTTACGCGCGCCGGCGGAAGCTTGCACGATCACCGGGCTATTGGTTTCGTCCGCCGCTTCCATCATGGCGCGCATTTGTTCCAGATTGTTGACGTTGAACGCCGGTACGCCATAGCCATTTTCGGCGGCGTGGTCCAGCAATTGACGCAGAGTGATAAGTGCCATTTGATTTCTCCTTAAAAAATTCAGTCATTCAATTCGAGCGAAAAGCCTTGCTCATGATCAGGTTTTTTTGTGATCGCCTACCCGTACGATCTTCATGGTGTTGGTGCCGCCCGTTTTGCCGATGGCTTCGCCGAAGGTGAGGAGGAGGAGATCGCCCTCGCGTACCGCGCCGCGGCGGCGCAATTCGTCTTCCGCTTCGATCAGAAGTTGTTCCCGGTTTTGCGTGGCGGTCTTGAAATTCACCGGATAAACGCCGCGGAACAAGGTCAACTTTCTACGGGTTTCGACCTCCGGTGTCAAGGCGTAGATCGGCACGTCGGAATTCATGCGCGACATCCACAATGTGGTCGAACCGGATTGGGTCAAAGCGGCGATGGCTTTGACGTCGAGATGGCTGGCGGTGAACATGGCCGACATCGCGACTGTCTCGTCCACGCGATCGAAATGTTTTTTCACCGCATACTGGCTCATGAACGAGGTCTCTGCTTCTTTTTCGGCCTCGGTGCAAATGCGATCCATGGCAGCAATGGTTTCGATCGGATATTGGCCGGCGGCGGTTTCGGCCGAGAGCATCACCGCATCGGTGCCGTCGAGCACGGCATTGGCCACGTCCGAGACCTCCGCGCGGGTCGGGATCGGGCTGTTAATCATGGATTCCATCATTTGCGTCGCAATGATCACCAGCTTATTTTTTTGGCGTGCGGCGCGGATCATTTTTTTCTGTAAGCCGGGCACGGCCGCGTCGCCCACTTCCACGCCCAAATCGCCGCGCGCCACCATGATGGCGTCGGCGGCATCGATGATTTCCTCCAGCGCGACGATGGCTTCGGCGCGTTCGATCTTGGCTACCAGTAAACCCTTGCCGCCTGCGGCACGCAGCAGTTGCCGGGCGCGCTCCACGTCGGCCCCGGCGCGCGGGAAGGACACAGCGATATAGTCGGCTTTGAAGGCGGCGGCGGTTTTAATATCTTCGATATCTTTTTCGGTGAGGGAGGGCGCGGAGAGTCCGCCGCCTTGCCGATTGATGCCTTTATTGTCCGACAGCGTGCCGCCTTGCAGCACCTTGCAAACAATCTCCGCACCTTTGACTTCTTCCACCCACAAGGTGATGCGCCCATCGTCGAGCAAGAGTGTCACACCGCGCGCGACATCTTTGGGCAAGTCTCTATAGTCCAGGCCGACGCGTTCTTGATTGCCCAGCGGACAATTCGCATCGAGGATGAAGCGGTCATCGTGATTAAGCCGGATCTTTTTGTTTTCGAATTTGCCGATACGGATTTTCGGACCCTGCAAATCGGCCAGCACACCGATGGTCTTGCCGCGCGCGCGCGCCAGAGAACGAATCATCTCGGCGCGGCGAATGTGATCTTCCGGCTTGCCGTGCGAGAAATTCAGGCGCACGACATCGAGGCCGGCGGCGATCATTTGATCCAGGATTTTCGGATCATCCGAAGCCGGGCCGAGGGTGGCGACAATTTTGGTTCTACGTTGCATTCAATAGGGTTCCGGGTTTCGGGTTTCTGGTTTCGAGTTGGGGTGCCGGTTTCGTATCCTGGTTTCAACCCGAAACCCGAAACTCGAAACCGCAGCGCTAGCGTGCTGCCCGCTCTTCTAGTATGGCCACGGCGGGCAATTTTTTGCCTTCCAGGAATTCCAAGAACGCGCCGCCCGCAGTTGAAATATAGGACACCTTGTCATAGATGTCGTACTTTTGAATCGCTGCAATCGTGTCGCCGCCGCCGGCTAAGGTGAACGCTTTGGTATTGGCGATGGCCATGGCGATGGTTTTGGTGCCAGCCCCGAATTGGTCGAACTCGAACACGCCGACCGGGCCATTCCACACCACGGTGCCGGCTTTCATGATGATGCCGGCGAGTTCTTGCGCGCTCTTGGGGCCGATATCGAAAATCATATCGTCATCGGCCACATTGCCCGCGTCTTTCAATACCGCGGGTTCGTTGGCGTCGAATTTTTTCCCGACCACCACATCGACCGCGATGGGAATCTTTGCCCCGCGCTTGGCCATTTTTTCGATGAGCATTTTGGCGGTTGGCACCAGGTCGTCTTCGCACAAGGATTTGCCGATGTTCTTGCCGGTAGCCTTGAGGAAGGTGTTGGCGATGCCGCCGCCCACCACCATTTGATCGACTTTTTCCGACAGGCTTTCGAGCACGGTGAGCTTGGTCGAAACCTTGGAGCCGCCGACGATGGCGACCATGGGGCGGGCCGGGTTGAGTAAGGCTTTGGTCAGTGCGTCCAGTTCTTCCGTCAGCAGAATGCCGGCACAGGCCACGGGTGCGTATTTGGCGATGCCGTGGGTGGAAGCTTGGGCGCGATGCGCGGTGCCGAAGGCATCCATCACGAATACGTCGCACAGTTTGGCGTATTTTTGCGCGGTCTCGTCGAGGTTTTTCTTCTCGCCTTTGTTGATGCGGCAATTTTCCAGCACCACCAGCTCACCCGCGGCGACTTCGAAGCCGCCATCGGCCCAATCCTTGATCAAGCGCACCGGCTTGCCCAGGCGCGCGGCGATGTTGTCGGCCACCGGCTTGAGCGAATTTTCTTCCGACCACACGCCTTCTTCCGGGCGGCCCAAGTGCGAAGTCACCATGACTTTCGCGCCTTGTTTCAAGCAGTGGTTGATGGTGGCCATGGAGGCGGTAATGCGCGCGTCGCTGGTGACCTTGCCGTCTTTGACCGGCACGTTGAGGTCGGCGCGAATGAACACGCGTTTACCTTTGAGGTCGAGATCGACGAGTTTGATAACGGACATGGTTCTCTCCTGATTTTCATAAGGTGTAGGGGATAGGGTGGCCTATACCTTACAGCTCATTGGGTGAGCGGGAAGCAGTGAGCAGACCGGAGTTTCCCGCTTACTGCTCACCGCTTCCCGCTTCCCAGAATTATTTCGCGACGTGCTGCACCAAGCGCAGCATATTGCAAGTGTAGCCATATTCGTTGTCGTACCAAGCCACCACCTTGACGAAGGTGCTGTCCAGCGCGATGCCGGCTTCGGCATCGAAGGTAGAGGGAGCGGTGTTGCCGACGAAGTCGGTGGAAACCACTTTCTCTTCGGTATAGCCCAGTACGCCTTTGAGGGCGCCTTCGGAAGCGGCCTTCATGGCCTTGCAGATGTCTTCGTAGGTGGCTTCCTTGTTCAGTTCCACCGTCAGGTCGACCACGGACACGTCGGAGGTTGGCACACGGAAGGCCATGCCGGTGAGCTTCTTGTTCAGATCGGGAATGACCTTGCCCACGGCCTTGGCGGCGCCGGTGGAAGACGGGATGATATTTTCCAGAATACCGCGGCCGCCGCGCCAGTCTTTGCTGGACGGGCCGTCAACGGTCTTCTGGGTAGCGGTAGCAGCGTGCACGGTGGTCATCAGGCCGCGCTTGATGCCCCAGGTGTCGTGCAGCACCTTGGCCACGGGCGCCAGGCAGTTGGTGGTGCAGGAAGCGGCAGAGACGATGGCTTCGCCGGCGTATTTGGTGTGATTCACGCCGTACACGAACATCGGGGTGTCGTCCTTGCTCGGCGCGGACTGCACCACTTTCTTAGCACCGGCCTTGATGTGGGCTTGGCAGGATTCGGTGGTCAGGAAGAAGCCGGTGCAATCGATTACGATGTCGGCGTCCACTTCGTTCCACTTCAGGTTGGCGGGATCGCGCTCAGCCGTCAGACGAATTTTCTTGCCGTTCACCACCATCTTGCCACCTTCAACGGCGATATCGCCGTTGAAGCGGCCGTGTACGGAATCGTACTTCAGCATGTAGGCCAGGTATTCGGGGTCGAGCAGGTCGTTGATGGCGACGATTTCGATGTCTTTGAAGTCTTTCGCGACAGCGCGGAATACCATACGCCCAATGCGGCCGAAGCCATTGATACCAACTTTAATTGCCATGGTTATTGCTCCTTAAAGTAGAAAAACAAATTCTTTGCCACAGAGATCACGGAGCGCACAGAGGTTTTCTCTGTGAACTCTGTGTCCTGTGGCTAATGGTTTTTACAGAACAGCCTTAGCGGTATTCACCACATTCTCGACGGTGAAGCCGAAGTGTTTGAACAGGTCGCCTGCCGGCGCGGACTCGCCGAAGGTGTTGATGCCGACCACCGCGCCTTCCAAGCCCACGTACTTACGCCAGAAGTCGGTGACGCCGGCCTCGATCGCCACGCGTTTCACGCCTTTCGGCAACACGCTGGCTTTGTACGCTTCGTCTTGGCGGTCGAAGACGCTGGTGCAGGGCATGGACACCACGCGGGCGGCCACGCCTTGTTCCGATAAGACCTTCTGCGCACCCATCGCCAAGCCAATTTCGGAGCCAGTTGCGATCAGCACGATTTTCGCGCCGGGGGCATCGGACAAGACATAGCCGCCTTTGCGAATCGCCGCGATTTGTTCGGCGCTGCGTTTTTGGAACGGCAGATTTTGGCGGCTGAGAATATGGCTGCTGGGGCCATTATGGCGCTCCACGCTGGCGGCCCAGCCGACCATGGTTTCCACCGTGTCGCACGGACGCCAGACATCCATATTCGGCATCAGGCGCAAGCTCGATGTTTGCTCCACCGGTTGGTGGGTGGGGCCGTCTTCGCCCAAGCCGATCGAATCGTGGGTGAACACCCAGATCACGCGAATTTTCATCAGCGCCGCCATGCGCAGCGCATTGCGCGCGTATTCGGAGAACATCAGGAAGGTGCCGCCGAAGGGCAGCAAGCCGCCATGCAGCGCCACGCCGTTCATGATGGCGGACATGCCGAATTCGCGCACGCCGTAGCTGATGTAGTTGCCTAGTTTTTTGCCATTGGTATGATGGCAGCCGCTCCAGTCGGTGAAATTGGAGCCGGTCAAATCAGCCGAGCCGCCCAGGAATTCGGGCAATGCCGGGGCGAGCGCATTGATCGCGAATTGCGATGCCTTGCGCGTGGCCACGGTCTCGCCTTTTTCGTTGATCGCGTTAATGGCCTGGGTGAGATGGTCATTCCAGTTCGCGGGCAATTCGCCTTTCGCACGCCGCTCGAATTCGGCCGCTTGTTTCGGGAAGGCTTTTTTATACTCGGCGAACTTGTTGCTCCACAGCGTTTCCAGGCCTTGACCCTTGGTGCGGCAATCCCAGCCTTCGTAGATGTCTTGCGGAATCTCGAACGGCGCATAAGTCCAACCCAGATTCTTACGGGTGGCTTCTACCTCGTCCGCGCCCAGTGCCTCGCCGTGAACTTTGTGGCCACCCTGCTTGTTGGGCGCGCCCTTGCCGATGATGGTTTTGCAGATGATCATCGAGGGCTTGTCGGTCACGGTCTTGGCTTCTTGCAGTGCCTTTTCGATCGCTTCGGAATTATGGCCGTCGACATTGCGGATCACATGCCAGTGATACGCTTCGAAGCGCTTCGCGGTGTCGTCGGTGAACCAGGCTTCGACATGGCCGTCGATGGAGATGCCATTGTCGTCATAGAAGGCGATCAGCTTGCCCAGACCCCAGGTGCCGGCCAGCGCGCAGGCTTCGTGGGAGATGCCTTCCATCATGCAGCCATCGCCCAGGAAGGCATAGGTGTAATGGTTGACGATTTCATGCCCGGGCTGGTTGAATTCTTGCGCCAGCAAGCGCTCGGCGAACGCCATGCCAACGGCATTGCTAATGCCTTGGCCGAGCGGGCCGGTGGTGGTTTCCACGCCGGGCGTGTAGCCATACTCCGGATGGCCCGGGGTCTTGGAATGCAGTTGGCGGAACTTCTTCAACTCTTCCATCGGCAGATCGTAGCCGGTCAGATGCAGCAGCGAATACAGGAGCATGGAACCGTGGCCGTTGGAGAGCACGAAACGGTCGCGGTCCGCCCATTTCGGGTTGGCCGGATTGTGGCGCAGCTGGTGATTCCACAAAACTTCGGCGATTTCCGCCATGCCCATGGGGGCGCCGGGATGACCGGAATTGGCTTTCTGCACTGCGTCCACGGAGAGCATGCGGATCGCATTGCATAATTCAGCACGAGTTGCCATAACTTGAGTCCTTATATTTTGTTGCGAAACCTTACCCGCCGGCATGAAAATGCCACCGGGATATATTCTGTGTTGCTTGAGGAACTTCGGGATCGACAGCCGGTGTTCCAGCTTGCCCGCTAGGCTTTTACTTGGTTTTGGCCGCCAGCGAACGTGTTTTAGCGAAAGCTAAAATTATCGCCTAGATCGTGAATGCTTGGCAATAGAAGAATTGATAAGTTGTTTCAATGGCTTGGATAAAAAAAAGAATGGGCAGCAAGCTTATTGATGGGCGCGTATCCAGTCCCGCCATTGACCGAAAATGGCCTTATCCCAGGCGCAGATGACGGAGCGCTGCCACGGCTCGCCAGCCCAAAAATCATCCGACTCCAGGGTGCAAAACGCACCACCGGCTTCTTCCAGTATTAGCGCGCCGGCAGCGTAATCCCACAATTTTTGCCCGCCGTGCAGATAAATATCGAGCCGGCCGGCCGCCACATAACACCAATCCAGCGCGCTGGAGCCGAAATTGCGCTGCGAGACATAAGGCGGATGCGCGGCCAGTGCCGAGGCGAGCTTGGGTTGCAACCGCTTTAAATCCACGCCGGCCATGGCGTGGCGCAAGCTCTGCGGCACGCGCTCCTTGATCGGTAGCCGCTCGCCGTTGAGGAAGGCGCCTTTACCCGCCTCGGCCCAGAACAACTCATTGGCTTCCGGCGCATACACCACGCCCATCACCGGCCGGCCCGCTTGGTAGAAAGCGACCGAGACGGCGAAGTAAGGCAGGCCATTGGCGAAGTTGGAGGTGCCGTCCACCGGGTCGAGCACCCATAGCCCGGCATCACGATGCACCCACAGCGTCTGCTGTTCATCGGCGCGCATTTCCTCGCCCAGCACCGGGCAATGATTAAGGGCATACAGACCCTCGGTGAGTGCTTGCTGCGCCGCCATGTCGGCAGCGGTAATCACGCTGCCGTCTACTTTGCGTTCGTGCGCCACTTTAAGATAGCGCGGCACGATCTCGCGTTGGGCCACGGCTTTGACGATATCGAGGAGTTGCTTAAGCATGGCTTTGGGGTGATTAGGTAATTGGGTGATTGGGTGATTGGGTGATTGGGTGATTGGGTGATTGGGTGATTGGGTGATTGGGTGATTGGGTGATTGGAACTAGAATCCACCAATCACCATTTACCCTTTACCGTTCACCCCTTCCATTTAATCGAGCAACCCATGCTGGGAAGCTGATCCTGCGGCCCGTGGCCGGTTTTCGCCACTTGCAGCATGGCTTCAAACAGATCGCGCCGCGCGTCCTCCGGCGCGGTGTCTTTGCGCGAGGCATCGAGCCGGCCGCGGTATTGCAATTCGAGCTTGCCGTTGAAGCCGAAAAAATCCGGGGTGCAAACCGCATCATAGGCTTTGGCCACTGCTTGCGTCGCATCCAATACATAAGGGAATGGGTATTGATACTGCGCGGCGATCAATTGCATATTCTCGAACGAATCGTCCGGATAGTCCGCGGCGTCGTTGGCGTTGATGGCGATGGCGCCGACACCGTGCAGCTTCAATTCGCTCACGTCGCGCATGATGCGGCTGCGTACCGCCTTCACATACGGGCAATGATTGCATATGAACATGACGAGCAAGCCGTTCGGTCCCGCCACATCGGCCAATCGATAGCGCTTGCCATCGACACCGGGCAAATCGAAATCCGGCGCTTTCCAGCCGAAGCCGCAGATCGGAGTTTGCAGGCTAACCATATCGATATCCGGGCAAAAATAATGGGAGCGCTATAATAACATGCTCAATTATCGAGCTTCCGCATGCGTATTCCGCGTTTTTATTTTCCCGGCACGCTCGCGCTGGGCGCGCGTCTCGCTCTACCGCAAGCGGCGGCGCATCATGTCGCGCGCGTGCTGCGCATGAGCGAGGACGATGCGCTGTCGCTGTTTAACGGCGATGGTCAAGCATATCGCGCGCGCATCGCGCGCATCGAAAAGCAAGACGTGGTGGTGATAGTTGAAAGCCGCGCACCGGTGTCGCGCGAATCGCCGCTTGCCGTGTTGCTGGTGCAAGGCATATCGAGTGGCGAACGCATGGACTATACCCTGCAAAAAGCCGTGGAGCTTGGGGTCGTGGCAATTCAGCCGATCCAAGCCGAGCGCAGCGTGGTGAAGCTCGCCGGCGAGCGCCGTGAAAAACGCATGCGGCATTGGCAGAATATCGTGGCCGCGGCGTGCGAGCAGTGCGGGCGCAATACGGTGCCCGAGGTCAAGCCGGTGTTGGGATTGACGGACTGGCTGGGTGCGCAGGGGTCAGGAGGGCAGCGCCTTCTTTTAGCGCCCGATGCCGAAATGCGCTTGCGTGAATTGGCGCAACCCGCTGGAGCGGTGACTTTGGCGGTGGGGCCGGAAGGGGGGTTTAGCGGCAACGAACAGACGGCATTGATGCAGCATGGCTTTACGCCGGTGAAGCTGGGGCCGCGCGTGCTGCGCACGGAAACTGCCGCGCTGGCGGCGCTGGCCAGTATGCAAGCGCTGTGGGGAGATTATTGACCGTCTGCAATCCGGGTTTGATATCGAAGCGCTAACTATTGATTCTTAAGCGCTAACTGCGGTACTGTGGCGTTAATTACTCTGAGCGCCCGACCATGACCGCATCCAACGCAAAACTCAAAACGCAAAGCTTCGTGAACTGGTTCCGCGCCGCCGCGCCGTATATTCACGCCTTTGGCGGCCGCACCTTCGTTATCGCTTTCGGTGGCGAAGTGGTGAGCGAAGGCGGATTTTACGCGCTGGCGCATGACGTGAATTTGTTGAACGCGCTCGATGTGCGCATCGTGCTGGTACACGGCGCGCGGCCGCAAATCGAGGCCGAACTGAAAGAACGCGGCGCGACGATTCAATATGTGGATGGCTTGCGCGTCACCGATGCCGATGCGCTCGCCTGCGTGAAAGAAGCGGCGGGTTCGGTGCGAGTCGAGATCGAGGCGCTGTTGTCGATGGGGCTGCCCAACTCGCCGATGGCGGGCGCCGACATTCGTGTCGCCTCCGGCAACTTTGTCACCGCCCAGCCCTTGGGCGTGAGGAACGGCGTGGATCTGCAGCACACCGGCGCGGTGCGTAAAATCGATGCGGTGGCGATCCAGCGCCGGCTCGACCAAAACGAAATCGTATTGCTCTCGCCGATCGGTTATTCGCCCACCGGCGAGGTGTTCAATCTCACGCTGGAAGACGTGGCGACGCATGCCGCGATTGCGCTCAAAGCCGAGAAATTGATTTTTCTGATGGATGCGCCGGGCGTGACCGATGCCAAGGGCCGGCTGCTCAAGGAGCTCACAACCCACAGCGCTACCAAGTTCATCAAATCCGCGCGCGCATTGCCGCCCGACGCCGCGTTCTTTTTGCCTTGCGCAGTGCGCGCGTGCCAGAACGGCGTGGCGCGCGCGCACCTGATTTCGCGCCAGGTCGATGGCGCGATTTTGCAAGAGCTGTTCACCCGCGACGGTATCGGCAGCATGGTGACGCCGGAGCCGGTGGAATCGCTGCGCCAAGCCACCATCGAGGATGTGGGTGGCGTGTTGTCGCTGATCGAGCCGCTGGAGGAGCAGGGCGTGCTGGTGCGGCGTTCGCGCGAATTGCTGGAGATGGAAATCGAGCGCTTCTTTATTTTGGAGCACGACGGCATCACCATCGGCTGCGCGGCGCTGTATCCGTTTTCCGAGGAAAAAGCCGGTGAGCTGGGCTGCCTCGCGGTGCATCCCGATTACCGGGATGCGGGCCGCGGCGCCATGCTCCTGGAGTATATGGAAGCCGTCGCACGTAAGAAAAAGCTGAAGCGTTTATTCGTGCTCACCACGCAAACCGCGCACTGGTTCGTGGAGCGCGGGTTTGCCGAGGAGGGCGTGGAGGCGCTGCCGCAACAGAAAAAAGCACTCTACAACTATCAGCGCAAGTCCAAGGTGTTTGTGAAGCGGCTATGAATCCGAGCCTCGCTCGGCGGAGGGTGCGATGTGGCGTCAATGCCGGTGTGGCTTAGGGTGGCTTCTGCTCTTATTCTGGCTTGCGCCATGCGCATTCGCGGGAAAGTCGCCGACGCGTTTCGAGCTGGCGATCACCCCCATCTTGCCGGTGCGCACCATGATAGAAAACTACCAGCCGCTGCGCGCTTATCTGGAGCTGCGTCTGCAGGAGCCGGTGACGTTCGTGACCGCGCCGGACTACAAAACGTACAACCAGCGCTTGCGGCGGCACGCGTACCCATTCGTGATCGCGGTGGCGAATTCGGCCTATTTGGCGTGCACCGATTATGGCTATGTACCCATGTTGCGGCCCGCGATCGATACGCGTCCGGCGCTGGTTGTCGCCAAGCGTAGCCATGTGACGAACATCAAGGAATTGCGCGGTGCGACGCTGACCATGGCCGACCCGCTTGCCATCGTCTCCATGCAGGGTCTGCAAATGCTGCGCGAAGCGGGGCTCGATCCGCGCCGCGATGTGATCATCAAATATTTGCCGAATCACGGCGCCGCGGTGAATTTCGTCATCTCGGGCGAGGCTGTTGCCGCCATCGTATCCGACCGGGCCTTGCTGCAGATGCCGCAAGCGACGCGGGATGCGCTGCGCGTGGTGCAAACTTGGGAGCGCGGTGCGGCGCCCGGCGTGGTGTATCTGGCCAGCCCCAGCATGCCGCGGGCGCGGGTGGAAAAACTCAGCCGAGCGATTCTGGAATTCGTGCGCGACACGGCGGATGGCCGAGATTTGATGCAGCGCTTGGGTTACGGTGCGCTGCTTCCCGCCACGGTGGCCGACCTCAAACCGCTTGCGCCGTACGGGGCGCTACTTAAGACTGCGATCGCGCCATGACCCGACATCGGTGCCACCACAGGATCGCGTTGTGGCTACACACCACACTTTGCGTCTTATGGTTTTTCAGCGCCGTGGTGCACGCGGACACCTCCGGGAAACCATTGATCGTGGGCCTGACGCCTAATCTGAGCCCGCGCAGCATGCTGGCAGCGTATCAGCCCTTACGGCAGGAGCTGGAATCGCGCCTGGCGCGGCCGGTCGCGCTATATACGGCACCGGATTTCAGGCGATTTTATTTGCGCAGTGTGGCGGGCGAATATGATTTGGTGCTGATGCCGGCGCACTTCGCGCGCTTGGCGCAGATCGAAGCGGGGTTTATTCCGATTGCGAAATTCATCCCGATGCAAGAAGGCGTGGTTCTGGTCGCGAAAAATAGTCGCATAAAGCGGGAAAGCGATTTGCAAGGCAAGCGTATTGTCTTGGTAGATAACTTAGCGCTGGTGACCCTGCATGCGGAGGATTGGTTGCGCGCGCGCGGGCTGACGCCGAGCGACAACGCCTTTACGCACCACAATGCCGCGGTGGAAGCAGTGATCAATGGCCATGCGGATGCGGCTATTGTCGCTTCCGCGCCGTTTGCCTCCATGTCGCGAGATATGCGCGAGGCAGTGCGTGTGTTGGCTACCACGGGCAAGATACCCTCCAATGTTTTTATGGCGAACCCTCGCTTGCGCCAGGAAGATATACGGCAGTTGCAAACAGTGCTTCTGGATTTTGCGCGCCACTCCAATGCGGGCCGCAACTTCTTGACCCATTATCAATACCAATCCATTGTGCCGCTTGCGATAAATGAGTTGAAGGCGATGGACCCCTATGCCGAGCGTGCCAAGCGGATCATAGAGGCACAAGGGCGAGCGGGCGGTTAATTTATTCTCGGCACCGATTAAAATCTTGACGGCGCAATAGCGTGTCGGATCGGTTAAAACGAGCGCATGAGCACAGGAGAATGGCGGTGACGATAAGACGATATGGTGAGTGGTTGAGCCGCGTATGCTTAGTGGGATGGGTAGTTTTTCTGTTGCCATGCGCGCAAGCCGCGGAGAGTCAGCCACTGAGCATGGGTGTCTTTCCCTATCTCAGTACGCGGGCATTATTGGATGTGTATCAACCGATACGAATAGATATTGCCGAAGCGATGAAGCGCCCGGTCCATTTGTTTACCGCACAGAGCTTCGAGGCTTATGCCGATCAAGCGCGGCAAGGCGCCTATGACATCTTGATCACGCCGCCGCATTTTGCGCTTTTGGCGCAACGCCAGGCAGGCTACATTCCCTTAGTGGTGTATACCCGCAAGTTGCGCGGCATTTTCGTGGTGGCGCGCAACTCAGCGATCCACGGTTTACAAGATCTTAAAGGAAAGCGGATTGCGACCCCGACCCGGTTGGCCTTGGTGACGATCATGGGGCGGCAATGGTTGCGTGAAAACGGGCTGGCGCCGAATGCCGATGTGGTGTTGCTGGATAGGGCTTCCCACGCGAATGCCGTAGAGGCGGTACGGCGCGGCGACGCGGAAGCGGCGATCACGACAAGCACTGCATTGGCGCAAATGTCCGCGGAACTGCGTGACAGTGTGCGCGTCGTCGCACAGACGCCGTATGCGCCGCATGTGATGTATTTAGTGCATCCGCGCTTAGGGAAAATGGCGATTGAGCGTATTAAGGCGGCGCTCTTGGCGTTCCCGGCGACGCAGGCAGGCCAGGCTTTTCTTAAGGTTAATGGGTTTGAGGGGATGCGCCCGGTGGAGGCGGCGGATATCAAACGCGTGCAGCCTTATGTAAAAGAACTTGAGCGCCTGCTTGCGCCGGGGCAGCCGTGATGCGGGATGCTCTGGCATGGCCTATGTAATGGCGATCTGCCACAGGCCGTGCTAGCATCCGTTTACCGCGCATGCCGTAGCGGAAAAATTTAGAAAAAAGTCGACACAACGATTTCACCTTTTTCGGATTTCCCTTTGCTCAAATTCCCCCTCTTTAAATCGCTGCGCACCAAGCTGATTTTGGCGAGCATCGTGGTGGAAATCATTATGCTTGCGCTGCTCGTGGGTAATAGCGTGCGCTTGACCGACAGCAGCCTGGCGGAGCAAACCAAGCTTAAAGACGATGATTTGAAGCCCTTGTTCAACGCCGCTTTGATCGGCCCCATGGCCCAGCGCGACTATGCGACCCTGGGCGAGATACTGAGAGGGATTCGAACCGATCAGGGCGTCACCTATCTGGTGCTGCTGGATAGCCGGGGCAAGGTGGTGGCGTCCGCCGGCTGGGATCGCAGCCGTCCGCTGCCCGCACTGAATCAGAGTATCGCCGCGAGTGAGGCCGCCGATGACCGGATATTCGATACCCATGCCGCGATCGAGTTCGCCGGCCAGCAATATGGCGACCTGCGCTATGGGCTTTCGCTCGACAGCCTATTGTTGAGTAAGCGGCAGCTGGCGCAGCAAAGCATCCTCATCGCCGTGCTTGAAGTAGCCTTGACACTGTTTTTCCTCGCCGCGCTGGGCATGTGGTTAACGCGCCACTTGGGTTTGCTTACCCAAGCCAGCCGAAAAATCGCGCAAGGCGATTTCAATATCCAGCTGGCGGTAAAAAACGATGACGAAGTGGGAGTATTGACGCAAGCGATAAATCACATGTCGCAAGCGGTGCGCCAGCGGGTGGAAGCCTTGGCGCAGAGCGAGGCCAAGTTTCACGCCATTGCCGATTACACCTATGACTGGGAAAACTGGGTCGATCCGCGCGGTAAATTGATTTGGGTTAACCCCTCGGTGGCGCGCCTGACCGGCTACAGCATTGAGGAATGCTTGGCGATGACGGATTTTCCGGCGCGCCTGATCGTGCCGGAGGATCGGGGACGGGTGCTGCAGGAATTCGCGCGTGCGGTGCAGGGCGGCGTCGGCGAGGCATTGGCATTTCGTATTCAGCGCAAGGATGGCGATATTTCCTGGGTGTCGATGTCGTGGCAGCCGATTTACGGCAGCGCCAATGAGTTCCTTGGACATCGCAGTAGCATCCGCGATGTCACCGAATTGAAGCAATCCGAGTTCGTGTTGCACGAAGCGATCGAGGAGCTGAAACAATCGGAAGATGTGCAGCGCCAGTTGCTGGGACAATCCCAGCAAGAACAGGCGCGTATGAGTTCACTGCTGTCCGCCATGAATATCGGCATTCTGTTCGAGAATGCCGAAAACCGCGTGATCTACGTCAACCCCGCATTCCGGCGCATCTGGCTGATTCGCGACAACATCGATCTCGCGGGACGGCTCACCACCGAGGTGGTGAGCTACTCCGCCAATGGGGTGGCGCGGCCGGATCATTTCTCCAAGCATATTTTGTTCGTGATGGATACGCACGAGGTATCCGAGACTTTCGAAATTGTGATGGCCGACGGGCGCATGGTGACGCAGCTTTCCTACCCGGTGCGCG
>Ga0315268_10002638_pt1 | contig 20103 bp, 22 predicted proteins | sample C1_top_MG_FD_204535 | JGI IMG/M metagenome (GOLD analysis project Ga0315268, IMG submission 204535) | Sediment microbial communities from Yellowstone Lake, YNP, Wyoming, USA - C1_top | ecosystem: Environmental > Aquatic > Freshwater > Lake > Sediment | place: USA: Wyoming | collected 2017-08-01
GAATATAAGGCAGCAGGCTGAAAGGTTTGCGATAAACTCTCCTATACAGGGAACAGCAGCAGATATTATTAAAATTGCAATGATACATATATGGAAGAAGTTAAATGATAAGGGTTTAAAAACAAAGATGATTCTTCAGGTTCATGATGAACTTTTATTCGAGCTTCCCACACAGGAGCTTGAAGCGGTAATGGCTATTGTTAAGAAAGAGATGGAGGGTGTTATGACGCTTTCTGTACCTTTGAGCGTGGATATTCATTATGGGAGCAACTGGGCAGAGGCACACTGAATAATAAATGTGAGAGGTGAATAGGGAAAAGTTTCCGGGGCATTTTTATTATTATCACTTAACTTTATGCTTTTTTTTAGGTAAAATATGCGCTATAAAAGAGAAGGAGGGGCTATGAAAAAGAGATCGACTGCAAAAATAATTTCTGATAAATCAAAGGGAAAGGAAATAGAGAAAAAAATAATAAAGGCCCTAAGATCTCCTAAAAAAACCATTTCAAAAAAAAGAGAAATAGGAAAAGTTAAACCAAAGGCAGGGAAGAAGAGCACTTCAAAAAAGATTACTGTAAAGGTTAAGGCTAAGGCTAAGGCTAAGGTAGAGAAGAAGCCTAAAAAGGTAGAGGTTAAAGAGAAACAAAAGAAAGTTGTAAAGAAAGTAACTGCGAAGGGTAAGAAAAAGCCCGAGCAGATTGAAAAGAAGACCTCAGCAAAAATAGCAGAAAAAAACCTCCCGAAAGTAGCTAAAAAAGCCGAAGCTAAAAAGATGGTTGGAAAGCCTACAGGGAAGGTTAAGACTAAGATAAAGGCAGAACCAGCGAAGGTAGCAAAAAAGATTGCTGCAAAGGTTGAAAAAAAGGTTTCTGTCAGAAAAGTAAAAAAAATTGAAATCAAAAAAACTGTTGAGAAACCTAAGGTAAAGTTGAAAGAAAAGCCTAAGAAGATTGCAAAGAAGGTTGTTGCGGAAAAAGAGAAAAAGATTTCCCCAAAAACTATTAAGAAAGTTGAGACAAAGAAAATTCTTGAGAAGCCTGAAAGAAGGGTTAAGTTAAGAGAAAAAGCGAAGGAGAGAGCAAAAAAAGTTGAGACTAAGAAACCTATCAAAATCCCTGAGAAAAAAATTGAGGCTTATCCACCCATGCCCCTTGGAACCCTTCCAGAAGAATACTATGAAAATAAAATTACCCTCATGATAGTTGACCCAGTAAAGCTTTTTACCTTCTGGGAAGTAAGAGAAGATACGCTGTCAATGTATACAGGTGATCTCAATGTCAGGGTATACGATGTTACAGGTGTTGATTTCGACCGCATGAATGCAAACAGTTATTTTGATATTGCCGTAAATGAGAGGATAGGTAGCTTGTATATAGATGTCAACCCTGAAAAGGAGTTTGTCGCTGATATTGGAATTGTAAGTCCGTATGATATTTTCATAACAGTAGCAAGGTCTAATAAAGTTTCAACTCCTCGGGCAGCGATTTCAGAAGAAGGTTTGTTGCCACAGAAACTCTATGAAACTGGTCTTCGAGTTGGGTATTGAAATATTAGCAACATTAAGTTTCATTGCAATAAAATATTGCATATATGAAATAATTAATACCCGCCTGCAAGTTCTATATTGACTGCAACAAGATATTGCTTCATTTTATGAAGGGAAAAGTTTTTTCATTTTATTTCAACAAATTAGGTGAATGGCACACTCATTGCTTCCATAATAAAGATTATAAAGACGTAAAATAATAAGCACATAAGGATTGAAAACTTTAAGGGAAAAGAAGTAAAATTTCAAACTAAATTCTAAATTAAAAGGAGGTGCTTTGTGAAAAAGGTTTGTTTATCGGTTTTTGTTTTGATTGCTTTTTTGTCTTTACTGGTCATACCTGTTATGGCTGCTGAACCATCCACTGAGATCGAACAACTTAAAGGCGATGTGCAGAAGCTGCTTAACAGGATCCAGGAACTGGAAAAAAAGCAGGCTGAAAGCGAATCAAAAGTAAAGGAGACTCAAAAGAAGTTTGAAACTGTCGAAAAGGCAGCAACAAAGTTAGAGCAGGAAGAGGCAAAATTACAAGAAGAGAAGAAGAAGAGGGCCATTGCGTATTACAGAGACGGCTTTTTTATGGAAACGCCTGACAAGCAATTCAGGCTTCAAATTGGCGGTGTCTTGCACTTCGATACCCGCGTCTTTACTAACGGGACTTCCCCGAATTCATTCGATATTCGCAGAGCTCGCTATGACATGAGGGGGAACCTTTATACAGGTGATATAGAGCATGTCTTCCGCCTTCAGGTTGAAATGGCTGATCCCATCGCCCTCAGAAATGCTTACTGGATGTTCAAATTCCGTCCTGAATTTAACCTTCAGATCGGTCAATTTAAAGTTCCATCTGGAGGAGCAGATTGGTTAACTGAAGAGGCCCATGTAAACTTTATTGAATATGCCACAGAGCGACCAGTACAGCCGGATTTTGACCGTGGATTCAATATCCACAGCTTCTTTTTAGGTGGAATTATCCAGACGAACCTTGCCATGGTCACAGGAACAGGATACGATATAGACAATGCAGCAGGTGACTGGGATGACTACAAAAATTATGTCGGCCGTATCATGCTCATACCCTTTAAAAAGACGGACAACACATTGATAAAAGGTCTCCATTTTGCAGGTTCCTATGAAACGGGGCTTCAGACAATAAAGACAGTAAGGGGAGAGCGAAGCATGGCCACGGAAAGCTACGAATCCAATTGGTTCAGGTGGGTGCCTACACTTGCAGATATTAATGAGCGCACTCGTTACGGTGGGGAGGTCCACTGGATAATAGGTCCATTTGCTGCAAGCTATGAATTTAACCGTGTTCAGTGGAATGACATTACAACGTACAAAGCAGAAACGACAAAAGTAAAAGATACTGCAGGGAAAGATGTTACGGTAAACACAGGCAAAAATGTTATAGACGCAAGACTTCCTGGAGATACCCACGTTGATGTGCACCAGGTCTGGGTAAGCTACTTCCTTACCGGTGAACAAAAAGTCATGGAGGATGTCTTTTTTGCATGGAGGCAGCCAAAGCCAAAGAAGAACTTCAGCCTGAAGGATGGCACCTGGGGTGCATGGGAAGTTATCGCAAGATACAGCTATAAAGAGGCTACAAAAGAGCTCTTTGACAAAGGCGTTCTTGATGGGAGCAGGAAAGGACATTCTCTTACAGGTGGTTTGCGCTGGATATGGAACCCCAAGACAAGAATCATGCTCGATGTTAACTATCTAAAGAGCGATGCAGGCAAGGGTATTATTACCAATTATGCAGCTGCCGGAGTTGCTAACAATAGGGCTTACCAGAAAGACGAATCCGCTTTCTTACTCCGCTTAATTTTAACACCATAACAAAAAGTCCTAAAGAGGCCGCCCATAGGGCGGCCTCTTTTTTTTCAGCATCATTAAATCAAAAAATTCTAAGCAACCTTCTCATTATTTATTCTTCGATTAACTTGAAAGACCTTTAAGAAATGAATTAAAATCAAATACAAAAGTAAACCTTTTCAGATAATCCTTGGATATTGAGTGAGCAGTTAATATTATCAGAAGCCCATCATCCGCCGGTGTAGCTCAGAGGCAGAGCAGCTGATTCGTAATCAGCTGGTCGGGAGTTCGACTCTCCCCACCGGCTCCAATTTCTTCCTTAGAAAACAATAAGTTAGCCAATCCTCTAATAATCACTTTTTGTGGTTTAACTAATTTTTAACTATTTTCAAACTTTAAGGGTGTTTATTATGGAAAAAAAATGAAAAGGGGTAGCAAGGGCAGTCGCAAGTGGGTTGCCACACCATGTAATCCAGAGGGGGAATAACAGAGAGGATGTTTTTCTTGATAAGGAAGACAGGGAAAGATATTTATTTTTACTCAAAAAATATTCAGACAAATGGGATTCTCCAATTCTTGTTTACTGCCTTATGAGCAATCATGTCCACTTGCTTGCACGTCCAAAGACGGAGGAATCACTCTACAAAATGATGCAGGGAGTAACTCTTTGCTATACGCAATCAATAAACAGGAAATATGCAAGGACGGGCAGGCTGTGGGAGAGTAGGTATCATTCCTGTATTGTTGATAAAGAAAGATATTTATGGTCGGTCTCAAGATATATAGAACAAAACCCTGTTCAGGCTAAAATGGTAAAAAAAGTTGAAGACTATCTATATTCCAGTGCAAGGGCACATATACTTGGAGTAAGAGATGAAGTTTTGGGAGAGGAACTATTTCAGGAACAACAGAGAAAAGACTACAGAGAATTTATCAGGGCGGGGATTTCAGAAAAAGAAATGCATAGTATAAGATACTACACGAGAACAGGAAGACCGTTTGGCAGCGAAGAGTTTGTAAAAAAATTGGAGAAGAAATTTGAACGTAAATTTCTATTGATGTCTCCTGGGAGACCAAAGAAAAAGGAGACTAAATAAATATAGGGGATGTGTCCCTAATTATTACTAATTATTAAAACGGCTTCACTAAATTTAATTTTAGACCTTATTCCAGTGTAACCCATAACTGGCGGGGCTATACCTAGTCCAGTTGATTGGTTCGTTATGCTTTACTTTATTCTCTTTTTCCAATAATCAGGTTCTCTATTCAATTGCATGATTGCAATTATTATGACTTCTTCTTCAATAATTTGATAAATCACACCATAGGGGAAACGGGTTGTTAAACACCTTCTTGTATTCTCTGAGAATTTAGACCATGCCGAGGGAAAATGAATTATCCGCTGAATTGTTGAAAAAACTTCTTTCGAGAATTCCAACCCAAGCCCTGAACGGCATCCCTCAAAATAATTTATCGCTTCAAACAGTTCTTCCTTTGCCTCGGGATGGAAGGAGTATTTCATCTATAATATTTTTCGTGAATTTCCTTAAAGACTTTATCGCCGGGGATGGTTTTAACTTTGCCGGTTTTAATTTCCTTAACCCTTTTTTCAGCTTCTTTTACCCATAATGCATCTATTTCTTTTTGTGATGGATGAAGGCTATTGAGAATTTTTTCAACCAATGTAGTCTTTATATCTACCGGTAAAGACTCAACCATTGAAATTAGCTCTTTTGTTTTTGTAGTCATAAAGTCACCTCTCTTTTTTATATTTTAGCATAACAATTACTATAACCAATGGGCTTTTTCAGATTCATGATAGCACTATACCATATAGAATCGGAGATTAGAAGCAAAAAACATATTAAGGAATAAGAAAATTTGAAAGAATAGATTCGGGTTTTTTATCGTAATATGGATAAAAAAGGAAGTGGGTAAAATATGGGAAATTTGTCACGAGAATCTTTCAACGTACTCCCTGAGTTTCAGAGGTTTCTTCAGAAACGGAAACTTTTGCAGGAAAAGAACGCACCGTACGTTGCTTATTGGGTAAGCAGGTTTCTTGTCTTTGCACGACAGCGTGACATTGCTTCTAATCGATGCCCTCTATGATGGTCAAGGTGTCCGTGTTCACTTATAATGGAGAATGGGAATGGAATTTCTTTAAAGAAAAAGAGGTTACAGTATATTATAAGTACAAGGGTGAGCAGTTTATTTTATTAACTGCTAAGGCAAGGTACGGAAAGAGTTTCAAAAAAGGAGAAAGAAGATGAAAATTGAATATGACCCTGACAGGGACTTGCTTTATATATATTTTGCGGAGCTTGAAACAAAGGCAGCTCAGACAGTAACGATCACTCCCGGCGTGCATGCGGATTTTGATAGGGACGGTAAACTAATGGGTATCGAGGTGATAGAGGCATCTAAAGTTATGGGTAAGAAGATCGAGATCAAATTACCTGAGCTTTCAGCGGCATAAAAGGAGAAGTTGATTATGAGAAGACCTAAAAGAAAACCTGCAAGGCCTACTTCACTCTCAGGTTCTGCAGGCGTTCACTTTGTTTGTGCTGAGTTATACATGCATGGGTTAATAGCTTTACCTACAGTTCGTAATACCAAGGGTATGGATGTAGTGATTCTTACACAAGGCGGAAAGTTTTTAGCTAATTTGCAAGTAAAAACTTCTGCAAAAAAGGTTTCATTTTGGCCCATAAGTGAACATTATGAGGATTGGAATGGTAAAAATGGTTATTATGTTTTCGTGCGCTATATAGGTAATGAAAAATTTGAGGCATTTCTTGAGCCTGCGAATCGTGTTATAAAGGATGTTAATGCAGTACAGGAAGAGGAGAAAAAGCGTGGATTAGTAAAGTGGGCACCTTGTTGGTATTTGCCGAAGGATGCCGGAATACATAGTGTCCTGTTTGTAACACTTCTTTACACTTTTTTCTTTCGTCATTCCCGTGCAAACGGGAATCCAGAGGCAATGGTACTGGATTCCTGCTTCCGCAGGAATGACAATTTGAATAAAGTTATTTATGAGACACCACACTATATCTCAATTACGATGGCGATTCTTTTCAAGATTTCATAGGTTGCCCTCTATGGAAGAAATCACTAAATTGAAAAAATCATGAAGATACTCATTTCAGTAGAAGAAACAAGGATGCCATTGCAGGCTTTAGCTTGTAAAAATTTCTTATATAAAAAGGGGATGGAAGGAGGGTAAGAAATGTATAAAATTTCTTATGAAGATAAAGATATTGTTGTAAGGTTCGATAGCTCGGAAATTGATAAGGGCACTCTTATGGATTTGCTGGATTTTGTTGACATGGAAATGATCAGGAAGAAAAGTAAACTCTCAAAAGAAGAAGCTTTTGCAATATCAAAAGAAATAAACAAGGATGCATGGAACAAGGTTAAAGATAAGGTTATAGAGGGTTAATTATTGGAAGAAAAGTATATCGTTGTTGATACGAATATACTCTTTTCAGCCTTTTTAAGTGAAGAATCTGAATTTTTAAAGGATCTTCACATCTTCTTTTAATTCTTCAATGACTTCGAAAAACGCTTGATTGTATTGCTTTTCATGTTCAGAAAGTAAATCTGCTAACCGGGCTTTTACTGCTTCATCAACGGATACGGCCATTTGCATAACAGTTCTTCCATTTGGGGTTGTAACGGGCCTCATTCTTAACTGAGGGTTTTGTTCTATTTGCCTTTTCAGATCAGCCAGTACCTTTTCTTTCATTTCTTGATATTCTTTTTGCAGGGTCTCAATTGAACGCAAGCCTGATTCGATCTCTGCCGTCTTCGGTTTTTGTTTTAATGTTTCAACCCCTAAAATGCCCTGCTTTCTCATTTGAAATTCTTCTTGAGAATTTCCTAAACCGAGAGCGTCGATCAAATATATTTGAACCGTCGGTAACAAAGAGGGTTTACTTCCTTTTAATCTTTGCCATAAACTGTTTGCATCGAGCTTACCCCGGTAAAAATCTCCCAGGATAGCTCTAATCTTTTCTTCATCTCTTATTTTTTCCTTTTCTTCTATCGATAACGCTCCCAGTTTGTCTGCCTTTTCCAACGCTATTTCAAGGGCACTTTTTACTTTTCCCATCTTTGCCTCCTATGATTAATTTACAGCCTTCGTCAAATTCTTAATAGCTTAAAATAGTTTTAAATTCTGCTCAGATCTTCTCATGAACCGTCAGCCCACGATCTTTCAATACCCTAAAGAGAGGTCTGCCAAAAATAAAAAGCTCAAACTCAGCTTTGAGTCCCAGTTCCGACAGGGCGAAAGACCGGATGGATAGATCTTTACGAACAAGTTCGGTCAATCTCTTAAGTGGTGCTGATTTCTCTTTTTTTTTGGATAGGGCAGAGAGCAATGTTTCAACCTCCTGATAAGAACATTCCTGTTCGTGTGTCTCAATGACACTCATGATCGGATCATCGGGATTAATAATATCAGCACGCATAATAGTGTTTCTGCCTATTATAGACATGATTTCCGATGTATCCCAGCACTTTAGCAATCGGCATTCTAAAAAGCGATGCAAATAAATCGCACATGAGGCTTTTTCATCATCATAAAACACACAAGACCAGTTTTCTCCTTTTCCTGCTACTTTAATGATTTCTTTATGAACCGGCTCCAGCTTTTTTTTGATTGGATTATAAGCCAGTTCACCTTTCCTGATAGTTATCAAATGCTGGTATCCTATATGTCTGGCACGAAGAATTTTCTTATCCTCATGGTGCAGGATAGGACCGCCTTTCAGGCAACAGGTTCCGCACCGTATGCAGTTCGTTATATTGTGAGATGCCAGATTATCCATTCATTTATCCTGCACCATTGTTTTTAAACTTTTTATTTTTGTCTCAAGATCATCCTGACAATAAATTACCTTTCTACCACCCCTAACAGAATATCATTCCGGAGTGTTTAGAGAAGCCATCCTCCAAAGCCTCGTTCATCACATATCCTGTCAATAGCTTCATGTTCTGATGTTTCTGAATTATCAATTGTAAAAATATACCGAATGATAAATGATATAAGTGAAATTTTGTAAAGGCTAACTACTATTCAGGTAAGTGCTTAAACAAAGCCTTGTTTAGAACTTTCCCTTTCCAATCAATCCATACATTTTGATCCTTTCTGCAGTCATATTTTCGGCATCTTTCAGGCCGATCTTCCCAGATTTTACATAGTAAGGATTTTCTATCGAGATGAGGGCAATAGCCATCTTCATCTCTTGCAATGAAGTAAGGCCGTTTTGGATTCCACTTTATTATTCCCTCCTCCACTTCTTTTTTTGTAAGGGCAAATACAAAACTACAGCATATAGCCTTGCATAAATCTTTTCTGCCTCCGGGATCAAACAGAACAGTTTTTTCTTCATCGGCTTCATCGCCATAAACTACAAAAAACCCTTTTTCCATGAGCCTTTCGATCATTTTCTTTATAAAGGCTCGTTCTTCCTCTGATAAGACCTCTTCTTCATCTGAGTGGCTCATAGTGGTTTTATCATCTATATCCATAAAAGAAAAATATCCTCTAAGTCATATTATTCATAAAATTATTGACAGATATAGTATTGTAGCTCATTCTCGGCTCGACAGAAATCGAGCCTCCGAGGAAAATTCTTTCTACGAAAGAATTTAAAACCGCTCTAATACTATATCTGTCAGTATGCATAAAATTCATAAATTAAACTGGCTAAAATTCTAACTGATTTTAGCAAACTCCTTTTTAAAATGCCCTGTTGTAAGATCATCATAAACACAGAATTCTATCGATTCAAGGCTGCTTTTGGGATTTTCCTTTATATAATTTAACGCTGTTCTTACGAGTATATTTGCACATCTATCCTTTGGGAATCCAAATATACCAGAACTTATAGCAGGCATTGAGATACTCTTTAGACCTTTTTCTGATGCAAGTAGCAGACTGTTCAAGACAGCACTTCTTAGTTTATTGTCCTCATCTCCTTCACCCATCCTTGGACCTACTGCATGGATGACGAATCTCGCAGATAACTTACCAGCGGTTGTGATAACTGCAGTGCCAACAGGTGTGAACCCGATTTTATCACTCTCTTCTTGAATAATATACCCCCCTTTTCTCACAATAGCGCCTGCAACTCCGCCACCGTGCTGGAGGAAAGAATTGGCTGCATTTACTATTGCATCCGTATCTCTCTCTGTTATGTCTCCCTGGACAAGACGAAGAATCTTCCCGGCGATTTTATGCTCTGAAATAATCTTCATCAGGCACGTCCTTTCCAAAAAAAACACACTACTATCAAACGAAAGAATTCGACTATCATCTTTTATATATGATAAAATATAACATAAAAGAAGATCGGAGGGTATAAATACCAGTACTTTACGGAGATTTATCAGGGCTCAAGGCTAGTTTTCTCAACTCGCTTGAAAGGATTTATCGAAGGAAGGTGAACCGTGAATTAGTCAGCCCTGAACTATCAAGATACCTTACAGAACTTTCCTCTGAAATACGCCGTCAGATAGGTATTCTTATTAACAGAGACGGGACTATTACCCATGTAATTGTCGGCAATGCAAAGGGCATTTTTATCCCAGAACTTGAGGATTATCCTTTAGGGAGGAAGGCCTTAAGAGGCCTTAGACTTATACACACTCACCTCAATGAAGAATCTCTTACCCAGGATGACCTTACAGACCTTGCGCTCCTCAGACTTGACCTTATTGCTGCAATAGGAGTAAGGAACGGGCTTCCAGGCAATATCTTTGTGGCCTATTTGATGCCGGGCGGTACAAAGCCTTTTGAGATTATGCAGAATCAGAATTTCTATAATTTTGAACTTGATTTCCTGCCTTTTATAGGGTCTCTCGAAGACGAGATGGAGAGACACAGAGGTTTCAGTCCTGGCGATAGAAGAGAAAAGGCAATATTGGTGAGTGTTTCTACAAGGTCGAGATATGAACAGGAAGATTCTATTGAGGAATTAAAAGAACTCGCACAATCAAGTAACGTCCTTGTCCTCGATACCATTATCCAGAGACCAAAGGAGATAAACCCGAAGTATCTCATTGGTGAAGGTAAAATTAAGGAATTGATCATTAATGGTCTTAATAAGGGGGCGACACTCCTGATATTCGACCAGGAACTCAGCCCATCACAGGTAAAGGCAATAGGAGAGCTTACAGAGCTTAAAGTAATTGATCGTTCTCAACTTATACTGGATATTTTTTCAAGACGTGCTCATAGCAGAGATGGAAAAGTTCAGGTTGAACTGGCACAGCTAAAATACAGGCTCCCGAGATTAACCGGCAAAGGCACAGCAATGTCCCGTCTTATGGGGGGTATTGGCGGCAGAGGACCTGGTGAAATGAAACTTGAGATAGACAGAAGACGTGTTCGAGACAGGATAATAGTCCTTGAAAAAGAGCTCAAATCTTTGAGTGAAGCGAGAAAACAGCGGAAACAGAGGAGGGTTGAAAAGGGAATACCTATAGTATCTATTGTCGGATATACAAATGCAGGCAAGTCAACACTCCTGAATTCCCTTACCAAGAGCTCTGTATTTGTTGAGGATAAATTGTTTGCAACACTCGACACTGCAAGCAGGCGTCTGCGTTTTCCGAGAGAGAGAGAGGTTATTATTACAGATACTGTTGGTTTCATAAGAGACCTTCCAAAGGATCTTATGGCAGCGTTCAAGGCAACACTTGAAGAGCTCGAGGATGCAGAGTTATTGCTGCATATTGTTGATGCATCAAACCCGCGGTTTGAGCAGCATATAGAATCTGTTGAGAATATACTCCGGGAGCTTCATTTATCCGAAAAACTTAGGCTCCTTGTTTTTAATAAAATGGATAGAGTGGATATCGAAGAAGTACAAAATCTTGTTATGCGCTATAATGCAGTTGCTATCTCTGCACTCGATCCAGCGACATTCAACCCTCTACTGCATGCAATAGAAGAATATATATGGAATAGGAAATTAACAGAGGTAAAGATGCAATTATAATATACAAGCAGGATATAGCATTTGAGCGGCTTTGAATTCTGTTCCGACTTTCTGTCAGAACAGAATTCACCTCGGAGGTCTTTAAGACCGAGAATGAGCGAAAATACTATATCCTGCTTGTTTTAAAAAAAGGAAAAATAGATGGAATTTACCCCTAAATGGATTGCATGGGAGATTACGAGGAGATGTAATCTTAAATGCATACATTGTCGTTCTTCGTCTGAAATAGAAGTAAAAGATCACCCTGATTTCTCAACACAAGAGGCATTCAGGATTATAGATGACATTATTAGCTATGCAAAACCTGTTATAGTCCTCTCTGGTGGTGAGCCTCTTTTAAGAAAGGATGTATTTGAGGTTGCCAGGTATGGCACAGAAAAAGGTTTGAGGATGTGCCTTGCAACAAATGGAACTCTTGTGAATGATAAGATATGTGAAAAAATAAAGAATTCAGGAATTAAAATCGTTTCTCTCAGTCTTGATGGTTCTGAAGAAACAGTGCATGATAATTTCAGGAATCAGAAGGGTGCATTTGCCGGGACAATAAATGCCGCACAACTTTTTCAAAAACATGGTATCGAGTTTATCATAAATTCATCCTTCACAAAAAGAAATCAGGAGGACATTCCAAGGATATATAAACTTGCAAAGGAACTCGGGGCAACTGCATGGTATATGTTCATGATCGTGCCTACAGGCAGAGGAGAGGAGATAATGAATGAACTTATCTCAAAGGAGGATTATGAAGAAGTCCTTGAGTGGCACTATCAGATGGAAAAGGGTGAAAAGGAGATGCTCGTGAGGCCCACATGTGCACCACATTATTACAGGATCGTTTTACAGAAATCAAAAGAAGAAGACACGAAATTTGAGAGGAGGACATTGAAGTTTTCTACAGGTGGTGCAAAGGGCTGTATCGCAGGACAGCTCATTGCTCTCATTGATGTGGATGGAGATGTTCTCCCATGTAGTTATTTCCCGAAACCTGCCGGAAATATAAAGGTGCAATCCTTTAAAGATATTTGGGAAAATTCAGAACTATTCAAAGAACTTCGTGATTTCAAAAAATACAAGGGTAAATGCGGCTCATGTGAATACGTGAGTGTATGTGGAGGTTGCAGGGCAAGGGCTTATTCAGTCTACGGAGATTATCTTGAAGAGGAGCCGTTCTGTGGATATATGCCAGTAAAACTGAGAACTAAAAATAAGAACAGGAGGACTTTATGAATGATACATTTCTTAGAGCGTGCCGTGGTGAAGAAGTACAATACACTCCTGTATGGCTCATGCGTCAGGCAGGGAGATACCTCCCTGAATATCAGGCAGTAAGGGCGAATGTTGACTTCCTTACTCTCTGCAAGACCCCCGGACTTGCAGCAGAGGTTACGCTTCAGCCTGTTGACATCCTCGGAGTTGATGCAGCCATACTCTTTTCCGATATTCTTATCCCGATTGAGGCAATGGGCATGCGTCTTGAATTTTCTGATAAAGAAGGGCCTATCCTCAGTGAGCCGATAAGAAACAAATCATCCGTTGATAGGTTGATTATTCCTGACACAGAAGAAGATATGCCTTTTATCATCGAGACAATAAAGATTCTGAGAAAAGAACTTGAGAACAAGGTGCCACTGATAGGATTTTCAGGCGCCCCTTTTACACTTGCTACATATATGATCGAAGGTGGGACATCAAAGAATTTTCTCCACACAAAGAAGATGATGTTTCAACATAGCGGGGTATTCGATTATCTCATGGATAAACTGACTACAACTATCATTTCATATCTCTCTGACCAGATAAAAGCAGGTGCTCAAGCAGTCCAGATTTTTGATACATGGGCCGGCATGCTTGCACCTGCTGATTATAAAGAGCTTGTACTTCCTTACGTGAAAAAGATAATTTCCGAGTTAAAGAAAGAAGAGGTTCCGATAATCTATTTTGTGAATGATTGCGCAGGGATTCTTAAGGAGGTAAAAAAATCAGGTGCTGACATTATTGGGATTGACTGGAGGATTGATATCGCTGATGCAATAAAAAAACTCGGGAAAAAGGTGATTATTCAGGGTAACCTCGACCCGTCCGCGCTCTTTCTTCCAAAGGAAAAGATCGAAGAAAGGGTTAAAGATATCTTATGGAAGGGAGAGACTGCAAAGGGTCATATATTCAATTTAGGTCATGGTATCCTGCCTCAGACACCGGTCGAAAATGTTATGGCAATGGTTGAAGCAGTGCACAAATATGGAAGGAAGTAATGAATTATGTTTCCACTAATATAAAAGCATAAAGTAAAGTGTCATTGCGAGGAGTAAACCGACGAAGCAATCTGACACAACGTTTCATTCCGAGCGAAGCGAGGAATCTCTTTTGAGATTGCCACGGGCTTTGCCCTCGCAACGACCTTTCAGGTCGGATTGTTACGCTCCCGTTGGTCGCTCGCAATGACAATGTAACATCTTTAATGCGTTTGTATTTGGTGGATATTTAGAATACACATAAGGATTGATATTGGGCGATAAGGATAAAACAGAGACGGTAGGCGTCATCCTTCTTAATCTTGGTGGTCCTGATTCGATTCAAGCAGTAAAACCGTTTCTTTTCAACCTGTTTTCTGACAGACAAATTATTCAACTTGGTGCACCATTCTTGCAAAAACCACTTGCATGGTTAATAGCAACAATAAGGTCTAAAAAGACAAAGAGATATTATAGTCTCATAGGTGGGAAGTCCCCAATACTTGATATTACAAGAGCTCAAGCGGTAGCCCTTGAAGAAGCACTTAACTCCCCCCCACCCATCCCTCCCCCTCGAGGGGGGAGGGCAAGGGAGGGCGTGCCAGAAAAGAAATTTAGGGTTTACATTGGTATGCGTTACTGGCATCCATTCATAGAAGATGTTGTTCCCATGATATATAAAGATGGCATTAGAAAACTCATTGCCTTAAGCCTTTATCCACATTATTCTGTTACAACATCAGGCTCATCCCTTTCAAAATTCAGTGAAGTTGTCGCTGGGTTTCAGATGGAAACCTTCTGCATCTCATCGTGGCACAATCATCCTTTATATATAGAGGCGCTTGTGGATGTAATAAGAAAAGGACTCGAATCCTTCACCCCCTCCCTAACCCTCCCCCCTCGAGGGGGAGCAATGGGTAGGGAAGGGGTCCATGTCCTTTTCAGTGCTCATAGTCTTCCAAAAAAAATAATTGACGAAGGAGACCCGTATGTAAATCAAATTATGGAGACCATTAGAGAGATCACAAAACGAATACCTATAAAATGGCATTTAAGCTATCAATCGAAGAGCGGCCCAGTTAAATGGCTTGAGCCATCCACAGATGAAAAAATTAGAGAGCTTGCCGCAGTAGGGGTTAAGAACATCCTCGTAATGCCAATAAGTTTTGTATCAGACCATATTGAGACCCTTTATGAGGTAGATATCCTGTATAAAAATTTAGCTGAAAAACTTGGGATAACACTGAAAAGGGTAAATTCATTGAATACACACATTCATTTTATAGAAGCTTTAAAAGATATGATTCATAGAGGTATACAGGAAAAGGGATGGAACAAGAAGCTGACTAAAACTTGACTTTGGTAGATACCCTATGGTAATAAAGACAAGTTTTTAACCTATCTGTGCATTATAATTATCGAGCAGGAAAAATATTTTAATGGCTCTTTCAACATTTAAAGGCGGGATACACCCCCCTGATAAAAAAGAACTCTCGGCAGATAAGCCTATAGCAGAAGCAAAGCCTCCTCAAAGAGTCGTAATTCCTTTAAGTCAGCATTTAGGTGCACCCTGTAAATCAGGAGTGACCATAAATCAGGAAGTCAAAAAAGGTGAGATGATAGGAGAAGCCGGTGGTTTTGTATCAGCATCTGTACATTCATCTGTATCTGGAAAGGTAATAGCAATTGGAGAGTTTCCTAATGCAATGGGGAAAATGGTGACTTCAATTGTTATAGAAAACAATGGTGAAGAAGAATGGACTATTCTCAAAGATACGCCTGACTATATGAGCCTTCCTCCTGATCAAATCAAGGAGAAGATAAGAGATGCAGGCATTGTAGGAATGGGAGGTGCAGCATTCCCTACAGTGGTGAAACTCTCGCCTCCAAAGGAAAAGCCCATTGATACAGTAATATTAAATGGTGTCGAGTGTGAACCATATCTAACTGGAGATTACAGGCTTATGCTCGAAAGGCCTATGGAGATAATAGAAGGGCTTAAGATAGTAATGAAGTCATTAGGGGTAAAAAAAGGATTTATTGGGATAGAAGATAATAAGCCCAAAGCAGTAAAAACCATTGAAGAAGCAGCTCAAGGGATAAATAATATAGAGGTTTGTGCACTTCCGACGAAATATCCAGAGGGTGCAGAAAAGATGCTCATCAAGGCTCTTGCCGGCAGAGAGGTCCCACCGAGGGGACTTCCAATGGATGTGAGTGTTCTGGTGCAGAATGTCGGGACAGCCTTTGCTATATACGAGGCAGTAAGATATGGGAAACCTTTAATAGAGAGGGTTGTAACGGTAACAGGCGAAGGCATTAATAATCCCAATAATCTGATTGTGAAGATCGGGACACTGGTGTCCCATCTTATTGAAGAATGCGGTGGCCTTAGAGACAAAAGCATAAAGGTTATTGCAGGAGGCCCTATGATGGGTTTTGCCATTTCGTCTCTTGATATCCCGGTTACAAAGGGTACATCAGGCTTAGTCGCATTGACAGAGGGAGAAATCGTTCATACCGGGGACTTCAAACCCTGTATTCGGTGCGGTAGATGTATTGATATATGCCCAATGGGACTTATGCCTTCAATGCTGAGCGTATATTCCGAAAAAGGCTTTTACGAAGGTGCAAAGGAATATGACTTGTGGGACTGTTTTGAATGCGGATCATGTGCGTATGTCTGTCCTTCTAAGAGACCGATAGTACAGTTAATCAGACTTGCTAAATCCATGACGAAACCATGAGAAGATTAAAAATGAATGAACTTTATAATTTTAAATTTTTAATCAAAGAATTCTTCGATGCTTTGCATCGGTATTTCAGTATACATAAAGTCATTCCTGCGGAAGCAGGAATCCAGAAAGAGATAAAAACTGGATTCCGCATCAAGTGCGGAATGACAAACTGTTACAAAGTCTTTCGGTTGTTGATACCTTGCAGTTTGCTGCGGGGCAGTTCAATTTTAAACTTTGAATTCTTAGGGATATAGATGGAGGTGACAAAAAAAGAAAAACCTCTCATTGTCTCTATAAGCCCGCATATAAAAAGCGAGGAGAGTGTAAGTCGTATTATGTGGTCAGTAAATCTCTCCCTCCTGCCAGCCCTTGTCATGGCTGTTTACTTCTTTGGACCGAGGGCATTTTTTATTACTGCTGTTTGTATCATCTCTGCAGTCCTTTCTGAGTATTATATGCAAAAAGTGCTTAAAAGAAAGATAACCATCGGTGATGGAAGTGCATTTTTGACAGGACTCCTCCTCGGAATGAATCTTCCAGCATCTCTCTGGTCATTGAATCCATTTACAATCCATGTACCGGTAATAGGATCCTTTGTAGCTATTGTGATAACGAAACAACTTTTTGGAGGACTCGGTTATAATGTTTTTAATCCAGCCTTAATTGGGAGGGCATTCCTGCTCATTTCCTTTCCTAAATTAATGACTATCTGGAGCGAGCCGACAGCAGCATTTGTGGCATTGGATGCAAAGACAACAGCAACACCTCTCGGGATATTAAAAGAAGAAGGTGTAGAAAAATTGATGGAAGTCTTTGGAGATAAGATTAACCTTTATATGCAACTCCTGATTGGTCACAGGGGAGGCTGTATTGGTGAGACATCAATAATAGCCTTATTATTTGGTGCGGCATTTCTCATTTACAGAGGGTATATAACCTGGCACATTCCTGTATCGTTTGTTGGAACAGTGGCGGCGCTCGCATGGGTATTCGGCGGTAAAGGTACAGGCCTGTTCACTGGAGACCCGATACTCCATTTGCTCAGTGGCGGTCTGATCTTAGGTGCATTCTTCATGGCAACAGACTATGTGACATGTCCTTCTGTCAAGAAAGGGCAGATAATCTTTGGTATAGGCTGTGGTGCCCTCACGATACTTATACGGCTCAAGGGAGGTTATCCTGAGGGTGTTATGTTTGCAATACTCCTTATGAACTGCTTCGCGCCCCTTATCGACAGGGGCTTTAAAACAAAGGTATTTGGTGCCAAAAGGAAATAAAACAAAAGAGATGAAGCAATGACAGGCAAGGACATTGTAAAGATAACCCTCAATCTTGTTGTTGTATATCTCATAGGCGGACTTATCCTCGCTGTGGTCTATGCCAGGACTTCACCCATAATGTTTAAAAACGCCATTATTGAAAAAGAGGCAGCGTTGAAAAAACTCATGCCGGATGCTGATAAGATCGAAAAAATGGGTGATTGGTACATACACGAAAAACATTCAGAATACTTTGTTGCAAAAAAAGGAGACAATATTATCGGCTACATTGTCCAGTCCTTTGGCAAGGGCTATTCAAGCTATATAGATACATTAATTGCAGTGGATAATGATTTTAAGGTTCAAAGGATAAATATCCTTGGACATGCGGAAACACCAGGGTTGGGAGATGAGATTGAGGCGGACAACTTCATAAATCAGTTTAAGGGTAAAGACATGGAACATTTAAAGGTGTTGAAGACAGATACAACGGAATATATACAGGCAATATCCGGAGCGACCATTTCAAGCAGGGCGGTTGCAGAAGACGCTGTAAAAAACGGAGTGGACTTTCTTATAAAGGTAATAAAAGAAAGAGGAGCTAAGCATGGCGCAGACAAACAGAGTTAGTTACCTCGATCTTATAAAAAACGGAATCTTTAGGGAAAATACCATTTTTAAGCTTGCACTCAGCCTCTGTCCTTCCATTGCAGTGACGAATAACCTGAGAAATGGTGTTTTGATGGGTATCGCTGTTCTCTTTGTCCAGGTGATGGTTAATACAACGATTTCATCCATGCGAAATTTCATCCACCCAAGGATTCGGCTGCCCATCTTCATGCTTATAATCTCGGGCTGGGTAACTGTTACTGATATGACCATGGCAGCCTTTGCAAGGGAGGCATACAAGCAAATGGGTTTGTATATACAGCTAATCGTAGCCTTTGCATCAATCCTTGCCAGGGCAGAGATGTTTGCGAGTAAAAATAAGATTGCTCCATCTATGTTCGACGGTATCGGAATGGGACTCGGTTTCTTATTTGCTCTTACCATAATAAGCTTTTTCAGAGAGCTCCTGGGCAAGGGATCATTATGGGGATTTCAGATTATTAATGCAAAGCCCCTTCTTATAATGATTTTGCCGGCAGGCGGCTTTTTCGCTGTAGGGATATTAATGGGCTTTTTCAACTGGATGGAGAAAAGGTTTTCCAAAAAAAGTGCGAATATGTCGCATTAAATTGAAAGCATATCATCATTCCTGTGGAAACAGGAATCCAGGATTTCCTGTGAAAACAGGAACCCAGTTCTTTATAGTTCCCTGCTTTCGCAGGGACGGCGTCTGGATTCCCACTTTCGTGGGAATGACATACGGAAACTCTGTAGCAAGTTTTTAAGAGGAGTGTAATATATGAGTACTGATTCTGCAAAACTTTTTGAGCTCATTCTCGCAGCATCACTTATAAATAATTTTGTTTTTACAAGATTCCTTGGCCTGTGTATATTTTTCGGCGTCTCAAAAAAAATGGAGACAGCTGTTGGTATGAGCATCACATTCACCGCGGTTATGATGATCAGTGCAGCATTGAGCTGGCTTATTTTCAACTACGTAATGGTTCCACTTGATATTACATTCCTGAAGATTATCGTATTTATCGGTGTTGTAGCTGGTTTTGTACAGGCGTCGGATACAATTATGAGGAAGGTTGCACCCGCGCTTTTTTACAAACTTGGCATCTATCTCGCTCTAATTTCAACTAACTGTATTATACTCGCAGTACCTCTGATTAATGCGGGCGAACATTATAATTTCATTGAGAGCCTTGCCTTTGCCTTTGGTTCAGGAATCGGGTTTGCACTCGCATTGGTGATAATGGCAAGTATACGTGAAAAACTGGAACTTGCTGAAGTCCCTGCTCCATTCAAGGGATTACCCATTGCTTTTGTGATTACTGGATTGATTGCCCTTGCATTTGCAGGTTTCTCAGGATTAATAAAACTATAATATAGTAGAATAAAATCCATAGATCAAAGGATTGAGGAATCCGGATAAAGGCAAGAACATCGTTCTCAAGCAAAGATTATGGTAAAAAATGTGTGACATTGAAAGAATACTTGCAGACGTTGCAGGGTTGGTTCAGTTAATCGATGTATCTCATTTTCTGATTCCGCACGTTGGTGTTGGTGGGGCAGTTGAAGCGAGAGAACATGTTGAATTAATGCCCCTCTTGAAATTCACATTGATCTTCCTTGCAGGCATTGGTGCGATATTCGGCATTGGGCTTGCCTTTGCAGCCAAAAGATTTTCTGTTAAGATTGACCCGAAGGTGGAACAGATAAAGGAAGCCCTTGCAAATGCACACTGTGGCGCATGTGGTTATGCAGGTTGCGAACAGTATGCAGAAGCGGTTGTAAAAAATCCGGATGTGCCGCCAAATCTCTGCACCCCTGGTGGGATAAGGACAGCAGAGATAGTCGCAACAATTACCGGTAAAA
>Ga0315268_10002640_pt1 | contig 20097 bp, 14 predicted proteins | sample C1_top_MG_FD_204535 | JGI IMG/M metagenome (GOLD analysis project Ga0315268, IMG submission 204535) | Sediment microbial communities from Yellowstone Lake, YNP, Wyoming, USA - C1_top | ecosystem: Environmental > Aquatic > Freshwater > Lake > Sediment | place: USA: Wyoming | collected 2017-08-01
CGACAACGCCCACGTGCTTCAACAGTGCAAAGTGTGAGCAGACTGCCGCAAGATTTCTTGCTTTCGCGGCTTACCCTGCTGATCTCTTGCCAAAGTCCAGTAACAATAGAAAAGGATTAAAATCAGATGAGGGTCGCGCCGCTGCCTTGAATTCTTGACGCCGAGGGCGGGCAATGGCGACGAGGTTGGCGCGGAGATCTCATTGTCCGATGGTCAGGTCTTTAAGAAGGATGCTGTTGTTTTCTGCCGTGGTTCTGCCCGGTGAGACAACAAGCAGGCGAGTGCTGGAATTGCTGGCGGGGTACATGCCCACGCGCAATTGATACTTGCCGCGTGGCGCATCGCGGGGAACTTGTAGCACATACGAGTCCGTCACAAGCGTCTCACTGCTCCACGTTGTGGTCGGGGAGCGGCCATCTTGCGGCTCGCGGTCAATTTGCGCGACGAGGTTGCCGGTCGGACCGATGAGATGCACAAAGACTTTGTAAGCTTGCCCGACTTTCGCCACGCGCGATTTCCAGCGCAAGGTCAATTCGATGTCTTCACCGGGACGAAAAGTGTCCTGCGCGAGATCGGCGCTATCTAACGTGATAACGTCGCCCAGGTTAACATTGAGCGAGATTGTCGAGCCGCTGCTGATTTGCAGTGTGATGACCATGCCCGCCGTTAGCGGAAAGCCCGGCGGAGGAATCTGCCCGACGATCTCGCCTGGCGGGCGATTGCTCCATTGCGGGTCAAGGGCAACTTGCCAGCCATAGGATTCCAGGCCGGTCTTGACCGAATCGTCGTACATCGCGCCTTGAACGGCAACAACGTTGCTGACTCGCGGGCCTTTACTGAACACGACCTGCACGGTGTCACCGCGCTTGAGCGGCGTTCCGGGCGCGGGTGATTGTTCCAATACTGAGCCAGCCGGCCAGGTGTTATCGGCGCGCTGCTCTTTGGCTTCAAGCTTCAGCCCGGCCTGGGCCAGCAGCGTGTCCACATCCTTGCGATCCAGGTGGATCAAGTTGGGTGCTGTGGTCTGTTGACCGACGTTGACAATCGTGGATTGGGGCGAGGGAATGCTCTCCACAGTGGCGGTGGGCGGGATGCGCGGTGCGCTGGTGTACACCTGGTACACAACCGACCAGAGGACAATCAGGCCAATGACCGCCACCAGCGCAAGGACTGCCAACACCCATGCCAGCCAATCCACGCCGGTGCGTTCTTGAGTCGTATCAGCGCGCGCAACGTGACCTGTGTAGCCAGAGAACGAGCTGACGGAAGACTGCAAACCGGTGGCCTGTTCCGCGCCGAATTGGGCTTCGGTCAAGATGCGGCCGAGCTGATCGGCGTTGCGATAGCGATGTGAAGGTTCTTTTTCCAACGCCTGATTGATGATCTGCTCGACGACCAACGGCAGATTCGGGTTGTACTGTGTGACCGGCGGCGGCGTGTCGCGCAGGTGAGCCATCGCCAATTGCTGTTGATTGTCGCCTTCGAAGGGCAGGCGGCCCGTCAACATCTCGAACAGAATGACGCCAATGCTATACACATCAGAGGCGGGCGTCGGTTGTTCACCTGCGGCCTGTTCCGGAGAAAAATAGTGCGGCGTGCCCCACACGCTTTCGGTGTATCCAACGGGAGCAGCCGCGGAGAACGCGCGCGCAATGCCAAAATCAGTCACCTTGACCTGACCTTCGGCGGTGATGAGGACGTTCTGTGGCTTGATATCACAGTGAACTACGCCGGTTCGATGCGCCGCGCCCACGCCGCTGCAGATTTGTCGCGCGATATCCAGCGAGCGCGCGAGCGGCAATTGACCTTCGCCGCGAATGACCGATTTGAGGTCACGGCCTTCGACGTATTCCATCACGATGTACTGCCGGTCGCCGTCACGCCCAAAGTCGTACACGGTGACGATGTTGGGATGAGAGAGGTTGGCTGCGGCCTGCGCCTCGCGCACGAACCGCTTTTGGAAGGCAGGGTCTTCGGCAAAGCTCTCGCGCAGAATTTTCACGGCGACGATGCGATTGAGCATCGTGTCTTGCGCTTTGTAAACGAGCGCCATCCCGCCCGCAGCCACCTGAGCGAGCAGCTTGTAGCGATTGTTGAGCAACTGGTTTTCCAGCGGCATTGAGGCATCGTCCTGATTGAAATAAGCTCGCGCCGTATTCTACCGCAAAAACGGGAAACGTAAAATGCGCAACGTGATGCGTAATAAGTGATTTTGACGGATCACGTTTTATGCATGGCTCATCGGTTGACCTGTGCCGCCGCGTTTGAGCAGGATGATCTCGGCCATGATCGAGACGGCAATCTCTTCCGGCGTCTCGGCCTCGATCTCCAGCCCGATCGGCGCGCGGATGCGTGCAAGCGATTCATCGCTGATGCCCCTGTCGTGCAAGTCCTTGACGGCCATCGTCCATCTTCGGCGCGAGCCGATGACGCCGATGTAAGGCGCGGGCGTGTTGAGCAGGAGCGGCACCGCGTCCACGTCGAACAGATAACCGCGTGTGACGCACGCCACGTAGGTTTGGTGATCCACGCGAATCTTGGACAGCGCCTCCGTGATAGGCCCGACGACAAACTCGTCGGCATCGGGCATGAAATCGTGCGTGCACAGGTCGGCGCGGTCGTCCGTGACGACGACACAATAGCCCATCCACTTGGCAAGGTGAGCCAGTGCACGCCCCACGTGACCCGCGCCCACGATGAGGAGCATGGCGGGTGGGTTGACCGGCTCGATGAACACCTCGACCTCGCCGCCGCATACGCCCGCATCGCCGCGCGAGGGATCAACCAGCGAATGTGTGATGACGCGCGCCGCGCCCTCTCGCAACACTTGCTTGGCTTCTTCGATGGTGCGGTTCTCCAGCTCGCCGCCGCCCACGGTGCCGGCGATGCGCCCGTCGGCAAAGACGAGCATCTTGCTCGACTCGTGGCGAGGGACGCTGCCCCGTGCGCGAATGACGGTTGCCAATGCGGCCGGTTGGCCGCTGCGTTGCGCTTCCAAGATCGCTTCGTAAATGGATTGCATGTCTTTCACCCCACTTGATTTGGGCCGCGCAGTCGCAGGCCACGTTTCAAACGTGACCTACGGTCCGATCACTACGTCACAGCAGTTGCCTCTGGCTTGGCTTCCATCGGAGGATTCATGCTGGTCTCTTCTCAAACTGATCAGGAGTTACTGATCACTGGTCACTCTCTCACGACTGCAACGCACTCAGAATTTCAGGCAGCAATTGCTTCTTGCGTGAGACAATCCCCGGCATCTCGAAGGTCCCATCGTGACGGCGGGCATAGGGCAACCCGTCGAGATAATGCGAATCGGCGCACGTCACCAGGCGGCTTGTCCCGCCGACGATGTCGGTGACCATCAGCGCGGCAAAGTGCAAACTGCGATTCTTTTCCAGCGCACACAGCGCCGCGCGCAGGTCATCCAGCCGAGTCTCTATCTCCAGCATGTCGGTCACTTCAACCTGCGCCACGCCAAAGTGCAATCCGGCGGCATCGTATTCCTTGTAATCGCCAGAGACGATGGACTCAATGGAGCGCGATTCGAGTCCAGCTCCCGCCTGCAAAAGCTGCCAGCCGTAATCCAGCATGGCTTTGTACGGATCGCCCTGACCGGCAAAGGCCCATGCCGCCAGTTGCACGGCGGCCACGCGATCTCGGTCGGTCGTCGTCGGCGACTTGAGAACGAGCGTATCGGAAAGCAGCCCCGAAAGCAGCGCTCCCGCAATTGGACGCGGCACGGCCAAGCCGGTGCGCATCGCTCGCTCGGTGACGAGCGTGGATGAGCTGCCGACCGGGTCCACGTGAAAGGCGATGGGCATGTGCGTGGGCGGATTCGCCAGGCGGTGATGGTCGAGCACTTCGAGCAACTCGGCTTCGTCCAGCCCGCTGATGGCTTGAGTCGTTTCGTTGTGGTCAATCAGAATGAGTCTCATGCGCGGCGGGCGAAGCAGGTCGGATTTGAGGCACACGCCCACGTAACATCCATTGTCATCCACGACCCAAAAAGTGTCTCGTTCGTCGCGCAGGATGCGCGGCAGGCTGTCTTTGATGCGCGCGTTCGCCTCAAAGCGCGGCACATCCTGTTCACTCGCGTTGCCGCATGGTGTCGCCAGCACCTGTCCGAAGGGAATCTTGCCCACCGCATCGGGCGACTTGAGTTCATCGGCGGCCTGCGCCGAGAGAAAGTTGAACACGCTCGCGCCTGTCACCAGACCTAACGGCTTGCGGTCTCCGTCCACAACCGGCGCGACTCGACCTGTCTGCGCCACCAACGCCCAGGCATCCTGCAACGGTCGGTCGGGTGTGAGTGGCTCAATGGTCCGTGCCACGCTGTTAAAGCGCGGCGAAGCATCCGCCAGGATCACCGGCGGCTCGACTTGAAACGTGCGGAGCGCAAAGGAAGTTTGTGGGTTGAGTTGACCTGCGCGGGCCGGTTGGGCATCCAACTTGTCCCGTTCGCGCAACAGCCACGCATAGCCAATCGCCGAAACGACGGCGTCGGTATCGGGGTTCTTGTGCCCTACGACATAGATCGGCCCGATGTATCCGGCAGCAGCTTGGGATGATTGTGTTTGCATGATACTTGTGTCCTTCGGTTGATTGGAAATCGGATGGCTGATGGTAATTATATCATCATCTGCCGGGAACGAAACGTCAATCAAGGCGGGACCTTACAGGTCTGACACGTCAACCGCAACAGACATCACCGCAAGAGCGTGACAGATGACACTTTGCCGCCTTACTGGAATTTGCTAAGCTTTCCTCGACTATGTCTCACACAACTTTCTTAAATCATAAAGGAGGCTCCTAGTATGGATAAACAGTCAGAACCATTGCTTGACAGCGTGATGCATCACGCCATTGGGCTGAGCGGCACATCGAAGGACAATCCCTTCCTGATGGCTCAGCGACAACTGGCCGAGGCGGCGGCCATTCTCAAGCTCGACCCGGCCTTGCACGAACTGTTGCGCTGGCCGCTGCGCGAGCTACACGTGACGCTGCCGGTCAAGATGGACGATGGCACTACCAAAGTGTTTCAAGGGTTCCGTGTCCAGTACAACGACGCGCGCGGGCCGTGCAAAGGCGGCATCCGCTATCACCCGGATGAGACGATTGACACCGTTCGCGCTCTGGCGGCCTGGATGACGTGGAAGTGCAGTGTGGTGGACATCCCGCTGGGCGGCGGCAAGGGCGGCATCGTCTGCAACCCGAAAGAAATGTCACCCGGCGAGTTGGAACGCCTCAGCCGGGCCTACATCCGCCAGGTTGGGCGCATCATTGGCCTGGAGAAAGATGTCCCCGCTCCCGATGTGTACACCACTCCGCAGATCATGGCGTGGATGGCCGACGAGTTCTCCTTCATGAAGGGCTATAACGAGTTCGGCGTCATCACGGGCAAGCCGCTGGCTCTGGGCGGCTCGAAGGGTCGCGGCGATGCGACGGCGCGCGGCGGAGTGTACTGCTTGCGCGAGGCAGGCAAGGCGCTCGGCGTCAACCTGAAGGGCGCGACGTGCGCGATTCAGGGCTATGGCAATGCGGGCGCGTTTGCGCACAAGCTGGGCGTCGAATTGTTGGGCCTCAAGGTCGTCGCCGTTTCCGACTCCAAGGGCGGCATCTATAATGCCGATGGCGTGGATTATGAGAAGGTGAAGGCACACAAGGAAAAGACTGGCTCGGTCGTCAACTTCCCTGGCGCCAAGAACATCACCAATGCCGAACTGCTCGAGCTGGATGTGACCGTGTTGGTTCCCTCGGCCATGGAAAATCAAATCACCGAAAAGAACGCGGGCAACATCAAGGCCAAGATCAGCGTCGAGCTGGCGAATGGCCCGACGACGCCGGAGGCCGACAACATCCTCTACAAGAACGGCGTGTACGTCATCCCCGACTTTTTGTGCAACGCAGGCGGCGTGACCGTCTCGTACTTTGAGATGGTGCAGAACGCCTACGATTATTACTGGGAGGAAGACGTCGTGCACGAGCGGCTGGACAAGAAGATGACGGCTGCTTTCTATGCGGTGCACGCGGCAGCCCAGGAGCACAAGGTTCACAATAGCCTGGCGGCGTATCTGGTGGCGGTGAGCCGCGTGGCTGAGGCGGTCAAGTTGCGAGGCTGGGTGTAAGCTCTGGCTTGTGTGTACGCTTTAGCGTACAACGCAGAGAGGAGCGATTTATTCGACCGCCCCTCTCTTACCGTAGTGTGACGGTTCTTGCCGAGGCGGAGGGTGTCAGCTCTCCGCCTCATGCTTTGTCACCATTGTTCATGTCATTCCGAGCGAAGCGAGGAATCTCTGCCTTGCAGGACTGAGACCCGCCGCTGGCGCGTCGGGGCCTGCTAGGCGACGCTCAGAATGACAGACCGCCTAGCGCTGCCAGACCTTGAGCGCCGGCGCATGAACCGATGAGAGCAGAACTGCGTAGCCTCGGCCTTTCTGGATATCCTGATCGGTGAGAATGTTCACGTCGAGGATCGAAGTGCGCTGCTCGAACTTGGGCGAAGGCAGGGCGGTAATGGTGGCTGTCAGCGCGCGGTCGAGCGAACCGATGAACGCTTCCAGCGCCGCCGAGGACGCTTCAGTCACTACGAGCAGATGCACAGTTGGGTCGATCGGCAACTCTTCGCCCGAATCGCTTTCGGGGTTGGTGGAAGGATCGTAAGAGTAGACCGCCTTCACGCGCGGGTCATTTTCGGACAGCACGTTCGCCACGCCCACTGACAGCCCGTGCTTGAGATTCTCGACGAATTCGGTGCGGCGAAGCAATCGCTTGAGTTCCAGTCCGCGCAACGGCGCCGAGAGTCGTTCCTGGGCCAGCGTCAAAGCATCCTGATAGATTGTTTCAACTACCTCATCCAGCGGGGTAACGGATAGCGGTCGAGCCTGTTTGGTCTTGGGTAAAATCTCAGTAACCATGATAGTCTCCTGTTGGTTTTCTTATTTCCTCGATTTACGCTGATACTATAACACAGGCGGCATGAGAGGCTCATAAAAGTGGCGAGGAAAGAAATGAAAAAAGCATGAAAAACGACCGCGAAATCCACGAAGGAGGCGAAGAACGCGAAAGAGAGGAATTAGGCAGGTCACGCTTTCAGCGTGACAATGGTGGAGATGCCAGTAGGGTCACACGTGCAGCGTGACCCTACTGATTCTCTGGACACGCCAGCATGTACCCGACGCCTTGGCTGGTGATGATGAGCTTGGGATTGGCCGGGTCGGTTTCGAGTTTTTGGCGCAGGTAGCGGACGTAGGCGCGGAGATAGTCCACGTCGTCTCGATACTCCGGCCCCCACACGGCCGTGAGAAGTTGCTCGTGGAGCATCACTTGATTGCGATGCTGCGCGAGTTGTTGCAACAGATTGTACTCGGTGGGAGTGAGTTGGACCGGCTTGCCACTCACCGTCACCTGGCGGCGGGCCAGGTCCACGCGCAACTCACCACAGACGATGTCCGTCTCGCCTTCAAGTTCGCGGCGTGAGCGCTTGAGCACCGCTCGCACGCGCGCCAGCAGTTCCTTCGAGCTGAACGGCTTGGTGAGGTAATCATCTGCGCCCGAGTCAAAGCCGTGCAAAAGATCTGACTCGCGCGCTTTGGCCGTCAGCATGATGATGGGCACGTCGGAGAACTCGCGTACGCGGCGGGCCACCTCGTAACCGTCCAGCGTGCCAGAGAGGACAACATCCAGAACGATGAGGTCGGGCTTTTCGAGCGCGGCCATTTCGACGGCGTTCTCGCCGCTGCCGGTGGACATGACCGAATAGCCTGTGGCGGTGAGTACTTCGCGCACGAGCCGGACAAGTTTGGGTTCATCGTCAACAACGAGGATGCGAGTATCTGCCATGGTTATTCCTCAGACGTGACGGGTTTAGCAGGCCCGTCACCTCTCGTCTATTCTTTGACGTTGGCGTCGTAGCTCAGTCCCGCACGGGGGAGCGAGAAAGAAAGCGTGGTGCCCTGTCCCACTTTGCTTTCGGCCCAGATGCGCCCACCATGCGCTTCGACGATGCCGCGCGCCACAGGCAGGCCTAGGCCGGTTCCGGGCACGTGATAACCCGTCGGCGACTTGACGCGAAAATACTTTTCGAACAGAGGGATCAAGTCTTCCGGCGAGATGCCAACGCCCTGATCCGAGATACTGACGACGACATCCATTGGACGCACCTGACCGCTAATCATGACCAGGCCGCCGTTGGGCGAATATTTCATGGCGTTATCCAAAATGTTGCGTATGACTTGCTTGATGCGGCGCGGGTCGGCGTCCACGATAGGAAAGCTGGACGGAATATCTACGACGATGTGATGGATGTCTGTGCGATGTTGCATCTCTTCGGCGGCTTCGCGCGCGATGTACTGCAGGCGCACCGGCTGAGGCTCGATGACAAGTTGTCCCACGTCAATCAACGACGAGTCGAGAATCTCGCCGATCATGCTTTGCAGATTGTCGCACTCGGCGTCAATCAGACCCAAGAACTCGCGGCGCTTTTCTTGGGGCCACTCGACCTCGTCGTCTATGAGCAGCGCGGTGGCATAGCCCTTGATCGCGGCGAGCGGCGTACGAAGCTCATGCGATAGCGTCGCCATGACTTCGGAGCGAAGCTGATCTACTTGTTGCGCATCTCGAATGGCGGCAGATTCCTCCTCCAGCCGCAAGCGGTCAATTGCCAGTGCGATCAAGTCGGCCACTGTCTCCACAAACGGCACGTCATGCTCGGTGAATTTGGCCGAGCGATTCAGCGTGTGCAGGATCAGCACGCCAAACTTGCGGTCGCCCACTTTGAGCGGCACGGCCAGTGTGCAGTGTGGAAGAGTATCCGTGCCCAGCGCGCGGGCCATGACGGCGCGATTAGCCGGGCGCATGTCTGCCATCATCTCGGCCACTTGATGCGGCGTCGTCAGCAGGCTCCAGGTACCGGCATCATACACCTTGCCGCTGATAGACTCGCCCGCCCGCATGCCCATCTCGCGCAGGGCCTCGAAATCAAAGCCAAAAGCTGCTTCGGCGCGGAACAGGCCGGATGATTCGTCCCATAACATCACCATGCCCAACTCGGCTGGTTCGAATACTTGGGCGAGTTTGTCGAGAGCGGCGCGCAACAGTTCGGGCAGGTTGTGTGGCGAGGTGAGCGTCTTGGCGACCTCAGTAAGGGCGAACACTTCGCGCTGCAGGCGCTCGAGTTCGTGTCCGTTGGATGTGCTCATGGTTATAGCTCATCTCCGTTTGGCGTGTCTATGGTTGCCTTTCCCTATCAAGTCTATTCTCCCCGGTGCGAAATGTCAAATGTCGAATGTCAGAATCTTTGCCGGTTGTGACGTACACTCAAGTGGGGTAAAATGGGCCAAGAGGGGCCGATGTGACGCTAAACGCGCCAGGCTGCTTCCCGAAAACTCGATGCCGGGTTGAGACTTATGCCAGAGTCGCCAATCGAAATTCCTAACATCTTGACCGTTCACTTGGAGATCACCCAGTATCCCATGCTGGCACGGCACATTCGCCACCGCATGCGTGAGGAGCTTTACCGCCGTGGGGTGATCACGCCGGATCGCTTTGAGCAAGAAGTGCGCGACAAGGCAGTGCTGTCTCAGCAACGCGAAGGGCTAGCCAATCCGCTGGTTGAAGAAGCTGCGCCGCAGTGGGAAGAGCGCATGCGCAAAATGCGCAATCACCTGACCGAGTTCTACTTTGCCAACAACCTGTCGCTCGATCTATTTCACCAGATTGTCGAAGAGGTATTGGCAAAGCATGGCCGCCACCGGGATGACACAGCCCTCACCTTCAATCCCGAGTTGGCGCCGCCCGATTTGCTCCTGAAGCAGGCCGAGCGATATGCAGCCATGTCGGAAGAACAACTGGCCAAGGTGCGCCATCATCAGGAAGAGATTACGGTGGTCCTGATCAAATCCATTATCAGCGACCACTTGGAATTTGTGCGCGTGGCCAAGAACTGGTTCACGGCCGAAGACTTTAGGTTCATCCTGTCGCACCGCATTGGCTCCGGCAAGATCGGCGGCAAAGCAGCCGGGATGATGCTGGCCTGGAAGATTCTGTGCAAGTCCGCGCCTTCCATTGCCGAGCATGTGCGTTTGCCCAGATCCTATTTCATCGGCGCAAACGCCTTTTACGAGTTCCTCTCGCTCAACGGACTGGAGTACAATCAAAAATACAAGTCCCAGGAACAGATTCGGGAAGAGTATCCACAGATTCGCGCTGCCTACGAGCGAGCGCGTTTCCCCGAAGACATTGCCGACCGCCTGCGCGAGGTCTTGCGCGAAGTCGGCAACACGCCCCTCATCGTTCGCTCGTCCAGCCTCCTGGAAGATAACTTTGGCACATCGTTTGCGGGCAAATATGAAAGTCATTTTTGTCCTAATCAGGGTACGCTCAAAGAAAACCTGCGTGACCTCACGCTGGCGATTCGCCGCATCTATGCCAGCGTGTTCAGCGCCGATGCGCTGTTCTATCGCCGCCACATGGGCTTGATAGACTATGATGAGCGGATGGCGATTCTGTTGCAAGAGGTGCAAGGACAGACCTATCGCAACTATTTTTTTCCGACGTTGGCGGGCGTGGCGTTCAGTTACAGTCCCATCGTGTGGAGCCCGCGCCTGCGCCGCGAGGAAGGTTTTGTGCGGCTCGTGTTGGGACTGGGTACGCGCGCAGTGGAAAGGGTGGGAGAGGATTATCCGCGCCTGATTACGCTCAGCCATCCACAGTTGCGTCCCGAAATCTCGGCGAGCGCGATCCGGCGCTATTCTCAACGTTACGTTGATCTCATTGATCTGACGGGAAACTCGCTCACGACTTTGCCGGCGGAGCAGGTGCTGAATCGAGATTATCCGCCGCTATCTTTGGTCGCTTCCGAAGATCAGGGCGACGCCTTGATTCCGCTGTCCTTTATTGGGCCTCGGCTTTCGCCGGATCGAATGGTGCTTACATTTGACAATCTGCTGAAAAACAGCAGCTTTGTCCCGATGATGAAGGGCGTTCTCTCCACGCTGGAGCGAGAATACCGTTCGCCGGTGGATGTCGAGTTTGCCATCACGATGGAGACAGATTCGTCCAGACCGCGATTGACGTTTCACTTGTTGCAATGCCGTCCTCAAAGCAGCATGCGCAGCCAGGCGTCCCAACCGGTCCCCATCCATCTGCCAGACCACGTCAAGTTGTTCCTGTCCACACGGATAGTGCCGCAGGGGCAAGTCAATCGAATCGAATACGTCATTTACGTGGACCCGGCGCACTATAACAACCTGCCCAGCCCGGTTCAGCGGCAAGAAGTTGCGCGCATCGTGGGCAGATTGAACAAGGCCCTGGAAGGACACAACTTTATCTTGATGGGCCCGGGCCGCTGGGGCTCTTCCAATGTCCAGCTTGGAGTGCCGGTGGGCTATGCGGACATTTTCAACGCGCGCGCTCTGGTGGAACTGGCATTGATGCAAGAAGGCATCACGCCCGATCCTTCGTACGGCACGCACTTTTTCCAGGATTTGGTCGAAGCGCGCATCTATCCACTAGCCGTTTATCCTGACGATCCCAACGATTTCCTCAATCGCGAGCTTGTCGAGCGATCCAAGAATCTGCTGACCACTCTCTTGCCAGAAGATGCAGGCTATGCCGGCTGTATCAAAGTCATCAGTGTCCCAGAGGAATTTCAAGGAGATCATTTGGAACTCGTCATGGATGGGCAGATGGCGTTAGCTTATCTCGGCGAAGCAGCTCGCAGGGTAGACCTCGAACGAGCTGCACCCAGTCAGCCCAAACAAGAGGGCCCTCAGAATCCGTTCTTGGGCTGGTGAGCTGAGTGCGCTGCTGGTCAATGATTCTATTCTTTAGTTATGAGTGTTGGTCAATCTAGACTGTGACAGATGACACTGGCAGTCGCAACGGAATCCGTTAGACTTGGTTTTGGTTCAATGAATTGAACTCATCATGGCGGCTATGGCCTCCAAATTTTAGAAGGAGAGATCAACATGGCTGAAACACAAAATCCTTTTGAACAGGCGCAGAAGCAGTTTGATCGCGGCGCCGAATTGCTGGGCCTCCCGCAAGAAGTGTGCACGATGCTGCGCTGGCCTTTGCGCGAATTCCGTTTCCAAATTCCGGTCCGCATGGACGATGGGCACACCGAAGTTTACTTTGGCTTCCGCGTTCAGCACAGCGATGCGCGCGGGCCGGCCAAGGGCGGCATCCGCTTCCACCCGAACGAGACGCTCGACACCGTTCGTGCGCTGGCGATGTGGATGACGTGGAAGTGCGCCGTGGCCGACATTCCTCTGGGCGGCGGTAAAGGCGGCGTCGTCATCAACCCGGCTTCGCTTTCCGTCACCGAAAAAGAGCGGCTGTGCCGTGGCTGGGTGGACCAGATGTGGAAGAACATCGGCCCGCGCATGGACGTCCCGGCGCCCGACGTGGGCACCACGCCGCAGATGATGGCTTGGATGATGGACGAGTTCACCAAGCTGCAAGGGCAGTATACGCCGGGCGTGTTCACCGGCAAGCCGGTGGACATGGGCGGCAGCCTGGGCCGCACCGAGGCGACCGGCTATGGCGTCATCTACACGGTGCGCGAAGCGATGAAGCACCTGGGCATTGATCCCCAAAAAGCCGTCGCCGCGATCCAGGGTTTTGGCAACGTGGCGCAGTATGCGGCCATAGGCTTTGTGGATATGCTCGGCGGCAAAGTGGCGTGCGTTTCGTGCTACGACCTGCCCGACAAAAAGCCCTACACCTATTCGCACCCCGACGGCGTTGATCCGCACTTTTTGCTGACCATCACCGATCAGTATGGCACGATTGACAAGGCCAAGGCCAAAGCGGCCGGCTACATTGTTGAAGATGAGACGGCCTGGATCACCAAGGAAGCCGACGTGTTGATCCCCGCCGCCCTCGAAGGCATGGTGAACAAGGACACGGTGAAGAACATTCACCCGCGCGTCAAGCTCATTGCCGAAGGCGCGAATGGCCCGACGACGCTCGAGGCGGACGAGGTCATCAAGCAGCGCAATATTTTCACGATCCCCGACTTTTTGTGCAACGCGGGCGGCGTGACGACATCGTACTTTGAGTCGGTGCAAAACGATATGAACTATTACTGGGGCCGCGAGGAGGTTTTGCAACGGCTCGACCAAAAGATGACCAAAGCGTTCCACGACGTGCTCGAGATGTCGCTGCAACGCAAGGTCTACATGCGCGACGCGGCCTACCTGGTGGCGATTGACAAGGTCGTGCGGTCCATGCGGCTGCGCGGCTGGGTCTAGGAGCAGTGTATGGTACAATAGGGGCGATCACGCGGATACGCGGGTCGCCCCTGTTTGTTTGCACAGCCGCCCTCGAGGAGGACCGGCATGGCAGAACTCCCGTTTGAGGCCCCCAAGATTTTGGCGATCTATTTGCAGATCGCCAACTATCCGATCATGGCGCAAGACATTCGCCACCGCATGAGAGAGGAACTCTTTCGGCGCGGCGTCATCACATCGGCGGCGCTGGAAGCTGAAGTGCGCGAGAAAGCGATCCTCTCCCAGCGGCGCGAGGGCGTGACCGGAGAGCCGGAAGGCGAGCTGCAATGGCAACAACGCCTCCAAATGATCTGCGACTATCTCACGGACTTTTACTTTGCGTACAACCTGCCGCTCGATCTGTTTCAGAACATCATCGGCGAATTGCTGTCTAGCCGTTCGGTCGAAGCAGATGCGCTCGACCTTCACTTTAACCCGGAACTGGCGCCGCTTGATCTGCTCCTCAAGCAAGCAGCACATTACGAGTCCCTACCGGAAAGCGAACGGGCCGAAGTTCAGCATCACCTGGAAGAGATCATCGTCGTGCTGATCAAGACCATGATCAGCGATCACCTGGGCTTTGTGCGCGTCGCCAAATCATGGTTCACCTCGGAGGATTTAAAGTTCATTCACGCGCGGCGTGTCGGCACTGGCAAAATCGGCGGCAAGGCGGCGGGGATGCTGCTGGCCTGGAAGATTTTGCAGGCATTTGCCCCACTCATGGCGCAGCAGATCGTGCTGCCCGAATCGTACTTTATCGGCACCGATGTCTTTTACGATTTCCTCGCGCTCAACCGGTTCGAGCATTTCATCAATCAAAAATACAAGCCGCTCGATCAGATTCGGCAGGACTATCCCACGATTCAGTCAGCCTATGGGCAGGCCCGCTTTCCCGAAGACATCGTCGAGCAGTTGCGCGTGATTTTGCAAAAGTTGGGCAACACGCCGCTCATTGTCCGGTCGTCGAGCTTGCTCGAAGATAACTTTGGCACGTCGTTCGCGGGCAAGTACGAAAGCTATTTTTGCCCGAATCAAAGCACACTGGACGAGAACCTCAAGGCGCTGCTGGATGCGATTCGCCGCACGTATGCCAGCGCGGTCAATCCCGATGCGTTGTTGTATCGCCGACGCATGGGTCTGCTCGACTATGACGAGCGCATGGCGATTTTGTTGCAGCAGGTCCAGGGACAAAAGTACGGGCGTTACTTTTTCCCCGACCTGGCCGGCGTGGCGTTCAGCCGCACGCCGATCCTTTGGCATCCGCGCCTGCGCCGCGAGGACGGCTTTGTGCGCCTGGTGCTGGGCATGGGCACGCGCGCCGTCAATCGCGTGGCCGACGACTATCCGCGCCTCATCACTCTCAGCCATCCGATGCTGCGCCCGGAGAATTCGACGACGGCAATGCGCTACTATTCCCAGCACATGATAGACTTGATTGACCTCGAAGACAACTCGTTCAAGACGCTGCCGATTCAAGAGGTGATCGGGCTGGATTATCCGGCGCTGCGGTGGGTGGCTTCGGTGGACGACGGCGAAACACTTATGCCGGTGATGTCGCTGGGTCTGCACGTCAATCCACGACAACTGGTGATGACGTTCGACTCGCTTTTGCAGCGGAGCGACTTTGTCCCGCACATGAAGAGCATGCTCACCGTGCTCTCTCAGCATTACCAGTTCCCAGTGGATGTAGAGTTTGCCGTGTCGTTGATACCGGGTTCGCCACGGCCAAAATTAAAGTTCCACCTGTTACAATGTCGTCCACAAAGCAGCATGAAGGGCGAGGCGGTCCGCCCGATTCCTGCCGACGTGCCGCTGGAGGCGCAGCTCTTTTGCGCATCACGCATGGTTCCACAAGGCGAAATCTGCGACGTCGAATACATCGTCTACGTGGACCCAACGGAATACGGTAAACTGGGCGACACCGTGTCTCGTTACGAGGTGGCGCGCGTTGTCGGCATGGTGGACAAGACGTTGGAAGGCAAGTCCTTCATCATGCTGGGGCCGGGCCGGTGGGGATCGGCCAACCCTGACCTGGGCGTGCCCGTTACGTATGCCGACATCTGCAATTCGCACGCGTTGGTCGAGATCGCCGCGACCCAGCAGGGTATGGCCCCTGAGCCTTCTTATGGCACACACTTTTTCCAGGATTTGGTCGAGGCCGAAATCTATCCGCTGGCTGTGTATCCAGACGAGCCGGGCGATTACCTTGACTGGAAGTTCTTGAACCAGGCTCAGAACTGGCTGACAGATCTGCTGCCCGAAGCAGGCCGGCTCGGCAAATGCCTCAAAGTTATCCACGTCCCGCAGGAGCGTGACGGTTGTCAGCTCAATGTTGTCATGGACGGGGAACGCGCGCTGGCCTTTGTGGAACGCTCGTGCGTGGATTGATGGTGGAGACGGCCCGCCGGGCCGTCTTTACGTTATCGGCAAGGTAAACGTGATCGTCGTTCCCTTGCCGTTTTCACTGTCAGCCCAGATACGCCCGCCGTGTGCCTCGACGATACTCCGTGCAATTGCAAGCCCCAGGCCGCTTTCGCCTGCGCCCTGCGCATCGCGCGACCGGCTCTTGTCTGCACGATAAAAGCGGTCAAAGATGAGCGTCAAGTCCTCGGCCGAAATGCCCGGCCCCGTATCGTTGACCGCGACGAGGATAGACCTGCCTTCTGGTCGAAGGCGCACGTCAATGCGCCCATCTTCGGGCGTGTAACGCAGCGCATTGCCCAAAAGATTCGTGAGCACCTGGGCAATGCGTTGACCGTCGGCGCCGACGCGTGGAAGCGTTTGTGGCGAATCGGTCACGAGTGTCACACGTCTGCCGGCTGCCTTGGGTTCGAACGAAGTGACAACACGCTTGACCAGGTCGGCGACATCGGTGGGCTGAACGTTGAGCGAGAGCTGCCCCGCTTCGGCCAAAGCGAGCGTGCGCAAGTCTTCGACTAATCGCGCCAGTAACTGTGCCTGATCGAGCGCAGGCTGGATATGTTCGGCATCGGGCGGGTACACACCGTCGAGCACGGCTTCGAGGTTGCCTTGAATGACCGAGAGCGGCGTGCGAAGCTCGTGAGCGATGTCGGCAGTCATTTGTTTCCGCAGTTGCTCGCCGCGTTCCAGATTAAAAGCCATCGTGTTGAACGCCGCGCCCATCTCGGCCATCTCGTCGCCCGTGCGAATGTCTACGCGCTGAGAAAGGTCGCCTGCGGCCACGGCGCGCGCGGCGCGCGTGAGCCGATTGAGAGGCGCGGTGATGCCTCGGAAGACAACAAAGCCCAGAATCAGCGCCACAACCCCGGCCACCATACCTGCCACCAACACAGCGCGGTTGACGCGATCAAGAAAATTCTGTTCGGGTGCGCCCATCATGCTGCTCATTCCACCACCTCCGGAGAGCAGCAATGTCCCCACGCGCTCGCCTTGTACCGTGATCGGCACGCCGCGCGATAGTTGATCTGACGATAACTGTCCGCTCGTTCCTCCGGTCGAATCGGCTATCACGATGCCTTGTGCGTCTGCGATGATGATGCGGCGGCCCAGCCCGCCCGGCGCTCCGTTGCCGCGCAGCATGCCACGTCCGCCCATCATGGCGCCTCCGCCGAGGAAAGCCTCAACGCCATTCCACGATCCGTTCTGAGTGTAATAGTCGGCCAATTGAGCAGCCAGCAGATCGGATGCGCCGCCCGCGTACATGTATTGCCGAAACTCGGTTGCTGTCGTTTGGCCTGCGATCAACGTCACTCCGCCCACGCCCACGACGAGGACGAGTACAAACGCGGCCATGATCTTCCAAAACAGACTCAGTTTCATAGGCAGGTAGATAGGCAGACAAGTTGGCGGGCAGACAAGGTCAAAACTTGTCTACTGGTTTCCTTGTCTACTCCTCAGCGAATTTGTAGCCGACTCCGTAAACCGTGAGGATGTAACGCGGATTCTTGGGATCGGGTTCAATCTTGACGCGCAGGTTCTTGATGTGAGTGTCAATCGTGCGCTCGTAACCTTCGTAAGCTTCGCCCTGCGCCGCGTCGAGCAGTTCCATGCGCGAAAACGCACGGCCTGGCTCGGAGGCCAGCGTCCGCAGCAACTCGAACTCGGTCGGCGTCAGGTCGAGCAACTTGCCCGCGACGCTGGCTATATGTCGCACCAAGTCAAGCGTCACATCGGCAGCAGCGATGGTTTCGGGTGTGGATGGCATCGGCTTGACCCGCCGCAAGACGGCTCGCACGCGGGCCACGACCTCACGCGGCGAAAACGGTTTGACGATATAGTCATCTGCCCCAAGCTCCAGCCCGATGAGCCGGTCCTGCTCTTCGACGCGCGCGGTGAGCATGATGACGGGCGTGTCTGACTCGCGCCGAATCGTCCGGCAGACATCCAGCCCGTCAATGCGCGGCAGGTTCAGGTCGAGCACCACAAGGTCGGGTTTTTCATGGCGAAAGACCGTGAGGCCTTCTTGCCCGTCGGAAGCGGTGATCACGTGGAAGCCGGTTTGTTCCAGATATGCGCGCACGAGTTTGACAATTTCGCGCTCGTCGTCTACGACAAGAATCTTTTGTGACATGGTTTGATCGGATGTCAGAAGTCGGATGCGTTGTTGTTAGCTTAGCGCAATTATGTGTGCCTGTCAAACAAAACTTCCAAAGCCGGTTTGACTTTGGAAGTTGTGAATCGCTGTATTGCTTGAGAGATTAGCCTTGCCGTCCGCCCGAGAAGGGCATCATCTGTCCAGGTCCCCAATTGCCTTGATTGCCCTGCGGGCCAAATCGGCCGTGCCATCCACCCATCATGCCGCTTCCGCGCGGGCCGAATCCCCCTGGCGCACTCGACTGATTGTCGTCATCATTGTCCCAACAGGGGTCAAAACCGCGCCCCTGTTCACCGTTCAGCATCGGCCAACCCGCCGCGTCCATTCGCTGAATCATCCAGTCAGCTTGCTCGCGCGTCACCTTGCCTTGCTCGACGAGTTGGTTGATTCCGTTCGCCCACGCGGTCCTGGCAGTGTTCTTGATCGCGTCGAGCGAGACGCCTTTCTCCTGCGCTAATTGAGTGAGGGTCTTGGTTGCAAGCTCTTGCTGGAACTGATCATAGGTCAGGCCAAGCTCTTGAGCGACGGCTGCCCAGACCTGCTCATGAACGCCTCCGGGCAACATCATCGTGCCATACAGCGGACCGCGGCCGAACGGCACAGTGCCGGTATACGCCTGACCATTGCTCGAGCCCCCCATCATTCCACGTGGGCCGCGCCCGTAAGAAAGTGTGCCGGTATAGTTTTGATTCTACTCTCCCTCGAAATTGGGACATTCAATGTCCCTGTTGTCTGCTTATGATACTACCAGCCAATTGTGAAGAACCTGTGAAGATTGAGTGGGGAAGTCTTGAAGATTGCGCACAAAATGTTGTGGGCACGAAAAGTTTGACAATTGTGGGGACGGTGGGTATAATGATTTGCGCGACGCGGGTGTAGCGCAGTGGTAGCGCAACTGCTTCCCAAGCAGTGAGTCGCGGGTTCGAATCCCGTCACCCGCTTTCCTCGAATAACTATCTACCGCCTTCGACGGTCTTTAGACCGTTCTGGACATAGCAGTATATCGCCGGTTCGGAATCTCGCAGAACCGGCGACTAGTTGCTATGCAACTCTCCAAAGCTATCAGCGGCTTTATCCTCGCAAAGCAAGCTGACGGTTTATCAGCGAACACGCTCGACATTTACCGATGGGCGCTCGACAAGCTGACGGCGTTCTTGAATGACAAGCCAATAGAGAGCGTGACGGTCGAGGACTTGCGCCGATTCTTTGCCTACCTCAAAGACGACTATCGCAAGGCAGGCATCACGCACTAGCGTGAGCGGCTATCCGCATCGTCACGTCAGGACGCATGGGTCGCGGTCAATTCCTTCTGGCGCTGGGCGCATGACGAGCCAGGGACAGAACGCACTGAAATCGGCTGGCTAGCTCATACCTGGCGAGCAAATTACGTTTGCCCTGCCCCTTCAATCGTATGCACTGCCTGGATCACCCTCCGGCTACCTGTCTCACAGCGCAGCACCATGGACTCGGTATGGCCTTCGTTGCCCTGGTAGCGCACGCCCGAGAGCAGCACGCCGTCGGTGATGCCGGTGGCGGCGAAAAAGATTTCGCGTCCTGAAACCAGGTCGTCGCAAGTGTAGATTCTCTGGGTGTCCAGCCCGGCGGCTTCGACCGCGGTGCGTTCCTCAGTGCTCTGCGGGGCCAAGCGAGCCAGCATGGCCCCGCCCAGCGCTTTGATGGCACAGGCGGCGATCAGGCCTTCAGGTGCGCCGCCAATGCCCATCAGGAGGTCCACCTTGGAGTGAGAGGCGGCAGCCAATGCCCCGGCGATGTCGCCGTCCGAGCGCAGCAGGATGCGCGCACCTGCCGAGCGGATCTCCTCGATCAGGTGTTGGTGGCGTGGGCGGTCGAGCACGAACACAACCAGGTCACGCACACCCTTCTTTTTCACACGTGCGATCAGCGCCAGCGTCCAGGCAGCCGGCGCGTCCATGCACTCTGGCACCAGCGAGGCGGCTGCTTCGCGACCGACGACGATCTTTTCCATATACGCCGCCGGATACAGTGAGAGCATCGAACCGCGCGGCGCGGCACCGATCACACTCATGGCGCCAGCATGCGCCTTGGCCAAAATGCGCGCCCCGTCAATGGCGTCGACCACCACGTCCATCGCCGGGCCGCTGCCGTTGCCCACCTGGTGGCCGGTGTCGAGCGGAGAGTGATTGCCCAGCTTGCATTCCTCACCGATCACAATGTGGCCCTCAATATCGAGCGTGTTGAGCGCGCCGGCCATCGCCTCGGTTGCAGCGC
>Ga0315268_10002641_pt1 | contig 20092 bp, 15 predicted proteins | sample C1_top_MG_FD_204535 | JGI IMG/M metagenome (GOLD analysis project Ga0315268, IMG submission 204535) | Sediment microbial communities from Yellowstone Lake, YNP, Wyoming, USA - C1_top | ecosystem: Environmental > Aquatic > Freshwater > Lake > Sediment | place: USA: Wyoming | collected 2017-08-01
CTCGCGGATGCCGTCGGGGTGCTCGGCGGGCACGGACGCACGGCCCTCGCGGCCCTCGTCGGCCGCGACACCCCGACGCTTGACGCAGCACTCGTCGCCGGCACGTCCCAGCTCGACGTCCTCGACGCTGCGGCCGCCGCGCTCGCGGATCGGCTGGCTTCGATCCCGCTGGCCGGGGCGGATCGCTCGATGAGGCATTCGGCGGTGACGCTCGCTCGCTACGACGCGGCCGTCGGTGCCCTCGCGGCCGTCGATCCCCTCCGCCCGGCATGGGAGCGCCTGATCGCCGGGGTGGTGCCCGCCACGGACCTCACCGGGCGTCTCCTCGCGCACGACCGGATCGCGGCGACGGCGATCCAGTCGGGCGGGGCGGGCAAGTACGCCCAGGCGATCGCGCGCATCGACAAGGCGGCGGCGGAGCTGGTGGCTGCACGGGCGATCCGGGACCGCCTGGCTGCCACGATCGACGTGGGCACGCTCGACGACTGGGTGGAGCGCAACGTCACGTACGACGATGCCCTGCGCGGCCTCTGGGACGCCCTTCGCCGCTCGAGCGGACGCGTGACCACGGCGGTCCGCGACGCTGCGGCCCGCGAGAGCGCCGCGCGGGAGCTCCTGCCGCCCGATGCGCGGGCCCTCGTCGTCATCCTGGGTGACGTGGCCCAGGGCGGCCTCAACCAGGCGGTCATCGCCGTCGAGGAGGCCCGCGGTCGATTGCTGGACGCGGGCCTCCGGGCCGGAGGCCCGACCGACGGGATTGGCGGCTCGCCGGCGCCCTGACCACGGGTAGACTGGCCGCAGTCTGGCCGCCCGTCGGCCGGCCCCCCCATCCATCGCCATCCATCGCGACAGGAGCCGTCACTCGCATGCAGCTGCGCGTCGTCACCGACCAGCCCTGGGACGTCAAGGCCGACGTCCTGGCCATCCCCGTCACCCCCGACCCGGTCTTCGACGGCCCGCTCGGCGAGCTCGACCGACGCAGCGGCGGCGAGCTCCGTGCCCAGGCCGCGTTCGGCGAGCTGACCGGCGCCCGCTTCGCCACGGCTCTCGCCGCGGCCGGCGACCTGCCCGCGCGGCGGATCCTTGCCGTCGGGACGGGCCCGCTCGGCGACCTCGACCGGGAGACGATCGTCCACCTCGGGTCGACCATCGAGCGCCGCCTGGGCGGTCGCCCGGTGCGGACCCTCGCGATCTGGCTCGGCGACCTCGCCGACGCGCTCGACGGTGGCGCGGCCACGGTCGCCGAGCTGCTGGCGCGTGGCGTCGTGGAGGGGAGCTTCGACCCGGCGGCGCAGTACCGCGCCGAGCCGGAGGCGTCCCCGCCCGCGCTCGACGAGCTGATCCTCGTCGCCCCGGGGCTGGACGCGCCGATGCTCGCGGCCGCCGCCGCGCGCGGCGTCATCATGGGCGAGGGGTCGAACCTGACCCGGAGCCTGGCCAATCGGGCCGCCAACGACGTCAGCCCGGAGGTCCTCGCGGACGAAGCGCGCGCGATCGCCGCCGCCCACGACCTGTGGATCGACGTCCTCGACGAGGTTCGTGCCGCCGAGCTCGGGATGGGCATGTTCCTCGCGGTCGGCCGCGGCAGCTCCAACCCGCCGCGGATGATCGTGATGCGGTCCGGTGGCGAGGGCGAGAAGGACGCGCTCGGGCGTCACCTGGCCCTGGTCGGAAAGGGCGTCTGCTTCGACTCGGGCGGCATCTCCATCAAGCCGGCCGACCGGATGGAGGAGATGAAGACCGACAAGACCGGGGCCTGCACCGTGCTGGCCGCCGCCGCGACCGTGGCCCGCCTGGCCCCGGGCACCCCCCTCCTGGTGGTGGCCCCCGCGGTCGAGAACATGCCGGGCCCGCATTCCACCCGCCCCGGCGACATCGTGACCGCCCTCAACGGCAAGACGGTGGACGTCATCAACACGGACGCCGAGGGGCGCCTCATCCTCGGCGACGCCATGACCTATGCGGAGCGCCTCGGGGCGACCCACATCGTGGACGTGGCCACGCTCACGGGCGCCGTCGCTCGCGCGTTCGGGCACCTGGTGAGCGGCGGGTTCGGTGCCCCGCAGGCCTGGTACGACGAGGTCGCGGCGGCCGCGGTCCGGGCGGGCGAGCGGTTCTGGCAGCTGCCGCTGGTCGAGGAGTACTGGCAGGAGATGGACAGCTGGTACGCGGACATGTCCAACGTCGGCTCGTCGGCCGAGGGCGGCATGATCCGCAGCGCGCTCTTCCTGCGCCAGTTCGTCACGGTGCCCTGGGTTCACCTCGACATTGCCGGCACGGCCGTGTTCCGGAAGGCCACCCCCTGGGCCGCCCGCGGCGCGTCCGGCGTCTCGACCGCCACGCTCGTCGAGCTGGCGCTCGCCGGGGCGCGCTAGGGCGTGGAGTCGCCCGTCCTCGTCGCGGGCTTCGTCATCGCGGGGGGCGTGTGGGGACTTGCCGCCGACCGGATCGGGGCACGCTGGCCGGCCCACGAGGACGAGCTCGACGACGACGGCGCCCTCGTCCGGCCGGGCGGCTGGGTCCGCCCGATCGACTGGCGGACCATCGTCGTTATCCTCCTCGGCAGCGCGTCGCTGGGCGCGCTCGCCCTGCGGTTCACGGACCCGGCCGCGCTCGCGGTCTTCGGGACCTTCTTCGCGGCTCTCACGCTGCTCCTCGCGACGGACCTCGACCAGCGGCTGCTGCCCGACGTCATCACCCTGCCCGCGATCCCCATCGCCCTCGTGATCGACGTCGCGGGGGCGAACCCGCTGGTCCCGCCCGGGGCGCTGCCCGGCGCCATCCTCGCGGCGGTCGCCATCCCGGCCGTCCTGTTCGCGGTCGCGATCCCGTTCGGGGCAGGAGCCATCGGGATGGGCGACCTCAAGCTGCTCGTCTCTGTGGGGCTCCTGACCGGCCTCGCCCGGGCCGTCACGGGAATCGTCGTGGGTGCCCTCGTCGCCGGCGTCGTGCTGGCGATCCTCCTCGTGGCGCGCCGGATCACGCTGCGGACCTACGTCCCGTTCGGGCCGTTCCTCATCATCGGGGCGTACTGGGCGGTCCTGGTTACGCTCTGACCCGGTCGTCCGGGTGGTGGTGCGGGAGGTGAGGAGTAGAATGCGGGCCAGCCGGGTCGTCCCGAGGCGTGCCCCTTCGGACGGCGACGCACCGGCGGGAAGGACACCGCCATGGCGCGGCCTCGCGCCCAACGGAGCACCGCTCGCACGATGACGACGCCAACCTGATGCGCCTCCACGCCACGCCCCGTGCCGCGGGGTGGACGTCGCGCCGCCCGCTCGCCGCCCTGCCGGGTCGCCCCAGGGGCATCTCGGCGCGCCTCCTGGTCACGATCCTCGTGGTTCCGCTGCTCGTCGGCGTCGCCGGCCCGCCCATCGCCCGCGGCGACCAGCTCTCGGACGCGGTGGCCCGCCAGAAGGCGCTGGCCGCCCGGGTGAAGCAGCAGCGCGAGCAGGTTACGAAGCTGCGCGAGCTCCAGGGTGGCCTCGCCCAGGAGATCGCGTCGACCAAGACCGCCCTCGCCGGCATCAACGCGAACCTCGACGAGACCAGGACCCGGATCACGCGGATCGCCAAGCAGATCACCGCGGTGCGCCTGGCCTACGGCGACCTGGTCCTGCAGGTGGGCCTGCTCGACCGCCAGGTGGTGGCGATCGAGGAGGAGCAGGCCCAGATGGCCGAGGAGCTGCGCCAGCGCAAGGCCGTGCTGGCCGCGCGCCTGCGCGAGGCCTATCGCACCGAACGGACGCCGCTCGTGCAGACCATCCTCTCGTCCGGGACGTTCACCGACCTCCTGCAGGACGTGAAGTCGTATCTCGACTTCGGGGAGCAGGACCGTGCGCTCGCAACGCGCATCGAGGGGGACGCGCGCACGCTCGACGCGCTGCGGGGCCTCCTGTTCGACACGCGCACGGCGCGCCTGGAGCTGCGGGACGAGACGCTCGTCCAGAAGCGCGAGCTCGACGCCGGCCTGGCCGAGCTGAGGGACGCCAAGGCCCGCCTGGTGGAACTCCAGGCCGAGACCGCCAGGGCGCTCGCGGTCCAGCGGGCGGCCTTCGCCAAGATGGCCCGGAACTCCGGCGCGCTCCGCGTCGCCATCGCTCGCGACGTGGCAGCCCAGAAGAAGCTCGCAGGCCAGATCGCGGCGCTCGTCGCCCGCGAGCGCAGCCTCGGCAACATCCCCTCGGAGTACAACGGCACGCTGTCCTGGCCCCTGAGCGGCACGATCACGCAGGAGTTCGGCTGCACGGGGTACGGCTGGGAGCCCGCGATCGGGAGCTGCGCCCACTTCCACCAGGGGATCGACCTGGCGGCCCCGATGTACACGCCGATCCGCGCCGCGGGCGCAGGGGTCGTCGTGTTCGCCGGTCCCAACCCCTATGACCCCTACCCGAAGGCCTGGATCGTGATCATCGCCCATAGCCAGTCGCTCCAGACCTGGTACGCCCACATCGACAACGCGGTCAACCCGCCGGCCGTCAGGGCCGGCGACTCGGTGGTCGGGGGCCAGGTCATCGCCTACGTCGGGATGACCGGCCGGTCGACCGGGCCGCACCTTCACTGGGGCGTGGTCTTCAACGACGCGTTCGTGAACCCGCGCCTGTTCGTCTGACGCCCCCGCGTCTGGCGCCGCCGCGTCCGACGCCCCCGGAGACGCCGGGCGCGCGTGGTAGCATCGGCCCGCGGAGCATCCCGACCCATCGTTGAGCCCCGGGCGTGAGGAAGGCCGATGAAGCGGACCCTGGCGGTGATCCTGGCCGGCGGCGAGGGCGCCCGCCTCTCGATCCTGTCGGAGGAGCGGGCCAAGCCCGCGGTCCCCTTCGGGGGCAAGTTCCGGATCATCGACTTCGCCCTGTCGAACTGCGTCAACTCCGACATCGACAACGTGGCGGTGCTGACCCAGTACAACCCGCGCTCCCTGTCGGATCACATCGGATCCGGTCGCGCCTGGGACCTCGACCGGAACCAGGGCGGGATCCGGATCCTGCCGCCCTACATCGGGCGGGGCAAGGCCGGCGAGTGGTACCGGGGCACGGCCGACGCCGTCCTCCAGAACATGCGGGCGGTGGACCAGGCGCCGGGCGACGTCGTCCTGGTCCTCGCCGGCGACCACGTCTACAAGATGGACTACTCGCCGTTCGTCACCTTCCACCGCCAGCGGCGGGCCGACGTGACCATCGCCGTGCGCCGGGTCCCGCTCGCCGAGGCGAGCCGGATGGGGATCCTGGCCCTCGACGATGCGGGCCGGGTCACGGAGTTCCAGGAAAAGCCGAAGCAGCCCAAGTCCGACCTGGCCAGCATGGGTGTCTACGTCTTCTCCAAGCGCGCGTTCCACCGCTGGCTGGACGAGGCGCACCCCGATTTCGGCAGCGACGTGATCCCCGCCATGCTCGAGGGCGGCGCCCGGGTCTTCGGCTACCGCTTCGAGGGCTACTGGCAGGACGTGGGGACGATCCACAGCTACTGGGAGGCCAACATGGCCCTCCTGGAGGATCGGCCCCAGCTCGACCTGTACGACAAGGAGTGGCTGATCCACACGCGGTCCGAGGAGCGCGCGCCGGCGAAGATCGGGTCGACGGCCCAGGTCCACCGGAGCCTCATCAGCCACGGCTGCCAGGTCGAGGGGATGGTCGTGAACTCGGTCCTCTCGCCCGGCGTGGTCGTCGGGGTGGGGGCCGTGGTCCGCGACTCGATCCTCATGTTCGACACCGTGGTCCGGCCGGGCGCGGTCATCGACCGGGCGATCCTCGACAAGGAGGTCACCGTGGGGCCGGGCGCCATCGTCGGCGAAGGCGCCGACCTCGGCGTGGCGAACCGGCTCAACCCGAGCCACCTCACGACCGGCATCACGATCGTCGGCAAGCACGCCGTCCTGCCCCGCGGGATCAGGATCGGGCGCAACGTCCGGATCGATCCCGACGTCCGCACGACGGACTTCACCGGCCGGACGGTGGAGTCCGGCGCGACGGTCGTGCGCCACGATTCGCGGCCGCGCCGCAAGACCCGCGCCGCGGCCGCCGGCGACGGGTGAGCGGAGCCCCTCCGCCGCCGGCGACGGTCGAGGGCTGGCTCAACGAGCTGGGCCTGGCGCCGCCGGAGCGCCTCGAGCGTGAATCTGTCGCCTCCTGGGACCTCTGGCTCGACGGGCGCCGGCGCTTCGACATCCGGGTGACGGTCATCCTGGATCCGGCCACGGCCGCCGTCGTCTGGGCCCACCTCGCGCCGCCGATTGCCCACACCTTCCGCGTCTCGTACCGCCGCCTGCTGCGCTGGAACGACGAGCTCCCGTTCGTGAAGTTCGCCCTGACCGATGACGACCGCCCCGTCCTGACCGTGGAGATCCCGCTCGACCGGCTCGACCGCGACGAGCTCGGCGTGGCCGTCGCCCGGGTCCTCCTGGTCTGCGACCTCCTCCTCGAGGAGACCGCGGGGTGGGCCTGGGTCGGCGGGAGGGTTCCCGACTGGAGCGCGCGATCGAGCCGCCAGGCCGGGCTCTTCGGGCGCTACGAAGACCGCCTCGGCGAGCTGGCCGGCCCGCGCTGACCGCGCCCTCACTCTCGGTCGACCGTCCGGCCGCCGCCGCACCGCCCTGCTACGATCGGGCGATGCGGCTCCAGCCCCACCGACCCTTTCTCGCGACCCTGGCCGCCGCGTCGGCGAACCGGAGCGCGACCTGACCGCCGCGGTCCGCGCCGACGTCCTGACCCGGGTCGAGGCCATCGCCCGGGCTGCCCGCGTGGGCCGCGTGGCCTACGCGCTCGACCTCGACCTCGGGGCCGGCCGCCCGACCTACGGCGGCGTTGCGCGGCTCCGCTTCCCCGTGACCGGTGCGGGCGACCTCTTCCTGGACTTCCGCGGCGGCGAGGTGACCCGCCTCGTCGTCAACGGTCGGGCCGTGACGCCGGAGCGGCCCGGCCACCGGATCCTGCTGCCGGGGGACCTGCTGCGCGCGACGACCGAGATCGAGGTCGCCTACGAGAACGAGTACGACCACGGCGGTGATGGCTTCCACCACTTCACCGACCCGGAGGACGGGGCGGAGTACGCCTACTCGAACTTCGAGCCCTTCGAGGCACACCGGCTCTTTCCGTGCTTCGACCAGCCCGACCTGAAGGGGACGTACGCGGTCACCGTCCGCGCGCCGGGCGAATGGGCGATCATCGCCAACGCCCCAGCGGCGGCCATCGTGCCGGTGGGCGACGGCCGCCGGGAGCACCGCTTCGCGCCCACCCCGCCCATCTCGTCCTACCTCGTGGCGGTCATCGCGGGCCCGTTCGCCGGGGTCCACGCGCGGCACCGCGGGACGCCGCTGGGAATCTGGGCACGACGCTCCCTGGCCCGCTTCCTGGACCCGGACGAGATCTTCGAAGTCACCAGGCAGGGCCTCGACTTCTACGCCGCCCTCTTCGACCAGCCGTTCCCGTTCGCCAAGTACGACCAGGTCTTCGTGCCCGAGTTCAACTCCGGGGCGATGGAGAACGTGGGCGCGGTGACCTTCAGTGAGCACTACGTCTACCGCGACCCACCGACGGACACGCAGCGCCTCATGCGCGCGGAGACGGCGCTCCACGAGCTGGCCCACATGTGGTTCGGCGACCTCGCGACGATGCGCTGGTGGGACGACCTCTGGCTCAACGAGAGCTTCGCGACCTACGTCTCCAACCTCGCCCTCGCCGAGGCCACCCGGTTTGACGGAGCCTGGCGGGCCTTCCATGCGGACATGAAGCGCTGGGGCTACCAGGCCGACGCGCGCTCCACTACCCACCCGATCTCGGGGATCGTGCCGGACACGGATGCCACCTTCTACAACTTCGACGGGATCACGTACGGGAAGGGCGCCTCGGTCATCAAGCAGCTCGTGGCCGAGATCGGCCCCGAGGCGTTCCGGGCCGGCCTCCGGACCTACTTCCGCCGCCATGCGTGGGGCAACGCCACCCTCGCCGACTTCCTGGCCGCCCTCGAAGACGGCGCCGGGCGTCCCCTCGGCGACTGGAGCCGCCGCTGGCTGGAGACGGCGTCCCTCAACACGATCGAGGCCGCCTGGACGACGCGCGACGGACGGATCGAACGGCTCCAGCTGACCCAGGAGGCGCCCGAGGACCACCCGACGCTGCGCCCGCACGCGCTCGAGCTGGCCCTCGTGCGGGCCTCGGCTGACGGTTCGGCCGAGGTCGACGTGGTGCCGGCCCACATCGAGGGTGCCGAAGCGTGGATCGAGGCGGCGGCCGGCCGGCCGGCCCCCGACGTCGTCTTCCCCAACCACGGCGACCACGGCTACGCGCGCGTCCTGCTCGATCCCGTCTCGCTGGCCGCCGTGCCGCGCATCCTCGGGCAGCTCGACGACCCGCTCCTGCGCCAGCTGCTCTGGGGGACGCTCTGGGAGATGGTGCGGAGCGCCCGCCACTCGTCGCTCGCCTTCCTGGACCTCGTGCGCACGCACCTGCCCGCAGAGCGCGACGACCAGATCCTGCTTGCCGTCCTCGACGCGGCGCGCGGTGCGCTGGCCAGCTACGTGCCCGAGGAGCGGCGGGTAGACGCGGCGGGTCGCTTCGTGGCGGCGGGGCTCGACACGCTCGGCGGCGTGCCGGAGGGCGACCTGCGGACGCTCTGGCTGCGGGCCGCCATCGGCGCCGTCGCGGCGCCCGCCGAGGTGGCCTCGGTGGCCGCGGTGGTGGACCAGGAGCCGGGTCGGCCCCGGGTACCGGTGGACCGCGAGATGCGCTGGGGCGTCGCGGCCCTCGCCGTTGCTCATGGCCTGCCCGGAGCGGCGGAGCGCGTCGCGGCGGAGCGTGCCGCGGACCCGACGGACCGCGGCGAGCGCGAGCTGCTGCGGGCCGAGACCGGGGCCCCCGACGCGGCCGTCAAGGCGGCGACCTGGGAGCGGATCCACGGGGCCGGCTACGGATCCTTCCACCTCACCCAGGCGGCGATGCGCGGCTTCAACCACGCCCACCAGTCCACCCTTCTCGCGCCGTACGTGGACCGCTTCTTCGGCGCGTTGCCGTCCGTGGCCGTCGAGCGCGACCACGCCTTCCTCCGGGCGTACGTCGCGGCCCTTTTCCCGGCCTATCGTCCGGAACCGGTGCTCGTGGAGCGCGCCCGCGCCCTGGCGGACGAGCACGGCGCGGAGCTCCCGAGCCTGCGCCGGCTCCTGCTCGAGGCGGCCGACGACATGGAGCGGGCGATCGTCTGCCGCTCCTTCGCCTCGCTGCGCCTCCGCTCGCCGGCCTGATCAGGTCAGCCCGCCGCCTCGGCCCCCATCCGGCGCGCCAGCCAGGAGATCCCGATGAGCGTCTTCGCGTCGCGGATCTCGCCGCGCTCCGCGGCGCCGACGGCGTCGCGCCAGGGCACCCGCACGAGCTCGAGCTGCTCGTCCTCGTCGGGGGCGCGCCGGTCGGGCCCCGCGGGGGCGAGGTCCGTCGCGAGGTAGAGGAAGATCCGTTCGGTGGCGAAGCCGGGAGCGGTCCAGAAGTCCGCCAGCCGTTCCCACCCTGCGGCCCGGTACCCCGTCTCCTCCTCCAGCTCGCGGCGTGCTGCCACGTCGGGATCCTCGGTCGCGCCGGAAGCCGGATCGCGGTCGAGGGTCCCGGCGGGGATCTCCAGGAGGGCCTGCCCGGCGGGGTGACGGTACTGGCGCACGAGGAGCAGGCGCCCTTCGGGATCGACGGCGACGATGGCCACGGCGCCCGGGTGGACGGCGACGTCGCGCCGGGCCCGCCGTCCGTCGGCGCGCTCGACCGTGTCCACGCGGAACTCGAGGAAGCGGCCGCGATGGATCAGCTCGGACGCGACGAGGCGCTCCGCGAGCGGATCGACGAGGCGCTCCGCGAGGGGGCCGTCGAGCGGGTCGGGGTCGCCCACGGAGGTCAGGTCGTCGCGCTGCGCGGCAGGCTGAGCTCCGATTCGGCGTCGAACAGGTGGATCTTGTCGAGCGGGACGTGGACCGTGACCTCGTCGTCGGGGCGGACGCGGCGGTCCGCCGAGACGAGGGCCACCACGTCGGCGCCGGCGATGACCACGTGGAGCAGCTCATCGTTGCCGAGGTACTCGACGACGTCGGCCCGGGCGCGGACGGTCGCGTCGGCCGCGCCGGTCGCCGCCACGTCGAGGTGCTCGGGCCGGATCCCGAGGGTGAACTGCCTCCCGGATGCGGCGGCCGTCGCCTCGCGGAAGTGCCTGGGGAGCGGCAGCTCGATGCCGTCGCCGCGAAGGACCGCAGCCTCCCCGGACCCGACCAGCTCGACCCCGATGAAGTTCATGGCCGGGCTGCCGATGAAGCCCGCCACGAACTTGTTGACGGGGCGGTCGTAGAGCTCCTGGGGCGCGCCGACCTGCTGGAGCTTCGCATTGCTCATCACGGCGATCCGCTCGCCCATCGTCATCGCCTCGACCTGGTCGTGGGTGACGTAGACGATCGTCGTCTTGAGTCGCTTGTGCAGCCGGGCGATCTCGGCGCGCGTCTGGACCCGCAGCTTGGCATCGAGGTTGCTGAGCGGCTCGTCCATCAGGAAGACCGCTGGCTCGCGGACGATCGCGCGGCCCAGGGCGACGCGCTGGCGCTGCCCGCCGGAGAGCTCCTTCGGCTTTCGCTCGAGGAGCCCGGTGAGCTGGATCGTCTCGGCCGCCTCCTTGACCCGGCGGTCGATCTCCTTCTTGTCGACCTTGCGCAGCTTGAGGCCGAAGGCGAGGTTGTCGTAGACGTTCATGTGGGGATAGAGCGCGTAGCTCTGGAAGACCATCGCGATGTCGCGGTCCTTCGGTGCGACGTCGTTGACGACGCGGTCGCCGATCGAGAGGGTTCCCGCGGTGATGTCCTCGAGGCCGGCGATCATCCGCAGGCTCGTGGTCTTGCCGCAGCCCGACGGTCCCACGAGGACCATGAATTCCCCGTCCGCGATGGAGAGGTTCAGGTCATCGACCGCGGTCACCTCGCCGTAGCGCTTGGTGACGTGCTCGAAGGTCACGGTGGACATGCGCGTCTCCTCATCCCGGCCGGGTCATCGCGGGCTCTTGCATCACGGCCGCCGGAGCGGCGCGGACGAGCCCCGTACGAGGTGCCGGCTCGGAGTTGGGCGGATCGTAGCATCGGGGTCGCGGCCGGCGCGCGACCGAGGAGCCGTTGCCGGGCGCCGCCTACCGCGCTCTCCGCGTGCACCGTCCGTCGGGACGCCATAATCCGCACCATCGCCATGCCGAAATCGCAGGACGCCGCCATCGCCCGCCTCGCCCCCGCCGTCGATCGTTCGCGGGGCGAGTGGCGCCTGCTCCGGGCACGGCTCAGCACGATCACGCCCCAGGCTCTGGGTCGCGGCATCCTTTCGACGGTCGTGATCGTCGTGGCGGCGGTGCTGGCGAAGGAGACGTGGCCGGCGCTACTCCCCTTCGCGATCGGCGGCCTGCTCGCGTACACGATCTACCCGGTGGTCGACCGCCTCGACCGCGTGATGCCGCGGGTGCTCGCCGCCACGCTCGCCCTGGCGGCCGGCCTGGCGGTCCTCGTCCTCGTCGTCGCCGTGGTGATCCCACCTCTCGTCGCCGTCTCGATCCAGTTCTTCCGCGAGCTGCCGAATTCATCCCAGCTCGCCGATCTCCGCGCGCAGCTCGACGCCTACCTGGCCACGCTGCCCGAGGGCGCACGGCTGCTCGTCGTGGGCATCCTCGAACGGGTGGGCGCGATTGCCCGGGACGGGCTGTCCTCGTTCCTGGACTCGATCGCCTCGCTGGTCGTCGCCGGCGTCGTCGGGATCTTCGACACGATCGGCTTCGTCGTTGGCCTGATCCTCCTCCCGCTCTGGACCCTTTCGGTCGTCCGCGACGGCGGTTCTCTGCGCGCCCAGCTGGCCTCCCAGTTCGCACCCTCGCTGCGCGCCGACGCGATGGCGCTGCTTACGATCGTCCACCGGGCCCTCGGCACGTTCCTGCGGGTCCAGCTCGCCGCGGCCGCAGCTGTGGGCGCCGTCGTCTTCGTCGGCCTCGAAGGTGTCGAGCGGGCGGAGATCGCCACGTACCCGGCTGCGATCGCGCTGGCGGCGTTCATGGGCACTGCCCAGGTGGTCCCGCAGCTCGGCGGCCTCATCGGCGCTCTCCCGATCGTGCTGATTGCGCTCGCCCGCCAGGACGACCCGGCGGCCGCGGTGGCGCTCCTCGTCGTCTACGTGATCGCGTTGCAGGTCGTGAAGCTGGCAGTCGGCGCCCGCCTGGGGCGCGACCTCAACGTCCGACCTGCGATCGCCCTCCCGGCGTTCGCGGTCATCTCGCAGATCGGCCTCGTCTGGCTGCTGCTCTCGGCGCCGGTTCTGGTCATCGCCCGCAACACGGTGCGTTACCTCCGCGGTCGGCTGTCCGAGCCCCCGCTGCCGGCGGGTGTCTTCCCGGGCCAGCGGGCGGCGAAGCGTCCCTCGCCGGCATCGGCTGCGGCGCTGCCGCCCTTGTACCGCAACGCGAGCGGCGGCACCCGCCGAGGCCAGTCCCAAGGCCCCGTCTCCGCACCCCGGCCCGCGCCGGTCGCCCCGCCTGCGACGGCGGCCGTGGCCGTCCCCGCGAGCTCTCGACCCAGTGGCACGACGGCGTCCGCGCCCATCGTCGTCGGAGCCAGTCCGATGACCGTCAGGAGGTAGAACCCGGTGACCGAGCCGTACGCGCCACCGTCCGAGTCTGGCTACGACGAGGACGTCCCGGTCGTGACCTCCCCGTCCTACGTCCAGCTCACCCAGCAGCGCGTCCGGCTTGGGCGCGCCGCCGAGGCGTTCGCGACACCGGACGACGCCGGCCGCTACCCGATCATCCTGCTGGTCAAGTCCGGCGGCCGCTTCCAGATGCAGGCGCTGCTCATTGCAGGCGCTGTCGCCGCAGCGGCCGTGGCGCTGCCCCTTGGGACGCTGCTCACGGTCGCGGGCCTGGTGCTGGCGGTTGCATTGCTGATCGGGGGCAGCGCCCGGGCCGTCCTCGTGCCGGTCCCCGAGGGCACCCAGGCGATCATGGTCCAGGCCGGCCGCTACTTCAAGACGGCCGGCCCGGGAGTCCAGCGGGTGCCGCCGACGATCATCGTCACGCACCTCGTGACCACCCGCGAGATCCCGTTCAGCACGGTCGCCCGGGCCGTGCCCACCGCCGACGACGTGCGCGTCGACATCGAGATCCTGTTCACCTTCCGGATCGCGGACCCGCACAGGTTCGTGTTCAACACGACCGCGCCCGACTTCGACGCGGTCTGCCAGGGGGCGGGCCAGACCGCGGTTCGCCGGCTCGCGCGGGGCATCGGCTCCGAGGCTGTGCTCGACCTCGCACTCCGAGACTCTGACGAGCTCGCGTCGCTGATCAGCGCGACGCTTGAACCGTGCGGCGTCGAGGTGACCCGCGTCCTGGTCGTCCGACTGGACGCTCCCCCCGAGTTCCTCGCGAGTCGCGAGGGACGCCGCCTTGCCATGCTCCAGACGGGCGAGCAGGCCGAGCGGGCGACCTACGATCTCGGCGTCCAGGCCAACCGAGACGCGGTAGCCCGCGCTGAGCAGCAGGCCCGCTTCGCACGGGCGACCGAGGAGGTCCGGCTCGTGGCCGAGGTGGAGCGCCTCAAGGTCGAGCTGGAATCGGAGCGCGAGGCATTCCGCCTCGCCCGCCTCGAGGAGCGGCTGGCCGCCTCCCCCAACGCTGCGCGATGGGACTGGGCCGGCGAGCGGCTCAAGGTCGCCCGCAAGCTCGCCGGCAACAGCCGGGCGATGCTCCAGCTTGGCGGGCCCGGTGACATCGCCGACGCGCTCGTCACCCGGGCGTTCATGGAACGCAACGACTCGCCGGAGGCTGATGGAGTGCCGCCGACCGCAGCGGGCGAGGACGCGCCGTAGGCGCCGACGCCTAGAAGCCGACGGCGAAGGCCACGACCACGATGGCGGTCGAGGCCACGATCTCCACGATCCCGACCTGGACCGGGCGCAGCGGGCGCGACGTCCCCGCGCGGCGGCGTTCCACGAGCGGCAGGGCGACGGCGCGGGCGAGGAGGCCCGCCGCGCAGGCGGCGTACGGCCACGGCAGCGCGACCGCGGTCACCGCGAGGAATGCGGCGTGGAACCCGATCGAGAGGGCGACGAAGCCCCGGTTGCCCCTCTCGCGGATGACCGAGCGGACCACCAGGACGGTCCCGACGAGGTAGCCGGCCGCCACGAGGGTGGCCCCGACCGCGGCCACCGTCTCCCAGGCGCCGGATACGTACGCGGCCGCGGGAACGAGGACGAGGGCAATCGCCGTCTGGGCGAGGCTGTTCACGAGGTCGCGGGGCGTGCCAGGGCGCGCTCCGCCCACCACGAGGGCGCCGGCGGGGACGACCACGACCGCCGAGAGCGCGAGGGCGGGGAAGGCCACCGCCAGGATGAACCCCGCGACCGCGAAGAGACCTCCGAAGAGGGCAAGGGACGGGACGAACGACGACCGCCGCCGGGCTCGGAGCCACGCCTGGGCGGTCGCGGCGGCGAGGTAGCCGGCCAGCGCGGCGACCCCGAGCAGGAGGTGCCATGGCGATGGGGCGGTGGCGGCGATGCCCAGGAGCAGGGGGACGGCCAGCATGGCCCAGGCCCCGTGCTGGCGCGGAAACCAGAGCCTCGCGGTCGGCCCTGCACGGACAGGAGTGCGGTCAGCCATCGTCGGTACGGTAGCGGAGGGCGCCATCGATCGCGGCGCGCCGGGGACGATCGGGCCGAAACGCCGACGCGGGCCGGTCCCCGAGGGAACCGGCCCGCGTCCGGGCGGCAATGAGCGCCCGCGTGGGCGCTGGGCGCTAGGCGAGCAGCTTGGCCTTGAGGGCTTCGTACTCGGGGATGGTGAGCGCCCCGGAGTCCCGGAGCTGGGTGAGCTTCGCGAGCTCGTCGGCGGTGGACACGCCGCCGGCCGCCTTCATGGCGGCTTCGGACTGGGCCATCATCTGGACGTCCTGGGCGGTCACCTTCGGCCGCATGATCATGTAGATGAGGCAGCCGAGGAGCGGCAGGAAGATGATCACGACGATCCAGATCGCCTTCGAGCCGCCGGACATGTCGTTGCGCCGGAAGATGTCACCGATGCAGGTGATCCAGATCCAGATGAACATGAACCAGAAGAAGAAGGCGACCATGCCCCACATGACGTCCCAGAACGTCAGGGTGGGCGAGCCGACTTGGTTGCAGGCCGCAAAGAGGAACGGCACCACGGCGATGATCGCCAGGGGCAGGGCCCGGCGGCTCAGCGCCGCGCGGATGGAAGCGAGACTCATTGATCCCTCCACTGATGTGATCCGCGCCCGTTCTCCGGGGCGGCGGCAGGCACGCCACACGACAATACGGCCGCGTCATCCCGCGGCGTCGGCGCTGATGGTACACGGCTCGAAGGGGACCACATCACCTTGCTTGGGCGACACGGGGTTCCGCCGCGGGAGTGGTGGGGTGGCCTACGGGGCTTGAACCCGTAACCTCTGGAGCCACAATCCAGTGCTCTGCCGATTGAGCTAAGGCCACCGCGCGTCGCGCTCACGCCGGCCGTCGGAGCGGTCGGGGAGCCGTGGGCGAGGGGAGTGTAGCGGAAACGACGCCGAGCCGGCCGCCAGGCCCACCCCGTCGGGCGCGGACAGGTTGTGGGTCGGGACCCACGGCGGACGGCGGCCGGAGCCTATCCCTCGACCGGGTGGAGGTCCGCGTCCCAGGCCCAGGCGTCGATGTCCGGCGGCTCGTAGCCGAGGATCGTCAGCGCGTGGCGGACCTGGGTCCGGTGCTCGCCCCCGTGGTCCAGGGCCTGGGCGAACAGGACGACCGCGGGGACGGTGACCGGCTCACCGCGAAAGGTCGTGCGGAGGATCGCGTCCGGTTCGAACGCGGCGGCGAGCTCGATGAGCGCGTCTGCGCTCGTCCGGACGCGGCGGCGAAGGACGCGCACGGACGGCGCGAGCGCCTCGGGGGGCGCCGGCGGGTCGGGCTCGTTGGCCGCGGGCCCGGGCCGCTCGCCCTCGCCGCGCAGGCGCGAGACGTAGCGCTCCTCGGCCTCGACGAGGTGGCGCAGCGTGGAGCCCAGGCCGCCGTACGTGCCCTGGGTCACGAACTCGAGGTGCTCCTCCGGGAGGCCCTCGCACGCGGCGAGGAGGCGATCCGTGGCCCACGCGTGATGGCGAAACAGTGCGACGAATCCGGCGTCCATGGCCGAAAGCGTACGACGCCGCGGCCTGCCGCGCGCGGCCGCCGGGCGCGGATGGGACTACCGGCTGGTCCCCTCACGGGACCATCGCGCGACGGACGTGCGCGGGTCCGGGCCGTACGGTCTGGGTGTGCCAACCTCGATCTTCCCGCGGGCGCAATTCGGCCGTCTGGCCGTGCTCGTCGTCGCTGCCTTCCTGGCCACCTCGGTCGGCATCTTCGCCGCGCCGTCGCCCGCCGCGGCATGGAGCCCCGGCACCTACAGCGCGGCCGCGGAGGCCGAGCTCGTGCAGCTCACCAACCAGGCGCGCGCCAGTGCCGGGCTGCCCGCCCTCGTCGTCGATTCTGCCCTGACCTCGATCGCCCGCTGGCGCAGCAAGGACATGATCGTTCGCGACTACTTCAGCCACGACATCCCGGGGGGCACCAGCGTCTTCGACGTCATCCAGGACAAGGGCTACTGCTTCAAGCTGGCGGGGGAGAACATCGGCTGGATCACGGCCGACGACGCGACCGCCGCCGCGGGTGTCCAGTCGATGTTCATGAACTCGCCCGGGCATCGCGCGAACATCATGGGCAAGACGTGGGACCGGATCGGGATCGGCGCCTACCAGGGCGACACCGAGAAGCGCATGTTCACGGTTCTCTTCGTCCAGTCCTGCGCGGCCGCTCCAGCTCCGACCCCCAAGCCGACGCCCACCCCGACGCCGAAGCCAACGCCGACGCCGACGCCCAAGCCCACGCCCATCCCGACGCCCACCCCGGCCACCGCGCCGACACCGGTGCCGACAGCGACGGCCGCGCCGACCCCTCGCCCGACCGCGAAGCCGACCCCCCGCCCGACGCCCGAGCCGGCAGCGACGGCCGCGCCGACCCCCCGCCCGACCGCGAAGCCGACCCCCCGGACCACACCCGCGCCGACCCCCGAACCGACGCCGGCACCGACCCCCGAACCGACACTGGCGCCGACGCCGGCACCAGCGCCCGTTGCGACGCGCAGCGTGGACCTGCCGAACCGCAACGAGCCCGACGACGACGCCCCGCGCGGCCTCGGGATCGGCCCCGGCGGCAACGGCAATCCGAGCGGCGGGTCGCAGGGCGGGTCGAACGGCGACGGCGGACAGAGCGGCGGCGGCCCGCCTCCGGGCCAGTCCTATCGCATCGCCGATCCGGTCGGCGTGGCGGCTCCGGCGCCCGGCCTCCTCGATGGCCTCGTCGGCCTGGGCGGACTGGGCGGCCTTCTCTTCCACTTCCTGTTCGGCGTGTGACGGCGGCCGCCCTGCCGGCGGTCGTGCGACACTCAGGTCGGCGCTACACTCGCCCCGTCGCGGTGCGGGCCTGCACCGCCCCGACCGGAGGACCCGCCTGATGCCGCCGATCCTCGAGGCGCGCGACCTCACCCGGACCCACCGGATGGGCGGGATCAACGTGGATGCGATCCGCGGCGTCTCGCTGTCCGTTGAGCCGGGCGAGTTCGTGGCCGTGATGGGGCCGTCCGGGTCGGGCAAGAGCACCCTCCTCCACCTGCTGGGCGGCCTGGACCGCCCCACGTCCGGCGAGGTCGTGCTGGATGGCGCGCTGGTGAGCCGGCTGGGGGACGATGCGGCCACGAAGCTGCGCCGGGCCAAGACCGGCTTCGTCTTCCAGTTCTTCAACCTCGTGCCGATCCTGTCGGTGCGCGAGAACGTGGCCCTGCCCTTCATCGTGGCGGGCCGGGACCCGGACGGCCGCGAGGAATCAGCCGCGATCGCGGAGGTGCTCGCGGCGGTTGACCTCACGGGCAAGGATCGCCACCGCCCGGACGAGCTTTCCGCCGGCGAGCAGCAGCGCGTGGCGCTCGCCCGAGCGCTCGTCCATCGTCCGGCCCTCCTCCTCGCGGACGAGCCGACCGGCAACCTGGACTACGCGACGGGGACGGAGATCCTGGACATGCTCTGGCGCCTGTGCGCCGAACGGGGCCAGACCGTCGTCCTCGTCACCCACGACGCGAAGGCGGCCGCCTACGCCGACCGGGTTCTCGTCCTGCGGGACGGAGCCGTCCTCGACGAGATCGTGCTGGGCCGCCGCGAGGACCACGCGGCGGGCTCCCTGATCGTTCGCCTCGCCGCCCTGGGGCTCTGACTCGTGCGCGCCGCGAACGCGCTCGCCCGACGGAGCCTGCTGGCCCGGATGGTTCGCACCGTCCTGACCGTCATCGGGATCGCGCTCGGCACCGGCGTGCTCGTGGCGGGCCTCATCCTCAACGCCGCCCTCGACGCGGCCGTCGACCGGAGCGTCGCGGACATCGTGGGCCGGGCCGACGTGCGCGTTGCCGCGTTCGAAGAGCAGGGCCTCTCGCCCGAGAGCCTGGCAACCGTGGCGACGACCCCGGGCGTCGGGACCGTGGCGCCGACCCTCGAGCGCCGGACCTACCCCCTGTCCAGCGGGGCCCTCGCGACGCTGCCGGCGCCCGTCACCGTCGTCGGCATCGCCAGGGCGGCCGATCCCGCCGTCCACGACCGCCCCCTGGCGGCGGGCGCGCCCCTGGGCACCGGCGATGACGACGGTGCCCTCGTCTCCGCCGACCTGGCCCGCGAGGATGGCCTGGGCGTCGGCTCCACGATCACCCTGCTCGGCGATCCGGCCGTGGCGCCGACCGTCTTCCGGGTTGTCGGCGTCCTCGCCCCGACCCCGGCCGACCCGGACCCCGCCCGACGGACGGTGATCGTCACCCTCGACGCCGCACAGCTCCTCTTTGCGACAGACCGCGTGTCGGCCGTCGACGTGCTCGTGGCGGACGGGGCCGACACGACCGCCGTGATTGCCGCGCTCGAGCGCCGGCTCACCGTCGAGCCGTACACGCTGAGCACTCCCGCCGACCTCGCGGCCGCGCTCGAAGCCGCGACCGCCGAGACCCGGGCGGCGATCGCCCTCGTCGCGGCCGTGGCCCTCTTCGGCGGCGCGTTCCTCATCTTCAACACGCTCTCGATGACGGTCGCCGAGCGGGCCCGCGACGTGGGGCTCCTGCGGGCCGCCGGCATGACCCGCCGGCAGGTGACCTGGATGGTGCTGATCTCGGCCGCCTACCTGGGCGTCGTCGGCGTTGCCCTGGGGATGCTCGTCGGCGTCGGGCTCGCGGCGGCGGCCGTGGCCGTCCTCGCGGGCTCGGGCACCGCGCTCGCCGAGCTGACGTTGCCGCCGGGCGCCCTGCTGCTGGGGGCGGCCCTGGGGTTCATCGTGACCGCAGCGGCGGCCGTGGAGCCCGCCCTCCGCGCCGGCCGGATCTCCCCGGTGGCGGCCCTGCGCCTCCGCCTCGACCAGGGCGCCATCCTGCGGGCACGGCTGCGCTGGCTGCTGCTCGTCTTCGGCGTGGTGGGATTCGTGGGTCTCCTCCTGTGGCCCGGCGCTGCGGCCGGCCGCAGCGGCCTCGTGCGCCCCCTGGCCGCGTTCGCCCTGCTGCTCGGGATCACGCTGGCCGCCCCCTTCGTGGCCGGGCCGCTCGGCCGTCTCGCGAGCCTCGTCGCGGCGCCGTTCCTGCCCGCGGAGGCGCGCCTCACGCGCGGCGCCCTCACCCGGGACCGGAGTCGAACGGCGCTCACCGTGGGCTCCCTGGCGGTCGCCATCGCCGTCCTCGTGGCCCTCGCCGGCGTGGCTGAGTCCACCCGCCAGGCGGCCACGGGCTGGCTCGTCGAGGTGGTGCCGGGCGAGCTCCTGCTCACCTCGATCCGGCCGGTCGCGGCCGACGAGCCCGTCGCCACCGAGATCGCCGCACTGCCCGGCGTGGCCCGCGTGAGCCCCATGGCCCGCTTCTCCCTGGCCGTCAACGGGACACGAACCGACGTCGCCGCCGTCGTGGGCGCCGATCTCGCGGCGGATGGCGGCCTGACCTTCGTCGCGGGCGATCCGGCGACGGCGTTCGCGGCGCTCGACGCGGGCGGCGCGGCGATCGTGCCCCGCAGCGTCGCAGA